>Ga0206954_1001_pt1 | contig 163009 bp, 180 predicted proteins | sample Alteio_BWOrgHeat_37_FD_153250 | JGI IMG/M metagenome (GOLD analysis project Ga0206954, IMG submission 153250) | Enriched cells from forest soil in Barre Woods Harvard Forest LTER site, Petersham, Massachusetts, United States -... | ecosystem: Environmental > Terrestrial > Soil > Temperate forest...
TACATTATGAACAATATCTACTTGATTAGGATGAATGATGCTTTTGCCTACATATCCAAGATTTTTGGCAGTAAGAGAATCTTGTTTTAATCCAGAAATATCATCAAGATCTTGCCATATTGCATCAATTGCATATTTTCCTGCAGCTCTTGCATCCACTGGAACTTTTGCCCTTGAATATGTAGCCCCTTCTGGCTTTTTTGTATACTCTACACCAAGATCATTTAACAGATCAAATACGCCAAAGACCAAGGCTGAGACTCTTTTGCTACATGATGCAATAGAATATGCATTTACAACACCCTGAGTAGACTCTATTGATGCCATAAGTTCTATAGGCTTTAGTTTACGTTTTTTTTCTAATCCTACCATGATTTTTTCAATTTTCTTTATCTCGCTTGCGGTGTTTACTTTTGGAATCACTATGCCATCAACACCTTTCTGGATAATTTCTGATAGGTCATCAGGTATTATTCCAGATGCAGGAGAATTGGTTCGCACGTAAATTTCAGAATTATATTCAGATCTATTTTGTAATGCATGTTTTATCAGATTTCTTGCGGATTTTTTTTCTCCTAGTGGAACAGAGTCTTCCAGATCAAAACATACAATGTCTGCCTGGAGAGATTTTGCTTTTTCCAAGAATCGACTATTGTTGCCTGGAACAAACAAAAGACTACGTAGGAGTCTTGCCATGGATAGAAAGAGTTTATGGTTTAAGCAAGATTTTGCCGACTAATCCCTTACCAGTAAGCATCTTGGTATGTGCTTCTGCGGCATTTTCAAAGTTATATACTGAATCTATTGTAGATTTAATTTTCTTTTTACCCATCCAATACAATCCTTGCTCTAGTTCTGCCTTTGTTCCTTGTGTAGAACCCAAGATATTGGTTCCTTTGAAGAAGATATGTCTCAAGTCAGTCTTTGCGTCATACCCGGTAGTTGCTCCACAGGTTACCAGTGTTCCTCCATATTTTAACAAGGTAAGCTGATCATTCCAGTGTGTTTGACCAATGTGATCAAATGAAATATCAATACCACCAAATGGTTTTGCAATTTGTCTTACTTCTTTAGCCCAATCTGCTTTTCTATGATCAACTGCAAAATCTGCTCCAATCTCTTTTAGTTTGTCTAGTTTGTCTGGACTTCCTGTAGCAATTACATTACAGTTGTATAGTTTTGCAATCTGAATTCCAAAGCTTCCCACACCAGAACCTCCTCCCATGATAAGGACTGTTTGACCAGGATGAATTCTTGCTCTTCCTACAAGCATGTGCCATGAGGTAAGTAATGTCATAGAAGCTGCTGCAGCTTCATCAAAGCTTACGCCTTCTGGAATTTTTGCAACATTAACTTCAGGCAAGTGTGTAATTTCCGAAAATGCACCCCAAGTAGGTCCTGTTTGAAATCCCCAGATGGTTCTCTTTTGACAATCATATTCACGTCCGTCAGTACATGCTTCACATACTCTGCATGACATGTTTGAGTGTGAAACAACTCTGTCACCAACTTTGAAATTAGTAACGTCTTCTCCTATTGCAATAACTTCTCCTGCAGCATCTGAACCTGAGACATGTGGTAATGGTACAGCAACTGGTTGCCCTCTCATTCCCCAGATATCATTATAATTTAGGGCCGCTGCCTTGACACTGAAAACAACTTCATTTGGCTTTGGTTTTGGATCAGGTAATTCTTTTACACTTAGAATTGATTTGTAATCATCATTTGGAGCATACTTATCATAAACAACTGCTTTCATATTTGTAATCGTTCAATTTACCCCTAATATATTTTCCCTAGAGAACTACTTGCGGTTAATCTTGAAATCTCGTTTAGGCTGTTGTGTTGACAATAAAATTTGCTTTAACTGATCATCAGAAATTTGTGAATTTAACCTTCCTTGAGACGCCAATCCTAAGAGATAATTTTCGACCATTGCTGCAAGATCGGGTTTAACCAATCTAACATTATTCAGCCTTAATCTAGCTTCAGCTGTTAGAAGAGTTTTTAGTGCATTTTCCTTTAAAGCAGAAACTTCGGCATCGCTTGGATTTCTATCATCATTTGGATTATGAGAGCTCATGATGCCACTAGGAATATTTCTTCAGATTTGGATTCTTTACAATCAATTCATTCAAGATTTCAGTTGATAGTCTATCAAGTTTCTTCATACCCTCATGAGATATTGTTCTACCTTTTCCTTCAACTTTATCTAGATAACCTAATTTTTCTAAACTATGTACTGCTGTTCTAATTATTGCACCGCCAGCATCTCTGTGATGAGCTCCTCCGTAACCAACAGGTTTTGTACCTCCATACATTGATCTTAGATCATTTATGCCAATAGGTCCGTGCAAGTAAATTTTTCTTAGAAGAGATGCACATCTAGTGTAATACCAATCACTCTGTTGCGGAGGTTTTACTGCATGAGCACCAGTCTTAACAAATGGAATCCAGCTTGGTTGTACAATATCTTCATTCTTTAAAGTCTCGGATAATTTACCGATCAATAAATCCGCTGGTACATCGTATGCCTTTGCCATAAAAACCAAAATTCAAAGTTCGTCTTATAAATCATTGACCTATTGGAATTTGTTTTTTAATTATCTTTCTATATGTATGATTACAGAAAGTACAGGTAATGCGTATTGATTTAACATTGCTCCTGCCTATTCGTATCCTTGCTGTAAATCCCGGCACGATAAATTTTTTACATTTTTTGCAATAATTTGACCTTAACTCATATGGCATTCTAATACGGTATTTCGTACAAAGCCTTTTGGCAAGTAATGCTTGCCTTTCTGCCAATTCTGGATTAGATCTAGCGTTAGATATGGCATTTTTAATTAGGATTTTCATTCGTTCTATTATGAGATCCTTAATTGCAGGTTTCATGTTGTTTAATAATTCCCACCCTTAAAATACAATCTTGCTCTCGCTTGTAATAACAGAATCTGCGTTAGAACTGGTACCTATAGAGTTACAAAGACATAATTCTGTTACAGCATCTGCTAGAAGATTTAACAAAAGACCATCTGAAATTTTACTGGACGTATCATGGCATTTTGCTGCAATGAAGGGAATCAAAAATGAGATAAAAAGAGGAAGACCGGATCTGGTTCATTTCTCTCTACTTGAGGCTTGTAGCATTCCTCTCTATTTTGAAAATAAGTTGAATGTGTTTGTTCATACCATTGATGATAAGGTTATTTTCATAGGTCAAAATGTAAGATTACCGAAATCATATCATAGGTTCATAGGACTTGTTGAAAAATTATATGCAACTAAAGAAATCAAAGAAAACAACAATACACTTCTTACATTGAAAGACATGAGTTTTGGAGAATTAATTAAAAAAATCAATCCAGAACAAACAATTGCACTTTCAAGCAAAGGTATCAAAAGCTCTTATCAAAAATTAGCTGAGGAGGTAAAAGATAACACTTGTCTTATAGTAGGAGGATTTTCAAAAGGTCAATTTTCTGATAAGAATAAAGAATATTTTGACAAGACAGTGTCTGTGGACAATAATCCACTTGAAGCTCATATCATAATTTCGCGCATACTCTATGAACACGAAAAAAGAATTATTATGTAGGTCCAAGATTGGCACAGTGAGCGGTCGTAGTATAGTTTGGTTAGTACACTGGCCTTCCAAGCCCGTTACCCGGGTTCAAATCCCGGCGACCGCATTCTAATATTTTATCATGAAATTATTCCAATCAAGATCAAATATTGGATAGAACCAACAAATGTATTATCATCAATTTCATTTGTAAACCACAAGTGAGCATTTTTCTGGAACCAGTGAGGTATTGTGGAAACAGTGTTTTTTCCATTATTGGATTGGATTATGTTATGTTCCATTAGATAATCAATTACAGAGTAAAAATTCCCATCATGTGCATTCCCATCTGACCATAAACCTGCGACTTGTTTTGTCCAAATAGGAATAGTAGGTCCATACGTCGTCATATTCTGTGGTTTTTCATTATGAAAAAGATAAAACCATGTAATACCAGATTTTGTGTTATCCTTCAGATATCCACTTAGAAATACATCATTTTTTACTTGAAAAAATGATTTTTCAGATATATTATTTGTTCTAAAAGTAATTTTGGTACCATTTTCAAATGATGGATAGTCTGAGAAGCTTAACACTTTGATAGTAAACGATCCATTGTTTGTCTCATCAGAGGAAATTTCTTTTGTAATCAGTTTTCCGCCTGCCTTGTCGACAAGTTCAGATGCAAATTGTGTTTGCAGATAGTTTATTATTTTATGATCAGGGTCAGCAAAGGAATAATCAATGTTTTCCCCCGGTTGTAGGTTACAGGTTTCTTGTTGCCACAAAGAAGAATTCTTTATTGCATCAATCATAAGTTGACCATGAAGTAGTTCATGGTACAATATAACTAAATTTTCAATGTTATGCAATTGTGGGTCTATTTGAGTATCATTAGATATGACTTTGGGATTAAGTCTAAGTTCATTATTACAATCTAGAGAAATTTTTCCATTCTGTATGGTTTCAGAACAATGCCATGTATACGAACCTCCTGTAACTAGATCCTGATGAACTGTACTTTCGTCAAATTTTGCTAATTTAGTTTTGACTATGGTTATAATTTGATTATTTGTATCATGAAAATTACAAGAAAAAGTATTGACCATAGGTTTTTGAAATGTTCCAATTACGTCAGATACATCTTTTTTTGGTTCATCAACTGTCTTAAATTTGGCAAGCAATTGATCAAATATGGTTTTTTCTTCATTTGTAGGGGATTCGTATAATGCATACGCCGGAATGATGTTTATGATTAGTAATGCTATACTCAGAACTCCGACATACTTCATAGGGAAGAAACTTGTAATTTAGTAATTAAGAGTTGGGAATAGATTGTATTTGATGTTTCAATTCATCCCAAGCAGGTTTTGGATTTTTGTCCACATCAAACAAACCACTACCACATAGATATGCTGCAGTATTGTTCAAGACTTCATTGTTGGCAAATATGGAATTACTACCTAGGTTTAGCGAGTTGTAACATGTATCAACTGGTCTATCATACTGTCTATACCAAGTTAGAAATTCGAAATCAGATTGATTCTTTTTATAAAAGTCGTATACAATTTTTACAAATTTTTGCTGATCTTCCTTTGTTCCATTAATAGACTTGTCAGTACTCCAACCAACTTCCATTAGTGCAATTTTCTTACCCTGGGCAAAGTCAATCATCTTTTGCAAATTTGCACCTTCCTTCTCTGTACTATTACTTTCATAATATAGCAAATCTACGGGTGCATAAGAATACGCTACAAAGTCACCTTGGTTTAGTTTCCCTACAATATCACCTTGACCATGATCTGATATATCATTTAGTGAGAACCAATTTCCAAATTTGATGTTTGGATGCTTTGCTTTTAATTTGTCATATACACCATTAAAGAAATCCACATATTGAGGAATTTCACTTGGATGATCTCTAAAGTAATTGTCAACATTACCTCCAATGATAACATAATCCACTATGTAATACCTTGAGAGTATGGCATCAAGAGTGGTTACTGTTTGATCTTGAAGTTTTTTGTCAAGTTGTGGTTTTCCCATCCAGTCTGGGAATGGTCCCAAAATTTGGTTGTTGATTACTGAAAAGTAAAGTGTGACGTTGAGACCTTGTTCACGATTTAGTCCCATCAGAATATCTGAATAGCCCCAGTTGTAAGTTCCTTGCTTGGGTTCCATGATAGGCCAGGAAAGATAGACATTGCTTCTTCCTATTCCTGTTGATGCGGCTTGAGCATATGCATCTTTGATTTCTTGAAGAGTTGGTTTCTGAGTAGGAGGCATGATAACAAGACCAAGTTTTGGATTATGCGAAAGATTTCCAGGTTGTGTAGTAGATGAAGATCCAGTTTGTGAAATAGTTTGTAATTGTGGTAGTAACACAAAGAAAGTCACTGCAATGGCTATTGCAACTCCTGCTCCAATAGCGGCACCAATGATTTTCTTATTCAATAATATCTTCAAGAATTGGAGATACTAAAAGAGTTTTGATTTGAAGAAATCCTATCCAGATGTACAGCCGCTATATCCACATTCAATACACACACTACATCCTTCTGCAAATACCAAGTTGTTTTTGCATGTAGGACACAATCTTTCTTCCATTTGTTCTGGTGTGAGTGCTGGTGCTGGAGAAGATACTACACTATCTGGAATTTTTATCTGAAGTGCTCTTTCTATCTCAGTTTTTAGATATGCATTTGTAACATTCTTTGAGATATAGTCTGTCACATAACTACTTGGAGTTACTTGGAAGTTCTTTTGAACATTATTTCCTGTCATGTGTAATACTTGTTCATGTCTTGAACCATCTCTGAATACAGTGATTCCTTTCAGACCAAGATCGTGTGCTAGTAGATATGCAGCTTTTACATCATCTGATGAGACATCATTTGGCATGTTGATTGTCTTGGCAATTGCATTACCTATCCAACGCTGCCATACTCCCTGAGCCATCAGATGATCAGCCCAGTGAATATCCATTGCTGTAACAAATATCTTCTGCATCCATTCTGGAATCTCGGCTATTCCCTTTACAGAACCATAGTTATTTGCAATCTTTTCTAGAATTTGATCGTTGTATAGGCCATGTTCTTTGAGTACTGCTTCAAAGATTTTGTTAGTATAGAAAAATCTACCCACTGTTACTCTTTTTTCAAAGACTAGAGCAAACATTGGCTCCATTCCGTTTGAGCAGTCAGCTATCATCGATAGTGTACCAGTAGGAGCAACGGTTGTTGTTAGAACATTTCTGATACCATGTTTCTGGATTTTGGCAATCAGAGCATCCCAATCATAAGTACGGGCACTCTTTGGTTTCTCATAATACCCAGCAACAGGAATTTTACCTTCTGGATATTCGGTTTTTGAACAGAGTGGGAATGGCCCTCGTGTCTTTGCAAGTGCAATGCTTTCTTCCATTGAATAGTACGTCAGTGCTTCAGCAAGCTTCTCTTGGAATTCATAGCCTTCTTGTGAGTTATATGGGATTCGTAATTTGAACAATAGATCAGCAACTCCCATTACTCCAAGTCCAATTCTTCTAGAATCTTTTGATGCCTTGTCAATTTCTGGAATTGGATATGTATTGACATCTATTACATTATCAAGGAATCTTGTTGTCTTTCGTATGGTTTCTTCATATCTTTGCCAGTCAAATTCGTATTGACCATCTGCTTTTCTCTTGACATAATTAGATAGATTGATCGAACCAAGGTTACATGATTCGTATGGATAGAGACTTTGTTCTCCACATGGGTTTGTTGCTCGTATTGGCTCACCTCTTGCTTTTGCAAAAACATTGTATTTGTTTATGATATCAAAGAAGATCAATCCTGGTTCACCACTCTTCCATGCAGAAAGTGCAATCAGATCAATCAAGTGATGTGCGTTTATTTCTCTTACAGGAGTTCTCTCTCGTGGACTTCGAAGAACAAATTTTCCATCAGCTGAATTGACAAGTGCTTCCCAAAAGTCTTCCCAAACTCCTACACTTACATTAAAGTTTTCAAGAACACCTGGTTTTGTCTTTGCAGTAATGAATTTTTCAATATCTGGATGCCATGCTTCTATGATTCCCATGTTTGCACCCCTTCGTTTTCCTCCTTGTTTGACTACTTCAGTTACAGTGTTAATGATGTTCATAAAAGAGACAGGACCTGAAGCTACTCCAGATGTTGATGCTACCATATCTCCCTCTTGCCTCAAATCTGAATAGTTGATACCAACTCCACCTCCGGATTTGAATATCAATGCAGCATCAGAGGATGATTTCATTATCTTTTCCATATCGTCTTCCATTGCAAGAACAAAACATGCTGAAAGTTGGCCTAATCGTGCACCAGCATTCATCATAGTTGGAGAATTTGGCAAAAAGTCTTGAGCAACCATCAAATCTGCAGCTTCTTTAATGCGTTCTGTGTATTGTTCAAACTTGTTTGCAGCTAACATGGTCAATAATTCCCTAAAGCTGACTTTCATCTGGCCATGTTTTGCCAAGTCTATGTAATGATTTATCATTGATCTAAAATGATATTTATTAAGATAGTATTTTCCTATCTTGAATTTGTAGTTAAAGTCATCAAGTTTGTCTAGATATCTTGCGGCTTCCTCTACACTCTGGGTATTACCTCCTTCAATTTGAAATATTGAAGTATCCCTAATGACATCTGCAAGACCTACTAAGATAGCAACTCTTTCAAACATTTCGCCTGGGCTTTCAGTTATCTGACCTTTGTTATTTCTAAGCAGGTATCTTGATGCCAAGACTCTCAAGCAATTAAGATCAAATTTCTTTGCTACACTATCAAGAGATTTAGATTCTAAAACTTTCATCTTTTCTTCTCGAACTCTTCGTCGTTCGTGTCGGTATAGGATGTATGCCTTGGCGATCTCACTGAGTCCTTCCTCAATTAGAGTAGACTCGACCATATCTTGCACATCTTCTACGCTTGGTGCTTCTGAACCAGAAAATCCCCGATTCACAAGTTTTGTAAGAACATGATTTGCTAGTTTATCTGCCAGACCATGATCTGATCTTCCGCAAGCAACAAGTGCTTTGTAGATTGCGCTTGAAATTTTATCTCTTTGGAAATCTGATACTCGACCATCGCGCTTCTTTACTTGCAAGATCGAATTTTCTATTTGTGAAAAATCTGTCAACTTACTCCCCTCAACCCTAACAAATGGGAGTTAAATAAACACTGCGGCAAAAAATAATTTTCTAAAGCTAAACTTTGGATCAATTTTGTTGACACCGGTACGATTTCCATGGTATTAGATCATCTCACGGCAAAATAAATTTTAAGGAATTCATTAAAAATTTAATATAAATTCCAGATTAATTCAAAATTTTTGTTCACTAAACTATCAGCCTGTCGCGGGTTGAAAATTATGCTAGTATGTAAGGTGACTTGCACACTGAACACTTTTCAGCGATCTTTTCTTCCTTGAGGCCACAGTTACTACATATAGGCACCTTTTTGACAGGTCTGAAGGATCCTAATAACTCGCCTGCTTTCTCTAATGCTTTCTTTATTCCTGAAGAATCCATTGCGTCTGGGATCTTTAACTGAACTAATAACCCACCGTTGAGTATTTTTGAAAAATAGTTCGATTCTACGATCTTTTCATTTTTGGGATTCATCTCTACTATCTCAGAGGCGTCAAGAACAATCCCTTCTGAATATGACTCTCCCATTGCGTGATTATTAATTGACATCTTACCATATTTTTCACCATCAAGTGATGAGAAGCGACTTGCAGCGTCACTCTCAGTCATGGTCACAATAACATTATCTCCCATCTCTTTTCCTTTCTTTGTAGCCACTTCCATGGCAGTGTTTATCACTTTAGCCAAGATTTCGTGTCCAGCCTTGTTATTTTCATATCCTAGAATACCATAAACTGCCTCCTTAAGTCCGATCAAATTAACAACCAAAGTTACCGATCCCTTTTGCATATACTGAGTATTATTCGCAAGGATTGGGTTAAGACCGCGTCTAGTTAGATCAGATATTTCCTTCTTTCTAAGAGACATAGCTGCCAGTGCTGGCTTCATCAATAGTGCAAGTCTTGCTCTGAAATAAGTTTCATCTTTGTTTGATTCAAAAGCCAGTCTTGGCATATTAATCGATAGAGACTCTAAATTGATTGAAGTCGTTCCAACATTCTTTGTATCTCCTCGTGCCAATCCCTTGTTAGATACTAATCCTTTAGCAAACATAATGTGTCCGCCTAATGCAATTACATCTGCTAAAATTTCCGAATAGTCACTTAGTTTGGCTTTTTCATAATCAATTACTAGTCCTATAGATGGAAGCGGTGTTGACTTAACATATTTTTTGTAGGCTTGGAGAATAGTTCCAACTATCTTTGGTTCTGTCCCAATGGAAATTCTAAATGAAGCAAGTGTTCCATTCTTTCCATACTTGGGTCCTGTAGATATTTTTGCAAAACAACTTGCAAGTTTTTCTTCAATTTCAGGCAAATTCTTGGAATATTTTTGTAATACAGTAGTCAATCCATCCATAACTACTTCTTGTGATGCTTCTTTTATGAGAAGGCATGTTAGTAGAGATAAAGAGGTAAAAAGATCGTCTAATGAACTTGGCGATGATGTTCTTGTTACACCCAAGAATTTCCCTCTCAAGTCAACGCCTTCTTCAATAAGTTCCTTAATGTTCACAAATATTGTATCTGGAAGAAGTGACCACAATCCAGCATTTGTTATGTGAAGATCTCCTGAGAGATGAGAATCAGCGACATCTTTAGGCAGGGTGTTTAAGACAAGATATTCTCCAAATACATTCTGTCCTGTTTTAAATAGCAAACCCTCAACTCCGTTATGGATACCATCTACATTGGTTAGCATCTCATGAATATCATAACCAGGTAACCCAAATCTTGCCAGTTTGTGCCTATAGTCTTCATGGCCTTGTTCTAAGAGGACAGAATTGACCATTTCACGTATAAGTGAGGATGTAAGATAAGATGTCTGAAATTTGTATATTCTATTCTCCACTTCCTCAGTTATTTTTTGAGCAAGTTCAAGTGGAAGGCTACCTTCTCTAACCAATGATTGAATAATCTTATGAGAATTGAATTCCTCTATTGACTCATGTGAGGTTCTGACATACATTTTACCGCTTTCAATGATAGATCGCTCTTCGATCTGTCTTGCAAGACTTAGTACTAGTTTTCCCAAGTTAGTAATAGTATATCTCCTTTCAGACTTGTTTAAGGCTACAAGAGATTGTCTTAGCAATTTTCTCAAGTGATATGCAAACTTACCACTCTCCTTTTTTGATTTGAAACCGGCAAGAGATTTTAATTCAGAATAGGTAAGAGGGCCCTTTGAATTCAGGATACGTAAAATATCAATTCTGTTCGGACTTGCCATAACAGAGAAGATCATTCTTACACGTTTTGATGCTGATTGTAATATTCCACCACGTTTTGGATCGCCAAAGTCCTCACTTAGTTCCATGGAATTGTCTAGAGAGCATCAGTAATTAAGATTTTTGACTAATTTGATCTTACGGAAGCTATTTAGATCAGTTTTTCTGTACATCCACACTAAATTCGGATGGAGATAATGTCTGTCCACAAGATGGACATTTACTGTTATATGGTCGCATTACATCTTTTATTGATTTTAACATACGCATATTTGCAATTTTAGCTCCACATCTTCCGCAAACAACATCGACAGACATTTCAAATTAATGTAGATGTAAATATTATAAAAGAGATTTTTTGAATTTTTTTAATCAGTTTAATAAATTTGATTTACTGTTTTTCGATTATGATTCCACGTTGATCATAACCTGTAATTCTTGCTCTTGTTCCAAGAGGAAGATCTGCTGGAGACTTTATGTTGGCCATAAAACCAGAGATTCTCAACTCAGAATCATCCAATTTCATTACTACCCATGCATAGGGAACGTATTCTTCGTATCCGTCTGGAGGCACGGTGATTATGGTATAAGTGACAATGAAGCCCTTGCCATCAACTATTGTGTTCTCAAATCCCTTATTTCCACAGTTTTGACAGAAATATGTAGTGACAAGATGATGATGTCCGCATTTTGTACATTTTCTAGTGAGTACCTTACCTAATTTGGCATTGTTGGAGACTTCTTCTTTTGTTAGCAATTTACACACTTTTGAATATATGTACGGCACAGCTGGCGCCTGTTGCGCCAAAGTTATGTGTTAATCCGATTTTAGCATCTTTGACTGTTCTTTCTCCTGCTTTTCCTGTTAATTGATCAAAAACTTCCGCTACCTGACCTATTCCGGTTGCACCTATTGGATGACCTTTTGACTTTAGACCTCCAGATGGGTTGATAGAGATGTCTCCGTTAAGTTTTGTTCTTCCTTCTCTAACAGCTTCAACAGCTTTTCCTTTTTCGAAGAATCCTAGGTCTTCAGTGTCAACTAGCTCAGCAATTGTAAAGCAATCATGAACTTCTGCAAAATCAACATCTTTTGGTGATATACCAGCCATCTTGTATGCAGCCTGTGCTGCAATTCTTGTGCTCGGTATTGTTGTTATATGATCTCTTCCTTGCAGTGCAGCAGGTGATCCACCCCTACCTGATCCAATGACTTCAACATAATTTTTAGTATGAGCCTTTGCGAATTTTTCACTGCATATGATAACAGCACTTGCTCCATCTGAAAATGGGCAACAGTCATACAACTTTAGTGGACTTGCAACTACTGCTGATTTCATTACATCATCTATTGTAATTTTTTTTCTGAGATGTGCTTTTGGATTAAGAAATCCATTATCATGATTTTTTACTGCAACCATTGCAAGATCCTCTTCTGTTGCTTTGAATTCAGCAAGATATGCTCTTGCCATAGATGCAAATAACCCAGGAAATGAAGCACCAGCTCCTCCTTCATAAAAGAAATCAGAACAATATGAGAAATATGTTGTAGTCCATTCAGTACCGGTATGAGTAACTTTTTCCACTCCTGTTGCCAAGACAACATCATAAAATCCTGCAGCAACATTTGCATATGCTTCTCTAAATGAAACCGAACCACTTCCACATGCAGATTCAATTGAAAGAGATGGAACTTCTGGAATACCGAGGTTACTCATTATAACAGGACCAAGATGAACTTGTTTGTCTGCAATGCCAAACACGTTGGAAATGTATCCGGCCTGAATTTCCTTTGGTCCTATTCCTGCACTTTCAATAGCATCAACTGATGCCTGAAGTGCAATATCAGTAATACTATCTTCTAATTTACCATATTTTGTACTGCCAGCACCAATAAGACATACTTTTTCCACAAATCTCGCTGACTAGATTCCATATAAAAATTCTTCAGTAGTTTCTTTAATTCGATTAAACAAATGATATCATTGAAAGACCAAGTTACTCTAGCTGTTACTAGAAAGCGACTAAATTCTAGAAATTCTGTCAAAATAACAAAGAAAAACATTGGTAAGATCCAAAGTGAGATAAGACAATACTATGACAAAAATGGATATCTTTCATGGTCAGAGAAAAAGAGAAAGTATGTCATTTTAGGTACAAATGCGCCTGTTAACGGTCTTGTGGAATGTCCTGATTGTCACATAGGTAAACTTCTCATAATCAGATCTCGTCAAACAAAGAAACGATTCATTGGATGTTCAAATTACTATAATGGTTGCAGGGCATCATCCCCATTGATACAAAGGGGTATGATCTGTGCAACAAAGATTTCTTGCAAAATTTGTTTTTGGCCAATCATTTTGCAAAGATATTCTAGGAAACAAAAATGGGCAAGGCAGTGCTCTAACATGCGATGCGCAAGCAGAATTAAATCTTGAGATTTGTGTAGATGTCAGTACGTCTGTTGCGTAAAAGCGGAAGTTTTTGTCTTACTTGTTTGATTTCATCTAACGAGATGTCAACAATTCCAATTCCCTCTTTTTTCTTCATATCAAGAAGTATTTTGCCATAAGGATCAACTACTACACTTCTTCCGCAGTAAATGTTTCCCACTTGATCTGGAGATATTACATAACAGCCGTTCTCAATCGCTCTTGTCTTGTTTATAGTAATCCAGTGTTCTTCTTTCATTTTTCCTTGTACCCATGCAGATGGAACTACAAGAATTTCAGAGCCTGATGAGGCTAACATTCTAGACATTTCAGGAAATCTGAGATCATAGCAAATCATCATTCCCATTTTCCCCGCACTAGTTTTTACGGGTTTTGTAATTGATGATCCAGGATAAAGTTTTGCAGATTCTTTGAAGCCGAGTGCATCATAGAGATGAATTTTTCGGTATGTTGAGATAACTTTGCCAGTTTTATCTATGAGAAAAGATGTATCATATACTCTATTTGGTTTTGGACTTTTTTCATATAGGGTACCAATAATTTGTATTGAATTTCTTTTTGCCTCTTCAGATATTGATGAAACAAATTCTCCATCTATTTTTTCAGCAACAGTAGCAAGATCTGCAGCAGATTGAGATGATGGTGTGTAACACATCATAAATTCTGGAAAGGCACAAAGTTTTGCATTCCTTTGTGCAGCTTGTGATATGTATTGTAGAATTTTTTTTAAATTATTTTTCTTGTCTGTTTCAGCTCGCATTTGAACTACAGCAATCTTTGTCACAAGTTTGCTGAATTATCATAAAATAAAAATGTGTTTAGAGAGGATTTCCTGCCATATACCAATTTTCTTTTGGATTCTCTTCGAAAACCACAATTACATGACTTTCCTTTGTCTTGAGAATCTCAACTGCTGATTTTGTAATGGCTTTTGCATATTCCTCTTTTTGCTTTTCAGTTCTGCCCGGATACATTGAGACTGTAATGAGAGGCATATTCATCAATGAACAATACTGGATTTATTCTTTAGTAATTATCAAACTCGTTGAATTCTTCATTATGGATACGCCTACAAAATTATTTTTGATTCAAGTTCCCCAGTTGGTACCGCCACCCTTCCATCCATATCTTGTACCATATGTAAATTCTGAACTATGAGTCTTTTTGTAAATATACCCAGCAAGTAATCCTACTAGAAATCCTCCGATGTGAGCAAAAAAGGCAACACCAGAACCACTTGATCCTATGAATGCTGGTAAGACATTTTGGAAAATGAACCAGAATGGCAAGTACCACTTGGCTGAGATTCTAATAAGTCTGGTAAAAAATCCAAGAAACATTAGTGTGACTACCTTTGCGTTTGGAAATAAGATGAGATATGCACCAAGTACACCAGAGATTGCACCAGATGCTCCTAATGCAGGTAGTGGACTAGATGGATCGGATAAGATATGGAAAAAGTCAGCTACAACACCCCAAAAAAGATAGAGCGCTAAAAATTTGCCTCTGCCAAATTTATATTCAATATTGTCCCCAAATATCCAGAGAAATAACATGTTACCTCCAATGTGCATTATACCTGCATGAAGAAACATGGAACTGAAAATAGAAGTAAATACACCATAATTGTGATTTGCCAATCCATTTACAACATTGTTTGGAATTGTACCGTAACTCAGTAACATGTATTCTGCTTGTTTATTTGTAAATTCCCACACTTGATGTGTTACAGCTATTTCCCAAAAAAAGACTAGAATATTGATTGCAATTATAGAGTAAGTAACGTAAGGTCTGTATCCCACAGGTTTTGGATTTTCATCTCTAAGAGGTAACATGTGATAGTAAGTTCACTCGGTAATTTCTATAATAGCATTTTGTGACTTAGACTGCAATTATTCCAATTTTGATCAAGTATTGAATTCCAGCTGCAAAGGTAGAGTCATCAATTTGACCATTGGCCCATAATCCAGCATTGGCTTTTACCCATTGAGGTATTTGTATACCAGGACTTGATTGACCTGATGCTGTTGGTGGAAGTTGAATTACTCCTTGTTTTATAAGATATTGAATTCCTGATGCAAAGGTAGAGTCATCAATTTGTCCCTGTTGCCACCATTTTGCATCATTTCTTATCCACTGTGGAATCACAATTGTTTGTCCAGACTGATTTTGTGACGTAGAATTGGATTGGTTAGTTGACTGGGTCAATGAATCATCTTCTGTCACAGTAGAAGGTATGACAACATTTCCTCTTGCCATGCCAATTCTTGTTGTATCAGGAAGACCATTTATGATGATTGATTTTACCTTGATAACAATACTATAGATTCCATTGATAGGCAAGTTTACCGTTTGAGTATCTGCACCATTCTGTGCAACAGCATCAATCTTTGACCACAATACACTTTGATCTTTGTCAAGTATTTGTATATCATAATTCACGTCTCCAGTTACCTGTTTCTCGGTAAATGAGTCAAAGAAGCTAATGTGCAAATTATTTTGTGAATTTGCTGACAAGCTTGTAGGATTCCAACCAAGCTTTACGTGCCATCCTCCAAAGTCTGTGAGTAATGAAGCAGATGATTGTACATTTGGTTGTTCTGGTGCTACTTTGAATTCAATATCACTAGTTCCACTTGGAACAGTCTTTGCCATATTTACCAAGTCAAATTTGTTAAGAAATAGATGAACTATCATGTAATCTCCAATCGTATATGGATCAACAATTATTCTGCTTCCAGTAAGACCATATCCTTGAGCACTTGCTGCATATGTCGGTGTATTTGAGAAAGCAGTCAGTGATTTTGGCACTCTCAACTCTTCATGTATGAATATTGGTCTGTCTTGGAATCTATTCACATTCCAGTCAAAAGGCATCTTCCAAGAAAATTGTTTTGTTGATTCATCAAAGTTAAAGTTAGATGTTTTGTCATAGTATGAGATTAGTGTAGTATTGTATGAATTGTTTTGATATGTAACATCTTGTGTAGATACATCTCCAACACTGAGATAAGAATCAAATTTTGGCGGATTTGATGTGATCAATTCATTAGAAAAGTCGAGAGCTAAAAGTTCCATATGAAAATGATATAGTCCACCTTCTGTGAGTATCGGACCTAGAACTGTTACCTCATCATTTTGAGATCCCAATCCACCCAATACTGGATCAGTATCACCGTACACTGTATATTTCCCATCCTCGCCACCAGGTTGGAATTTTATTGTGAGATATCCTGTATGGGTGTAAAATAATTCATGCATTAGAATTTTGTCTCCCTTTGTTGCATTGACGAAAAATGAAACGTTGTTTATGGTAGTATTGGTATTTGCATCAAAAAATCGAAACTGCAAGGATCTATCTCCTGAATTATCAGATGTTATAATTGGAGGATTAAGTTTAATGAAAAGTGTAATTACTCTATTTCCAATATTTGCCTGTACATTTTCTTGAGTAAAACCGTCACCGTATGCTTTTTGTGGAATAAACGGAACTGCAGATGATATAACTATCAGGCCAAGAACTAATGATAGCATATTCTTGACATAAAGTTGCATCAATTAAAAAAGGCCTAACAACCTATTTAATTCTTGAGCATCAATCATGTCTTAACATAAAATTATTAACAAGATAAGATAAAATTATGAAATGAAAAGATGGTCAAAAATATCATCTATTTTTGCAGTATCCATCACAATATTAGTATTGTATCTTGTATCAAATTCAGGAATTTATCATTCAGCAAATACAGTATTTGCACAAAGTTCATCACTTACGATAATTTCACTTTCAAGTGATAACAAGCTGATTAGTGGAGGTCAATTTACAATAACACCAAATCCATTTACTGGTATAGGAAATTATACAATTAAAGACAACTCTGCTGATGACACCGAGAAAGACAAAGATGGTGTGATTACTTTATCAGGAATAAAAAATGGAAATTATAACATAATTCAGACAGGTATTACATCAGGATACAGTGTTGACCAAATTCAAAAAACAATTCAAGTGAATAACTCATCAGGTGTTACTACTTTTACTGATCTACCTACCAATGATGCTACTGCATCCTCAACCTCTGCAAGAAGCGTCACATATACAACCAAATTTGAATGCGGTTCAATATACGCAGGAGAAGGACCACTGAGACCCGGTCATTACGATACGGACATTAGTTTATTTAATAAACAGAAATTCCAGACTCAAGTTCTTTGGAATACTGTATTAAACAATGGCCCCAGTTCAAATGCCATTTTACTGAAAATGAATGCTGAAACATCAAAAAGTATAACTTGTCAGGACATCAGGACTGCACTTGGAAATAATAATGAAAATTTCATAGAGGGATTTACTATCATCAATGTTCCATTGGATTCAACATTTAATGAAGGAACAACCATGACAAGTTCCTCTTCAAATGACATCAATGTGTTAGATGTTCAAGCATTTTATACTGCAAATGCTTTGGATACTCTCCCTCATGAAGTAATTGTGGATAAAATTTCATTTTACATAATTCAAGATGGAAGTGGAAAGATTCCTGTTAACATGATGCAAAAAACTCTTGACATTTCTGTACCGTCAGGCCTAAATCAGATATCAGATACTGAAAAGAAAGTAAAAGATGCACTTGCAAAGCAGTACACTCTTTCTGACGATGACTTAACAAAAATCGTGATCAGAATAAAAGATGTCTCAGTTGGAGTAGGAGTCTTGATCGATGATCATGCAATATCATTATCCACAGTAAAGCCAGAACTAGGTTCACAATAAAATAAAAATAATAAAAAGGAAGTTAAGTTTAGAATTTTGGAATTACTCTAGTCTTTGCAGCAAATACTACCATGCTCATTACAGCAATTGCAAGAACTATTGATGCTACTGGACCGAATTCTGGTACAGTTGCATTATCTGGTGTTGCAGGTGTTGTACTTGGTGTACTGCTAGCTGCTGCTACAATTACTTGAGCTGTCATCCATGGATGGACAGTGCAAAAGTAATCAAATGTGCCGGCATTTGCAAAAGTAAATTGGTATGTACTGCCTGGTTTGATCAAATTACCGCTATCAAACACAGTTCCAGTTGTATTATCGGATGGTTGACCGCTTGTCACATAGTGACTTACGGTATCAGTATTTTTCCAAGTTACTGTTGTTCCTGGTGTAACACTTAATGGATTTGGAGTAAAGCAATTCTTTGCAGCAACACAATCCGCAGTTGCGGCTGCGCCTGCACCTTTTGTCATATCAATTTCATTTGCTGTTTGTCCAAATGCTGGTGCTACACCTAAGATAGCAACTAGAGCCAAAAGACCAAATAGTGCGCCAATTGGTTTTGACTTCATTGTTTTGTGTGATATTGAGCTACTATAAAAATCTCTCAGATAGTTCTCTAAAACATACCCTCAACATTTGCTAAGGACATCAGGAAATTAACTATAATTCAGTTATACATGCATGATTTGGCAAAATCAAATAAAAAGAAAAGTAGGGTTGAGTTTAGAATTTTGGAATTACTCTAGTCTTTGCAGCAAATACTACCATGCTCATTACAGCAATTGCAAGAACTATTGATGCTACTGGACCGAATTCTGGTACAATATGTGTAAAGCTGAGTGTTTCACCTTTAACACCTGTCCATGTTGTCGGATCTACCGTAGGTAACCCAATACCATTGAGTGTTATCTGTATGTCTACTGGATCAGAAGATGAGAGGTTTGTACTGCTGGTTTGAGTATCATCACCCGTATGTGTATGTCCAGCTGAATTTGACAATACGTTATTGCCATCTTGCATCACAGTAATTGCATAGTTCTGATGGTGTATTTTATTTCCACTAGGATCTGTGAACGATATTGCTAATGACAATGATTGTCCATTTACTGGACCACTAGTACTTACAGTGACGGTTGTACCATCAGAAGCTTTAGTAGTCAACATTGTCATTCCACTCATATTTCCACCAGATGTTCCTAGGGTCTGATTATCATTTGTACTGCTAGCTGCTGCTACAATTACTTGAGCTGTCATCCATGGATGGACAGTGCAAAAGTAATCAAATGTGCCGGCATTTGCAAAAGTAAATTGGTATGTACTGCCTGGTTTGATCAAATTACCGCTATCAAACACAGTTCCAGTTGTATTATCGGATGGTTGACCGCTTGTCACATAGTGACTTACGGTATCAGTATTTTTCCAAGTTACTGTTGTTCCTGGTGTAACACTTAATGGATTTGGAGTAAAGCAATTCTTTGCAGCAACACAATCCGCAGTTGCGGCTGCGCCTGCACCTTTTGTCATATCAATTTCATTTGCTGTTTGTCCAAATGCTGGTGCTACACCTAAGATAGCAACTAGAGCCAAAAGACCAAATAGTGCGCCAATTGGTTTTGACTTCATTGCCGTAAGATCGCGTCCATTGTATAAAAACATGATTTAGATTATTTCATAATTACATTATTCCACATAACAAAAAGATTAACTGGTGGTGGACAAGTTATGTTCATTTATTGTCTTGGAAAACATGCCAACATGTTTTGCTACCAGTGTTCCCACAAACATTGCAACCATCAACATAACTATAGTTCCTGAAGGGGCAAGATTGAAGTAATATGATATAGTGATGCCTGCAATTACTGCTGAAACAGATAGAGAAATAGAAATTAGCATTGTTTTTTTGAACCCCTTACCCATCATTATACTGGTTATGTTTGGCAACACTATCAGTGCAGATATCAATAAAATTCCAACTAGCCTCATTGTTGCAATTACGGTAACTGCTGCCAAGGCCACAAAGAGGTAATTTAGTTTTTCAACCGGTATTCCATGAACTTTTGCTTGTTCTTCATCAAATGTGAAATGTATCAAGGGTTTTCTGATTGCAATTAATGTTGCAATAACACCACAACTTACTGCTACAATTAGTAATGCATCTTGCATATTGGTCAACAAGATACTTCCAAACAGAAAACTGAAGAGATCAATAGTGAAACCATGAGATGCACTAATGAGCAATACGCCCATTGCAAAACCAGATGATAATAATACTGCTATGGCAGCGTCTCCAGATATTTTGGTGCTTTTTCGTAGTTTTGTAATACCTAGAGCAGTAGAAACAGAAACAGCAAATGCAGTCCAGATTGGATAGATGTTAAGAAAAAATCCCAGAGCTATGCCACCAAATGCAACATGTGAGAGAGCATCTCCAAAAAGAGAATATCTTTTCAAAACCAAGAACAAGCCTATCATTGAACAAGTAATTGAAACCACTATACCAGTAAGTAGAGCTCTTTGCATAAAACCATAGGATAAGATATCAAAATTCATGGAAATCACAAATCATGTTTGTGCATGTGCATCTGCATAGCAGATTCAGAGTATGTTTTTAGCATATCCTTGTTTGCAAAAAATTCTTTCTTTTCTCCATGGAAAAATAATTCTCTATTCATGCATGCTACCCTTGTTGCAAGGTCTGAAATTGCAGTAAGATCATGTGAAGACCACACTATGGTTATCTTGTTTTCTTTGTTTATTTTTCTGAGTACTGAATAGAATTTGTTTTGTACATCCATGTCTACTCCAGTTACAGGTTCATCCAATATCATCAACAATGGTTCCTTAACAAGAGACTTTGCAATGAAAGCTCGTTGTTGTTCTCCTCCAGATAATTCACTAATTCTCCTATCTTTGAATGATTCCAATCCAACAATTTTGAGTGCCTCTTCTATTTTTTCACTGTCTTTGCTAGATGTTGCAAATATTCTATTCCAACAACAGCCGCAAGATTGTATCAATGCAACGCCTTTGACCAATTTCTTTTTTGACAAAATTCCCATCGCAACCACATCATAAACAGTTGCAGGAAAATTTGGTTCAAAATTTACTTTTTGTGGTACATATCCTATCATAGAAAGTAGCGTAGTGTATTGATTTCCTTCATATCCAAATAGTTTGATTTTTCCCTGATAATTTTGTAGTCCAAGAATAGCTCTGAATAGTGTAGTTTTACCAGCACCATTGGGTCCAACAATTCCCAAAAGATCTCCTTCTTGAACATTAAAACTAATCTTGTTTACTGCCAAAACTCCATTATGACTTACTGAAACGTTTTCTACATCCAGTGCATTTACTGGCATTCTAAAGCCATCTCCAATTCCTGTCTCTATTCAACACCAATTTTGTTCATAAGTTATTAATAAATATATAAAATTATAATAATTATTGTTGCTAAACTTATAAGATACTTAATAACAGTAATACTGTGCCCATAGTCTCAATATCTCTAAACAATGAAATCCTATCAGAATTAGACAGAATACAAAAAACAATGGGATTTTCAGGCAGATCTGAAATTATTCGAGCAGGCATAAGAAATTTAGTGGCTGAAGAAAAACAACATGATGCATTATCTGGATTAATCCACGCCATTCTCATGATTGTCCATGATGAAGAATCAGAACAAATTGTAACAGGAATTAAACACAATCATGAAGATTTGATTGGTACTCATCTACATAGTAAAGTAGATGGAAACAAGTGCATGGAACTCTTCTTGCTACATGGCGATGCTGAGAAGATTAGCATTATGACACGTGACTTTCAAACAAATAAGAAGATGGATAATGTCAAACTAGTTACAATGTAGAAATTTATTTTTCTATATCATATACCATTTTCATTTAGAATCAGTGCAAGAAGTGCGGCACGTGTATCTTTTCCATATTGTGCTTGTTTAAAGTACTTGGCTTGTTTTGTAGAATCAATTTCAGGCGATATTTCATCAAGACGCGGCAGTGGATGCATTATAATAGCATCATCTTTTATTTTATTAACTAATTCTGGACCAATTTTATAGCTCCCTCGGACTTTGACATATTCTTCAATGTCAACAAATCTTTCTTTTTGTATTCTTGTTACGTATATCACATCTAGATCATCAAGATTCTCTTCTAAATCACTGGTTTCAGTATATTGCAATTTTTTTCTTATTTCATAAGTTGAATCAGCACGAATTTTAAGCGATGGTGGAGATATCAGTTTAACATCAACGTTATAATTGCTTAGAGCATACAAAAGTGAGTATACAGTTCTACCATATTTTAGATCACCAATAATTCCTATCTTAAGACCATCAATTTTCTTTTTTTCTTTTCTAATAGTATAGAGATCAAGTATCGCCTGTGTAGGGTGTTCTTCTGTACCACTTCCTGCATTAATCAAAGGTTTTTCTGATATTTCGGCCGCAAATCTGCTAGAACCATCAAGTTGATGCCTGAGAACCAGAACATCAGAATACAGGGACATGATTTTTACAGTATCGGCAAGGCTTTCACCCTTTTTTGCAGACGAGGAGGAGGCATCAGCTATTCCAAGTGAGGTTCCCCCTATGGAGGCCATTGCGGCTTCAAAACTTAACCTAGTTCTTGTACTTGGCTCAAAGAACAGATATCCAAGGGTCTTTCCGCGTACGATTTCTCTTCGCTCATTTTGATTCATTCCAATTATTTTATCAGTTGCCTGGAAAACAGTTTCAAACTTTTGTTTATCAAAATCTCTCACTGAGACAATATCTTTTTGGAAAAAAGAATTGCTCATTAGCAATTCACTATTATATATGAGTAGTATACAAACTATTCCAATGTCAGAGTCGGATCTTATCGTAAGAAGGATCAAAAATGGAACTGTGATTGATCATATAGAATCTGGAAAAGGTTTGAAGGTGTTAAGTGCATTAGGAATAGATGGTAGAGATGGAAACGTAATTACAATTGCTCTCAATGTTCCAAGCTCCAAGGTTGCAAAAAAAGATATCATAAAAGTAGAGAATAAATTTTTGCAGGATACAGATACTAACAAGCTTGCACTTATTGCACCAAAGGCAACAGTGAACATAATCCAAGATTACAAATTAGTTGAAAAAAGACGTGTTGCCTTGCCAAACCAAATCGAGAGAATTTTTCGATGCTCAAATCCAGATTGCATAACAAATAGCGATGAGGAAATACAACCCATCATGGATGTTGTTGATAAAACAGGACTTGTCCTAAGGTGTAGGTACTGTACAAGAACTTTGGATGTCAACGAATTAAAATATTATTAAAGTTTCTATTTCTTTTCTGCTTGTAATTCATACTGGTCAAATGTGAATTTTCTTGCAGTTCCAAATGGCCTGAATGCTCTTCCATTACCATGATAGAATTTTGAAAAGAATTCAACATAGATCAATCTGGCTCCCTGAATGCCTGGCTCAAATACACCAATCACGATATTGAATATGTGACCTATGAATAGTATCACTGTTCCAAGAATGATGTACGGAATTGAATGATGCAACGTCTTTGTAAATATGAAATCAATTACATCAGCCAGTATAACTGATGCCAACAAAATACCAATAATTCTTGTATAGGACAATATGTGACTTACAATCGATGGCAACTCCATGATTGCCCTTGGGCCTTCTCCTACAAACATGAGTCCTATTCCTCCTATCATCAAGCCTATGTAGGCTGCTCCTGTCATACTATGTACTGGGTTAATGTGTTGATGATGCATTAGTGCCAGACCTAAGAGTACTACACCCCAACCGAAGAGCATCCAGCCCATCTTACCAATTGCGTGTTTCTTTTCTCTTTCACGAAGACTGTTTAGTATACCAAGAACTAGTCCGAATGTTACCATTCCAAGACCAACGTATCCACTAATTAGTAATAACTTTCTCAGACCATGAATTGGGCTGAATATTGTTCCATCTGCTGGAAGGTGTAAACCTAGTGAGGAGTTGAGGAAACCAAATAGATATCCATTGAGATGGAATCCAAAGTACAAGTTAAACACAAAGCCTAGTCCTATTGCAATGATTGCACCTGGAGTCATTGCTTTTGCTAGTTTTACCATTTGTCGTCTTTTTAGTATATTCAGTGCAAACTTTCTCAACATTCCCGGCATGATGTTAAAGTCTCTCTTTCCACCATCAATTCTTCGAATAACCCACCTACAAACTAAGAGTATAACAAGCCCATATCCTGCGTCTCCTACCATCATTCCATAAAATATTGGAAAGAGTAACCCAAAGATTAGCGTTGGATCAAATTCTTTTCCTTGTGGTAGAGAATAAAATCTGATAAAGGCTTCAAACAGCTTGAATCTTTTTGGATTATCAAATTGAGTAGGAGGGAGTTCATCTGTCTCAAGCTCAAATAGCATTGTACCTTTAGTATTTTTTTCAAAAATATTCCTTAGTTGTCCTATCTTTGATTTTGGAATCCATCCTTCAAGAGCAAAAGAATCAGATGTTACTCCCAAGTTGTCAATGACTTCAAGTTTTCTATTTTCAATCTCAAGTTGTTCCTCGATGCATACGATATTGACATAATGAACCTTTGAGATTTCGTCTAGTTGCCTTTCAACTTCTTGTAGTTTATGAGAAATATCAGTCTGTTTTGATTTGAGGTTTTGCATTAGCTGGTCTGCTTTTCCTTCTAGTTTTGGAACTGCTTCCATCTTTACATCATATTCTTGGACTACAGTTGCAAGTGCATGTGGTGGAAAGTTTGGAAATGTAACAAGGACTACATTTGTTGTATCCTTTCCTTCTTTTGGATAGATAAAGACATCTTGGTTGTTGACATCTAGTGCCTTTTTGAAGGCAGGATAGTTTTTGGAGTCCACCCGACCAAAGTAGGAATGAGCCATCTTTAATTGAAGAACGTTAAAATCTTCTGGGAAAAATGAAAACTCCTCAACTAGTTTTATGTTGTTCTCGGTCTCTTTGAGCTGTGTTAAGAGATGTTCCTTTTCTTTCTCCAAGGTGGCTACTTTGTCATCAATGTCAATAGACTTGGTAGCCTGAATTATTTGGTCCATAGAAGTGAATCGTTGACATTGTGTAGCCTCAATTGCTGGTAACACCGTCTTTAGTGCCTTCATTCTCAAAAGCTGGTCTGAGACTTGTCTGAACATTTCATTGTCACGTTCATTTCGTACAAGTGTAGCAACATCCTTTGACAATGGTTCTAATTGTACAACATTAAGATCGTGTAAAATTGAGACTACGGTTTGTCGTTCTTTTCGGAGCCCAAGTACTGCAATTCTTCCCATGGGTATTGGTTTTAGAACCAAAATCTATACCTCTTTTAATAAAATATCGATTATCTCTTTGACTGTCTTAGAATCAATTCTTGAAGAAATTGTCTTTGCCTTGTTTTTTGCCTCTTCTATGATTTTTTCTGTTTCAGTATGTGCTTTCTTTCTTGCTTGATCTATAGATGATTCAACTAATTTTTCTCCATCAGCTTTTGCTTTAGTAATTGCTTGTATAGCATAAGTTTCAAAATTTCGCAGTTCTTCTGCTACTTTTTTCTTTTGTTCATCAATTTCTTTTTGAGATCTCTCTTCTGCTTCTTTTATTTGCTTGAGTGAATGTACGTATTTTTCTGATGTAGACATTTTAAACTCCAAAAAAATGCTTGCCTGCATATAATGCCAAGGCTACAGTACCAAGAATGTTACCTAGCTTGAATGCCCTGATTATCATAAAGAATCTTCGCTGTTGTTGATTTACAAAATTAGGCAATTATTTCTCTCTCCTTTTTTAGTAAAGCTTCTTGTTCTCTCTCTCCCATCTTTCGTTTTACTGTCTTTAGCATCATGAAGGTATCTCGTTCCATCTCATCTAGTCTGAATATGATAAATTTGATTGCGGCTTGCAATCGTGGTATGAATACATTTTCAATAGCATTGGATTTTCGTTTTGTTTTTTCAATCTCAAGTAATAGTTTACGAAGCGTAGTTTCCTTCTCTGCAACATCAAGAACCATCTTGTGCACATTATGAAATGCTTTGATTGCCTCGTTAATAGACGGAGGAAGTTCTAGTAGATGTTCTGTAAGTGCTTGATTACTTTTTCCTCCTTCAATCTTTGGGATTCGAACACCCATAACGTTTTTTGGAGTAATTCGTAATTTATTTAATTGTGGAATTTTCATTGCTTCATTTTCTAGTCTCATGGCACCTGCAAGCATTTCAGCCATTCGAATTGCCTGATATCCTTTTACCAATTCCGCCTGAAGACCACTTCTGAGTGCTGCTACAGTTTTGCTTGCATTAAAGAATTCAAGAATTAATGCCTGTCTTTTTAGCTTTAGTAATTTTAGACCTTTTTTTGCAACAATGATTCTTCTCTTTGTACGAATGTATTCAAGGCGTGTTGGTCTAATGTTAATTACTGATGGCAATTTTATGCACCTGCACCAGATCTCTTTCTGTACTTTTCAATGAATTCTGGTTTGATACGATTAAGTTCAGAGTCTGATAGTTCGCTTAGTAATTCCCAACCAATATCCAAAGTCTGTTCAATTGAGCGGTTCTCGTCCATTCCTTGATTTACAAACTTTCTTTCAAAATCGTTAGCTACTTTCATGAACTTTCTATCAAGATCACTGAGTGCTTCTTCACCCACAATTGCAGCCAATGATCTTGCATCCTTGCCTTGTGCATAAGATGAGTAAAGTTGGTCTGCCAAGCTTCTGTGATCTTCTCTTGTGCTTCCCTTTCCAATACCTTGGTTCATCAAACGTGAAAGACTTGTCAAGACATCTACAGGTGGATGTATGTCTCCTCTGTGCAAGTCTCTGCTCATGACAATCTGTCCTTCTGTGATATAACCAGTAAGGTCTGGGATTGGATGAGTAATATCATCTGCAGGCATGGTAAGAATTGGGATTTGTGTTACAGAGCCATTTCTGCCTTTGATCTTTCCCGCTCTTTCATACAATGATGACAAGTCAGTATACATGTAACCAGGATAGCCTCTTCTTCCTGGAACCTCTTCTCTTGCAGCAGAAATTTCTCTTAATGCTTCACAATAGTTAGTCATATCAGTCATGATTACAAGCACGTGCATGTCTCTTTCATATGCTAGATATTCTGCAGTAGTCAATGCAAGTCTTGGAGTAAGTAAACGTTCCATTGATGGATCTGAGGATAAATTCAGAAATAATGCGGTTCTTCCAAGTGCACCACTCTCTTCGAATTGTTTTACGAAAAAGTTTGCTTCTTCACTTGTGATTCCCATTGCAGCAAATACTACAGAAAAGTTTTCTGAACCACCAAGAACTTTTGCTTGTCTTGCAATCTGTGCTGCAAGCAAGTTGTGTGGAAGACCTGCGCCTGAAAATATTGGAAGTTTTTGACCTCTGACCAGCGTATTCATTCCATCAATATTAGACATACCAGTCTGGATGAATTCGGATGGTTCTTCTCTTGAATATGGATTAATACCAGAACCAACCAAGTCAACCTTGGTTTTAGAAACAATTTTTGGACCATTGTCTCTTGGATTTCCAAGACCGTCAAATACACGTCCTAACATTTCGTCAGATACTGCAAGCTGAGCAGTCTCTCCAAGGAATTTTACGGATGTATCACCAATGTTAAGGCCTAGTGTTGCACCAAAGACCTGAACAATTGCAAGACCTTGTCTTGTATCAAGAACTTGGCCTTGTCTTCTCTCACCATTTTGTAATTTGATTTCTACCATTTCACCGTATGCAGCATTTTCTACACCCTCTACAAACATTAGAGGACCTGCAATCTTTGAAAGAGTCTTAAATGATACTCCAGACATTATCTTGAGGCCTCCATCGATAGGGTTGAAAATTCTTCTTGCATTTTGCTCTTTGTGTCCTTTACTAGTTGTTCAACTTGATCTTCCTTGGTCCATTTAATTTTTGATATCATCTTTCTTGATTCTAATTGTCCTACCTTTACAGATGTAATTCCTTTCTTGATTGCATCTGCTTCCATCTTGCCAAATTCTAAAATTGTAGACAGCATTAAGAATTGTTTTCTGATTGATGTGTATGTATCTACGTCATCATATGCACTCTGTTGTAGATAGTCTTCTCGAATTGATCTTGCAGTATCCAATACACCTTTTTCTGGTTCTGGAAGTGCGTCATAACCGACAAGTTGGACAATTTCTTGCAACTCAGATTCTTTCTGCAGAATTTCAAGTGCTTCTTTTCTTGATGCAATCCAGGTTGCTGATACATTATTTTTGTACCAGTCTCCCATGCCGTCTGCATATAATGAATAACTTGTAAGCCAGTTAATTGATGGAAAGTGTCTTCTTGATGCCAGGCTTGCGTCAAGTGCCCAAAAGACTCTGGTAACTCTGAGTGTATTTTGGGACACTGGTTCTGAAAAGTCACCACCTGGTGGTGATACTGCACCTACAAGGGTAAGAGAGCCGATACGCTCTTCAGGAGAAATAACAACTGCTTTTCCACCTCTTTCATAAAATTCTGCCAGTCTTCTTCCAAGATAAGCTGGATATCCTTCTTCACCAGGCATTTCCTCAAGTCTGCCTGAAATTTCTCTGAGTGCTTCTGCCCATCTTGAAGTACTATCTGCCATCAATGCAACACCATATCCCATGTCACGATAGTATTCACCCATTGTGATACCAGTGTAGATGCTTGCTTCACGTGCAGCTACTGGCATGTTAGAAGTATTAGCAACAAGAATTGTACGCTCCATCAATGGTCTCTTTGATTTTGGATCTTCGAGTTTTGGGAATGTTGTAAGAACCTCAGTCATTTCATTTCCTCTTTCTCCACAACCTACATAGACAATCACATTACTGTCTGCCCATTTTGCAAGTTGTTGTTGAGTTACAGTCTTTCCACTTCCAAATGGACCAGGAATTGCAGCTGTGCCACCTTTTGCAACTGGGAAGAAAGTATCAAGTACTCTTTGTCCAGTAAGCAATGGTTCTTCTGGTGCCAATTTGCGAAGAACTGGTCTTGGAGTTCTGACAGTCCACCAGCTTGATAGACCAATGTCTGTCTTGGTTCCATTTTGTACTGAAGCTACAATATCATTAACAGTATACTTGCCTTCAGAAATATCAGTCAAGGTGCCTTTGACGTTATAAGGAACCATTATCTTGTGCATGATAAGTGGAGTTTCCTGAACTTCACCAATTATTTCTCCAGGAGAAACATGATCTCCTTTCTTCTTTATTGGGACAAATTCCCATTTTGTGGTTTGGTCAAGTGCAGGTATGACCTTTCCTCTGCTGATAAAGTCACCACTTTGTTCTCTTAGAACATCTAGTGGTCTTTGAATACCATCATAAATTGATTTTAGTAAACCTGGTCCAAGCTGCATTGAAAGAGGTCTCTTTGTATTGATTACCTTCTCTCCTGGACGAAGACCAGTTGTATCTTCATAGACTTGAACTGTTGCCTTGGTTCCTTCAAGACGAATTATTTCTCCTACTAGCCCCATATCACCAATACGGACTACGTCGAACATTTGTGCGCCTTCTAGACCACTTGCGATCACTACTGGACCTGAAACTCTTGAGATTATTCCATCAGCCATTTATCATCATCAACTCGAGGGGATACTTATTCCTAACACTCTCTTTGCTAAAACAGATATAGATTCTTCTTGAATGTTACCTTCTAAAGCTGGCATAAATATCACTAGAGGTTCAATTGAGGCTTCGATTTTCTTTCTAAAGATACCAGGAAGACTGGATCTAACTGCATCACTTATGATTATGAGGCTGTAGTTACCTGATGAAAAGAGATCCTGGATGGTCTTGCTTGCATCGTCACCACTTGTAATGAAAGTATCTTCTATTCCTAGAAGGTTATATCCTATAGCAAGCTCACGCTCACCTACTACTGCTATTTTTCCAGTGGTTGTATTGGATTTTTGTTGTGACATGTTTATTCTACCAGTAATAACGAATTGATGTAATCTGTAGAGAGGTTATAGCGTTTACCATATGCAATTCTTTTGATGTTTTCACGTTCATGCTCGGTGTTAATGATAAAGTAGAATATAGTACCAATTGAGAGTGCAATATTTTTCAATTTTTTGACATATTCGGAATTTATGAATTTATCCAAAGCGACCTCAAAATCGATTAGGCTGTTTGATTTCTTGTACTGAACTAATGCATTTACCAACATGAACCTATTTTCTATTCTGCCAACAATTTCTGAAACGTCTTTTGCATTGTAAACATCCAATAATTCGTTTGTGGTCATCTTGCCACCCTCGATCAGGTGTTTACTCAATATGTCCTTGTCAAGATTAGATTCTTTGGCCTTGAGAAGACTGAGAACGTTTTTCTTGTCTATCTCTGCCCTTATGAAATCTCGAATCAATCCCTCATCGCCTTGGAAGAACTTGAGTGACTCTAGTAAATTATGATAATAGAAAGTTTGAAGTGCAGACATCATAGGGCCAAGATCGCCAGTTTTCTGATATGTTTCAAGGTGGTGCATCAGAACTGGTCCATAATTGTATTTTACCAATTGATTTACAACACCATCAACTCCTGTCTGGGACAAGATTATCTTCATCTCATCATGTGTGATGTTTCCAGCAGAGATTCCTGCAGGAACATTTCTGCTTGAGACAAGAAATGACTCTGTCTCGGAAATTGGTCGTCCCATACTCTTTGCAGAAAGAATAAGCTCGATATTGTAAATATCCCATTTTGAAAGATATGCCCTAATTGCAGACTTGCCATTAAATGGAGTTGCTTCTAATGCAGTCTTGTTGATGTATACAAGATGTCTGTTAAGTGCAACTTCCAATAGTTCAGATTCCTTGAAAATTGATGCTGCCTTTTCAATCTCTGGTTTATACCATGTAGACCCAAGTGTTTTTACCATCTCGGCCTCATCTTTTGCCTTCATTAGGTTTTGCATTTCTTCTTTTGATAAAAGATTAAGTGAGATTGCCTGCAACCTGCCAAATGACGACGCGTATTGTGATGTTGGCATTACATCTTCTCCGAGAGGAAGCTCTTGACTTGGTCTTCATTGGTTCTAAGTAATTCTTCAAAGGTAAGGTCCAATTCTCTTGTTCCTTCTTTGTTTTCTGCAATGATTCCACCAAGTGTCTTAATTGACTTGCTTGTGGTTACTCCAAGTTCTTTGAGAATTGATTTGTCTTCTTCTCGGCAGTGAACTATAATATTTTGACCAAGTTTCTTTTTTGCATTGTTTACCATAGTTTCAAGAGATTTCTTGTACTGTGGACTTTTTGTGTAATTTTCTATCTCTTGATGAATTATAGTAAAAGCAGATTGCATGTTGGCATTTATTGCATCAAATATGATCTTCTTTGCCTGTAGCTTTGAAGCCTCAATTATTCTTGCTTGTTCTCTTTCTGACTTGACTTTGGCTTCAGTTGAAAAGCGTTCTTGAATCTCCTTTAGTGTATTATTCATCTCAGTTTGGAGTCTAGACTTGCTTTCCTGAAGATCTTTTTCAAGACCCTCAATCTCTTTTCGTTTCCTAGTCTCTATCTCTTGAATGAACGTTTCAATGCTCATTACTGAAAACCACTATAGTATGCCCAGTAGCAATATGATTCCTAACACGAATCCAATGATCCAAAGAGTTTCTGGAATCACAAAGAAGAATAGTACCTGACCAAACTTCTCTGGCTTTTCGGCAATAATACCCATACCGGCAGCACCAATACCTTGTTGTGCGTTACCAGTACCAATAAGACCACCAGCGATTGCAATTGCTGCTGCAATTGCTAAAAGTGGTTTTGTTAATCCGCTACTAGTAGTAGAAGTGTCAGCAGCAAATGCTGGAGTTGTTGACACAAATGTTGATAGTGCAATTGTTAATCCGGCAACTATAACTAAAAGCGATAATTTTGAACGCTTGTTAAGCACCATCACCAAAGGCTCATTTGAGGAGGCTATATTAATCTAATTCTTGCAAATATATTTTCAAATTTTTTAAGATCAATAAACATGCGATCATCGTACATTATTTTATTATAATTAGATCTCAGTTTTGGTTTATAGCTCAACTGGTAGATCCAGTTTGTTTCCCCACTCACCCCATGAACCAAGATAGACTTTTACATTTTTGAATCCAAGCATTTTGAGTGCCATAAAAGAATTTGCTGCACGATATCCCCCCTGACAATATGTTACAATTTCGTCATCCTTTGAAAAATTATACATATTGGTAAGATCTTCAAGAGATTTCATGGTACCATCATCATTGATATTTAGTGTCCAGTCCATATTGATGGCAGTTGGAATGTGTCCATTTCTTGCGGCCCGTATCGTAACTCCATTGTATTCGTCTTTGCTTCTTGCATCAAGAAGCTTTACTTTGCCTAACTTTTTGTTGATGTATTCATAGCCTGCAACGATATCCTTGTTTACTTTACCTGAAAATTTGTCTGGCTTGAATCCATTTGTCTTGATTTCAGTATCAAGTCCAAGACTAGACCATTTTTTGAATCCGCCATCTAGCATGAATGTATCTTTATGTGAAAAGTACATCAAGAGCCAGACTCCCCTTGCTGCACTCATCCCTGAAACATCATCATAGAATACAACTGTTTTGTCTTTTGTTACACCCAAAAAAGATAGGAGATTCTCCATTTGCTTTTCAAATGCCTTTATCCCATCTTTTGAAGTATCAGACCAATGATAATAGAAAAAATCAAGATTTACCGCGCCTGGAATGTGTCCTTGCAGGTAATCTTTGTATGATCTACAATCGACAAGAACAAGATTTGGTTTCTGGATTTTTTCCATTAGATCAGTACATGAAATCAGCATGTTACAATTCGGGACTTGAGGGTAATGTAAATCCATTTTACTGTATCTTCAATTACATGCAATACAGTGATGCATTATTGAAATTTTTTCACAAACTGATGCATCAAATATTTGAGGAAAAAATAATTTGTTACAATTTTTTCAAGTCACAAATTCTTATATCTTAGGAAAAATATGATAATATCGCAAAATGAATATTTTAAATTATCAAACTATAAAAGAGAATCATTTTACCATACAAGAATCATTTTGTGAGTAATATGACCAAAGCAAAAAAACAGACTCCAAAGCTGTCAGTTTTTCAAACATTCAAGACAAAAGACAAAGAGTTTACAGGAGAAGCTATGCGCCAACGTGGAATTATAATACATCTTGTATCTGAAACTTTACCTACAAGAAAAACTCGCACTGCCATTGCACACAAGCTTGCAGAACAAAATGGTACCACTTGGCAGAATATCTATTCTGGAATTTTCAGAGATTTGGATGAAATTCTCCTTCCTCTTGAATTGGTCAAAGAAGCTGGAAGACTGCCAATAAAACGTGGACCAAAGGCGCTCCAAGAACAAGGAGTTCCATATTACAATCTGACTGACAGTGGTTTGCTTGTTGCAGCTTCTGTATCAGATACTGGAAAAGAGAGAATCAGAATTATGAATGACTTTTTTGAAAAAGAGACTAATACAAAAGAAAAGGACTTGAAAAAAGCAATCATAACATTGCTTGATGTTGCGCCAAATTTTGTTTTGTTATTATTGAGAAAATACATTGAATCGTACAGCGAGGGAACAATTGACAAACTTGTCCCGTTCAATTCAGAGTATATCAAAAAGGCCTGTGATGACGCATTACGTGTTCAAAGGGAGTTATTGGAGGGATTTTCTTCTCTGTCAAATTCTGATAGGGAACCGATCATGAGCTTTCTCAAGAAGATAGGCTAGACATCCCAATAATAATTAAAATCCCTTTCCAAAAGAGCTTGATAATATTGATAATGTCATCTAAAGCCGCTTTTGTCAAGTCATGTCATATTGGAACAGTGGTTAGATGACAGATGAACTGATTGAATATGTAATACACCTCATAGATGGTAAAAAGGGAGATGTCGGAAGACTAAGCTATATTCTAGGTGCACTACAGGATGGCAAGACACTTTACAATTCTGACAAAAAATATCTTGATTCACTAATAACTACATACCTTGGCCCCTCAAAGAAAAAAACAGGAGAGCAAAAATCTGTCGAGGAATTAAAGGCAGAACTTGCAAAAGTCAAGGAGAGACTGGAGAAATTTGAAAAGCACGGATACAAAAAACCTGTAGGCAGAAAGGCCGGATTTTTCTTTGTGACATTTTTCTTTGGATGGCATGCTGTTATCACACTGCTTGACAAAAAATCTGTAATCAGTATACACGATCTGAACCCATATCTTTTGCCTCTATACCAACTAGACAAGGTAATTCCTGCAGCATATCTAAATTATGTATACCAGTTCAATCTTAGCATACCAAAGATTGTAGTTCTTGCATGGGGTGCCATGATAATTACATGGATAATACTTGGCTTTGTCTATCTTGTAAAGTTCATCCGCTCAAGATACAATCCTGGTAAACACTAGGATTTATTGTAAGAAATCAAAGTCTTTTGTATATGCTTGACCTGCAAAAGCTGAATGTGTTGAATAATAGGCAGTTCCATTAAATCTAAGCTTTGCAGTATGAGTTTGTAATGTGGACCAGATCTGGGGATTATTTCCATCGTTGATGATCTTTGTGTCTACTGTAATGATCTCAGAGTTGTGCTGTGTTAGTGGTAGGTAAGAGGAGCTCTCCCAAGTTCCATCGTATCGTTGTCCATATTGTCCATGACCAATCACGACATTATTTGCATAGATATCATAGGTTACCATTTCAATTATCAGAGTATTGTCATTTGGATTTGTAAGATTGAACTTTGTTTCTATTGTTGCATCTCTGTCTCCAACTGACATTACAGAAGAACCGTTGTATTTCATGTCAAGAGGCTTTACCTCAGTCATTACAGATGTAAGTGCAGTTGGCGTATTTGCATTTGGAGTAAACATGTTTTTGAAAATTCCTGAACTTGGAAGAATTACAACTACAGCGAGTACTACAATTATTGCCAGTATAGCAGCAAAGACAAAAATTTTCTTATCCAAGGATGTTTCTACCATTTGTTCAATTCTTAAATGTTGAGTTGAAAACGCTTATAGTAAAAGTTTGAAAATACAACTCATGCAGTATCACCAAGCAATTAGGATAGGGCAAGAGAGATCAAGAAAGTCACAGATGACCCTATTTTCGCATGCAGGCTTTGCCATGCTCACACTTACTGTAAAAAAATCTCAGGGAGTGTTTGTGCCAGTTGGGGAAAAAGAGTTTGTTGCAATTGTTGAAAGACCTGGGGAAGGCTGGCTTGTTGTAATAGTTGACGAGGAAGGATATGCAAAATCTCAATCAAAGGTCCTAGTAGAAAAGGACGCAAGAGAAATTTTGAATAAAGCCATGACTGCAGGCATTCCTGAATATACCGGACAAGTCAGGTTAGTGTAATTTCAGTACCCTCTGGACTTCCTTTGATTGCTTTTTCAAGTATCTTTGTGTCTGCCTTTAGTATTCTTGTCTTTAGTTTTGAGCGCTCTATCACCTTTAGCGCAACTATATCCATCAGGTCATAACCTCCTGCCACAGAATCTTGATGTACTAGCATTGAGCGTAGTTTTTTTATCGGTATCTTTTTGAATTTGCTTGCATTTTTGTTCTTGTTTGGATCAGAGTCGTACACTCCGTCAACGTCTGTAGCATTGAAAAATGTGCTTGCTCGGACTTTTTCTGCAATCAATGCGGCAGTAGCATTTGTGCTCTGTCCAGGATGGAGCCCCCCTGTTACTACAATCAGTCCAGTGTCTGCAGCATTTGCAACTTCCTTTAGATTTACTGGCGGATGCGGATATGCTTTTTCCTGTAATGCATAGATCAAAAGTTTTGCATTAAGCCTTGATACTTCGATTCCAAGCTCATCTAGTGTTGATTCATCTGCACCAGATGATCTTGCATGAGAGATGTAGTGTCTTGCAATCTTTCCCCCGCCTGCAATTATAATTGGCTGGCAGATCTTGCTTATTTTTACAAAAAACTCGGCATACTGTTTTAGTGTCTTCATGTCTTCAAGGCCAAACAGACTTCCGGATAATTTTACTACAATTCTTTTTTTCATTAACTGTTTTCACCAAGGATGATGTTTGCTGCAATTTCAACCTTTTTTCTAAATTGCTGTCGTGTATAGACTCTGAGTATGTCCATAAAGCCTGAAATTGCAGAAACCAGCGGAATCTCAGATATTGGAAGCTCGTAAGACTCTTTTGGTCCTTCTCCTTTTTTTGTTGTAAGAATTATTGATTGGGATTCTTTTTTTGACGGTGCAAGCGGAATGGACGGTGTTTTTGATATGTCAATGAAGACCTCACACTTGTCTACTTTGGATCTTTTTGCAATCTCATCTTGTAGCTCTGTCATGTTCACCTTGCCCATCCTGGGACGAGTAAAGATCTTTTCATATACACATTTGAGCAGTCTTCGCTCTTGGTATTCTATTGCAAGCTGCCTTGCCCTTTTGAGTTCCTCATTTTTTGGTTCTAGTGATACAAGTTTTGATATTACAAACTCGTCTGTCATCTGGACATATTTTTCTATGTTATCCGTAGTGAGTTCAAGTTCGCTGTCTGCAAGTATCATGGATTGTATCAACATCACCTCTGCAGAGCGCACTGTCTTGTGAAAGTATACTGCCTTGAACATTTGGTATCTTGAGATCATCATTGATTCAAAGGAATGAAGTGCTGACTTGTCAAGGGAAAGTTTCTTGTCGTGAACATCAAGTGAGTGGATTATTCTCATAAAATCCACTTTTGCATGCTCTGCACCCGTGAAATAGCCATCACGCAAAAGATAGTCCATCATGTCAGCACTAAGCCCGCCAGAGATGATTTCATTCATGAATTGATATTTTGAATTTCCAAATGCCAGTTTGCCAAGAAATGCCTTGTCAAATCCTGATTTTTTTATGATATCACCAATCTCTGATTCTAGTATGAGTTTTTTTCCAATGTCTTCATGAGAGTTTTTTTTCTTTTTTTGCAGGACTTCTTCGAAGAGATGTGAAAATGGGCCATGGCCGATATCATGCAATAGTGCAGCCATCCGTATATTTTCAAAGTCGTTTGCATCAAGGTGTCCCTTGTCTTTTAGTACGTTTGCTGCCTGGCTTGCAATGTGCATTGTTCCAAGTGAATGCTCAAATCTTGAATGTTGTGCCCCAGGATATACTAGATGTGCTCCTGCAAGCTGTCTTATTCTTCGTAGTCTCTGAAATACAGGCGAGTCTATCAGTTCCAGCTCATGTGGATATACAGTAATGAAATCATGAATCGGGTCAACAATTTGGAGATATTTTTTGGCCATGTCTTTTTTACCTGATATGTTTTGATACAATATCTTTTACTTGTTTGTGAACTTGATCTTTTTGCTGTGATGCGTTTACGGTATACCAGTGATATTTTTTTCCAAGTTTTCTGTATGTGTTTGCAATCTTGAGTGCAAATGTTTTGTCTTTTTCAAACCTGTCTCGTCTTTGCTTTTTTCTTGAAAATGAATCGGATACTTTGACATCAAGCAATATGACCATGTCTTCTTTTGGAAGGCCCCGGTCTAGGTTTTCAAGCCATTTCAAGTCAAGACCATTTACTGTTCCATATACTAGATTTGATTGGTAGTAACGGTTCATTATAACAACATGATTCTTTGCAAGTGCATCTTTGATATCTTGTGATCGCTCCCACCTGTTTGCTGCAAGAAGGCAGTGTATTACCTGTGGTGCAAACTTGCGCTTGCCTCCAAGAAAATTCTTGATCTCTTTTCCAACTGGAGTGGTGTAATCTGGAAAACTAAATATGGTAGATTTCTTGTTTTGCGCCTTGAAAAAATCCGACAATAATTTTGACTGGGTTTTTTTTCCTGCCTGGTCAAAGCCCTCTATTACAATAATCATAAGTCCTATTAAATCGGGCAGTAGATAAATTATGAATTACTATCCACATGCCTAACCTGTTACAGGGATAAAGCGTGCTAGTATTACAGAGCCAATCTGACTAAGGTTTAATAATCAAAAAAATGATAAATGATACTATCATGGGCATAGGTCATTACATGGTAAAAGAAGTCATGAGAGAGATAGGAAACAAGTCACGCGAGTTCTACGAGTTCATTTTACCTCCGGTAGACATGATACTACAAAATGACAGCCTAGTTGTATCAATAGACATGCCAGGATTTGACAAAAAAGAGATCAAGCTAAGACTAAACGGCAACATACTATCAATTAGCGCAACAAGAGAGGACGATGTTGAAGGTACAATAGTCTGGAGACAGAGACCACGCGTAATTGACAAAAAAATCAGATTGCCAATCGAGGTAAAAGACGATGAAAATCCAGCTGCATCTGCAAAATATCGTGACGGTGTACTTACACTTACAATACCTACAAAGACTGGAAAGAATATCGCAATAGAATAAACTCTGAGTCCAGTAGAGCAATTTTAATAGAAATTATATTTTAGTCGTTGTTCTGGTTATTTCCTTGTTGATTGTGCTTACCCTGATTGTGTTTATCTTTGCCTTGTTTTTCTGAGTTTATCTTGAGATGTTTTGTCATGTTGTTGTCCAGATTAGGTAATTTTGGTGTAAAGTGTTTTGTCATGTTCTCTTGTTGATCGGTTTTATTCTCAGAATTTTCTGTTTCATTTTCAGAATGTTTTATTTCTTTGTCAGAGTGATCTTCATCTTTGTCTTCAGATGATAGTAATTTGAGTTGAGCCTTGAGTTTTGCAAGTTCTGTGTTTAGTTGGTTTCTTAGATCAGTGTATTTTGCTCTTGATTCTTTTATCTTTACTTTACAATCCTGAGCAACCTGTGTTTTATTCTCTGAAGATGCGTTCTTGATTTGAACGCGACAGTCATGGATTAGAGTTAGAGTCTCTTGTCTTTGTTGCTTTAATAATGTATTACGCTGGTGTTCCAAATCTGAGATTAGTTTTCCTAAATTGGCAGAAGTTTGGTTTGTTCCGTTACCAGAAGGTAAGATAATAGTTGAATTGGTCATTCCAAAAGCTGGATTTGAAAATGTACCCAGTCCAATGCTATTCCATGCGGCAACTCGGTATGTTTGCTCGTGAGATGACAAGAGGTTTGTATCAAAATAACTTGTTTTGTTTGAAGACGTATTGATTACAATGGTTGTGCCGTTTCTCTGTATGAGATAGCCAGTAATTTTTGCTCCGCCGTTATCAGATGGGGCAGACCAGATAAGATTTAGTGATGTGCTAGATGTTACTATTACGCCCAGTCCTGCAGGAGCATTTGGAACGTGTATCTGAACAGGTGCAGGTGGAGTAGTTGCAGTTACATTATTTGTCATCATACTGCTTGCACCTATTGCGTTGATTGCTTGTATGTTGTATCGATAACAAGTATTTGCACCAAGTCCAGTATCAGAATATTTGGTACTTGAATTAGTCGATATAGTGACAAATGTTCCAGTACAGGAATTATCTCGTAGAATTTTATAGCCTGTGATAGCGGTTCCGCCATTATTTACAGGTGCAACCCAGATAAGATCAATTTGTGATGAAGAGATTACAGTAGCTGATAAATTCCTAGGTATAGAAGGAACGGAAAGTGTAGTTCCAGTAGCTTCATTTGATGGGTTACCAGTTCCAGCAGAATTGATTGCAGAGACGCGATAAGTGTAAGTTGTATTTGTCACAAGTCCAGTATGAAGATATGTTGTCAAATTACCTATTAGACTCAGATCTGAATACGAACCAGAACCTATCTTGTATTCTATTTTATATCCTATAACTCCGGTTGCATTAACTGGAGCATCCCAGACCAAAAAGATCTGTGTGTTAGATACTGGAGATGTGTTAAGATTACTTGGAGAAAGTGGAACAGGTTCAATGGCAGATGCAGACAAAATTCCACCCTGTGTAACTAGCGCACCAAAAAGGAGAAGCCAGACAAGAGGTAGGCCTGATATTTTCACTGTACAGACTTGAAATTTTTAAGATATAATCATCAGGCAGGATTCATCAGTATGATTTTGTCGCAAGATTAAAGTACAAAAATGAAAGTCTGGCTTGTGCTCTAGTTATCTCTCATCAATACAGAGATACCCATTATAACAGCAGAGCCAATCATTCCAATTTCCCCGGTGATATGGTTCGTAGAGTACAAAATTGTCGAGCCGACAAAGACTGCTGCTGCAAGAATCGTTCCTGAAAGAAGAATGGTCCTTGATTTTAGTTTGTTTTGCTGCATGTTTTTGTTTTGTTCCATGAATTGCCTTATCTCTGGCACAAGTGCAATTGCAGAATCTATTGACTTGACAAATCTTCCAAACGAGATCTTGAGCTCTTCTACATATGCATCCCGTACAATGTTTTCCTCTTCCATTATATTTTGTAGAACATTGATGAATCTGAAATTTACTTTGTGTGTAAGGTATACTCCTTCAAGTATTGATGCCATCCTCATGTAGAGTGCAAGATGTTTTGGCAACTTGAATGGAAACTTGCTCATTGTTTTATTTGCAAGCTCCATCAGGGCTTTAACTTCCATTCTATCTACTTTAGTTCCATGAAAGGCCTGGATTGAAAGTGCAAGTCCCTTTTCTATTATATTTCGGTCAAATCCTGGCATGAGCATACCAAGATCATCCATTGCAGAGACTGTTCTTGCAGGGTCTCTTTCTATAAGAGAAAGGTAGAGCCTGATCAGCTTTAGCCTTGTCTTGTTGTCAAGCCTTCCGACCATTCCAAAATCATACAGTATCAGGGAGCCGTCATTTGCTACTGCAATATTTCCAGGATGTGGATCTGCATGAAACAAGTCATGTCTTAGTAACATTGTAAAAAATATTCGGTGTGCGCGCACAACAATCTGCTCCCTGTCAATTCCTGCCTCGTCAAGTGCCTTGATATTTGTTATTTTTATTCCAGGGAGATACTCCATGGTAAGTATGTTTTTGCTTGACCTGTCGTCTATTACAGACGGAATTATCAGCTTTGGGTAGCTCTGCATGTTTTTCTTGATTGCCTTTAGGTTCTGGGATTCAATTCGATAGTCCATCTCCTCATGGATTGTCTCAATAAACTGTGAAAGCATGGCCTCTGCAGAATATCGAAGATTTGGGTCAACAAACTTCATTGCAAACGGGATGATTCTTTTTAGAACATGAATGTCTTCTTCGACTATTTTTTCAATTCCTGGTCTTTTGACTTTTATTATGACATCTTTTCCTCGTAACCTTGCCTTGTAAACCTGTCCAAGTGATGCGCCTGATATTACATTGGTATCGACAAAATCAAAATTCTTGTCCATTGGTCCAAGATCATTTTCTATGATTGGCCTTACTTTATCAAATGATTCTGCAGGAACTTCATCTTGGAGCTTTGCCAATTCCTCAAGATATGGTTGCGGCAAAATGTCTGCCCTCGATGAGAGCCATTGTCCCAGTTTTATGTATACAGGACCAAGTGAGAGAAATGTCTTGAGTGCCTTGCGGGCATTTTTTTGGTATCTTTTGAGGTCAACATTTTTTCCTTGCTTTTTGACCCATTCTCTTCTATCTTTTCGTAGTGCAATCACAAGTGGTATGAGCTTGATGAAGGTTTGAATTGTTCTGGAGCGTGAAATTTGCTTTTCCCTCCCTAGAACTCTTTTAGTTTTTTTGTTATAGCATAACCTGCATAGCCTGCAACTATAGATGCTACAAGCCCTGCAAAGATGGATGCGCCCTTTGCAAAAGGCATGTTCTTTTGTAATTTGTAAACACCTGATGAAATTTTTGCAGCAGCAATTCCGCTTGCAACTCCAACTAGAATTTCTGGTGCATCCCGTACAAGATGGCCAAGTGGATCTTTTCTTGGATCAACTCTATCCATGTGGACCAAATACTTGTCGTCGTATTCTCTAATGTGTAGATTACCATAACGATACTGTTTTTTTGCGCCATTTTTTTGACCCAGTACTGTCTCTTCTGCCCCTTCAAGCATGAATTGGCGGACTTCAATTGGGATCTCGATTTCATCCCATATCATGTCTGAAAAAATGCCTTTGTAGTAAATATACCCTTAGCTTGACTCTTCGATTTTTTTTTCAAGTACAACAGCCTTTTTCTTTCGTACCTTGAATACGATTCCACCTATTCCTGCTGCAATTGCTACAAGTATGATAATCTGTAATTGGTTTATGTTCGAACCGTTACCTGACTGGACCTGCGGTTCTCCAAATGATACGGTATCAATTTCAGTTATTGTATGCTGTTGCAGTAACGTATCCTTCCAGGTCAGTGTCACCTGGACTTTTTGATCACCTGTAGGTACGGTGTCAGAGTTTACTGGAATGTTAAATGGTACTGGTGCATCAATGTCAATGTCTCCGATATACTGGGTTGATTTTTTGATAATTGTATTATCAAGAGGCGTTACAGTCACCTGGCCAAAGACTGCCTTAACATTTCCTTGGTTGAGTACATCTCCTATTATCATCTTCTTGCCTGCAATGTCTGTCACTCCTATATCGTGAAGTGAGATATCAATTACTCCCCTGATGTATGTTGCAAAGTTTTGCTTTTCAATTACAGTTGCACCATCTTTTGTATACTGGGTATCAACTTCATAATTTACTGCCTGGCCCTCTATGCTCTTGTCTGCAAATACCGGAATTACCAAGTCAGTCTTTTCAAGTGGACCTATTTCTTTTATGAACCACTTGTTGTCTTGGAGAATCTTCAAGTTGTTAGAGTTTGGTGTGATTGAAATTGAAATGTCAGATATCTTTGATGGGGACAAGTTTTCAATTCCTAGCGTAAGGTTTTGCATTACTGCAGTAAAAAGATATGGCGGAGATGACAATTTTATTATCGATACAGAACTTGTCGGTCCCACGATAAAGTCCACAGTCCTAGTTGTTGTAACCTGATTTCCCTGTCCGTCAAAATATGTCACAGTAAATGGTGCATGGATTGTCTGTCCTGCCACATTTTGCGGGATAAATGTATGAATCAAAAACGTGTTTGATGAGCCAGGCTGGACTGTTCCTACCTTCCAGTGGTTCTGGTCAAGTACGATTCCCTGCAGATTGTTTGTGTCAGTTGTTGTACCGGTATTTTGGTCTCTTTGTATTACAACATCAACATCATTTAGTGGTGCGGTGCCAGCGTCTGAAATTTGGATTGTTATATCATTATTTGATGCTGGATCCAAAAATGGGTTTTCTGCCTTCAAGTTTACTACGCTTTTTCCTGTTACCTTGAAATTAAAGTCAAGAAATGCTGTGCGTTCTCCGTTTTCTCTTACTCTAGAATATGTAACCTTGATTGTTCCTGAATAGTCATGGATATTGACTGTTTTATCCACATTTACAAAGAATGTAAGCGTAAAGGACTGTCCTGCAGTTGCTGTATTGGTGTTGTCAGCCTCGATAAGCCCGCTGCTTGTAATGGCGCCTGAAAATCCTGTTGGCAAGCTAAGAAGGCCTCCTATTCCAGAGATGTCTTCTGTGCCAACATTTGACAATACAACTGTAAATGGAACGTTCTTGTCACCAGGCTCTGACTCAATTTTTTGTCCGGCAGGACCAAAGTATGCATCAAGTAGTTTGATATCTGTAAATCCATGCTCAAAGGGCGATACGGGTGGTGTTAGTATTTCACCAGATGTTGCATAGATTGGAATTATCATCTGTCCTGCAAGCAACAGTACTAGAACTGTTATACCCTTGTAGATCAAGCCAGATTTGCCTCCATTTCTTCTTTGAGAATTCTGCCGTCTTTTATTGTTACTACTTTATCCACCTCGCCAAATTGGTGTCGGTCATGTGTTACTATGATAAATGTCTGGTATAGTTTTCGGTTAAGTGATTTTAATAGCTGTACTGTAGTCTCTGCAGAAACTGAATCCAAGTTTCCCGTAGGCTCGTCTGCTAGAACAACTGCTGGTTTTGCAATCAATGCACGTGTGATTGCAACTCTTTGGGCCTGTCCACCTGATATTTGGTTTCCAAATTTGTGCATCTGGGTTTCTAGTCCTACTGTTTTGAGCAATGTTTTTGCCTCGTCTGCAGAGTTTTGTACCGTACCTTGAATCTTTCTTGGCAGTGTAACGTTTTCTAAAACTGTAAGATCTGACAAGAGGTTTGAAAACTGGAAGATAAAGCCAAGCTTTGTGTTTCTAAACGTGGAAAGTTCATTGTCATTTAGCTCTGACGTGTCCACTCCGTCAATTATCACCTTGCCCCGAGTTGGCCTGTCAAGCAGTCCAATCATGTTAAGCAATGTGGACTTGCCAGAGCCTGAGCTTCCAACTATTAGCATAAACTCTCCTCGCTTTACGCTAAATGATAAATTCCGTAATGCATAGACCTCGGTCTCTCCCTGGCCATAGACTTTGTCGATGTTTTTTACCTCTAAAACGTAATCAGCCAACTCTCATTGCCTCCACAGGCTCTAGCCTTGTAGCCTTGTATGCAGGATAGATTGATGCAATAACTGCAAGCACAAACGCCATGATATCTGTCTGGAGTATACTTGTCCAGTTGTATTTTACCTCAAGGGGCAAGCTTCCCTGAAATGTCATGTGGGTCTCCTTTGCATATGCAGTATATGTAACACCCATGACAGTTCCAAGCCCTGCACCTATTGCGCCAATTACCATTCCTTGAAATATGAAAACTAACAAAACGTCTTTTCTTTTTGCACCGATTGCCCTCATTACACCAATGTCTCTAGTCTTGCTTGTTACCTGCATCATTTGTATGGTAACTACGGCAAACGCTGATGACATCATTCCAAAATATCCAACTAGGTTAATCAGTGCAATTCCTGATCTAAAACCGCTCAGTGTCTGCTCTGCTGACTCTTCGATTGTCTGTGCCTTGAATTTGTCAGCACTTGATGGAAATGCAGCAAGAAATAGATCTTTGACATCTGTATCCTTTGTTGGGTCGTTTAGCCTGACAAGAATTGATTGTGTCTGGTGTGGCCTGTTTAAAATTTCACGCAGTGTATCTATATTCATTATAACACTATTGTCAAGGCCTACTGAACCTGCAGTTGCAGTGATTCCAACTATAGTTAATCGTCGTAAAACATCATTGCCAAATTGATCCTTGAATTTTAGCTTTACATTATCTCCTACTTGTGGAAAACCTAGATCTCTGTCAACAATTGCTCCAAGCACAACTGAATCTCTGTACGTGACATATTGTCCACCTGCTCCTACAGTTTGGTACATTGTGGACGCTTCCTTGTCAAGAACTGGATCAACTCCTATAACAGGTACAGAATAATCTCGAATTATTTTTCCATCTATTGTTGCATTAATTGAAGCAGCAGAATCAATTCGGGGTGCAGCTGCCTGGACATATGGAATTCTTTCAAGCCAGTTTACAAGCATGAAATCAGATTTTGTGATATAGTCTTCTTGTCTTGTGATGTACACATGGCCAAACCTGTAATTGATTTGGTCACGGACTATGGCATCATAGAGGCCCTGGAAAATTACTGAATTTACCTGGACTACAAGAATAGCAATTGCCACTGCAAGACTTGCTGCAATGAGGCTGCCCCTACGCCTTGTGATGAATCGGATGCCAATCTGTGCACGATAGTCCAATAGACGATCATGAATTAGTCTGATATTTAATGTTTTAGTGATGTGTAGTTATCATATTAGACAATATTATATAATACATGTTCATTTTGATATAATTAATGGAGTGGTACCATAACAAATGGACAAATTAGACATACAAATCCTCTCACACTTGCTCAACAACTGCAGAAAGCCAGACAGGCAGATAGGCCAAGAGATTGGCATCTCAGGGGTTGCTGTAAAATCAAGAATTCAGAAAATGATTGAAAATAAAATAATTGAAGAGTTTGCCCTAAAAATTGAACCGCCGGTATTAGGGTACAGTGTCTTGTATTTTGTAGTCACTGGAAAAGAGATTGATGATATAATACAAAAGATACAATTGGTTGGAGAGCCATTCTTTGTTGTACCATGTGTTGGTGGTATTACCGTATGTAGTATAGTGGTAAAAGAAGATCCTGAAAAAAAGATGAACTTGGCAAAGAACTTGCTTCGTGATGTACGAGTTCTTAGTATCTTTGAGGCAAAAAATCCTGAGATAAGATCTGATCTGACAAAGACAGACATTGAAATTATTGATATTTTATTAAGAGACCCGAGATTAAAAATTGAAGAGATTGCAAAAAAATCTGGGTTTTCAACAAAGACCATAGCACGCTCACTGGAGAAATTACAAAATGATGAAGCAATACAATTTACTTTGATATATAATCCAAAAAACATGGGAGAGTTTATTCCCTTTGCAATTTTAGTTGGGGTGACAAATGTCAAAAAGACACTTGCAAAACTTGCCAAGGTCTTCTCGGGATCATTTTTGCAAAATCCGTTTGTGCACATGAACCAGATTGTTCTTTTCATGTATACAGATAATATCTACAAGATGGATGATTTGTCCGGTAAAGTGCATGATATACAAGGAATACACTCTGTTGATTTGTTCATGCCAAAAAAAATTACGTTTTTGAACAAGTGGGTAAAAGATGCAATCATACAAGCCAAGAAATCAAAGAGGCTTCATCTCATGTCTGAGATACATTCATAACATAATTGTACCATAATTATTCCAAATGAGGAAAAATGTCTTCAAAGGCAGAGTTCTCTCACTTAGTCTTTATACATTATCTGTCAACAAGCGAAAAGTTACACGAGAAGTAATAGAGCATCCCGGTGCTTCTGCCATACTTGCAATAGAAGACGGCAAGGTATTGCTAGTACGACAACATAGGTTTCCGCATGGATATGTGCTTGAAATCCCTGCTGGAACACTAGAAAAGGGAGAAAAGCCGCTCAAGTGTGCCCACAGGGAACTGCGCGAAGAGACTGGATACACAGCAAAAAAGATGGCTCCGCTGATAAAGTACTATCCCTCTATAGGATACAATACTGAAATAATCCATTGCTATGTTGCATCTGGAATAAAAAAAGCAGGAGGCCTGCAACTTGACCAAGATGAGATAATGTCTGTTGTAAAAATTGATTTCAAAAAGGTTCTCAAGATGATAACATCAGGAAAGATTACAGATTCAAAAACAATTTGTGCTGTCTTGACTTATGCCGTCAAGAAAAAATATCACGTATAGACTGGCTTTACCAAATCAGCAACATCTGCCCAACATCTTGATAATTTTTCAAACGTAAATACCAAGTTTAGCAGTTGAATTGATCCTTGTTTTTTTGGATCAAGCAAAGAACCTACACTTGAGATCTTTTTTTGATAGTTTTTGTGAAGCGTGATTGCCTCAATTGCTAATTTTCTATTGTTCTCAATAAATGAGGTGATTGCTTTTTCATGCACATTTTCTATCTCTTGTGCCGCATCGTACAGTTTTTTTGTGTCAGATTTTGATATGGGCAACTCTGAAATTGAATGTGCAAGATCTATTATTGTATCCCCTGCAGTCTCTAGCAAGTTTGCTGCAACCCTATAATCTAAAATGTCAATGTTTCCCAAGTTTAATGCAGTTGCAAGTTTCTTGTCAACCATTGCGCTTCGAATTAATCTTACCAGCAAGAAATATTGTCTATCAATTTCATCATCCCTGCTTGGCATTGTTTGCAATACGGACCTGTCATCTGATGCAAGACAGGATATTGTATCACGAAACATTCCAAGAACAATTGAGCTCATTCTTTTTAGTATCTTATCAGGACTTAGTGTAGTTGCATCAAGCAAAAACTGGACATTGACATTTGATGCATCCTCTTCAACAATTTCCATACCAACCAATCTTCGCATCAGTCCACGAATCTTTTCTCGGTCCTCTCCTGAAATGGTTGATTTTCCATTTATCTTTATGAGATCATATCCAAGCAGGTATGCACCTGTGACATAGGCGCTGATGTTTTCTTGTTTTGATACAGGATATGGTATCACAACTTCGTTTGGTGCCCTGCTTGCACCAGTTGGGGTAATCGATATGCTGTTAGTACCTGTCTCGATTTCTACCTCGTCGCTTTTTTCAAGTTTGTTTGCCTGGACCCACTCTATTGGCAAGGAAACCAGGATGCTGCTTCCTATCCTTTGCAGGCGTCGAATAAATTTAGTCAATTTATACTAATTTATATAATTTAATGATCATTTTTATATTTTCTCATAAATTTAAGCTAGTTATGCAGGCAGTAGCCTTTGCGCCAGGCCACATTACTGGGTTTTTCAAGGCAGAAGTAGAGCCAAGAGAGCCCGAACAAAAGGGGTCAATCGGTGCAGGATTTTGCATCAAGGAGGGTGTGACAACAAAGGTCAAGGTGACAAGCTCTGACAAGCCTGGATTCAAGATCATAGTAACTGGATACAAATCAGACAACACACAGGTCTCAGAATTTGTTGTAAAAGAATTTTTTAAAATTGTAAAGGAGAATTATTTTTTGGATATTGAACATTATACCACGATTCCAGTTGGATATGGTCTTGGCTCTAGCGGTGCAGTTGCGTTAAGTTTGGCATTTGCATTAAACAAGGCACTTGGGACAAATCTGTCCCGTACTAAAATAGGACAGATTGCCCACAATGCAGAGATCCACTGCAAGACAGGACTTGGGACCGTACTGTCATCGTATCATGGCGGGTTTGAGATAAGGACAAAGCATGGTGCCCCAGGAATTGGAAGCCTGCAAAAGATCCACACAGACTATACCGCAATTGTAATTTGCTTTTCTCCAATATCAACAAAACACTTCATCAAGACCGAACTCTCAAAGATAAATGGTCTTGGAGGAAAGATGGTTACAAAATTATTAAAGTCAAGAGACCAGATGGAATTTTTGGACATGTCACTTGAATTTGCAAAATATGTTCATGTCATCACAAAACAGATGCAGCAGGTAATTGATGACCTGTCCCAAAATGGATTCAAGTCAGGTGTTGCAATGTTTGGAGAGACGGTATTCACCCTTGTTCCAAAGAATAGGGAATCTGAAGTGATGCAAGTTTTGAAAAAATATGATGGAATGATAATTAAAACTGAGATAGACAAGAGTGGAGCTAGAGTCTCCTAGTGTTGATTCCAAAGACACATCCAAGGGCCACATCTCTTTACATCCGGGAAAAACTTGTCCAGGGATTCAAAGGGGGACTGGTTGTCGAAGAAGGACTGTTGGCCCATGGAAGAGGTGAGATGTTTGACTATCTCATAGGGGAAAAGACTAGCAAGACCTCGCACAAGGCAATAAAGGCTGCTGCAAGGGCACTGCTTGCGGCAAAATCACCTGTAATATCTGTAAACGGCAACTTTGCAGCCCTTTGTGCAAAAGAGATTGTCGAGCTCTCAAAAATTACTGGCTCAAAAATTGAGGTAAACTTGTTTTATGCAAGCGAGAAACGAAAAAAAGCCATTGCAAATATTTTAAAGAAAAATGGTGCAAAAGAAATACTTGGGGTTTCACCTAAATTTGCAAAGAAAATTCCAAAACTTGACAGCGCAAGAAGGGTTGTGGACAAGCGAGGAATATTTTCTGCAGACGTTGTACTGGTGCCGCTAGAGGATGGCGACAGGACAATTGCGCTAAAAAAATTTGGAAAAGATGTCATTACGTTTGACTTGAACCCCATGTCCCGCACTGCACAGACTGCTGATATCACAATTGTAGATAACGTAGTCCGAGGAATGAAGATACTAGTTGATGTTTGCAAAAAACTAGCAAAAGAAGAACTAGAAGAGAGGCCAAAATTTGACAACAAAAAGAACCTGAAAAAATCTATTGGTACCATAAGAAAAAATCTGCGGAGAATGGCAAATGCCTAAGTCTGTAAGAGATATTTTATCAATGAAAAATTCTAAAAAAATTACTGTAATTACGGCATATGATTATACCACATCGCAGCTTTGCGACAAAGCCGGAGTTGACATGTTGCTAGTAGGTGACAGTGCAGGGATGGTGATGCTAGGATATGACAATACAATACCAGTTACAATGGAGCAGATGTGTCTTTTTACAGAGGCAGTCGCAAGGGGCAGACATGATGCTCTAGTTGTTGCAGACATGCCATTCATGTCATACCAGTCTAGCAAGTCACAGGCAATTGAAAATGCTGGGAGATTAATCAAGTCAGGTGCAGATGCGGTAAAACTGGAAGGCGGAGTTGAGATAAAAGATACCATACATGCCATTGTAGAAATTGGCATACCAGTAATGGGTCACATTGGGTTCCAGCCCCAGACTACGACACTGCAGGAAGGCTACAAAGTCCAGGCAAAGACAAAAGATGCTGCAATGAAATTAATTGATTCTGCCAAGGCCCTTGAGAGGGCAGGTGTATTTAGCATAGCACTAGAGATGGTGACAAGAGAGGTCTCAAAGATTATTTCCAGTTCTATTGGAATTCCGACAATTGGCATAGGCTCTGGTCCTGACTGTGATGGACAGGTGCTTGTGGTACATGATGTCTTGGGGTTGTATGAAAAAATAAAACCCAAGTTTGCAAAAAGATACTTGGAATTGTCTACCGATATTGTCAAAGCTGTCCAGTCTTACAAAAATGATGTAACATCAGGCAAGTTTCCTGGCCCAGAGCACTCTTTTGGGATGGACAAGGCAGAACTTGAAAGGTTGAAAAAAGAAATTGGTTGAAAAACATCCCTCTTTAGATATAGTTGGCTCTGACGGTACCGAGCTTGCAGGAAAGAAAATTATTTTATGCATATCAGGAAGTGTTGCAGCATACAAGGCAATTGAGCTTGCAAGGTTGTTCATGCGACATGGTGGTAACGTTACCTGTGTTGCAAGCAAGGCTGCAACTGACTTGATCCAGCCAAGCTACTTCAAGTGGGCAACAGGAAACCAGGTCATTACAAAATTGACTGGGGATTTAGAACACATCAAGGTTGCAGACTATAAACAGTCAGATTGTATTGTGGTATACCCATGTACTGCAAATACTCTTGGCAAGTTGGCAAATGGAATTGATGATACACCCATCTCTACTGTATTAAGCGTCGGACTTGGTTCCAAGATTCCAATTACAATAGCACTTGCAATGCACCAGGCAATGTATGAAAATCCTGCAGTTGTAAAAAATATTGAATTTTTGAAAAATAAGGTTGATTTTATTTCTCCAAGCTTTGTTGAGGGAAAGGCAAAGGCTGCAGAACCTGAAGAGATACTAGAGAAAATATTGCGCAAGTTTGGCTCGTCACCTGCTCTCAAGGGGAAAAAAGTTCTCATCACTGCAGGACCTACTATAGAATACATCGATCCTGTGCGAGTGATTACAAACCAGAGCACTGGCAAGACTGGTATTTTATTGGCATCAGAATTTGTCGCAGCAGGTGCCAAGGTTACATTGATCTATGGACCTGGGACAGAGATGCCACCAAAAGGTGCCAAGGTGATACGAGTCAAGACCAGTGGACAAATGAGTGACACACTACGAAAAGAGATGAGACAAAAGTTTGATATTGTAATTCTTGCAGCAGCAGCTTCAGACTATACACCAGAAAAGCCAAGCAGAACTAAACTAAATAGTGACCTTCTTAGAATTTCTTTAAAGCTAAATAGAGTACCCAAGATGATTAATGATGTCAAAAAGATTCAGAAGAATACATTTCTTGTTGGATTCAAGGCAGAAGTAAATGTATCAAAAAAAGATTTGATAGAAAAAGCAAGAGAGAAACTTGTACAGGCAGACTGTGATCTTGTCATTGCAAACGACATTGGTACGAAACGATACAGGGAAAATCCGGATTACAATAATGTTATAGTTGTTGATTCAAAAACTGCTACTGAATCAGGATGGAAAAGTAAATCCAAGATTGTCAAATTCATCAGAACACAAATAGAAGAACAAATTTCACATTAAAGATCATACTGTAACGGCCTGATTAGTTTGAACTTTCCATCCGAGTCCATTTCAAACAATTCTGAAGTTTCACCGGGATTGCTTTGTTTATGCTTTGACAAAAATACCATGCAGGTGTACTTGTCCAAATATGGACATGCCTTGATGAGATCATTTAAAGAGAAAGGCTCGACTAACTTGCCTGACTTTGTTGCCCTAACAATTGTTCTGTAAATGACATGTACTGCCATGATATCATAGATACACTGGTACTGTTTGAAGATTGGCCTTATACTATAACAAGTTCTTTTGTAAACTTGTGCATGACCTCAACTTTGTTTCCAACAATTACAGAGTCTTCAATTCTTACACCAAACTTTTTTGGAATGTATATTCCAGGCTCTACTGTTACTGCCATGTTTTTAGATAAAATTGCCTTGCTTGATGGACCAAGATTTGGCAATTCATGGACTTCAAGTCCAATTCCGTGACCTGTCGAGTGGATGAAATATTTTCCATATTGTTTCTTTTCAATTAATTTTCTACAAGCATCATCTACAGATTTGCAAGATGCATTTGGCTTGACAGCTTTGAGTCCTGCCTCTTGTGATTGTCGTACAATTTCATAGACTTTTTTTGCCTCTGCAGATACGGAACCAAGTCCAAATGTTCTTGTTGCATCAGAGACATATCCTTTGTATCGTAAAGTAAGATCAACTACAACCATGTCTCCATTTTTGAATTTTCTGTCAGTTACCTGCGCATGTGGCAGTGAACCATTTGGACCACCTGCAATTATCAATGGGTTCAGTGTGGATTTGTATCCAGTTGCAAACATGCCTCGCTCCATTGCATACTGCATCAAGATAGTCTGAAGCTGGGCCTCAGACTGGCCTATCATCATTTCATCTACGCACATCTCATACATCTCATCGAGTATCGAGGATGCTTTTTTCAGTATAGTAATCTCTTGTGCATCTTTAACTTGCCTAGCACGATAAAACGGATCAGTTGAAGACTTGACTTCAGGAAGAGACATCTTAAGGCTTGATACAATATTGTAACTATCACTGTCTGTGCACACTTTTTTTCCTTTTAGTATCTTGACAAGAGTGGCAAGAGAGCCCTTTCCACGCTCGGACTTGACCACATCGCATCCAGTGGATTCGTCTTTTACACGACCCATCTCAAGTTCTGGGGAGACAATTGTACAGCCATTTTTATCCAATATTGCAATTGCCTCACCCCAAAATCCAGTCATATAAAATAGATTTTCAGGCTCAAAGACAACAAGTGCATCACATCCTGTATCATTACAATATTTTAGAAGATTCTTTCTGCGCTGGTTCAATACATCAATTCTAACCCTTTGCTATTTTATATTTGCTGGAAGGTTTAGATATTGGAAAATGACCCTCTGGTTTTGTGGAAGAGAAAAAGAAAGTTGTAGCATTATTGTCAGGCGGTCTTGATAGCAGACTAGCTGTAAAGATGATGCAAAACCAAGGGTTTGATGTAACTGCTGTTGCAATCAAGACTCCGTTTTGCGATTTTGATTGTGGTAGAGGTTGTGGATTTGAAATAAGAGAGACTGCAGACTCGCTAGGTGTTGACTTGAAAACAGTATACCTCGGTGACGATTACATTGAAATGCTAAAACATCCAAAACATGGTTTTGGTTCTGGAATGAATCCATGTATTGACTGTAGAGCAATGATGTTCAAGGCCGGAAAAAAAGTTATGGACGATATTGGTGCAGAATTTATCATATCAGGTGAAGTTTTGGGTCAGAGGCCAATGAGTCAGTTTGCTCCGGCACTTAAAACAATAGAAAAAGAATCTGGACTAGAAGGAATTATTGTAAGACCACTTTCTGCTGCATTGTTACCACCAACAAAACCAGAGATGGATGGAATAATCAAGAGAGAAAATCTTGGAATGATTCGCGGACGTTCCAGAAAAGAACAGCTAAAGATGGCACAAGAGTTTGGTTTTGATAACCCACCAAATGCTGGTGGCGGTTGCTTGCTTACTGATCCTGCATTTTCTATTAGAGCAAAAGATCTTTTCTCTCATACAGAGACACCAAACACAAATGACATTGATCTTCTAAAGATTGGAAGACATTTCAGATTTGACCAAAAAACAAAATTCATTGTTGGAAGACACAAGGATGAAAATGAAATGTTAAAGGCCCTTGCATTACCTGGTGATGTTTTGTTTGATGCAAAAGATCATGTCGGTCCAATCTCGTTGTTGCGCGGAGAAGATTCTGAGAAAAATATGAAATTAGCTGCAGCTATCGCAGTACGATATTCTGATGCGCCAAAGGACAAGCAAAGTACAATCTTGACAGAAAAGGGCGACGTAAAATCAGAGATTACTACTGGTTCGATTGCAGAATCAGAATACCTCCAGTATAGGATTTAGTCATACAACCTAATCTGTGAATTGCATTTGACTGCAAAGACTTTTTGAGGGAGTTGATCGCTTACAGAGTATGCAGCAGCAAAAGGCTCCCACTTACCTCAAGGCAATAACTTTGAGGGACTATAGTGACGTACATAGTGTAAAGGAGGATATCAAAAAGGGAATGATTCTGGTTCTCAGGGTAACCCCACTTGCACAAAAAAATGTGGATGAGCTCAGAAAGGCAGTTGAAGAAATTTACAACATTGCAAAAAATGCAGATGCAGACATTGCAAGACTTGGAGAAGAAAGAATCATTGTAACTCCATCTGGTGTAAAGATCTGGCGAGCCGAGTACGATCTAAAGTAATCTAATTCCTTCTTGTACTTGCGGACAGGTTGTCGCAATTCTAAACATCCTGTGTACTGAGCTTGCCAAGTTTTCACACTTGCGTCGCTCACCGTGATTTACAATTACTCTACGAAGTTTTGGTCGCAGTCTGTGGATATATGACATCAATTGGTTGTAATCACTGTGACCACTGAATCCATCAAGTTTTTCAGTTGAACAATTTATGTTGATGACCTCAATTTTTCCGTCCTTTCCGACAACAGAGACTTGTCTTGAACCATCAAGAACTCTTCTGCCCAAGGTGCCGTTTACCTGATATGATACAAACAAGATCTTGTTTTTCTGGACTGGTGCAATGTTCTTGAAATATTCCAGTACTGGTCCACCCTCTAGCATACCAGATGTTGCCATGATTATAGATGGACCTTCACGTAATGGCTCTTCTCTTGCATCAGAGTGTTCTATATTTGTGAAATATTCAGAATCAAATGGATTGTCGTCTGTCTCAAGGATCTTTTGTCTGAGTTCTCGTGCAAGATACTCTGGATAAGATTCATGTATTGCAGTAGCCTCTGAGATCATTCCTTCTGTAAATACAGGTGCTTCCATTAGTAGTCCTTGTTTCATGTATTGATCGATTACCATCATGAGTTCTTGTGCACGACCCACTGCTGGAATTGGGATCAATACTTTGCCGCCGTTTCGCAGTGTCTCGTTTACTGATTTGACAAACATGGACTCGACCTCTTCTCTTGATGACTGGATGTCTTCTTTTGCACCATAGGTACTCTCAATTAGTAATGTCTCAACTCTTGGGAAATTCCAGGATGCGCTCTCAAAGAGCATGGATTTTCCATACTTTAGATCGCCAGTATAGACAAAGTTGTGATTGCCGTTTCCAATATGAAAGTGGCAGCTTGCAGAGCCCAAGATATGTCCTGCATTTGAAAATACTAGTTTAATGTCAGGTGAGATATCGGTAACTGTTCCATAGGATAACGGAATGGTCTGCTTCATGACCTGTTTTACGTCGCGTTCAGAGTACAATGGAACCCTGCCTTGTGCTGCTGCGACTTTGATTGCATCAAGCTGGATTAGGTTCATCATAGGTAAAGTTGGCTCGGTACAGTAGATTGGGCCCTTGTAGCCATACTTGAACAAGACAGGCAGAAATCCTGTGTGGTCCAGGTGGGCATGGCTGATTACTACAGCGTCAAGCTCGTCTAGTGTTATGTTTGGCCAGTCAAGGCGTGGATATGCATCTATTGGGTTTTTTGCACCGGGGTTTATGCCACAGTCAATTAGGATCTTGCTTTCATGAGTAGTAAGCAGCATGCATGACCTTCCTACCTGGCTAAAGCCACCTAGTGTCATCAGTGAAACTTCGGCATCCTCTGAGAGCTTTGGCCTGAATATTTGCTCACCTACTTGTCTTAGGTGCTTGCTTCTCTCAGTTGAAGAAATTTTTAGGTTATAGTTGATAGTTTGAATTGTAGATGACTGGCTTGCAGTTGCCTTTCTGATTCGTATCCTCCAGCCAGTCTTTGATACAATCTCTGGCATGTTAAAGGCCTCAGTATTGTTAAGAAGCCATGGGCGCTTGACATCTACTGTCATCTCGCCTGTTGCAGTGTCAAAGAAAGTTCCGCCAAGTTCAGCCTCTTTTGGAAGCATTTGGGTTAGAATCTGCCTCGATTCTTCCTCGTTCTTTCTAATTGACTCTTCAGTTCTTACTACAATTCTTTTTTTTATGACATTTACCATGTTGGAGATTACTTCGTTGTGCTCCATCAGATATTTTGGATTCTTGGTATAGATTGCAATCCTTGGCCCCTCGTAATCTATCTTGGTTACATCAGCTTCTTTTGGAATACTTTGCAGTATTGTTGCCATTATGTTTTGGGCTGGAGATAGTTCACGTTGTGCTTGTTTTCTTTGCATTAAATCACTAAAGCGTAATTATGGCCTTTTTCTGTTCTTTTGTTAAGAGTCGATATCCCTGCTTGTCGATTATTGCGACGTTTATTCCGTCACCAGTTCCGATGTTTCTGGTGATTGCAGCTTTTACCGCTCTTAGGGCAATTATTTTTCCCTCTTCTACTGATAGGCCGTCACGGTACTCACTTTCTAACAGACCGTATGCTACTGGAGAACCACTTCCTGTTGTTACGAATGTTTTTTTGTCAAGTGATCCGAACATATCGATGTTGTAAAGTGATGGACCTTGTTTGTCGTATCCTCCAACGAGAATATCGGCAATGAATGGATAGTATCTATTTTGGAAAAATATCAATGATGCAAGTCTTGCAATTGATTTTATTGGTAGATACTCTTGTTTGTCAATTCGGTGTATGTTTGAATGATATCGCAACATGTCTGTGACATTTTGTGCATCTGCAACACCACCTGCAATTGTCATTCCTGCGTGATTATCGATCTTTTGGATCTTCATTGTATTGTTATTTGCTATGAAATATCCTGCGCTTGCTCTCATGTCTGCACAGAGCACTACGCCGTCAGTACAGCTTATTCCTACTGTAGTTGTTCCATGGTATGTGTGTTGTTCGATATAGTCTGACAAATAACTTACTCCTAACTTGAGATGTTTTGGTTTGAATATTACCCGCTTAAATAACTTTGGATTGCTAGGATATTGATAAATAACCAAATTCCAAGTGAAAATCATGGCTTCTCACATAATGGAGCTACCAAGAAAGATACTCATAGGTGAGAACAATATTTCTGATATAGGAAATTTTCTGGTAGGCCTGTCGGATCCAAAAAAGGTTTCCCTAGTTTCAGGAGACAAGGTACGAAAGATAACTGATAAAAAAATTTCCGCTTCACTTTCAGATTCAAAGATCAAATATGTGTGGCATCGCAGCACAAGCAATGACGTAGAGGCTGCAAAAAAAACACTTGATGAAATAAAAAAAGACAAGAGTGATTTGATAATTGGAATTGGCGGTGGCAGATCTGTTGACATTGCAAAGATGATTGCTTTTACACTAAAGAAGTCATTTGTTAGCATACCAACCTCTGCTTCACATGACGGTATTGCCAGTCCCTTTGTTTCGTTGCGTGGAGACAAGCCATATTCCATTATAGCAACTGCACCGCTTGGTGTCTTTGTTGATATTGCAATTCTGAAAAAGGCTCCAAGGAGACTTTTAGCTAGTGGTTGTGGTGATCTTATGGCAAAAGTTACTGCAGTACGAGACTGGGAACTTGCAAGAGATAACACTGGAGAATATTTTGGAACTTATGCAGCGAATTTGGCATCAATGAGTGCAAAGATAGTCATAGACAATTCAAAAGATTTCAGGAAAAATCCAGATGTTAGAATGATTGTTGAGGCCTTGATAAGTTCAGGAGTAGCAGCCTGTATTGCTGGAAGTAGTAGACCATGTTCTGGTGCAGAACACTTGTTTTCTCATGCAGTTGATCATCTCAAGCCAGGCGTAGGTCTGCATGGAGAAAAATGCGGTATTGGTGCAATATTGATTGCAAAGCTACAGGGCCAAGACTGGAAAAAAATAATCCAGATGCTAAAAGATGTAGGCGCACCAACCAAGGCAAAAGAGATTGGTTTGGACTCTGAGATTCTTGCAAAAGCACTTACAATTGCACAATCACTACGACCTGAGAGATATACTATACTCAGCAAGACAAAGATGAATGAAACAAAAGCTTTAGATCTTGCAAAAGATACTGGCGTACTATAATTTTAGGCTGCTTTTTGCTGAGCAGGTTTTTCCTCAGCTGGTTTTTGTTCTACTGGCTTGTCTTGTTTTGGTTTGTTGTATGAATCAACAAAGTTAACTTTTTCTAGTTTTGTTACAAACTTGAAAATCTCGTTTGCAATTGCACGTTTTACTATCTGGAGGCCTTCCATCATCATTGCTTCTTCTGGAATGTTAACATCAAGTTCTGTTCCCTTGATCTCAAACTTGATCTTTGATTCTTCAATTGGGAATCTTCGTTTGAGCAATCCCAAGACTTTATCCTGGTCTGTGTCTAGTGATTTGATAACATTAAGATCATAAACAATTGTTTTTCCTGCAAATCTGTGATTGAAATCAACTTGGACTCTACCAGAGCCAATGAATCTTACAATTCCTGTTCTTTCATCAATCTCTATTGAATCTCCAACTGTAACTTTTTCTGCATCTTCTCCAAGTTTTCGAAGTGGGATCATGCGAACCTTGCCTGTATCTCTTACTCCAAATCCTTTCTCTGGAGGAACTTCGATTGAAAGTTTGTCGCCAGCTTTTGTATTTGCTAGTGCATCATCAAGACCCTTTAGAACCCAGGACTCTCCTACAGAAATGAGTCTTGGTTGATACTTTACATTTGCATCATGAATTGAACCTGATTTAGCATCGGCTTCGCGTGTTGTCTCAAATACCTCGTTTGAATCTTTAACTTTTGCAGTATAGTCTACCAGAATTAAAGTTCCTTTTTGGAAAGCCAACGTGATCGATCCTTCAACTTCCTTATATTAAGTTAACACGAAATTATAGAGCCTTTAGTTTTTCTTCAGCAACTTTGAGTGCTTCTGGATTTGTCTTGTATCCCATCATATCAAGTGTAGATCCTATTGCAGAGAGTGTTCTCATTACATGATACTTGTTTACTTCTCCCATGCATCCAACTCGAAATACTTTGCCTTTTAGTTCGCCAAATCCACCTGCAACCAAGACTCGGAATTTTTCAGAGAGTGTTCCTCGAAATGTCTTGTCATCAAGTCCTTCAAGATAGTTTAATGCAATTACAACTGTAGAGCGTGCATCTTCTTTTGCAAACGGTGAGAGTCCCATTGTACTTAGTCCACTGTAAAGAGCATCAGAGCAAACTCTATGTCTTTTAATTCTGTTGTCAATTCCTTCTTCTAGAATAATATCAAGTGCTTCTCTGTATGCATAAAGCAATGGAATTGCAGGAGTAAATGGTGTTTCTTTGCTGTCATCATAATACTTGAAGTATCTTGCCATGTTAAAGTAGAATGTTGGAGGAGGATTTGCAATCATGTGTTTCTTTGCTTTTTGGCTTACAGCAATTGGTGAGATTCCCGGAGGAGCCGCGAGTGCCTTTTGCGCACCTGTTACACATACATCTACTCCCCACTTGTCCATATGGAATTCTTCTCCGCCAAGTATTGAAACTGCATCTACTACAAAGAAAGAATCGTTTCTTGCAGTAAGATCTTTGATTCTATCAAGGTACTTTACCATTGTACCAGTAGAGGTTTCATTCCAAACTACATAGAATGCTTTTACATCTTTATTATTATCAAATGCCTCTTTTACTTGATCAAAAGTTGCATTTTGTCCAAATGGTGTTGTAAGACGTACGACATTTGCACCAGCCCACTCTAACATTGTTGAGAGTCTGCTGCTAAATTCACCGTTGACTGGAATTATTACCTTGTCACCTTTCTTTACCATGTTTACAACAGAGGCTTCAACTGCACCTGTTCCAGATGCACTGAGGGCTACTACATCGCTTGTAGTATCAAAAATTTTCTGACTCTTTTCAATAGTATCTACGTATAACTTGACAAAATCTTTGCTTCTGTGATTTATCATGTGAGTAAACATTGAACGTGTTACTCTTTCTGGAACATTTGTTGGACCAGGTAACATGACTAGATATTCCAAATAAATTCTCCAACTTGCAAGAAAGTTAACCGCTATTTATAATTAAAGAATTTTGCCAAGTCTGCTTTTTGCGTCTATTTTTAAGAGCACTTGTTTAGTTCCTTCAGGAACAAGATCTGACCAGTCTTTTCCACTTGCGATCATCTCCCGAATATTTGTTCCAGATATCGTATCTCTTCTCAAAAGAGGAACTTCAAAGACAGTTTTTCCTCTTTTTTTGTATAATGTAATGGTAAAATCGTCATTTGAAAAGACCATATCATATGGAGGTACAATAGAATCAACATGATATGTCCACTTCTCATGATCGCCGGTATCTGGTACAAAAAATATTTTGACACGTTCTAATGTTTTAGAATCAAGTGATGAAAGAATCATTTCTTTTCGTTCCTCTGCTGTGAATGGATTTCTTTTTTCATTATTCTTGTTTGAGCTGCCAATTCCAATCCACAGATTGTCAACCTTTGACAATCCAATGTTTACAGCTTCGAGATGTCCTTTGTGAAACGGTTGGAATCTACCAATTAGAAGACCATCCATTGTCGAGATCTTGTTGTACATGTTTAAAAAACCATCATTAATTAGATTCTAAAATTAAACGAGCTAGTCATGGAGCCAATAAAGATAGACGGCGGACGGGGCGAGGGAGGAGGACAGATAATCCGAAGTGCAGTTACCTTGTCTGCAATCACGGGCAAACCAGTTGAGATAGAAAATATTAGAAAAAACAGAAAGGTTCCAGGTCTTAGGCCACAGCATTTGCTTGGGGTAAAAATATTGTCAAAGATGTGTCAAGCCAAAGTGGAAGGACTTTATGTAAATTCAACTTCGCTAAAGTTTTTTCCCTCTCAAGGATTGAACTTGGATCTTCAAGAAGACATTGGTACTGCAGGAAGTATTCCACTTATTTTGCAAGTATTGATTCCTGCTGCCTCACTTATGAAAAACAGTTTGAAATTATCAATCATTGGCGGAACAGATGTTTCTTGGAGTCCCACAGCAGATTATACAAAACATGTTTTTGCCCAAGCATATTCCAGAATTGGAATCAATTTTACTTTAGAAACCAAAAGACGTGGATATTATCCAAAAGGTGGTGGACTTGTTGAAACCCAGATACAACCTTGCAAGAATTTGAATCCAATATCACTTCTTCAGAGGAGTACAGCATCTGCAAGACTAATGTGTACTTATTCTCACATTCCAAAGGAAATTGTAGAAAAAGAAGTGCATGATGCAAAAAATATTCTTGCCAAAAATGGATTTGATAGTGAAATTACAATAAAAGAAGACAGTGCGCAAGACAAGGGATGTTCAATTTTGATATTTTCACATGATGCAAACTCAGTAACAGGCTCAGATGGAATATACCAAAAGAGCTTGAACGGTCTTGGCAAATCAGTTGCAGAAAAATTCATTGAATCAAACTTTGGTGTTGATCTTTATCTTTCTGATATGATTGTAGTTCCACTTTCTCTTGTAAAAGAGACTTCGGTGTATAGAGTAAAACAGATTACAAAACACTTGGAGACAAATCTTTTTGTCGCAGCAAAAATTACTGGCTGCAGATACGGAATAGGAAAACTTGATGATGGTTTTGAGGTAAGAATTTCTGGAGTCTCAGACGCCTGAATGAAGTAGTGCTGCCATCAAAAGTATGGCAAGTGACAGTATTACTGTAAGCCTTCCAAGCATGATAATTTTTGAGCGAAGTTTTTGTAGATGGTCCCCAGAAAGATTTTTTGACTCTATCTTTCTTTCCACCTCAGTTCGGATTAGCCGTACATGTATTGCAAATATGATTATCAGTAAGATTACTAGTATGACCTTGATGAGAAGAATAATTCCATAGTTTGTGGAAAGTATCATAGATGGTTTTACAATAAACCCAACAGAGTTGTAGATTCCAGTTACGATTAGTATGATAAGAGACGGGACTCCAATTGTGTTGAATTTTCGTCCTACTCGGATCATTATTGATAGCCTTCCCTCTACAGAATCAGAAATTGTCTTAAGAAGTGGAGCAAGAACTATTCCAATGAATATTGAACCGCCAACCCAAATTGATGCAGCAACAAGATGTGCCCACATAATGAGTGCATCAACAAGTGCCATTACACTATTGCAGAGTTAACGAATAATATCTATTATCATCTGAAGAAGGTTTTTTAATTGAACAGGCCTCGTAGCTTCTAGATTTGATAAGTAAGGGAAGATTAGTCATATTTGCATGCTTTGCTGGCCTTGGCGCAATGATGTTATTTTTCTATCTTTACGCAAATTCTTTTCAGGGTGATCTTAGCAAAGTAATAATCAGTGTTGACAGCATCAAAGTTCTCGATGAGAACAAGATAGACAAACGTGCACATCTTGATGTACGATTTAATCTTACAAATCCTACTGCCATTGTTTTGACTATCGCCACAATCAACTATCAGCTATATGCAAATGGGAATAATGTTGGAGAAGGACATTTTACAACAGATGACATTCCAGAGGCTGGAAGACCTGCACTATTTGCCAACAGCAATCTTACCTTACCTACAACATTTGATCTTGTAAATAGTGACCAGATTACAAAGGAATATTCAGAAATAACAACTGGTCAACCGATAAAATATGAAGTAAAGGGACAGGTAACCATAGAATCATTTCTGACTGCAGTTATCAAAGACTTTGATTTAGCTTTTGGTTAGCCCAGACCCCAACTCGTTTTAGTTTTTGGAGTAATTTTTACAAATGGAGCTTCCTTTTCTTTCCAGGGATTTTCCCTGACCCAGGTAAACTTTTTGTAAAATATTTCGTATAACCGCTTGAATTGCGGACCTTTTTCGATAAAGGTAGTTGTGCCTTGAACAACAACAGCTTTGTGTTGGCTAGGAGAGTAAATGTCCACAGAGATTGCAATTTTGTTGTTCTTTTTTAGATTTGCATATTTTTTTGTACCATAATCTGTTGCAAAATAAAAAAAGCCATCTTCAAAATAATATGTGACAGGAGCAATATGCGGTACATCACTTGTGCATGTAGATATTCTGCATCCCTCATTTTCCTTTAGAAAATCTGATTCTTTTATGGTAAATTTTATCACAAAATGTAATTTATTACATTGAATAAAAAGAAATGGGCCGAGAGAGATTTGAACTCTCGACCACCTCCGTGTCAGGGAGGTATCCTAACCAGACTAGACTACCGGCCCAATAGAATTCGACCTCACTTTAGACGTTATTAACGTTTAAGAAACAAGAATAATATGCAATGCATCAAGTGAGTATCATATGATTGGTGATTTTTCACCAGAGGAAAAGGATGGCTTTTACAAAGCAGTATTTTCTAGACGTGATGTTAGATCTCATTTTACTTCAGAACCAATTGACGAGCAAGCACTCACACGTATACTAAATGCAGCACATCATGCCCCATCTGTAGGATTTTCTCAACCTTGGAACTTTATTCTAGTTAAAAACAAAGATACCAGAAAGCAGGTCAGAGATTCATTTGATAAGGAACGAATTCGCTCTTCTACTCTTGTTGAAGATCCTAAAAGATCAAAATACTTGTCATTAAGACTAGAAGGAATTTTAGATTGCGCTGTAAACATTTGCATTACATATGATCCCACAAAATTTGGTCCTTTTGTCATAGGAAGATCAAGTATTCCAGAGACTGGGATCTATAGTGTTTGTTGTGCGATACAAAATCTCTGGCTTGCAGCAAGAGCAGAAGGGATTGGTGTTGGCTGGGTGAGCATACTTTCAAATGACGATCTTAAACGAATTCTTGAAATTCCAGATCACGTGGTCCCTGTTGCATATCTTTGTCTTGGACACGTGTCAAGCTTTGCAGACAAGCCAGATTTGGAAAGTGCCGGTTGGTTACCGCGTCTTGGCCTCAAAGATGTTGTATTTTATGAAAAATGGAACAATAACAGCGATCCCAATTGGCAACAAATTCGTGAGATGATAATCTCAAATCTTGATTACGCTTAAATGCTTACCAAGTGTGATTTTTTTCGGGCTCGTGGCGCAGAGTCATATATTGACGCGAAGCTTGGATAGCGCGGTAGCCTCCTAAGTTACAGGTCGAGGGATCGAAGCCCTCCGAGCCCGTCTTATTTTAAATTAAAAATCTAGGTTGAGGTTGTTCCAGGTGTTGGACTTTTCAATACAGCTTTGTAGATGTTTACTGTATAATCGCCCTCAAAGATGTGGATTACCTTATCGTTTACAACAGATGTTACTCTGAAATATTGTTCATAGGAACCGTCACTTTTTACATTGGTTTGTGCAACATAAACTGGTTTTCCATTTTGATATATCTGAATTACAACAGGATAACCTGGTGCAGCATTTTGTACTGTTCCCCAAACACAACCAAATGGTAATTTGCTATCTCCTGGAATATGCATAGAAACAATACTTTTTTGCAAGGCAACATTTTCTTCAGGTACTAGCTTCTGATCCCACTCTGCACCTTGTGATGCGGGCAGTGTAATACTTGGAACTAGGAGTATAAAGAATCCAAAGATTGCGCCTAATAGTAGCTTCATGCCACAAATTCCTTATTGTTAAATATTAAGTTGACGCATCTATTATTCACACCAATTGATATCAGAAGAGAAACTAAATGATGGATGCAAATGCGACTGCCATTATGGTGGAGCAATAAGCTGTCCTTCATGTAAAGAGAATCACGGAAAACATTCCTGCGCACACTGCAAGTAGTTATTTTTTCTTTTTGTTGTTTTCCTTTGCTGCCAAAGTCTTCAGGTTGGCAAGATCTACTTTTAGTTTCTCAATCTCAACAAGTGTATGAAGACTAGATATCTCAGATTTTAGATTTTCAATCTCTTCATCTTTGTTCTTAAGTGAACTTCGAAGTGAGTCAAGTTCAGCATTTAATTCAGATTTTGCCTGATTAATCTGATTAGATGTCATTTGTAGGGTTTGGCCGCTGCTGTGGCTAGTTAGCTTTTTTTTTTCTGCTTCGTGTTCGTGGCCTTCATATCTATGCATATACTGGGTACTTTTCAGAGCCAGCCAGCATATAGCTGTTAGGAACCATGAGATGGCTGAGAAAACTATGAAGATTTGTTTTGTAGCCTCAGGCATGACAAAATACATGATAGTCATTGCTATTGCAAGACAGGTCGTAACAGTTGTCGGTATGTCATATTGGCGTCCCATGAATTTACCTCTCCGACGCTTGAATATAAATAGTAATGCAGATTTTCAGAATAAAAAAGGACTTTGTAAAAATGAAAAGGGGTAATGCTAGTTAGTGCTCTGAGTAGTCTTTCCTTGTGCAATTTCCATTTCTGGAACCTCAGATTGCAAGATCTTTATTTTTTGTAGAAGTTCATTTCTAAGATCTCTAGCTACTCGTCTTACGGTTGGTCTTGGAACCCCAAGTTCTTCTACTACTTTAGAGTAGATATCTTGTTTATCTGTAAAGCCTTTGTCAAGCAATTCATTGATTGCTTGTTTGATGCTTGTGCTTTGAGTAGTACGATTCACGAATTTTAATTTCCAGATGTTCTATATAAGACTGTTACTATGTTTTTAGTAATATTTTTTGATACTTGAAAGTTTGACTTTGACACAAAAACAAGATTATGTGTTTGTATCACAGGATTATAGTTTTTGAAGAAATTTTACAAATAAAAATTTGTTATCTAAAATGTTTTTATTTTACGAATTTGTTATGACCATACAGAATTAGTAATTTCGTCTGCCCCACGTGGAAGTAAGTGGAGAAAAGTTCTTATGATTAAATCATCAGTTGTCAAGAGGTGTCCAAGGCAACTATTGAAACAAATTTTGGCAACATAGTCTTTGAATTATTCCCAAATATTGCTCCAGAAACTGTGAGAAATTTTACCAAACTGGCAAAAAGTAACTTTTATGATGGAACACTATTCCATCGCGTTATTCCGGGCTTTATGATTCAGGGAGGAGACCCAAATACAAAGAAGTCAGACAAGAGCAACTGGGGCATGGGTGGACCAGGATATACAATAAAGGCAGAATTTAGCTCCAGATCTCATCTCAGAGGCATAGTATCCATGGCACGAGCCACTGACCCAAATAGTGCAGGCTCTCAGTTTTTCATAGTAACAACAGACAGTACCTTCCTAGACAAACAGTACACTGTCTTTGGACAAGTCTTGCAAGGAATGGATGTGGCAGATAAAATTGTCAAGCTTCCAAAAGACAAAAACGACTGTCCACAGCAGGAAGCAAAGATTCTTAGAATAAGCATATCAGAGTAGGAAATAGAGTTTGAAAATTCTCCTCAGTCTTCTCATCATACCAATACTAGCTCTTTCAGGCTACCAGGCATTTGGTCAGCAATTATCTATGGGTGCGGCACCTCATGAGGTTGTAAAGGTTACAATTGATGAAACTGGTACTGCGCATGTAACGCATGAAATCAACACTACAACTGCAAATTTCAAACCAATTCAAGTTGATACAATAGATGGTAACATGAACAATCTTACTGTTACAGACAGTAGTGGCAACTCGGTAGAATATGCCAAGATCCAAAAAACACCATTATCTGTAATCATTAACGCTTCGCAACGAAATATGACTTTGATCAAATATGATTTGATCAATGTTGTAACAAATACTGACGGAGTGTGGAAATGGAATTACTATGAGCCACAGGATACTGACTTTACTGCATTTCATTTTCCAAAAGGAGTTGACATGGTCTGGGCAAATAGCAGACCAGTATATCTTGGAAATCTAGGCCTAGGTCAACATGGAAATGGATTCACATTAGAGTACATCATAAATGAACCAGTAAACATTCAGACTGTCCAATTTTCAGGCAAGAGCTTTGCAGTTGGAGTAAGAACTGTTGCAGGACTTGGAGATTATGCGTTTGATCAATCGCTAAAAGCATACTCGCTTAATGTAAACAAGGCAAACATACCAATCACAGTAATAATGCCGCAGGATCTTTTGTCAGGCCCATATGATGTGACATTAAATGGTAATGCAACCCTACATCAGGAATTTCACTATAATGCAACACATGCATGGATTGGGTTCACACCAGCCAAAAGTGGAACCATCCAGATAACAGGTGGAGCAGTTGGCCAAGGACAAACTGGTGTTACACAATCAGGTCCATCAGATAATGCTACAATAGGTGGCAATTCACCATCTGGCCCATCAGATAATTCGGGAGTATTTGGAAGTGGACTAAACGTTTCATCTGACAATACCTCAATCTATCTATTGATTGGAGGCATTATTGCAGCAGGAGTAGGCGGAATCATAATCGTGAAAAAAACAAGATCAAAGACAGCACCCAAGCCCTAAAACGTTTACGAAATGCAAGAATTTCAACTTAGATTATTAATAGCAAAAGATCAATGAACCCCATGCAATGTGGATGTCATTGTATAAAATGCGGCAGCATGGAATTGTCATCCAAGCGTGTTGGAGAGATTGAAAAAGACGGATATTATGACATGCATCACACTTGCCTCAAATGCAAAGCACACTTTGACCATTTAGAAGGCGATGTCTTTGACTCGTGTGAAAAGTGCGGATTTAGTGTTTAGTTGACCTGAAGTAACTTTACTTTGGAATAATAGCTGCGTTTTTCTTTCAGATCTCTTTGGAGTTCATGAGTAAATGCCATGTTTGTTAGTACTTTTGATACGTCTAGTGGAACTGCAGACCAGCCATATTCTCTTAGTTGCGCTACTACTTCTGAGACAGTTCTTGCCTGGTCAAAGAAAGCATCATCAATTAGTGTCTGCATTTTGTTTTTAATCTGATCTTTGTCGATAAATGTAGGTTTGGCAAATTCAGGCTCGTGAACCTCAGCATCTTCAAGTGAATGTAGTAAACCGGTTGTTTGTACAGGATGTTGATCATAGGAATATTCGAACTGAGCGTTGTTATTGGTAGAATCCTTGACAAATGACGCTAGATTACATATGACCTTCTCTACGCTTTCATTGTCTATATAGAAGTCCTTTGACTCTATCTCAATTTCATTTTGACCGTATTTTATCTTAATTCTGGCCATTTTGTAACTTCAGTTCCGATTGATTTGATTTATTTTGTTAGCTCTAAGTAGCTTAGAAAACTGATCAAAATATTTACACAACTTATTGGGATTTTTTTTCTTTATAGTACTAAAAGGGAATATTCTAATTTATTATCGTGGAAAGACGCTCAAAGGTAATAATCATAGCAGTGTGCGTTGTTGCTGCAGTAGGAATATTTGCCTACTCTCAGTACCTGTCTGCCACGCATCTTAGTATCTCAATACTTGAGAGCAAGATAATACAGAGAAATGATAACAATTCGCTATACAACATGACACTTCAATTCCAAAATCCTTCATTGTTTCCCATTAACGTAGGACAGACTGATTTTGTCATATCTATCAATGGTGAGAATCTTGGGACAGGTACGTTACAGGCACTTGTGATACCGCCTATAGGAAAAATTGCCTCCCAAGCCCCATTTACTGCAGACAGTACAATTCTTCATAAATATGACAAGAGTAGTAATGTTCCCAACATCAAGTTGACTGGAACAAGCAAATATGGAATTTCGATAATATCAGTAAATGTTCCATTTACATATTATCCAACAGAACAAGAAGCCAGAGAATTTATACACGGTTCCTAAAAGCAGCAAAGTATGCTGACAGTATTTGGATCAATAGCCTATGATACGATAAGAACTCCCACAAAGGTTGTTACAAATGCATTAGGAGGAGCAGCTACATATGCTGCAATCTCTGCAAGTTTTTTTGTCAAACCAGGATTGATTGGAGTAGTAGGTCAAGATTTTCCAAAAAGTTATCAGAATATACTTGATAGATTTGTTGACACGCGCGGAGTCGTTCACGCAAAAGGCAAGACATTCAGATATGATGGTAGTTACGATTCTACTCTGAGTCTACGTACAACTAACAAAACAGAACTAAATGTACTGAAGGATTTCAAACCCGTTGTACCAGAAGAGTACCGCAAGTCAGAGTTTGTATATCTTGCAAACAATGATCCTGTCCAAAATACTAGAATCATAAAGGAATTTGATAGGGTCAAGTTTTCAATGTGTGATACCATAGAATTTTGGATATCAAGCAAAAGAAGTGATGTTATCAAGATGATGGGTTCTGTTGATTCGGTTGTAATCAATGATGAGGAGGCAAAATTGCTCACAAAAACTCACAATCTGATCAAGGCTGCAAAAAAGATCATGGAATGGGGAACAAAGTATGTCATAATAAAAAAAGGCGAACATGGTTCTCTATTGTTTTATGAAGATGTCATATTCCCATCACCTGCTTTTTCAATGGAAGATATTGTAGATCCTACAGGCGCCGGTGACTCTTTTGCAGGTGGAATGATAGGACATCTCTCAAGCAAAAACAGCACAAAGATCTCAACTATCAGAGAGGCTGCAGTATATGGAAACATTATGGGTTCATTTGCAGTAGAAAAATACGGAGTGTATGGAATAACTGGACTGAAAAGGCCAGATATTAAGAAAAGATTTGACAGATACAAAAAGATGGTCCATTTCTAACAAAGGTTATAGATATCAAATTAAAAAATAAAACATGGATAAGTTAGATACAATTTTCAGTCTTCAAAAAAATCTTGAAAAAATGATGAATCTTGAACGCTATCCAAAAGATACACAGGGGAAGATTTCTGCACTTTGCACCGCAATAATTCATGAGGCAGTTGAACTTCAGAGAAACACAAACTGGAAGTGGTGGAAAAAAGCCACACCATTTGATGAAGCAGCAGCTCGTGAAGAGCTAATAGACATATGGCATTTTGTCATTCAAGCATCGCTTGAGCTCAATATGACTCCAGATGATATTCTAAAAGAATATCAGAAAAAGAATCAGATAAACAGACAAAGACAGATAGACGGTTACTGAGTTTGTCTCAGAGTCTCAATTATGCTTTTTAGTTGTGAGATACTAGTTTCGCCTATTTTGTTTATGATTTTTACTTGCCTTTGAAATTTTGACACTTCATTTTTTGTAACTGTCAAGACAGGATGTGGACTTGATGAACCAATGATCATGTGGTTTACGTCCATTCCATTTTTGTACAGACAGAGAAGAGAATCACCAGATTTGTGTCCTAGCGTATCCTTGCCACAAAGTATGATTGTATCAATTTTTTCATTTGATGTTACAGATCTTACAAGAGAATCAATGCCCTTGTTCTCAGATAACAGCCTGCCTACTATTGCAACCTCTTTGATAATAGATGATTTTGAAATATCTTTTAGGAGATTCATGCTTGATAAAGTACAAACTGCAATGTTTGATTTTGAATCTCCAAAGAATACCTCTTCTTCTATTGGAAGAATAATCCTGCACAATTCTCCTGCAATGTCCTCAATCAGATTCATGTAATCAGTTTGTGTAATGTCTTTGAGATGTAATGCAAATCATTTTCTGTGACCAAAGGATTCACAGGAAGACTGAGAACAGAATTTGCAGCCCAATCAGTAAGAGGAAGTTTGATGTCTTTTTTGTAAAACGGAGTTTTGTGCACTGGAATGGAATAGTATGCAGTTGCCCCAATCCCTTGTGCATTTAGCTGTTTCATCAATTTATTGCGATTTTTTGTTGCAATTGTATACAGATACCAATTTACATTGACATCCTTTCTTTCTTCAGGCAAGATAACATTGAGGTCAGACAAGAGTTCATTGAGAACTGTAGCATTCTTTTTTCTTTTTTCCAGGAATTTTGGAAGTTTTTTCATTTGGACCTTTGCTATGGCAGCACAGATTTCTGGGAGTCTTAGGTTCAGTCCAAGTATTCTGGTGTCATAACCATGAAGCATTCCATGATTTCGGATCTTGCGCAGTTTGTCAAAGAGTTTTTTATCATCTGTAACTATAGCTCCACCTTCTCCAGCAGTTACAACTTTAGCAGCATACATGCTAAAGCAGCCCATTTTTGAAAATGTTCCAGATTGTTTTTTCTTGTATGTAGTTCCTAGTGATTGACATGCGTCTTCAATTATCTCAAGATTATGCTTTCTGGCAATCTCAGAAATTTCATCCATGTATGAAAAGTTGCCATATAGATGAACTGGCATTATAGCCTTTGATTTTTTTGTGATCTTCTTTTTGAGATCACTTGGATCCATCGTATAATTTTCTGGACGTATATCAACAAACACGGGCTTTGCTCCAACTGACAAAATAGAGTTGGCAGTTGCTACAAATGTAAAAGAGGGTACCAAAACCTCATCGCCTTGTTTTATGTCAAGGGCATAAAGTGCAGCTTGTAGTGCGGCTGTTCCTGAATTTACCGCAACTGCATATTTTGATTTTGTATAAGAGGCTAAAAGTTGTTCAAAATCTTGTACTCTCTTTCCACCAGTATTTGCAGCAGTTGTGAGAGATTTCTCTGTTAATACCGAACGTACTTCATTTATTTCGTCTTTTTCAATAATTGGTATATTTATCGGAATTTTCAATAATACAATAGAAAATTTTCACCATAATTAAACTTCCTAAATTAAAACCAATTCTTATATTTTAGAGACATACATCGAGATCAAATGAAAGTGCACTTGCAAGAAAATGATCCTAGTTACAAGATATTCTTGTATGTTTTCTATGTTAGCGCATTCATAATGTGTTCCATTACCATATTTGGATTCTATGCCATGATACAGGAATGGATCACCAATGGCACCTACGTAATGGGTGAAGTACTGGTCAAGACAGAATTTCCAACTCCGCACTTTGCTAAATTATTAACATGGCTATTTTTCACATCAATTGTTAGTTGGTATTGTGTTTCACGATTAGGTTGGAAAAAAACAGTTACTGTTTCAAAGTGGAAGCTTACGATGGTACAACTGATGCTCTTGGGATTGGCAGTAATTACGCTCTATGAAACAATTTACAACTTTATTCTCCTGAATGCTCAAATCACTGCAGGGATGATCAATGGAGTAACTCCAGATATTGATTCTCTCACTGTAGCCTATCCAGATCCAAACAGACCATGGAACCTTATCTTTGCAACAAAGATGTTTCTTGCTGCATTTTTGATAAGCTCACATGCATTTTATCTTAGTACTCGTCCAAGAAAGTCAATTCAAGAACTTGATCCTTAAATTTATAGGAATACGCATTGGAATCTGACTGGAATGGATGTTATAGAAAAAATCAAACTTGTAAAAAAAGAACCTACTGAAGAGGTGGTAACAGATGAAGAATTACTAAATCTGTTTAATACAAATTCACAGCCCAAACACTACATTGGTCTTGAGATATCTGGTTTCATGCACTTGGGCAGTCTCATACTGACTGGATTTAAGATAAATGATTTTATCAAAGCTGGAGTAAAATGCACAGTATTTTTGGCAGACTGGCATACTTACCTAAACAACAAACTTGGAGGAGACTGGGACAAGATACGGATGGTATCAAAATACTATGCTGATGCATTCAAGATGTTTTGTCCAGGAGTTGAGATTGTGGAAGGCTCGCAACTTTATGAATCAAGAAGAGGCTATTGGTTAGACCTTGTAAAGTTTGCAAAAAACATGTCACTTGAGCGCACCATGCGTTCACTTACAATAATGGGAAGAAGTACAGAAAAGGACAAGATTGATCTTGGTCAACTTTTCTATCCTCCAATGCAAGCTGTAGATATTCATACAATGGATTTGGATATCGTGCATGCTGGAATGGATCAGAGAAAGATCCACATGCTTGTAAGAGAGATCTTTCCAAAAATGAAGTGGAAGGTACCAGTTGCAGTGCATCACCACATTCTTGCAGGACTTGGTGAACCAGAACCTGCCTCAGATTCTGATTCAGATTTTGTATCAAGTAAGATGAGTAAATCAAAATCTGCATCAGGAATATTTGTTCACGATACAGACGAAGAGATCAATTCAAAATTCAAAAAAGCGTGGTGTCCTGAAGGAGTTGTAGATAAAAATCCAGTTCTTGAGATCTCAAAACACATTGTTTTTCACGAATTCAAGGAGTTTGTTGTAGAACGCCCAGAGAAATTTGGTGGCAATGTTACCTATACAAGCTATCAGGATTTAGAGGGAGATTTTGCGCAGAAAAAATTGCACCCATCTGATCTAAAGGCTACAGTCTCCAAATATGTTACTGATATAATCAGGCCAATAAGAGAGAAAATTGTCTTAACCGAAGAACTTTCAGAGGCAATAAAGAAAACTACTTGAGATTAGGTCTTACTTTTAGTGAAAACAATGACAGCATCTCAAGTGATTTTGACAATCCTATAAAATTCACAATAAAGTAGTTTATTCCAATTCTTTGGTATTGTCGCAGGTAATTGGTTACCTCATCAGGGGTGCCTAACGCAATACTATCTTTTGAACGTATAATAAAATCTGCAATAGATTCATTTTTCTTTTTTAGTTTTGATACAATATCTTTGACATCATCGCTGTCTTTGCCGACCAAGACTCGAAGCAATACAGAATTTTCTATTTTTTTATGATCCCTTTTGATTAATTTGCAATTCTCTTTTAGGAGTTTTATTTTTTCCTCTAAAATTTCAGGTGTTCCAAATGGATGATTATACCTAGTAGCATGTTTTGCTGCAACCTTCATGAGTTTCTTTCCTGCTCCACCCACCATGATTGGTGGATGTGGTCTCTGTATGGGCTTTGGATTACAAATGGCATTTTTGATAGAGTAATGTTTTCCTTTGAAGCTTGATTTTTGATTTTGCCACATCTTTTTGATTATGGTAATGGATTCGTCAAGTTGTTCGACTCGTGTTTTTAGATCATCGAATTTGTATCCATAGGAATTGTATTCGTACCCAAACCAGCCTGCTCCGATACCAAACTCTAACCTTCCATTGCTGATTGCATCAAGTGTAGATGTCATTTTTGCCAAAAGCGAAGGATGTCTAAAGGAATTGGAGGTCACTACTTGTCCTATCCTGAGTTTTGATGTTACTGCAGAAACTGCAGAAAGAAGCATGTATGCCTCAAATAAAGTCTCAGCGCGATTATTTGATGGATGAGAAACAAAATGATCATAGACATATCCTGCATCAAATCCAAGTTTTTCTGCAGTTAACGCAACATTTTTTGAAAACAAAAATTGCTCATGTGGGTTATCGGTAGGAAATTCATCAAGCCATCCCTGAGGCAAGGTTAGTCCTACCTGGACTGATTCCATATTATTTTCTTGTTTGCTGCGGCTCTACAATATTATATTTTGATGTATAACCACGCGGGTTTATCATCAAGTCTTTGTACATAAAGGTCGAAGAGTTACCAATTATCACTGTAGTAATCATACCAAGTTTGTCATTGTGTTCTTCCATGTTTTCCAAGTCAGTCATAACAATTTCTTCTGATTCTCGAAATGCACCTTTTACAATTGCTACTGGTGTGTTGGGTGCTCTATATTTTAAAAGAAGTTTTCTTGTATCTTGTAATTGATGAATTCTTTTCTTGCTTGCAGGATTGTATATTACAATAACAAAATCACCCTGAGCTGCTGCCTCTACTCTTTTTGTTATAATTTCCCAAGGAACAAGTAGGTCACTCATGCTTACTACAGCAAAATCTGTCATAAGTGGAGAGCCAACCAATGCGGCGCAAGAATTAAGCGATGAAACTCCTGGAACTATTTCAACAACAAGACCAGTCTTTCTGTCCCATTTCTCTTCTGCTAAAATTTCATAGATCAAACCAGCCATTCCGTATATTCCAGGATCTCCACTTGATACAAGTGAGACTATTTTTCCAGATTTTGCAAGATCAATGCACTGATGTGCCCTTTCTACCTCTTGTGTCATTGCATATCTGTGAACTTCTTTTCCCTCTATTAGATCTGCAACCAAGTTGACATATGTCTCATATCCAACAATTGTGTTGCTTTCTTCAATTGCCTGTTTTGCTCGAAAAGTCATATGATCATGATGGCCCGGTCCTACACCTACAATAAACAATTTACCGGTCATTCATACTAGGAGATTTTCAAAGTAAATTTATCCCTTTTGATGATTTTATGGATTTACAATAGGACAATCAAGAATGTAGTTCTTGCCAAGTGTTGTTGCTTCTTGTACAGTGATGTTGCCTGCAGATTTTTCAGATTCAATATCATTTTTGTTTTCTAGAACTTTTACATTTTGTGGATCATTCCAAGTTATTATTGAGATTTTGCAGATAGGACTGTATGTAGAATCTCCTAATTGTGCAGCAGAAATTCCTTCTTGGTAACCAAATGGTCCTGCGCCTTGCAAGCCGTTAGCAAATTGGTAGACATCTCTTGCTGATGAACCAAGAATTGAGAGCAAAGGAACATTTTGGATTTTCATTGTCTGTGCTGGACCTTCAGGAGTTCCTGCAGTGATGATATAGTATATCGTTTTTCCATCAGGCCCCCATCCCCTATGTCCTACAAATGTAGCTGTCATATTATCTACATTGACATCAAGTAGTTGGCCATCCAGATATGATGTCTTATCTGACAATATTTTACTGGTTCTCACATTTAATGCGCCGCCATCCCAAATTACTTCTGGAGTATTCAGGATTGTATCAGTAACAGTCAATTTTATTTTTCCTGTCATGTTTGCATCAAGAATTGCTTTGGTAGAATTGAGAATGAATGGTCCTCGCCCTACATCCCATGATACTTCAATTACTTTGTTTAATGGACTGTATTGCTTGTCAGAAGGTGTAAACGACAACACGTCGCCTTGATATCCATGTGTTCCATTTCCAGCAATCCCATTGGTGAACATGAAGATATTTCCATATGAGGTGACTGGAACATGAGCCAATACTGGAGATAGTTGAACTTTCCAATTTTGGTTGCTTGAGATAGTATTCGCTACAAGATTATTACTTGAATCAGTTATGATATAGTAAACAGCTTTTCCATTGACTATTCCTGCATGCATAGGTATCGGTACTGGGATTGTACTTTTTTCCAGTTTGATTGTATAATTTTCAGTCGATGGTGCAGCTATAGGCTGAGTGATCTCAGGAGTTGTAACTCTTATCCATCCGTCCACACTTACAGTAGCAGTAAATTGACTAGAGTTTATTGAATGAAGACCAATTGCAGATCCTGTGAAATCCAAACTACCACCAGTTGAATTTGGATCAATTGTTGTTTGTGCATAAAGTGTACTACCATCTACTGTCCAGGTTGGTTGACCCTTTGCATCACCCTTGTCAATTTGATGTAAAATAACAACCTGAACTGGTTGACTTGAACTGTATGTAATCGAACCATGATAGATAGAACCACTGTTTGGCGGCAAGACTATTGCCATCTGCTCGTTGCTGTGACCAATTCCGGGATCTTGCGAAGATGTAATTGTTTGAGTAAACTGGATCTTCTTTGTTGAACCAGCATTAGCAAGTTGATCATTAAATAATGAAAGAGAAGCTGCTAGACCTCCAACTATTACTATGATTGCTAATAGTAAGAGTCTGTTCATATGCTATGAATATTTAATTTGCATAAATATGCTTTTCAAAAGAATTTCAGTTACTTGCCAAGATTAAACTCGTCATGTAGTGCCTGAACTGCAGAATTGCAATCAGAATCTTTGACTACAAATGCAAGATTAAGCTCAGAGGAGCCTTGTGCTATCATTATTACATTTACACCTTTTTTTGCCACAGCAGTGAATACTTTGGATGCAACACCTGCAATGCCTCTCATTCCAGAACCTATGAGAGCTATTATCGATACATCTACTGTGACATCTACTTTTTTGATTATTTTTCCAAGCAAGTTCATCTCAAGTGAATTTACTGCTTTATCCAAATCATTTTTCTTTACAATAATTGATATGGATGATTCAGATGGACTCTGAGAAATCATCATTATGTTAATTCCTTCTTTTGCAAGAATTGAAAATATTGTAGCTGCAGTACCAGGAGCACCAACCATGCTTCCTCCTCTGACATCAATTAGTCCTGTATGTCTGATTGTGCTGACACATTTTACCATTTTTTGAGTATCAGCTTGTGGAGTTGCAGTAACTAGCGTACCGGGGTTATCTACGTTAAACGTATTTCTTATGCGTAAAGGAATTTTTTTTGCAACAAGTGGCTCAAGTGCTCTTGGATGAATGTATTTTGCACCAAATAGTGCCATCTCCATTGCTTCAATGTACGATACTTCTTTGATTAGTTTAGCATCTTTTACAATTTTTGGATCAGTTGTCATCAAACCATCTACATCACTCATTAACCAAACTTCATCTGCCTTGATACTTGATGCAATGATAGTTGCTGTATAATCAGATCCTCCTCTTCCAAATGTAGTGATGTTGCCATGTTGGTCTGCGCCAGCAAATCCCCCAATTACTGCCATGATCTTCTTTTGCAGAAGATTTTCTACTGTATGAGATACATGCAATCGTGTAGTATCCATGAGAGGTTTTGCTCCTCCGAAATTAGAATCTGTAACTATTCCTACATCTTTTCCTGTAAGTGGTACTGCCTTTATGCCTATTTCATTTAATGCAAAAGCCACCAAGTTGATTGACAGCCTTTCACCAAAGGAGATCATGTAATCAGAAGATCGTGGTGTAACTTCTCCAAGTAAAAGCATACCATGCAACAGATCTTCGAATTCATCAAGATCTGATTTCATCTTGTTGAGCAAATCTTTTTTTATTTTTGGGTTCTTTACACATTGATCTGCAATATCATTATGCATTTTGATAATTTTCTTTGCAAGTAAACTTGCAGCCTCCTTGTTCCTATTCTGAATCAAATTTGTTATCCTGATTAAATCATCAGTTACTCCGCTTATGGCAGAAAACACTGGAATGATTTTGTGTTCCTTTGATAGTTTTTTTATCAGAGTTGCAACATTTCGTATATTTTGTGGCGAGGAAACAGAAGTTCCGCCAAATTTTAGAACAAGTTTCAAATCAGTATAACCTCGCCCTATTATCCTTAAAATCTTTTAACTCTCTACTCTAGGAGCAAGGTAAAAGTGAATCCTTCCTATGTTCGCTACCTTAAATTCTAGTCTAAGCGGCATTTTACTTGAATATTCACAAACTACTGTACCTGCAACAGTACCTACTGCTTTTACTATACTATTGAGATATTCTAGGCTGTAGGTTGCATTGCTATCTTCTTTTATCTCCAGCTCTGGCATCTCTGGCATTCCTTTTTCTAGTGTTATAATTGCCTCACCAGAATCACCACGTCCTGAAAATTCTGCTTTTGTTGGATTTGCATTAATTGAGAGATATTCTGAGACTACCTGTATGTCTCCAAGTATTTTGTCAAATTCTGCAGATGTTACACCCACTTTGGCATTGAAAGTAATTTTTGGAAGTGGAGTATCAGTTGCTGAACTTTCAATCAGTCGCATCTTGTATTTTTTATTTTTACCTATTGTAACAAGTAAAAGCTTGTCTTCAGAAATACTGATTTCTATATTGTCTTTTTTATCAGATCTTTTAATCAACTTTGAAAACTCATCTATTCTTACTCCAAACTTGACATCTTCATCGCAAACATATTTTTCAAATGCGGAATTAGGCCAAGCAATATCAATTAATGCTACATGTGATGGATCCATTCCTCGAAAAGCAATTCCTTCGCCTGTAGCTTCGAATGTAGCTTCTTCAACTAGAGTCGATATGGCAGATATGACTGCTTTCCATTCTTCAGAACCACCGGTCTTTGCAGAAAATACCAAACTTACTCACATCTCCAGAATGTTCAAGTTAAACCTTATGCGTAGTTTCGCCAAGTATAGCTGCATTTGACGCATCGATAAAACTGAGTGGTAGGCTCATCTGCACTTCTTGTTTGTAGCATCCACCATACAGCTTCAGTGTTTCCACATTTTTCGCAATCGATTCTAATTGTTGGTAGTGCTTCTTTTTTTTCTTTCTCGTCTAGTACATTAATGGTAGAGACATTTTCATTTTTTACTTCTTTTGTGGCCTTGCTCCCTTTCTCACTGTATCCACATTTGGGACATACAAATTCAGAGTCAGAGCTATCTATCTTTAATCGTGCCTGACACTTGGGACAGAATTTCATTTAGACACCTTTAATTTTAGAAAAAATTGCTTTTTTTAATTCGTCTGTATATTCCATGGCAGTCTTTGTTGCCTTTTCAATTTCCTTCACTGGATTGCCCTTTGAGGTGTTTACTCGCATTGCAAGTTGTTTGGTAAGTGGGTGTTTCAAGACTACACCTGCAAACTCTACAGTAGGATCCTTGAGCATCTCATATTGGACTATATAGAGAGTGCTAATGTCTGACTTTCTTATGTCCAATTGAACCTCCTTTGGAGAAGATTTTTTCAGTTGAACATCCATGTAAGTCAAAAAAATACTTATTGAGGATATAAACCATCCCAGTAGTTGACTAGCGATAAAAATGCAATAAGTGGAGTTTCTCTAGAGAAATCCTTTGACAAGCCAAAAGTAGAAGACAACGTTACAGTAAGCGTAAAATTTTCTGTAACAGGAGCCCTCAGAGAAGCCTTCAATGAGAAAAATTGGGAAAAAGCTTACAATAATCATGACAACACCTTCAAGCTAAGATACGGAGTAAAGCTCCACACAAGTGGACTTAGAAAGAAGGAGATTGGCAAGCCCCTAGATACGTACAAGAAAGCTGCCCTTTTTTGGACACGAAACCCGAAACTAACTCAAATGGGAGAGAAAAAGGTCTGGGTACAGATATCCAAGAACTTTGAGCCATCCATTCCAAATAGCCAATCCGAAGCCCAACAGCTATTTCTTGACTTTGATGAAAAAATACAATTTAGTGCATCAGAGCTTGGAGTTGGTAAACACAAGATAGGAGCCGAAGTTTATGTCTCTTGGTTCAAACATGATTACACAGAACCATTTGATGAAACTGTACACTCTAAAGAAATCGAGATTGAAGTTACCAAATAAGATATAAACGGAATTATTGGTGGATTCGATATGGCAAAATTCGATGGACTTAGAGGACAAGAACTGCTTGAAGTAGAAGAGAAAAATGGCGAAGTAACTTTGATCTTCAAGGACAACAGGTTTTTGTTTATCAAGCTTGAAGACGGCAAGATGGTAACTACATCTATACCAGAGTAAACTTACTTGTTTAGGAATTTGTAGTATAGCCCTATTGCTATTTCTTGTGATTCAGACTGGATAGAACCAGGTCTTTCTTTTCGTACTTTTTGTATAGCCTCTTTTGCTGAGATCTTTTGATACTTGACAAGATAACAAGCAAGAATTGTACCAGTTCTTCCAATTCCTGCAGCACAATGAACCATTACAGGTTCATTGTTTTCAATTCTAATTCGAATAAACTCAACTGCTTCATCAATTTGTTCCATATCAGGTGCAGAAAAGTCCTCGGTTGGAACGTGTAGATATTTTACATTCTTCACCCAAGATTCTGGAAGTGAGTTCTCAGTCATTGTAACAATGGATTTTACTCCTTGCTTTAGTATCCAATTTATTTCAGAAACGGATGTTGGCATTCCACTACCAGCTAACTTGTCACTGATTAACCAGCTAAAGTTTGTGGGTTTTTTTGCAATTTTGCCATGTACCTTTCTCCAAAGATTTCCTGGTTTACTCACAGAATATCATAGAAAGCGTACCATATATGTAGAAAACGGAGTCTAAATAAAAATAATAAAAAGAGAAATTGATGCCGGACTTAATCGATTAGTTCAGTCCAACCTTTTACGAACACAGAGTTTCTATAGAGTGGTACTGGTTGACCTGGAGTAAAGTCCATTGGTCTCATCCAGAAGATTGCCTTTGTTGGGCATACACCTATGCATGCTCCATCTGAAATGCATCTTTCTGGATAAAATACAAATGCTTTACCTCTCTTCCAGCCTTCTACTGGTTTTACTCTTAATACGTCTGGGCCTAGTGATGTACAAATCTCTACGCAGAGTGCACATCCTATGCACATTTGTTCGCCTATATCTGGAATAATTCCAACTGGCATGTGAGTACTGCTAGAAAAGATCTTAATATAACTTGCTGAAAAATGGCTTGTTATAACGGCGTTTGGCAATTTTATAACACCGTTAATTTTCAGATCAGTTATTCTAAAACTTTAGAATGACAATTGTTTAAACCGACGTTTTTTTATAATTTATCTTTGATCAAAGAATTATGGGAAGCAAAATTCATTGTGCACATATTTTAGTTGAAAAACTAAGTGTTGCACAAGATCTTAAGACAAGAATTTCAAAAGGCGAAAGTTTTGCAAATCTTGCCAAAGAATATTCGATGGATGTTTCAAAAAAGAGGGGTGGAGATCTTGGATTTTTTTCAAGAGGAGCCATGGTGTCAGAATTTGAAAAAGCAGCTTTTGCATTACAAAAGGGACAGGTTTCTGACATTGTAAAGACCCAGTTTGGATATCACATAATAAAAAGACTAGACTAGTGGAATCAAATTTGAAGGAATAACAAGTTTGCACGAGTCACTAGGCATACTCAATACAATACTTTCTTTTCCATATTCAAGAAGAATTTTCTTGCTATTTTTTGTCTCAATTAGGCGTTTTCCCGTAGGAGACAAGATCCAGCCTTCTTCTTTTTTGTATCGGACCATACTAGTAACAACAAGATATGATTTGGTCATTTTTGCCATACTTGCAAGCAACATCATGATAGACATAACCGTCTTGCCAATGTTCTTTTTTCTATTTAGCATATTGAAGAGCCCGTTGAGTGAATCTACAACAATTATGGTTTGAGATAGACTTGCTTTGACTAGGATCTCTTTGATCATTTTATACAAAGTTTCAGTAGTGGGTTGAAACAAAGTTAGATTTTTTTCAGTAGGAATTATTCCTGAAACTACATATCCACTATATAACAAATCAAGATCCAAGTATAGAACCTCAAGTTTTGCATCCTGAACTAGTTTTGAGATAAATCCTGCCTTCAAAAATGGATCAGAGTAGAATACAGAATTGATAAGATCTTGTTCTAGCATTGTTTGTAAATTTAACTGAGATTGGAAGCCATCACTAGGATTTTTAAACAATACAAAGACTAGCAGATTGTAATATAATAATGAATTTAGATTATTCCCAAGATTTTCCATACAAAAAGAGAATCTATCTAAACAATGCCTCTACTTCGAGAATGCCAAGATCAAGCATAGCAGCAATGAATGATTTTCTTGTAAAGTATAATGAACTTGGTCCTGACTCTGAAGCTTCCGATATCTATGTAAAAGAAATGCTTGGTAACTTGCGAAAAGAAATTTCAGGATTAATCAAGTGTAGGCCAGAAGAGGTGATACTTACCCAGAGTGTAACTGATGGGATAAACTTTGTAGCAAATGGATTAAAGTTGAATCCAAATTCCAATATCATAATACGTGGATCAACTCATGAGCACCCAGCCAACCACTATCCATGGGTTAGAGCCGGCCAAAGAGTAGAATTAAGAAATTTATCAATAAATGAGACAGGTTATTTTGAACCAGAATCTCTTGTGAATGCAATTGATGAAAGAACAGGACTTGTTGCACTTAGTCATGCGTTGTTTAACACAGGTGCAATAATTCCAATTGAAAAGATTGGCAAAATACTTTCAGAGAAGAACATACCATATTTTGTAGATGCGGCACAAACTGTTGGTTGCATTGATGATGTTGATGTAAACAAAATTAATTGTAATTTCATGTCCTTTAACGGTTCAAAGTGGTTATGTGGCCCAATGGGTATGGGCATCTTCTTTTGTAGAAGAGATTCAAGTGATCTTATTGAACCGATTCAGGTTGGTGGAGAGTCTGCAATATTTCATGAAGATAAGATAGTGCACAAAGAAATTCCTGCCAGGTTTCAGGCAGGTTTTCGTAACTGGTCAGGTGCTGCAGGCCTTGAGGCATCAATAATTTATCTGAAAAAAATAGGAATTTCATCCATAAGAGAAAAGAACATCAAGCTTGCGAATCTATTACGTCAAGAGATTTCAAAAATTAATGGTGCAGTTCTGTATGGACCAGAAGAGGAAGAACAGAGAACAAGCATAGTCTCCTTTTCAATCCAAGGTCAGGATTCAAAGACTTTGGTTGCCAGACTTGAAAAAGAGAATATGATACTTGCAGTAAGGGATATCTTTTCTAAAAAGATTGTAAGGGCTTCTCCGCACTTTTTCAATACAGAGTCAGAAATTCACGCTATAGTTGATGCAATAAAAAGAGACTAGGATTTTTCTTGCTCTTCAATTACCATCATAGTCAAGGTAGAGTAGACCTTGTCTATTTTTCTAATCTTATTTGTAATGATACTTCTTAGAAGATCCATGGAATTGGCAGTTATCTTGACTATTATATCGTAAACGCCATACACACCTTGAACCTCATATTTGATGCTGCTCTCACCATCAAGTATCTGTTTTATCTTTTGAATTATCTCAACATCAGAACCTAGATCGGAGTTAATCAGGATGTAAGTAGTTGGCATGCTCTAATTCGAATTGTACGATATTTAACCTTTGATTAGAATTTAAAAATAGTTTTGTGATCTTGGAAATGTCTCTTTAGAGTACAAATTGAAATCTGTTTTGTTTATAGTTTTTAGAAAGTTTACCCTCTATCGCTATTTTAGTACCACAAAAATTGCAATTGTTATCATTGTCAAGATGCCATTCCTGAATATCAAAACCATATCTTTTGACAACAATTTTCTTGCATTGTGGGGAGTATGTATTTTCAAGATGATGTCCTGGAACATTTCCTAAATAAGCATAATTGAGTCCAACCTCCTTTGCGATTTCATAGTGTTTTTCAAGTGTAGGTATTGGCGTTGACTCAAAGTCCATCATCTTGTAATCTGGATGGAATCTAAGAAAATGTATTGGCATGTCTGGTCCAAACTCATCATAGATGAATTGACATAGTTTTTTGGCATATTCCAAATTATCACCAACACGTGGCACTACCAAGTCAGTTATCTCTACGTGGATCTTTGTCTTGCTATGAATTTCTTTGAGGGTATCAAATATTGGTTTAGGATCTGGAATTCCAATATATTTTCGCGAAAATTGTGGTTCTGCATTTCCCTTAAAATCTACTGTGATGCAATCAAGAAAATCATTCATCATGTTGACTGTTTCGGGAGTATCATAACCATTTGAGACAAAGATGTTAAACAATCCATTTTTTCTTGCTATTACCCCACAGTCACGAGCAAATTCGATAAATATAGACGGCTGATTGTAGGTATATGCAATTCCATCCGAGCCTGATTGTTTTGCCAAGTCAACTACTTCTTGAGGCGTCATGTCAGTTCCCTCTATTTTCCGTCGTTGACTAATGTCATAGTTCTGACAATATTTGCAAAGCCAATTGCAACCTGTTGTAGCAATTGAAAATATGCTAGTGCCAGGGTGATAGTGAGTTACTGGTTTTTTCTCAATAGGATCTACATGACCAGTAATTACTTTACCATATGCAAGAAGATCAAGTTTGCCATTGTTGTTTGCCCTGATTCCACATAGACCAATCTGATCTTTTCCAATTTCGCAGTATCTAGCACATGCTGTACATCTGACCTTGTCATTAGGTAACTTTTGATAGAGAATTGCTTCCTTTGCCGTCACTGAATATCAGTCAATTTATCATATAAGCTATGATGTCATTACCTGATTTGATTTTGAAGTGGGTGGTCGCATTTTTTCTATTGCTTTTTCAAGATCTTCCTGAGTTATCTTGATTGATTTTACATCCTTTTCTTTTTTGTCTACATACCTTCGTATGGAACTCATGGCAGCCCTATTACATACTCCTTCAATTTCTGCACCACTAAAGCCTTCAGTTAGCTTTACGAGTTTTACAAAGTCTATGTTGTCTGCAAGCGGTTTCTTTTTTGTGTGTATTTTGAATATGTTTTCGCGTCCTTTTGCATCTGGAAGTGGTACCTCGATAATTCTGTCAAATCTACCTGGTCGTAGTAGTGCACTATCGATAAGATCTACTCTGTTAGTAGCACCAATTATCAGTACATTATGTAATTCTTCAAGGCCATCTATCTCAGTTAATAGTTGAGACACTACCCTTTCTGTGACATTAGAGTCAGAGCCTCCTGAACCACGGCTTGGGGCCAACGAATCAAGCTCATCCAAAAATATGATACATGGAGCAGCTTGGCGTGCCTTTCGGAATACTTCACGAACTCCTTTTTCAGATTCGCCTACCCATTTTGATAGTAGTTCAGGACCTTTGATACTAATGAAATTAGATTCAGATGTGTGTGCAACTGCCTTTGCAATCAATGTCTTTCCTGTTCCAGGTGGTCCATAAAGCAAGATTCCCTTTGGAGTTGCAACATCAGTGTACTCAAAGGCCTCTTTGTGTTTGAGTGGCCATTCTACAGCTTCATAGAGTTCCTCCTTTAGAGATTCCAGGCCACCAACATCTTCCCATGATACATCTGGCACTTGAACTAGAACTTCTCGTAGTGCAGATGGTTTAACATCTTTTAGTGCATCTTTGAAATCGTTATCAGTAATGATAATTTTTTGAAGAATTTCTGCTGGAATTTTTTCTGCTTCAAGATCCAAATCAGGTAGAATTTTTCGAAGAGATCTCATGGCAGCTTCTTTTGCAAGCATTTCCAAGTCAGCTCCTACAAATCCATGAGTCACTCTTGCAATCTGATCCAAGTTTACTTTTTCTTCAATTGGCATACCTCTTGTATGAATATTTAGTATCTCTCTTCTTCCTTGTTGATCTGGAATTCCAATCTCTATTTCACGATCAAATCTTCCTGGTCTTCGTAATGCTGGATCTATTGAATCTGGTCTATTTGTTGCCGCAATTACAATTACTTTACCTCTTGATTTCATTCCGTCCATCAAAGTTAGAAGTTGTGATACAATTCTTTTTTCTACTTCCCCGGTTACTTCTTCTCTCTTTGGAGCGATCGAGTCAATTTCATCAATGAATATTATACTTGGTGAATTTTCCTCTGCTTGTTTGAATATGTCTCGTAATCGCTCTTCACTTTCTCCATAGAATTTTCCAATAATTTCAGGACCACTAATAGAAGTAAAGTGAGAATTGGTTTCTCCTGCAACCGCTTTTGCTAATAATGTCTTTCCTGTTCCCGGGGGTCCATAAAGCAAGACTCCTTTTGGTGCCTCAACTCCCAGTTTTTCAAATAGTTCCGGATGTCTCATAGGAAGTTCTACCATTTCACGTATCTTCTGAACCTCATTTCTCAGTCCACCAAGATCATCATAGGTAATCCTTGGAATAGAATTATCAATGGCTTTGGTCATAGCTCCTAATTTGAACTCGGTCTGTTCTGATACAACTACTGGCTTTGCAGACGGTTTAGTACTACTAACAACAAGTTGTGTCTTTCCACCTAACTGTGTAGTTACAATTAATGTATCACCAGTAGTTAGCACATGACCCATGTAGTATGCTTGCATATACTCTTGGAGTCCTTCCTCACCTAGTTTTTCTATAGGTGAGAGTGTTATCTGGTCAGCTTCTTCTGCATCTACAGTTTTTACTGTAATTTTTTCGCCAATGCCTGCACCTATGTTATGACGTGTAATTCCGTCTATCTTGATTATTCCAGTTCCATAATCTGGAGTAGAACCAGACCAGAGCTTAACGTGGCTTTTTCTATTTCCCACTAGCTCAAGAATTTGGCCAGTTTCCCATCCATTGTCTTCAACAATTTTTGGATCTACTACAGCTATTCCTTTCCCTACATGTCTTTGTGCTGCCTCTGCAATTTTTAATGTAATTTCGCTCATAATTTTATCACCATAAAAAATAAAGTTATTCGACCGTCACCGTCCTTCCTTGCGGTCGATCTTCTTCTTTGAGTTTGAACTTTACTTCCAAGATTCCGTTAGAATATGTTGCCTTGACAGAATCTTCGTCAACCTTTTGTTTTATAGGGATTTTTGTATGGTATTTTTTATCACCATTTTCTGCATCAAGATTTACAGCTCGTCCTACGACTTCGATCTTGATATCTTTCTTTTCTACCCCTGGCATCTCTGCTACAATTTTGAGAACTTTTTCTTTGTTATCTACGATAACATCAACAAATGGTTCTCTTGTTTCTGATTTTTCGATAAGACCGGGTTGAACATTTCCGTATTCTTTGACCACAGGCTTTCCATCAGGTCCTACAGTTAGAGAGTATCCATAATAGTAAGGACCAAATGTCTGTGTATTCTCAGAGCTGGTCATGTCATTCCAAATCTTGTCTAATCCCTTGAAAGGCCGCATCATTTTTTGGAAGAGATGTTCAAACTCATCCCATTCATCCATGTCATAGTTATGCATGATATGTAATAGGTATGACATTATATAAATATTATCAGATAATGGTCTATCTTATTACATAAATTAATATAATTATCGATATAAGTCACTCTTATGCGAACCTCAAGTCTCTCGGTTCCTGATGCAGTCAAGGAGATAATTACTAAAAACAGATCCATCTACGACTGCATCAAGATGGGCTTGATAAATTACACATCACTTGCAATAAAACTCCAAGAGGAGGTTGAAGTCCTTGTAGGAGGACCAGTCAATCCAAATACAATTGTGGTTGCAATCAAAAGGTATGCAGATTCTTTTGAAAAGAAAGACGCGATGCAAAATGAGACCATATTAAAAAATGCAAGACTTTCTCTGACCGATGGTATCGTAGACATAAAAATTTTCTCGGAGGGTTTTGAAATGAAAGATGTAGCTGATTTGATGGACAGATTCTTGAGAATTGATCCAGATTACGAGTTTTTCAGATCTACGGACTCTTTTAGATTCTTGACTGAGGACATAAGTGCTGTAAGAAATATTTTAGAATCTTTTTCATCACATAGAAATTTCTTTCAAACTGGATTGGCAAAGATAACCATACACATTCCGGAATCCGAACATAGTTCTGACGTGGTTTCGTACGTGTCTGAGATTCTACATGATAATGGAATCGAGCTTTTTAATGCGTTTTTCGGACAGGATCACATAGTAGCAGTATTGCATGAAAAAGATGCTGCAAGAGCATATCAGATTCTAAGAAGAGAAATTTCTCGTTAATATTAGAAAATCTTCTAAATTCCAGTAGCTTCTGCTTTTGTCATTTCTAGGTAGACTTTGTCTCCTACTGCAAGATTCAGTTCCTTGTATTCGTGCATATCAAGTTTGATCGAGGTTGTAGAACCTGGTTGACCCATACCTCCTCCACCAGATAGCATTTTGTTGAGGTTTTTCACCATGTCATCCATATTTGTAAAGCCCATTACTCCTCCAGCACCAAATGGTGATGCAGGTGTACTCTGTTCTCTAAAATCTTTAGATGTAGACAGTGAGACTATCACGTATGGAGCACCATCCGGTGACGCGTCTATTCTTACAATAAGGTACTCTTTTTTCATATCCTAACTTCATAAAATCAGCATATTTTACCTTTCGCTCAAATGTTCCATAGAGTATGAGAATCATTACTACCTTTTTTATCCCCAAAGATAACACTAGGTGGGTACAATGCCAGAAACTAAGATTCTTGTTTTAGGGGGAGGATTTGCAGGTGTAGAATGCGTAAGAAAACTTGAATCTTATTTTTCAAATGAAAACGACATACAGATCAGTCTAGTAAGTGAGGACAACTTTTTCTTGTTTACTCCAATGCTTCCCCAGGTAGCTTCTGGAACAATTGAGACTAGGCACATTGTAATTCCAGTCAGAACACTGTTGAAGAAGACCAAGTTCTATGAAGCCGAAGTTAAGAATATTGATCCTTATGGAAAAACAGTAACTCTTAGCGGTACAAAAGAAAAACGTGGAGTTTCATTACATTATGATTATCTTGTACTGGCTCTTGGCAGCCAGACAAATTTCTTTGGGATGGACCAATTAGCGAAATTAGCTTATTCAATGAAGACTCTCAATGATGCAGTAGTATTACGAAATAGAGCCATAGACATGCTTGAGCAAGCAGACAATGAAACCAATCCAATTCTCAAGAAAAGTTTGCTTACTTTTGTAATTGTTGGAGGTGGATTTGCAGGTATTGAAACTGCTGGAGAATTAATGGACTTACTACATGATGCCAGAAAATATTATCCAAATATTGAAAAAACTGACATCAGGGTTATTGTGCTTGAGGCACTTGGAGCCATACTTCCAGGTTTTAATGAGAAACTTGCAAAATTTGCTCTAGAAAAACTTCATGAGCGTGGAATTGAAGTTAAGGTAAGTACAAAACTTTCTAGTTTTTCAGGTGACGAAGTTCTAATCGAGGATGCTCAGCCACCTACAAAGGATCCTAGTAACCAATTTTCAGTAAATGCAATACAGACAAGAACTTTGGTATGGACTGCAGGTGTTACACCAGTAGATATCATAAAAAAATCTGTCTTCAAAACTAATAGAGGTGGAATTGTGGTAGATGAGTTTCTTCAAGCAGTTGATTTTCCTGAAGTTTTTGCAGTAGGAGATTGTTGTTATCTCATTGATCCCAAGACAAACAGGTCTCTTCCACCAACAGCACAGAATGCAGAGTCAGAAGCAAAAATTGTTGCAAAAAATATTCAGGCTCTAATCAAAAATAAAGAGAAGGAAAAATTTGCATATACACCCAAGGGTCAGATGGCAGTAATAGGAAAACGAAGTGCAATTGCAAGCATATTTGGTATTCATTTACATGGACTTTTTGCCTGGTTACTCTGGAGAATAATTTACCTCTCAAAGATACCACGTTTGGATAAAAAAATAAGAATCTTTCTTGATTGGACAATAGACATGTTCTTTGATAGAGATATTGCCAGATTGAAGGTGATGCGTGAAAAGCCCGTTGAGGAATTCAAGGAACTTGATGAAGTTGACGATGTATGGTAAAAATAGTAAACTAGTTTTACATTTTCATATTTTTAAATTGAATCAAAACTATGATTCAAACTCTTGTGTTGCCCATATAGTTTCTAAAGTAAACAGAAATACAATGACTTAATACGACACTGACTTGCTAGTTGCGATGAACAATACCGAACTAATTGTTGCAGGAATAATTGCAGCTGCAATTGGTGCCATCGTATTTTATATGAAAAGTAAGAAAAAAACACCTTCACAAAAAATACAACCACAAACAAGTACAACAAAACCAGATACAACTAAAGAATAACTGTATCTTGCATTTTTTATTTCAAAGGTATTTTCTTGCAAATCAAGTACAACATTAGTGAAATATATTGAACATTACAAAACGGCATTTATGGGAAAGGTCTTTGCCGTAGGTGTTGGACCAGGATCACCAAAGTATGTAACTGAAATAGTAAAGGAAGTAGTACTAAATTCAGATATTGTGATTGGTTACAAATACACGCTCAAAACGATAGAGGCGCTATTGAAAAATAAAGAGATACATGAAATCACCATGAAAGACCAGGAAGACGCATACCAAAAGGTCTCAAAAACCCTAGGAGACAAAACATGTGTTGTTCCATTCACAGGAGACGTGAATTTCTCAGAATCAGAAGTTGTAGACAGATTAATTGAGATATTTGGAGATGTACAAATTATTCCTGGAATTAGTTCCACACAGGTAGCCGCGTCAAAGGCAAGAGTGCCGACAGATAAAAGCAAGGTCATCACCATGCATATTTCTACAAGCATAGAGGAGAAGAAACTTGAGCTTCAAAAGGCGCTCATTGACGGATTTAGTGTCATACTTGTGCCAAGACCTTGGCCAAAAGAACCTTCCAAGCATTTTATGCAATCTGAAATAGCAATATACTTGAGAGAGCATGGTTTTGATACTTCAAAAATAAAGGTGCATGTCTTTGAGTTTTTGACTACCGAGAAGGAGACACATTTTATTGGTAAGGTAAAAGATTTGGAAGGAAAACAATTCTCTGATCTTTCCGTAATGGTCTTTGATCAGACAAAGCTAGAGTCCTACATTAATTTCAAATAATTTAGTGAAGAGCCGAATTATGTGATGATGCACCAATTGTATATGATTGTGTGGGGGGCATTGAAATTATCAAACCATTCATCCAAGTGTACTGTGGATCATAAAATCTGACAATTCCAGTATCGTTTACAATAACTGTGAATGTCTGACCTGGTGCAATTTTGCCACTTGCTATTTTTCCATCAGGCTTGAATGGATTTGTTGCATATTGCTGAGTGCTTGTTCCACTAAGAATGGTGTGTTCTATAGAATCATTGTTTACCCAAATGATTGGAGTGCCTGGAACTATCTGTATAGTCTCTGGTGTATAGTACGTATTGTATTGATTATACGTTTGTTGAGTTGCGCTTCCCTTTTGTAACGATGATCCTGGGTTTATACTAATTGTAATTGGAGCAATTTGTCCTGTGGTTGCAGTAGATGAAATGATAATTCCGTTTATCCATGTATATGTTGGATCAAAGATTTGTGTAGTACCAGTGTTGGTAAATGTGATTTGATAATGTTGTCCTGGAGCTATATCACCACTATCAATATTATTATCTGACACAAAGTGGGGGCTGACTGGTTTTCCAGTAGAACCTTTTCCACCAGTACTGTCTGTGGTGGATAACAGTTGACCACTCATTATTCTGTGTGGAACAGAGTCGTTGTTAGTCCAAATTATGGTTGTACCAGGAGTAATTTGAAGCGATGATGGTGTAAGGAACTGTCCACTATTGGGATTAGATGCACCTGATAAGATATTCATCTGAACTGTTTTTGCTTGAGTAGGTTGCGATTGTGGTGCAATAATTCCTACCATGAATTGGTATGTAGGATCAAAGAAGGTAATATCACCTGCTGTTTGATCTGGTGGAATGTTGTAACGTGCTGCAATTTTTGGATCCAAGGATTGTGTAGTATCAAAACTAGTTATTGTATATTGGAAGGATTGACCTGGTGCAATAGTACCACTGTCAATTTTGCCATCGGAGGTAAAGACTGCAGTTGATTGATCAGTGACAAGTGCTTTTGCAATACCACTCATTATTCTGTGTGGAACAGAGTCGTTGTTAGTCCAAATTATGGTTGTACCAGGAGTTACCTGTATGTTTGACGGAGAGTAATGCACCTGATTATTAACACTCGATGCACCAGATACGATGCTTATACTCACTTTGGTTGAAGATGACGGTTGCTGAATTGGTGTAGTGGTTGTAGTTGAATTTGTGGTTACAGTATTGGCAGATATTATTTTAGAGCTATAACTTACTTTCAGAGTTTCAGAGCTAGTTATCTTTCCTGATATGCTAAAGACAGAACCGTCTTGGTTGCTATTGATAATTCTACCAAACAAATTGAGATGGATTATGTTTCCATTTTCATCCTGTGCATCACCTTGGATGACAAAATATTTACCGTCTCGCAAGATTGAGATTTGCCATAGCCCAGAATTAAGATAATGTGCACCTGATATGGTGACAAGTCCATTATCAATTGTGGCTTGCATGTTGCTTCCACTCTTAGCTCCTGCTGTAATCTGTAAAGCAATATTTGAATCAAAGATGGTTTTATTTCCTGAAAGATATCCCGAGGCATCAATCAAGTATTTTCCGTTAGTTGAAAAATCAGAATAGGCATTAGGCAAATACAATGCAGTAGCAGTAAATCCTGCAATTACCATTAGAAACAGGAATACGTATTTCACTAGATTACACATCCCCTTATTGCATATTTAATACTAGGTATAATTTATCACACAATTTAGCAATTCCCGGTTAATTTTCTTTACAAACTAGATTTTGGATTAACTACATTTGATCCAAAATGTTGAATCATGAAATATTCAATGAATCCTCCTGCAAGAAGGAGAGCCAAAACTATTCCTATCTCTATAACAGTCTGACGGAGCTCAGCTTTTAGAGATTTTTTTCTTATTATTACAAGTATTAACAAAAGGCTTCTTGACATTCCAATCGAATAGGCTACAAGCTCCATCACACCAAAAGGAGACAAGTAAAGCAGTGCAAGTGGGGGAACCTTTGCAAGTGCAGGAGTTGTTGATACTAATGCAGCAAATGCAACCCCTGTTGACCAGGCTGCAAATGTACCCCAGGCCAACCCAAAACCCGGAATAAACATGGGCAGTGCAACTGACGCATTATGTTCAAAAATTCCTATAGCATTAATTCCTTCAACTACTTTCTGAAATTCTTTGAGAAATGTTTGTGATTCATCATCAGATAATTTACTTTGAGTTCCAATTAAATAAGATAAAGAGAAAATTCCAATGAAAACAACAAATACTAGAACTCTTGGTTTCCTAAACAATAATCCATTTTTAGGTGAACTATATTTGAGGTTGACGATTGGATCAGATTTAATTAAAAGTCGCATTATGAGACCTTGTTGAAAGAAGAGGTTTCCTCGGCCATAACTTATGCATTAAGCAAAGGATTTCAGATTCATCCTGATGCGTTTAAAATATTAGAAAAAATTGATGTAAAAGAACTTCAGAGTATAATAAAACAAGTAGTTCGAGAAAAAGCTAAACAAAATATGTTTTTAATTAATCAAAGTGACCTCAAAATGTTTGTAGAATCTGAGATAGACGATAGCATTGAAAATAACCATGTAATCATATCTGATCCTACAAAAAAGGTCACATCTGCAGAAGGAATAGAGGGTTTTCACGCATTATTTCGAGATAGATATTCAAAACTACTCAAAATCATGATGCAACGTTCACAGTCAAAGAAACTAACTCCTATTTCGAACGTGACAAATGGTAAGTTAGATGAAGGAACCTACATTGCAGGCCTGTTGATGGACAGAAGAATAGACAGAGATGTCACAAAGCTTGTCATAGATGACCCTACCGGCTCAATAGAACTATTAATTTTCAATAAAGAGATACAGGACACTGCAAATTCCCTGCAGATTGATCAGTTTGTCATGGTATCAATTGCAAGTGGAAAGAATGGAGGATTTTTTGTCAAAGAAATCCTCGTTCCAGACATACCTGATCACATAGCAAATCGTTCAAAGACTGAAACCTATGCTGTCTTCATTTCGGATTTGCACGTGGGAAGCAAGTTCTTTATGGAAAAAGAGTTTGCAGAGTTTGTTTCATGGCTTTCAAGCCCTGACCCTATAGCAAGAAAGGTCAGGTTTGTACTAGTGGGAGGAGACATTATTGACGGAATAGGCATCTTCCCAAATCAAGACAAGGAATTATTGCTGCTAGATGTGGACCAGCAGATGGCAAAGGCTACTGAACTTTTAGATAAAATTCCAAAACACATCAAGGTCTTCATCATTCCTGGAAATCACGATCCGGGAAGAAGAGCACTTCCTCAGCCAGCAATTCCAGAAAAGCATAACATGCATCTCTGGAACAGGGAGAATTTTTTCATGTTGGGCAATCCCTCAATGGTTGAGCTAAACGGTGTAAAGATACTGATGTTCCATGGCCAAAGTCTTGATGATGTTGTTGGCAGCACTCCAGGACTGAGTTATGCACAACCTGCAAAAGCCATGCGGGTTTTGCTAAAAACCAGGCACCTCAGTCCAATATATGGTAAAAGGACGCCGATTGCACCCGAGTTGGAGGACATGATGGTAATATCTGAAGTTCCTGACATTTTTCATTCTGGCCACATACACGTTGTTGAGCTTGACATGTACAAAGGGACATTGATTGTAAACTCTGGTGCATGGCAAAGCCAGACCCCATTCCAGGCAAGTGTTGGAATCAGTCCTACTCCCGGAATTGCTATTATTGTAAACCTTGCCACAATGAAGGTTTTTACAAAGGACTTTACAGAAAATTCCAGCTAAGATTACACAAGATCTTCCAAAGTTAGATCTTCTTTGAATGCTTTTTTCACAGTATCAGCATTTAGTGTTAGATTGAATTTTTTAGTTCTACCATGCATTCCTTGATGAATAATTTTTCCTGTAATCAGTCCAGTCATTTCTATCTCGCTTAGCATTTGCGTAATTCTGCGCTGTGTGAGTTCTTTTTGTCTTGTAATTTTACAGAGGTTTTTGTATGATTGGTATATTTCACCGGTGGTATTTCCACCTGCCTTCATTACTGCAAGTATTAGCAGTTTTTCATGTAATGGGTATGAGTTTAATGCCGTAGTTTCCTTATCTTCTTCCATCTTAAGGGAGGCTCTTCGTATGTGATCTTCTTTTACAGTATCAGATTGTTCACGCTCGGCCATCTCACCTGCTACTCTTAACAGGTCTATGGCCCTCCTTGCATCGCCATGTTCCTGACCTGACATGGCAGAACAGAGGTTTAGGGCTGCTGCTTCTACGGAATTAGGTATAAAGGCTACCTTGATACGTTCTTCAAGGATCTCCTTAATTTGCTCAACTGTATAATTTGTAAAGACAATCTCTTCCTCACTCATACTGCTTAAAACTCTGGGATCTAGTCTTTCTTTGAATGTAAGATCATTAGAAATTCCTATCAAGGTCAATGTGCCCTTTTTTAGTCTCTCATTGGCCCTTGTTAGAGAATATAGTATATCCTTGCCTGATTTTGAAATAAGTTCTGCAAGAAAGTCGATTTCATCCACTACAAATACTGTATTTAGTTCATCTTCCTCAATTTTGGCAATAATTCGATTGAATACTTCACTAATAGAAAGGCCAGTAGATGGTAATTGTTTCCCTTTCAGACCTAACTGTCCACCCAATTTTACTAGTAACCCATAGAGTGTAGTCTCTTCTTTTGAGTTTGCATAAAGTAGGTGAATAGGAAAGGAGTTGTCCTTTACTCGTTCTTGTATTTTATCTAGAACTTTTTTTACTACAAGAGTTTTACCGACTCCAGGTTTTCCATAAACTAATAGGTTGGAAGGACGAGATTTTTTTAATAATGGTAATAATGATTGGGTGACTTTTTTTTGTTCATCTTCTCTATGTAAAATTATGTTAGGAATAAATGAATAATGTAGGACTTCACGATTTTGGAATAATGATTTACCACTCTGTGCATCATCAAGTAATTTATCAATCGGATCCTTTGTCATAGACCCACACACCATTGTTTCGTCTCTATCCACATATGGACTCTACCATACTAATTAGATTAGAATAGAATAACTAAACCAAATTTAGTATATCATTAATTATTTTTATTTTATTTTTCATTAAAAAATATTTTTAATAAAGCTAGAGTGGAAGTATAGGTGTGTGGGTCTTCCTAGGATGATCTTAACAATTAGTGAACTTTTTGTTAACTTTTGGTTCCGAAGAGCCCAAAATGACCCCTTTGTTTCCAGTCTAGGCGTGAAGATGGGTCTTAACATTGTTAATATCCTGAAGAATACCCCTTTATTTCCACTCCAGGCGTGAATTTTAGGGATATTTGGATATAAAGCCTAGAGGGGTTGTTAATATGCTAAAAACACCCCTTCGTGGGCTAGGCAGTGAATGTTAACAAACCTAGGTGTTAACAATTCTTCTATGATCTATTCAAGTGTTAACGGGTTACCAGATCGATCTCAATGGCCCGAAAAAGAATCAGAATAGACTTGGAAGACTCGGATGGAGCCAAGTACAACTTTAGCCTAGAGGGTAATGTTACCCGTGAAAAGATGCTAAAGATATTCGAATTGATGAACCTAATGAATATAGAAGAGCCAGAGGCTGTAACCCAATTGGATTCTATCGGCGCCAAGATATGGAATGTTATAGACAAGAACTTTCCAATTGGCAAGTTTACCTCCTCAATGATATTGGAAAAGTATGAGGATGAGTATGAAGAACCAATTAAACTAAGTGTGATTTCGACATATCTCTCCAGATTTGCCGTAAAGGGAAGGGTGGCTAGAGAAAAACAAGGGAAAGAGTGGGCCTACCAGATACTAAAGATAGCCCAGAGAGAAAAGAACGCGACTTAGGAGATTACTACCTTTTTGACTACTAGGTGGTCACCATCTATTGTGATCTTGACATAATCCCCTTTCTGCAGCTCTAGGAATTTTCTAAAGTCTTTGGGAATTGAGATTGTTCCTGCAGTGGTAATTTTGATTAATTGCTCGTTAGGCATGTTATAATATTATAAGAACAATAATTTAAGAATTTAGTATTAACTAGGATTATTAATTTATAATGATTTTGGATGACTTTGACATAAAATATAGGGCTAAAGATCTGATCAACTGGAAAATCATTTAGAAGGGTATCCTAATTTCTTGATTTGAAAACTATTGATGCTCTAAAAATTACTGGGCTGGAGCCATCTTGATGACCCCTATCCTTGTAAGGCCTTTATCGGTTATTTTGTAGGAAAATGGCTTTGTTGACATATCTCTCTCGACCACACCATCCTCAAACAGCTTCTTTAACATGCGTGATGTATGTTCCCGAGTCCTTCCTATTGTGACCTGGATGTCACGTGATGTCATGGGTTTCTCTGTGATTAATCGCAGAACATGATCAGTAGCACTAGCAAATTGCATATTCTGGATTCTTTCCTTTGGCTTCTCTTCTTTGACCATTACCTGCAGCTCCTGCTGTATTTTTTGCTCCTTTGGCTTTGGAATTTGTGCCTGAGGAATTTGCTCTGTTTCCTGTGTCATTTCTAATGAATCTAAACGAATTTTCATATCAATAAGCAAGTTTTCGTAATATTGTAAGCGCTCTGTTAGAATTTTTGCATTTTCAGACTCTGATACTAGCCGTGGCTTTACCTTATTGTAGACTGTAATAGCTACAAGCCCACCAATAAATGAAGCAAAGACGCCTAGAATGACACCTACATCTGGAATGTCTACTAACATCACGGTGTTACATTAGATGATGTGATTTATCATATTTGAGTAAAATTATTTCACACCTTACACATCAATATCAAACGTATTGTATCACAACTCATCACAGCATCTACATGAAATCATGCCTATTTTGAAGCCAAATCATAGTTTACAAGTTCGTTTTAGTAACTCTCGTATCACAGACATGATTTCTTCCTCACGTTCAGGAAAAACATCACTACTTTTAATCACAGAAACTTGCTCAGAGAGGCGATTTATCACATCCATATCATCATCACTAAGCACGCCTAGGCCTCTAAGCAGGATCCACGAATAGCATAGTGCTGTCAACTTGTCTTTACACTGAGTTACTTGTCGATAAAATGCCCCTTTACTGATAGTAAACTGGGAGTCCACAAGGTTCCTACGTTTTAAAATAATTTCAATTTGTCTTTCAGTAAATAATGATTTTTCTATTATTTGCCTTGTAATATTATTAAAATTATCATCTGGAGGATTGCTCATAGCTATACAAATCTGTATAACTATATTCAATTAAACTTTTAATCAATAGGTATTCAACCACTCCGTATGCAAAAGACAGAAAATTATCTTCATGCGACCAGGAAGAAAAAAGGCACACTTCTCCTCGTATTAATCGACTCTGAAAATTCTGCAGGTCATTCTGCTTCAACTTTAGCAAAAGAAGCAGAAAAGAGTGGAGCATCTGCAATTTTGGTTGGTGGTTCATCAGCCACAGATCAGCTCACCATGACTGAGACCGTATCTAGCATAAAAAAAGCAGTCAAGATACCTGTAATCCTCTTTCCTGGCAACGTTACAGGCGTGGTTCCTGGTGCAGATGCAATACTATTTAGCTCACTTTTGAACTCGGATAATCCTTACTTTATCTCACAGGCGCAAGCCCTAGGGGCACCAAGTGTTCTAAGATTTGGCCTTGAGCCTCTTCCTACAGCCTACATCATTATTGGTGAGGGAACTACCGTTTGGCATGTAGGTTCAGTGAGAACAATTCCCTTTGACAAGCCTAGCCTAGCCGTCATGTATGCCTTGTCTGCCCAATTCATGGGAATGCGATTTGTATATCTTGAAGCAGGTTCTGGAGCCAAATCTAATGTAAAACCCGAGATGGTTGCCGCAGTAAGGAAACTTTTCAAGGGATTTCTTATAGTGGGAGGAGGCATTCGTAGTCCAGAAACTGCTGAGGAGATAGCCAAGGCTGGTGCAGATGCCATAGTGATTGGAACCTTCATTGAGAAGGGTGGAAGTTTCAAAACGATTTCCGATATCGTAAAAGCCATCCAATCTGTAAGGAAATAACATGTCTGAGAACCTAGCATTGAGACTCAAAGAAGTCCCAATGCCTCAAGATTATTTTGATTATTACACCAAACTATCAGAGGAAGTCTTTACTATTTTTGAACATGCTGCATCTGCCAAGGCAACACTTGCGGATTCTTCTGGGATGGTAGAACCAAAGATCGCTTTTGATCTTGCAGATCGTGTATCTAAAATGCACGACATTGACGTGACTGACAATCTTAGGTCTCTCATTCAAAACACTACCAAAGAATTAGCTGCCCTCAAACTTGCAGAAGACATTGCACAAGGCAAGTATTCTGGGCCTGATACTGGGCTTCAGGAAAAGCTTGACCTTGCTGTACGTGTAGCTTTGGCTATAGTTACAGAAGGAGTTACTATTGCTCCCCTCCAAGGAATAAGCGAAGTTCAGATCAAGAAAAATGCAGACGGTTCTGAATATCTATCTGTCTCATTTGCAGGTCCTATTAGATCAGCAGGAGGAACAGAAGCTGCCTCTACTATGCTTATTGCAGATCATGTACGAAAAATAGCTGGACTTGCAAAATATCAGGCAAATTCATTTGATGATGAGACTGGCCGGTTTGTAGAAGAGTTACGGGTATACGAAAGAGAAGTTGGAAGCTTTCAATTTCATGTTCCAGATCAAGATGTGATAAATGTCATCTCTAATCTTCCAGTTGAACTTGATGGTGTAGATACTGACATAGTTGAAATTGTAAGCCACAGAAACATGGTACGAATAGGTACCAATAGAGTACGAGGAGGAGCCCTTCGTGTGCTAAATGATGGACTCATTGGAAGATCCCGTAAACTGCTCAAACTAATTGAATTGTACAAACTCGATGGCTGGGATTGGCTTAAGGACCTCAAAGGGGCCATCCAGACAGGCGATGCAGATGCAGCAGCTCACAGAATGAGAGAGGTAATTACGGGAAGATCAGTACTTTCCATGCCTAAAAAACTAGGTGGATTCCGATTAAGATATGGCCGTTCATGCAATACTGGATTTGCTTCAATTGGCATTCATCCTGTAGTTGCAGAAATACTTGATCATGCCATAGCCGTGGGTACTCAGATTAAGCTTGATGTCCCTGGAAAAGCCTCCACCGTGGCCTTTGTGGACTCGATTGATACACCAATTGTCAGACTAACCAATGGCAATGTTGTAAAAATAAAAGACACTGCACATGGAATTCATCTAAAACCCCAAATTGCAAAGATTTTGCATCTTGGCGACATTTTGATCAGTTACGGAGACTTTTTAGAAAACAATGCCGAGCTTGTACCGACAGGATATGTGGAAGAGTTTTGGGCTCAGGAACTACAAGACAAAGTAACCAAGTACGAACCAAATGACACTGAACTTCTAAGTTATGTAAACAAGATACCAGAACTGGAAGAAGCATTTAGGATATCACTGAATTTTGGCATTGGCCTTCATCCACACTATCTCTATTATTGGGATCAAATTACAATTGAAGAATTTGAAAAAATTCTCAAACCCACAAAATCTGAATCAGATCTCATCATTTATCCAATTGAGGCAAAAGATATTCTGGAAAAATTGGGTGTTCCTCATGAAGTTGCAGGCAGCACAATTCTCCTAAAAGACGTAGAGGCAAAAGTCTTCTTTTATTTATTATTTAGAAAGCCAGTACAACTTGAAAAAGATCTCTCTGTTCCTCAAATCATAACAAAATCATCTGGCATAAAAATACCAAATAAATTTTCAACTTCTATTGGTGTAAGGGTCGGAAGACCAGAAAAAGCTGCACTACGAAAAATGAAACCTCCGGTCCATACTTTATTTCCAGTTGGAAACAAAGGTGGAGCGTCCCGTGATTTGCTCAAGGCAGTCAAGCAACCAAATTTTTACTGCAACATATACAACAGATTCTGCAAAAACTGTAACGTACCTTCCATTAGCATAGCATGTCCTAAATGTCATACAAAAACAAATACGATTTTCATATGTAACAAATGCAGAGATGAGCTTGAAACAGATTATTGTGCAAAATGCAAATCACGAACACATGCACACTCATACCGCTCATTTCCCCTCAAAGATCTACTATATGCTGCTCAAGAGAGGACTGGATTTAGGGCACAAGAGCCATTCAAGGGCGTAAAGGAGCTCATAAACCAAGACAGAGTACCAGAGCCACTTGAAAAGGGCCTGATAAGACAAAGTCTTGGTCTTAATGTCTTCAAGGATGGGACAATTAGATTTGATACAACAAATGCCCCACTCTCACACTTCAAACCTTCTTGGATTGGCACAACACCAGAAAAACTAGTCAAACTTGGATACACTCGTGATACTAACGGCAATCCACTTGAAAACTCTGATCAGCTTGTTGAACTCAGAGTACAAGATGTAGTAATTCCTAAAGAATGCGGAGATAGTCTTGTTTTTGTTTGCCAATATATTGACCGAGAGCTTGCAAAACTATTTGGACATCCACCATTTTACAATGTAAAAAGTACTGATGATCTTGTAGGTCATCTTATCATTGGTCTTGCACCGCATACATCTGTAGGAATTGTGGGCAGAATAATTGGATACACCAATACCCAAGTGTGTCTTGGAACTGCAGTATGGCATTCCGCAAAAAGGCGTGACGCTGACGGTGACGCAGATTCTATAATGTTGTTAATGGACAGTTTACTTAATTTCTCAAGATTATTTTTGTCTGATAGAATAGGTGGATTGATGGATGCACCATTGCTTGTTCAGCCTATTGTAATTCCTCAAGAGGTGCAAAGACAAGCTCACAACTTTGAGGTTGTAAAGGCATATCCACTTTCATTCTTTGAATCTACTCTTAGAAAGGAAAAGGCAAGTGAGATCAAAGACGTTGAGATCCTAAAATCAAGATTAGAAACAGAAAGACAATTTCTTGGACATGATTTTACACATTCTACATCTACTTTGACCACATCAAAATCAAGGAGTGCCTACTCTACACTTGGTTCATTGCTTGAGAAGCTTGACATGCAAATCAGAACTGCAGATATCATAAATGCAGTTGACCCAAGTGAGGTGGTATCAATGGTAATGACCACTCACCTTCTTCCTGATATCATGGGTAACCTCAGAGCCTATTCGGGCCAATCTTTTCGATGTACTGCATGTGGTGCAAGTTACAGGAGAGTTCCTCTCATAGGAAAATGTCTTGAATGTGACAATAAACTAATTCAAACCATGACTAGGCCATCTGTACAAAAATATCTCAAGCTTGCAAGAAGAATGCTCAACAAGTATACCATCACACCCTATCTTAGAGGACGTGTGCTCTCTCTCTTGGATGAACTAGAACTAGTATTTGGTAAAGAAGAAAGTAGTCAGTCTATTCTTACAGACTTTGCCTAGCGAATCTTGATGTAATCGTAACCGCCATGCTTGCTTTCAAAACAATAGCGGACTTTTTGAAAGTCTTTTCTAAATTTCTTTACCTCTAATGCCACTTTTTTCTTGTCTTTTTTATCTACCACTACTTTTTTGATAAATTCAGCTATTTGTTTCATGTCTGATTCTTTCATGCCAAGTCGTGTGAGTTCTGCAACACCAAGTCTCATTCCACCTGGATGGAAATAGTTGCGTCCTGCCTTGATATCTCCTGGTATGAGCTGTCTGTTTACGATAATGTTTGCCTTTTCAAGATCTGCTTCAATTGATCCACCGTCGCCAAATGAAAGTACGTTTACAACTATCTGATGAGATTTTGTAAATCCTCGTTTTTCACCAAGTACTGAAAAACCAAATGAGCTGAGGGCCTCTGCAAGTGCCTTTGCATTCTTTATGACTTGGACTGCATACTTTTTACCAAACTCTAACATCTCTGCATAAGCAATAGCTTTTCCTGCCATGTGGTGCAAGTGATGATTACTGGTCATTCCTGGGAATGTGGCCTTCTTGATACTTTCACCATATTTTTCAAATGAGCAGACCATTCCACCCTGAGGACCAAACAAAGTCTTGTGTGTACTCATTGTCATTGCATCTGCACCTTCTCTTAGTGGATCTTGGAACTGTCCACCTGCAATTAGGCCTGCAACATGAGCACCATCATAATTGACAAACATATTGTAACTTTTCAGAAAATCTGCAAGTTCCTTAACTGGGTGTGGGAACAAGAACACAGAACCTCCAAACATTGCTAATTTAGGAATCTTTCCAGCTTTTTCAAGTTCCCTGACTTTTTCTTTTGTCTTGTCAACATCAATTGTCATCTCTTCTACATCAAACGGATAAAACTCAATGTCTAATCCATGGACAAGACCTGCAGTACCTGAATGTTCTTTCTTTCCATGTGATATGTGACCTCCAGATGGGATAGAAGGAGCAAGCATTGTATCTCCTGGATTTGTAAATGCTGAATAGATAGCTAGATTGGCAACAACACCGGAAATTGGCCTTACATCTACAAATTCTGCCTTGAATAGTTTTTTTGCAAGTGCCATGCACTTGAATTCTACCTCATCAATGTAGATACAGCCTGCATAGACTCGCTCACCAGGCCAACCTTCTGCATATCTGTTGGCAAAGTCTGAAATTGTTGCCTCTCGGACTGCCGGACTTGTGACATTCTCACTTGCAATTAGAGGAATTGAATTTGCAAACCACTGATTGTGAGTCTTTAGCAATGAAAGTACTTCATTGTAAGATGATCGCGGTGAAGAACGAGACATATCTAGTCCCGCCAGTTTTCCTAATTTAAAAACATCGTTCGACAGTGTTGAAAATTATCTGTTTCAAGTGTAAAGGCTTTTGATCTCATAAGACATAATAAGGGAAAATCGACCTCTTGCAAATATGTCAATTCAGTCTTCTTCTGGTGGTATACCAGTTGTTATTCTAAAGGACGGTGCTCAACAGACCAAGGGTCGTGATGCCCAGAAAAACAATATTGCAGCAGCAAAACTGATTGCCGAAATCGTTCATTCTAGTCTTGGCCCACGTGGAATGGACAAGATGCTAGTGGACTCCCTAGGTGACGTTACAATTACAAATGACGGTGCTACTATTCTAAAAGAAATTGATGTACAACATCCAGCTGCAAAAATGCTAGTTGAAATCTCAAAAGCAACCGATAATGAAGTAGGAGATGGAACAACATCTGCTGTAGTATTAGCAGGCGCATTATTGGAAAACGCTGAGATCTTAATTTTGCAAGACGTACATCCAACAATTGTCGTTGATGGTTATAGAAAAGCTGCTCAAAAAGCAGTAGAACTCTTAGAGAAGATTGCAGACAAAGTTTCAGCAACTGACAAAGATGTGCTTGAAAGAATTGCAAGAACATCTATGCAGACAAAACTTGTAAGAAGAGATTCTGCAAATCTAGCAGATATGATTGTAAAATCCGTAATTGCAGTAGCTGAGAAGAAAGGAGAAGGATATCTAGTTGATATTGATGATATCAAAGTAGAAAAGAAAGCTGGCGGCTCTATCAAGGACTGTGCAATTATCAAAGGGATAGTGCTTGACAAAGAAGTTGTGCACAGTGGAATGCCAAAGAAAATTGATCATGCAAAAATCGCTCTAGTTAACAATGCACTTGAGATTGACAAAACAGAGTTTGACGCAAAGATAAACATCACAAATCCACAACAGATGAAATCATTTCTTGATGAAGAACAAAGAATGATCAAAAATATGGTGGATAAAGTAATTGCTTCTGGCGCAAATGTTCTATTCTGTCAAAAAGGAATTGATGACATGGCACAACATTATCTTGCAAAAGCAGGAATACTTACAGTAAGAAGAATAAAAGAAAGCGATATGACAAAACTTGCAAAAGCAACAGGTGCAAGAATGATAAGTAATTTCGATGATTTGTTTGAAAAAGATCTTGGTTCTGCTGAACTAGTAGAAGAAAGAAAAGTAGAGACTGACAAATGGGTCTTCGTTGAAGGCTGCAAACACCCCAAGGCAGTTACCCTTCTTCTAAGAGGCGGTTCTCAAAGAGTAGTTGACGAAGTAGAAAGATCAGTTCACGATGCAATAATGGTTGTAAAAGATGTAATGGAAAAACCATTCATTGTGGCAGGCGGAGGCGCACCAGAAACCTATGCTGCAACAAAACTACGTGAATGGGCAAAGACACTTGAAGGCAGAGAACAACTTGCAGTAGAAAAATTTGCAGACTCTTTAGAAGTAATTCCAATCACACTTGCTGAGAATGCAGGAATGGATCCAATTGATACATTGGCATCATTGCGCTCAAAGCAACTCAAAGGAAACAAATGGACAGGTATTGATGTTATGAAAGGCCAAGTTGCTAGCATGCATGCTAGTGATATATTTGAGCCACTCTCTGTCAAGATCCAAATAATCACATGCGCAACAGAAGCCGCATCCATGATACTACGAATCGATGATGTTATTGCCACTGCAAAATCTGCAGGAGGACCACCGCCAGGAGCTGAAGGCATGGGAGGTATGGGTGGAATGGGCGGTATGGGAGGCATGGGCGGAATGGGTGGTATGGGCATGCCTGGCATGGATATGTAATAGACTAGACTACAATATTTCTCTCAAAGTTTATTTGACTATTCCAGATAGGAATTCTATGCAAATAGGCGGAACCAAAATTCTAGCTGGCGCAAAATACGTCTATCTTGTAGCATTCTTTGCATTGCTTTCTGGAATGTTTTATCCTGTAATCACTCACAGCACATGGGATCCAGTAATTTCTGGAACGCTGATTCTCTTTGTTGGCCTTGCAGGAACTGTTTCTATATACAAAGCAACTACTGCTGAAAAACACAAAAAAGCCTATCTTATCATCGGCTTGGCTGTTACCTCACTTGCATTGTTCCTTGTATACGGTGCAATAGGAAGAATTTAGATTCCCAGATTTTTCAAAAATTTAATGTCCGTAGATTTTATGTTTTGAGTATATCTAGATGTCAAAGTAAAGATAGAATTCATGTGGATGAGGTCTTATTGAAATCTCATGATCATCTGCCCTTTCTATCTCGATTATTTTATCAATAGTCTCATTTGAAAATATTGGCGCAAGGAATTTTCTGTCATTTTCCAACTCATCAAGTGCCTCTCCCAAAGTTGCAGGCAAGTCCTTGATTCCTTTTGCAACTCGTTGAGCTTTTGTCATCTTGTAAATATCCTCATAAACTGGGTCACCAGGATCCATCTTCTTTTTAATTCCGTCTAATCCTGCTGCCTGTACTGCTGCAAACACTAGATATGGATTTGATGATGGGTCAGGTGCTCTGAATTCAATTCTCTTAATCTTTGCATATTTTTCTCCCTTGAAATGAGATGGAATTCTAATTATTGCTGATCTGTTGCTTGGGCTCCATGCAATATACACTGGTGCTTCATAACCTGGAACTAGTCTGTGGTAAGAGTTTGTAGTTGGAGCAACAATTGCAGATAATGCTCTTGCATGATTCATGATTCCTCCACAATAGTATCTTGCAATTTGACTGATCTCTTCCTTGTCATCTTTGTCATAAAACATGTTCTTCTCACCTTTCCACAAGCTTACGTTTGTGTGCATTCCAGAACCTGCATCCATTGAAATCGGTTTTGGCATCATGGTTGCAACTTTATCATATTTTTTAGCAATGTTTCTTATGACATACTTGTATGTCTGTGCTCCATCAGCAGAATTTGTCAGGTTGTCATATCGTATATCGATCTCACATTGTCCTGCTGTAGCTACTTCATGGTGATGATTGTCACATAAAATTCCAAAATATTCGTTCAAACACTCGACACAATCGTTTCTAAATTCTGTTAACGTATCAGCTGGTGTACTTGGGTAGTATCCTTTCTTTAATGCCATTGGATAGCCCTTGCCCTCTTGATTCCATGGTGCTTCCTTGGATTCTATTGAATACGACTGTCCCTTGTACGGAGTAAGTACATCCCATGTAATTTTATCAAATACGAAGAATTCTACCTCTGGACCCCAGTAACTATTGTCAAATCCTTGAGTTTTTAGATATTTTTCTGCCTTTTGTGCAATACCTCTTGGGTCTGACTCTAATCTGCCCTTGTCTTTTCCCCAATAAACATCACAAATCAATCTGGCAGTCTTTGCATTTCCCATCCAAGGAATTATTGCAAAAGTGGTAGGGTCTGGTTTTAGGATCATGTCAGAGTCTTCTATTGATGCAAATCCCACAATTGAGGAACCATCAAGTTTTGGCAGTCCATCTTGCATCTGTTGTGGAGTAAACAGATTTGCAGAAATTGTAGTGTGATGGAACCTTCCTCTAAGGCCAGTAAATTGTAAATCGATAAATTTTATCTGATCATGCTTTATTTTTGAGAAAACATCTTCAGCAGAATAGGATACGGGTACTGGCTCTCCACCAATCACTTTATATGGCAATTTTGCACCTTGATCATAACACAAAGGGGTCTATGATTTAAGTATTGTTGGATATGGAAATGTCAGAAACAAAAAAAATTGATGTAAATTCATTGTATGCTATTCTTCTTCGCGAAGTAGAAAACGATACGGTTCAAGAGGTAGACCCTAACTTGTATCATAACATTGCAGAATTTCTTGGCAACATAAAGAATCATGATTACGATGGAATAGAATCCAAGATTACTGAATCGCTAGTAAAAATGATAACAGAAATGACTTCAATTCTTTTGAAGATTAGAATTGAAAAGGTAACATCACTAGATGAGATTGATTATTCTAATCTACTTGATGAAGAGAGATTCATTTTGGATTCTGAAGATGAGCTGAGACAAAGAAAAGAAACCATTCTTTCTGCAACACTCAATGGACGGCTAAAACTTTTAGAGACTGTGGGAGAAAACCACCGAGCCAGATCAATTGTGGTACGATTTCTCAAACCCATGGATCAGATAATGGGCACAGACCTGCAGTCATATGGGCCATTTGATGCAGAAGATGTTGCTACCCTGCCCTTTGAAAATGCACGGTCTCTGATTGGTAAGAAAATCGCAGTAAAAGTAAGCTGGGAAGACTAGAAATTAGACAGCCAATATCGTGAAAACTGTATGCATAACGGAATAGATCTAGATGTCTACTTTGAAATCATACTGTATCCCGTTGCTGGATTGTTTATCATAGAAATGATTTGTAGAACAGCCAAGATTGCAAACTGGGTAAAACTTTTGACTCAGGCCGTAATGTGTGTGGGATTTGGCATAGCATATCTTGCAATGCAAGTAGCTCACTGGTTCACAGCTGGTGTATTGCTTGCACTGGCAATAGCTCTGTTTTACCAGGCAAAACGCTCAAAACTTGATCCACAAAAAGCTCTGTACTAGCCGAACTTTCCAAAAATTCTCTTGATGAAACTCTGTCTGCCTATTCCCTTTGTTCTTTGAATCTTTTTTTCTCCAAATTTCTTTGCCCTTATTTGGAATAGCTTGACACATCTATGCGATTCAGGTAACCTGTGTTCTGCACAAAACTTGTCGTTACAGTAATTGCACTCAAAAGGCAAGTCTTGAGTCTCTCCACAATATGCGCAGTCAAATTGCTCCATAATTGTAATCAACTGAGATCCTAAATTAGTGTTAGTGAGCAAAAATACTTTTCATTAATTAACAAAACGTATTTACGCAAGACAGGGTGATGAAAAATAGTTTTCAGTATGATAAAAGGTCAAGTAGCTGTAGTCACAGGCGCCAGTAGCGGAATAGGATATGCAACTGCCATGGCAATAGCAAAAGCTGGTGCAAAGGTTGCAGTTGGTGCAAGAAGAGTTGACAAATTAGAACAACTTAAAAAAGACATTGAAAAAATTGGCGGAGAATGTATTACGATATCATGTGATGTAACAAAGCGCGGTGATTGTGAAAATTTGATCAATGCTACAATAAAAAAATGGAATAAAATCGATATGCTTGTAAATAATGCAGGACTTATGCCCTTGAGCTTTGTCAAGAACCTCAAAATAGACGAGTGGGAACAAATGATTGACGTAAACATCAAAGGTGTGATGTACTGTACTGCAGCTGCAATTCCTCATATGATTCAACAAAAATCTGGCCACATCGTAAACATTTCATCAATTGCAGGCAGAGTGGTCTTTCCTGCAGGCAGTGTTTATTGTGCAACCAAGTTTGCAGTATGGGCTTTTAGCGAAGGACTCAGACAGGAACTATCTGTCAGAAACAATATCCGAGTTACAACAATAGAACCTGGAATCGTAGACACAGAACTTACCAATACCATAACTGACGAATCTCTTGAAGCATTTGTGACACATTCAAAATCAATTCAATCTCTCAAGGCAGAAGATATTGCAAATTCCATACTTTTTGCACTTGAATCTCCACCTCACATGAATGTAAACGAAATTACAATCAGACCAACTACACAAGAAAAATAATGACAAATGCTCTGACATGAGACCAATAAACATTGTAATTTTGGGAGGAGGCTTTGGAGGCCTTGCCGCTGCAAATGAACTTCGGGAGAACCTAACACAAGATACACGAATTACAATAATTGATAAAAAAGACTGGTTCATGATGGACCTAGTCAAACTCTGGATAATTAACGGAACAAGAGAGTTTGAACTTTCTAAAAGACCACTGGAAAATGTTACCAAGAAAGGTATAGAGTTTGTAAATGAAGATGTTGTAAAAATAGATCCTGTAAACAGATCAGTTCGAACAAAGTATAGGCAATTTCATTATGATTATTTGATAATAGCACTAGGTGTAGAGCTTGCACCAGATCAAATTCCGGGCTTGAAGGAAAATGGTTTTATCCTTTATGACATCAATGATGTTCCAAAAATCAGAGATACGCTAAGGCAGATGAAATCAGGTAAAATTGTAATGGCAATCACTGGCCTTCCATACAAATGTCCGCCTGCACCATTTGAGGCTGCACTTTTAATCAGATCTGTCCTTGAAGAAACAGGAGCAAGTGATTCTGTACAAATAGATTTCTACAGCCCAACTCCGATCACGCTTCCAGCAGGAGGTCCACAAGTAAGTGAAGAAATATTTCAAATTCTAAAATCAAAGAAAATAGAATTTCTGGGAAATCATAAAACTATTGCAGTTGAACCAAATAAAATAAAATTTGAAAATGATGAGGCAAGCTTTGACATTTTAATTTCTGTTCCTCCTCACAAGGTTCCCTCAGTTGTAATAGAGTCTGGTTTTGCAGAAAATGGAAAGTTTGTGGTAGTCGATAAAACTTGCAAGACAAAACATGATCGTGTATACGCAATAGGCGATGTAAACCAAATAATGGTAACAGACAAAATTACTGTACCAAAGGCAGGGATCTTTGCTGAGGCCGAGGGAGTAACTGTTGCAAGAAATATCATTTCTCAGATAAAAAATGAACTAGAAAACACAGTCTTTGATGGAAAAGGTGGATGTTTTCTTGAAACTGGCAAGGGAACTGCAGGATATCTTCAAGTTGACATGTTTGCAACTCCCGATCCTCTAACACAACTAAAATCTACATCAACAGAACATTTTGCAGAAAAAGAAAAATTTGAACAAGAAAGACTGAAAAAATGGCTCTAGGTTACAACACACAAATTTCTTGACATCGATTTAATCCTACAATTTAATAATTTCAACAATAGCCAGCACCTTGAGGGGCCGTAGTCTAGCTTGGTATGATACTAGCCTGGGGTGCTAGAGGTCGCCGGTTCAAGTCCGGCCGGCCCCACCATTGTACAAAAATAGTTGTGTGCACAAATAATCAAGATAAACAATACATGAAAATATCATATGTGATAAATCCAGATTTGAAACCAAAAGAGGTATCTGCACTCTTTGTTAGTTCAGGTATACGAAGGCCTGTCAAAAATATTGACAGAATCAAGCGCATGATTAAAAATGCAAATCTTACAATATGTGCAAAAGATGGAAAAACTCTAGTCGGAATACTTCGTGCTGTAACTGACTTTAGCTACTGTTGCTATGTATCCGATCTGGCTGTAGACAAAAAATACCAACATCTTGGAATTGGAAAAAAACTACTCAAGACTGCACAAAAATCGCTTGGCAACGAAGTGATGATACTTTTGTTATCTGCACCCGAAGCAGATTCGTTTTACTCACATATTGGAATGGAAAACATACAAAACGCCTGGAAAATTGCTCGAAAGAGGTAATCGTCTCATGATGTATGCATTGTCTGCATAAGCAAATTTTGTCATAATTTCCAATCTACTTGCTAACGTCAAGTTGTCAAGCTTATTTTTTGTAGAATTGTGGTTGTAACCAGGCCATGGGAAAGCGAAAATTCACTATTGACCTTGGCAACGAGAAAATTGAGGTAGAAGGACACATGCACAAGAATGTCGCAATCAAGTACCTCATGAAAAGACGAAGATCCCTGCTTATGACAAGGGACAAAGAAAAGGTAGAAAAACTCTTCACAGATGTGCCAAAGACAATCTCAATAGTGGGTAGCCACTTGATCAAATCTTACAAGATAAACTGGGAAAGAGAAGGAACAACAGAATTTGAGGGTTCTAGATTTGTCTTTACCTTGACTGAACTACCTGACAAATCAGTACATACCGTTGCAAATTAATTTCCCATAAGTGCTTTTTTTGAAAGCAAACAAATTTTCTTACAATGTGGATTTTATACTTGAATTATAGCTTGGAAATCCCAGTACATCCTGGTATGCTTTTGGAATCATAAATTTTGATTGAAGCAAAAGATCACTTGCAGCAGAGTCCAGAACATATGTGACTGCCCAGTCATCTTCACTTCTAATTGATCTACCAAACCCCTGTAGGAGTTTTGTCAATGTCTGTGACTTGTACCATAACGGGAATTTTTTCATCTTGTCTTTTGTTCGCTTTTCACTTAGGTTTGGATATGGCACCTTTGCTATTATCTGAAACCTTGACAGGTCATCTTTTAGGTCAACTCCTTCCCACAATGATGATGATAGTAATACACCGTCCTCATCAAAAGAATGCTCTTGCAGTACCTCATCTTGGGTCATGCCGTTCTCATTTTTACTATGACATATCCTAATTCGTTGTCTATTTTTCTCAGATAGATTGTTTCTTATGTCAAAACATCGCTTCTCTGAAGAAGTAAGTATCAATCCTCTTTCGGTGCTATGTTGAGACAAGATCTCATCAATTTTGTTAATTACGGCAAGCTCATCATCTTTACTTGAAGAGTAGCTGAGTTTTTTTGTATTAAGAAAATTAATTCTTCTCCTGTCTGGGGGAAACGGAGATCTTGGAGTATCCACAAATCCAACCTTAGATGGATCAAGGCCTGTATTTTCACAAAAACTATCTTTGTCTATTGTCGCCGACATGAAAACTTGATTCTCAATATCAAAGAAGGTCTTGACATATTTTGAAATATCAAGTGGCTTGACCGAAACTGATCTGAAATTTCCTCGTTCGTCGTTGAATGGATCATTTACAACAAAATTATTTTTGTTTAAGAATATTTCTGCATGAGCGTTTGCCATTTTTTCATATCTTGATTCTAATTTTGCAAGTAAGGCATAGTCTGGGTTTAGAATAAATGCTCTACTGTCTAGTAATTCCTTTATCTGTTCTGAATATGATCTTGCCATGTCATCAAGCAATTTTGCTACCATGTTCATCTCTGTCAGATCGTATGGTTTTTCATCAATGTGGCATTCAGAAAGATATGCGTTGTAAATATCGACACCAATGAATTGTATGATCTGATCTTCTACCTTATGTGCCTCATCAAAAATTGCAATTGGTTTTGAAACATATTCTGCATAGGCCTTTCTATTGAACTTCATCAGCTGAAAATATGCTGCATAGTTCCAGATTGAATGAGGCGAAGTTAGTGCACGATATTTTTGCTCATAGTAATAACATGAATCCTTGGTGTCATCATGGGGCTCTCCAAGTTTTGGCTTGAACTGGCAGGACTCCTTGACTTTTTTGCCATTTTTCATTGTTGTCTCTTCACATAGGCCTTTTTCACAAGTGAGGCCTTTCTGCATTGCACTTTTTGTATCTGATTTGAGTATTGATTCTTGGTCCATCAATTTGAGACAGGCAAAATTTGACTTGCCTTTTACTGGCATGAGAAATTTCAAGTCCTTTGAATATTGGTCCTGCAATTGCTTGGAAGCAGTAACTATGAAAGAGCTACCAAAATATCTTGCAAGAGTTGCAGCAATAAGCGATTTTCCAACTCCGGTTGGTGCCGATAAAATGATTGTCTTGTATCCTGATTTGATTTTTTCTTCTATTCCCTGTATGATCTCTTTTTGTATTTCTCTTGGTTTGAATCCCTCTGGAAAGTGCTCAAGAATAGTAGTCATATTGATTCAAGATAATTTATCATTCAAAAACTACCTACTTAATTCCTTGTTTTGATTTCTGATGCTTTCAAGGTAAGAACATATCATATTATTTTTAATTAAAATTTTTTCAAGAAATTAATTATTGCAACCAGATACAATTATTCGGTAGCTATTTTTATCAAATCAGCAATTTGTTTGCCTTTTCCTTGAGAGATTCCAGATATTCCTCCAGTCAAACTTTCAGTTGCAATACCCTTTTTCCCAAATACTTGCACGGCATTCAGTGAAGTATAACCTGCCATGCAAACAAGCAATGATTTGTGAGATCCTTCAAGAGCTTTGTTCAAATCTTCAGGAATTTGTTGTGCCATTAACAATCGTTCTGCGTCTCTTGCCTTTGGTACGATGATCTTACTCTTGTCAATACCCAGAGTTTTCGCAAGCAATTCTATTCCTTCCTCACGTGGAGTATACTGTGTGTGAATCCAAATTACTTTGTCATAGTCACCTACGCTTGATACAGCTTCTTCCAAGGAAACCTGTGTTCGACTTTGCTTCTTTGCCATCGATTCCAGATTCTTTTTGTACTTTTGTATTCCATCAGCAACTATTACAACAAACTTTCCGCCAACACCGCCAAAGTTTGCCATCTGCATCACTGCATATAGTGCAAGTGCACTGCTTTCTCCCATATCATGACCTTTGTCTACAAAGAATTTTAGCAAACGCTTTGCCTGCTCAAAATCCACTTCATGCTGTCCAGCATATTGTTGGGGTTCGTAAAACTTGAGCCCTTCTGCCTTGCTTTTTGTTCTAATTCCTGCAACATCCTGGGCTGCAATAGGAAATACTACGTGTATTGCTTTCTTACCATATTTTTCAGACATGTATCTGCTCAATCCACCAGATGTTCCACCTGTACCAAATGTGCAGACAATTCTAAAGTCTTCAAGAGAAAGTTCTTTTTCATGTAATTGTTGATCTATCTCTGCTGCAGTAACAGTTCTATGAATCTCAATGTTTGATTCGTTATCATATTGTTCTGGGCAGTAGCAGTTGTAGATCTTTGCAAGAAGCTTTGCCAAGTTTATGATATCTTGTTTAGCTAACAGTTCATGAGCCTCAGTTATTGCATTTTCAAAAATGGTTGGATCAAATCCAAGTTCAGATAATTGTGATTTAATGTTGGCAGCAGTTGCTTTTGCAGCCAAAACATTTGGACTGTCTTTCATTCCTGGAGCTGGGCATATGTCCATGTCAAGATTTATGATGCGAATTTTCTCATTTCGTAATTCCTCAAACACTCCATCCTGCAGTTTTCTTGAGACTAGGGCAACTACATCTAGTCCAATTTTAGATAATTGTCCAAGTGCGATTCCAAAGTTACCTGAAGTAGCTTCGAATATTGTCTGTCCACTTTTCAGTTTGCCTGTAGCAATAGCATCATGGATTATGTTGACTGCAGGCCTTACCTTAATCGAGCCTGCAAGCAAGTTAGAATCAAACTTGCCAAAAATTTTCAGATCTTTATCATCTAAATTTATGTTAAATTCTTTTTTTGCACATTCCTTCAAATCTTGTGTGATATCAGTCAATGGTGTTGCATTAACCACTTTGGTTCCATTTTTTTCTAGATGGGGAATCTTACTCCAGATCTCTCTTTCAAAACGCTCAAGTAAATTACTGTCAATTTTGGTTCCATTTTGTTCCATTTTACCTTCAGAGCTTGATGGATAAAATGACCTTATAAAATATGCACTAACTTTCTTTAGGTGTTTTAGGGGCCCAAAGCAGGAAAATCTCCTCATCCAATCTTGTCAAATTTTTGAAGACTCTTCCATAGGTACCATGTTGCAACGCTTCTGTATGGTCTCCATCTATCGCCAAACTTTTCAGTCTCCTTGGGTTTTGGTAGCTCTTTTAATGAAAATGCCATCTGGACGCCTTTTCTCAAACCAAGATCTCCTACAGGAAATACATCCATTCTCCCAAGTGAAAAAATCAAAAACATCTCAGCTGTCCATCTTCCAATGCCCTTTACCTGCGTAAGTTGTGTTATCACATCCTCATCACTCATCTTTGGTAATTTTTTGATCTCAAGAATACCTTCTTCAACTTGCTTTGAGAGGTCTTTGAGATAGTCTATCTTCATTCCTGACAGCCCTACAGAACGCAATTTTGTTTTGCGTGTAGACAAAATGTCAGTAGAGGTGGGAAAATCAGGATAAAGCGCCTTGAATCTAGAAAATATTGCCTCAGCTGCACTTGTTGCTAGCTGCTGTGATATTATAGATTCAACCAGCACTGCAAAATAGTGGTTATGTTTTTTTAACTTGAATTCTCCAACACGAGCAATTATCTTTCCTAGTATTGCATCATTTCTAAGAAAGATGACACCCTCATGAGTTTTCATTTCTAATTAGGCTCTGGATGTATGGTAACTATGGCATTTTTTATCTGATTTTTAATTTTATCTTCTATATCTGAAACAATATCATGTACCTCTTCTATGGTGAGATCTTTTTCAAATGAACAATCAATGTCAACCTTGAATATATCCTGCAGGTGTAATGTTATCACCCTGCCAATTTTTTTCACCTTGGGATATTCCTTTATGATGTTTGTCACCTGTTCCTCTATTGTTATGTCTTCTACCGGAGTGCTCTCTGGAATTGAAATATATGGTTCAAGATGAATAGTAATGTGATTTACATCTGCAACAGATTTTTTTATTTGAGATTCTATTTCATCTGACACACGGTGTGCATCTTCAAGTGACATGTTTCGGTCAACCATCACATGCAAGCTTATGAAAACACCATTCTCTGCAGTAAAGGAGCTTACATTGTGGATCTCTTTTACTCCTTGAACTGAAGTTGCAACTTTGTTTATGATGTAATCAGCAGGTACATCCTTCCAGGTAGGTTCAAAGTGGATGGTGACATTGGAATTTGCAATCGCATTTTTAATGTTCTTTTCTACATTGGCACTAATTTTGTGGGCTTCCTCAAAACTTGATGCAGCGCTTAACGATATTGTAATTTCTGTAAAAATATCACTACCAGATCTTCGTATCTGGACAGATTCTGTCTTCATTACTCCTGCAGTGTTACTCACAATATCACGTACTCTTTTGACCATGTTTGCAGGTACAGCATCAGTAAGCTCAAGACCGCTCTTGTGGATTAGCTTCAGGCTCAGTGCAGCAAGCAGGCCTCCAAGGATGAGTGCTGCAATATTGTCACCCTGGTAGAATCCCATGATTACAAACACAATTCCTACCAAGGCAACTGAAGTGGCACCCATGTCCATGAGGGCATGGTACAAGTCCACTCTAAGCGTAGAGCCGTCTGTTTTCTCAAGGGCCCTTCTCAGAATTGCTATTCTAAAGAAGATAGACCCCAGGGTATACACTGCTGCTATTATTGCAAGAATTCCAGGCACGACCAGAGGTTTTGGTTCCTGGAATCTTGATACTGACTCGTAAACAAAAAACAATGAAATTACAAGAATTATGATTCCTGCAACAAAACTTCCCATCGTCTCAATTTTTCCATGACCATAGGTGTGTTCCCTGTCCGGTGGTTTTGTAGACCATTTTGCTGCAACAAGCAAGACTACAGTTACGATAGAATCCAGTATTGCATGAACACTGTCTGTGATAAGGGCAAGACTGTTGGAAGAAACTCCAATCAAAAACTCTACTGCAAAGGCAGAAAGTATTACTGCAAGTGAAATTTTTAGTGCATTAGTCTTGATATCTTGCAAGCTCAACTCTTGTCCAACCCCAACATCTTTAATATCTCATCAAAATTTTCTCTTGACTGGTCATGCTTGTATTTTTTCAGAGGGCCTATCATTTTTTTCTTGTTTGGTATCTTTATAATATTTTTAACAATACTTGAAAGAGCAGATCCTATGAATATTGATTGAGTGGCAGATGTAACATTTGAAGTTCTTCTGTTTGTACTGGAACTTTCAAAATCAATTATGCATGGAGATTTTCCTACAATCACATGCTTGTGGATGTAGCTTAGCTCTCCGTGATCAAGATGAATTGTATCAAGAGTGTGACAATCTTCGAGTACTTGCCTTACAACAGATTTTAGCTTTGCAGCACTTCTTCTACCCTTTAGATCTTTTACCCAGTCAGTTATTTTTTTACCCTCCACATATTCCATTATCAAGAAATTTTTGCTGCTGTCTACAAGTTTTGGACCCACACCTGACTTGTTTGCAATGCCTAGAAGTTTTGCCTCGCTTTTCATCTCTTGTCTGCTGGAATCTATTCTACGAATCTTGAGGGCTACATCTTTTTTGCCAAGTCGTGACAGTACCACAACTCCAACATAGCCTTTGCCAAGTACGGAGATATTGTTCAGAGTTGTCTCACCCTGAAATGAGACACCCGTAATTCCAAGTTTTTTAAGCTCGGCATGTCTTTTGACAAGTTCGCCCTTTGTAGCCTTGGGGTATCCTAGTATGAGAGAATATGGTTCTTTGACAAGCTTACTTGCTGGAACCAAAGATGAGTTCATTGGTAGAGGTTAACTCAGCCAGAGCCTTTTTAATGGATTTGCTTGTCACCTGATTGCCCCCTAGTACCCTAAGACTGCGCTTCATGTCTGGGATTATTCCACTAGGAATGCCTGCTTTTGACAGATTTTTCTTCAAAATGGACTGTAAGAATTTTTTTGCTTCATAAAGCTCTCTTTGCTGCAAGGACAAGATCCTTCCATCATCATCAACCCATGTTAGCTTGTTCTTGGAATTTCGCAAAATAAAGCTCTCTGATTCTGATTTTCTAAATACATCAGGGCCATTTTTGACCATGGATTTTTCAATTGTAGTCGAGTGCACAAGAAAAAGCATTGCAGCTTCTGATTTTTCATCTGTTGTTGCACCCTTGCGCAATACATGAAATCCCCCAAGTTCAAGTTGACCTGAAAGAGCAGTTGCTCCCCTTTTTACCTGCCCCCAAATTATGTCAGGACTTCTAGATTTGTAATCAAACTTGACAACTAGGACATTTTGTAGGTTCTTTGTATCTGGGATTGGTTTTTTTCCATTGAAAAATACCAATGATGGTTTTTTCAGGTATACCCTTGCTGCAAGTATGAACTTGCCAAAGTTTTGTGCAGAAATTGCAGTGCCAAGGTTTCTGTTGCTATCAATCGGGTCTATCAATACTAATGCAGTCTCAAATTTTTTTGTGGGACTTCCTATCACTTGTCCTTGGGCAAAGTTTGCAGCAGCTTCTAAAACTTTCATGAAACTGCCATAATGATAAATCAAAACTTCGGAAACATATCCACCAAATCCCTCCTTGGCTATTTCTGCACCATAGATGTCAATTCCTCTTAGAAACTTTTTGAGTAATCTCACCTCATTCTTTTTTTGCTCATCTAGTTGTTCCAGTATGAATCTAGTGTGAAATGATGACCTGTCAGCTGCACTCTTCCACTGACCTTTTTCTACATCATAGCAAGGAACAACATTTACTTTGGTGCCTTCAACTACTGCCTCAACGTATGGATGCTCCGAGTATCTAACATAAGGATGAAATTTTTTCATGGATGCAAATCCGATCTCTCTGCCAATATTTTCAAATTGTTTCTCGTCTGTCTCTTTTTTCATCTTTACAAAGATGTCAAGATCTAACTTGCCCTTGAGCCAGGTCCCCTTTGCAAAAGACCCGCCAAGCTCAACAGAGACAACATCTGGATGTTTTGTAGCTTCTTTTTTTACCAAGCCAAGCAACTTTTCTGCAAGTGCTCCAATTTTTTCTTGTTCCTGTCTTGCAGGAATTGATATCTTTCTTGCCTGTTCCAAAACGTTACTCATTGAGCTAAAACCACCTGTAAATCAGAGTATATCGGGCCATTAGGGGTTAAGATGCTTTGCTTGAACTTTAACTCTGTCATGATATACTTGCCCAAATCAATTTTCTTGAATTTTTCAATTATATTTGAAATGTCATCTGCCCTAATTTTGATTCTAAATATTGTCAGGTGTGCCTTGAAGGGTTTGTCTGACTTGAATCCAAGTGGCCCAAGTTTTTTTTCTACCTGTGATGCAAGCTCTACTAGTTGCCTTGATGATGTATCATCTACTCCAATCCATACCACTCGCGGAGATCTTGGATTTGGAAATGCACCAACATGTGTAAACCTGACTTCGATTGGCTTGAATGAAATTGTACACAAGGCTTTTTTTACATTTTCTGCAGCCTCTTCTGATATCTCTCCCAAAAACAATAATGTAAAGTGCATATTTTTTTTGTTTACAGGAGTTGCCTTTATCTTAAATTCAGATTGGATCTTGGCTATTGCATCCAGTATGTTGTAATCTTGAATCTCTACTGCAACAAAAGCACGCATTAGTGAAATTCAGATTATGGCATCTATAATGATTTTCGGTAGATTGATAGACTAGAGGATGAAATTTGTGAGTGTGAAGCTAATCGTATGTCTTACAGGAATGCCCGGTGCAGGAAAAACCACAATAGCTGAGGGCCTAAAATCAAAAGGGTTTGATAAAATTACAATGGGAGATGCAGTACGAGCAGAGGCAACAAGAAGAAAGATAGAACCAACAGGGGCAAATCTTGGAAATCTTATGATTGAGATTCGAGAAAAAAATGGCCCAGGTGCAGTGGCAGAGCTCATAAAAGATGGCATCCAAAATTCCAAGTCTGATGTTGTACTTGTAGATGGAGTACGATCACTTGCAGAAGTTAATGTCTTGAAAAAAATTGGTACAGTCAAAGTTCTTGCAATCCATGCATCTGGTGATACAAGATACAAGTTTCTAACAGGGCGTGGCAGGTCAGATGCACCCTCTGATCGTGAAGATTTTACAAAAAGGGATACAAGGGAAATTGGAGTTGGCATGAGCGAATCAATTGCACTTGCAGACGAAACCATATCCAACAACAACATGACAATTGAAGAACTGGTTGGCACTGCGTATAACGTCATAAAAGGCTGGATGACTTGAAGATTCCAAAAGTTGCATGCAAGATTGAGGTCTATGCAGCAGTAAACCCATCTGAAGATCCAGACAAGGTAAGGCTTGCAGTATCCAAAGTTATACTAGAAACAGATTACCAGTACAAGGAAGGAAGCATCAAGGCAATATCACATGAATTAGAATCAATTTCAAAGATACAGGAGACAATCAAAAAGCATCGAAGCAACCGGGTTTACCGAAGGCAGATGCGATACAATACAAAAGGTGACACTACCTGGTTCTATCTTAACAAGCAGGCAGCATTTGTCGATGTTATTGCAATATGCGAAGAGGCAGAAGAGTCTGCAATGGGTCCAATCAAGGTGATACTTCATTCCAAGGATCTTGATAAAATAATGGACTGGCTTGCCCCTGAAGACAGGGAAATAACTGGATAAATTTTATCACACTTGCTCAACTAGTGTGAATTTGTGCTTTTTTATTAACACCTCAAGACATGCAATCACTTGATAGGAAAATTGATCATTATTGGAATTGTAATAGCTACATTAGTCATCTTGATACCAAATTCATCAAAATTATTCCAGAGTGTGCCATCACTTGATACAGTAAAGGACAAAATTGATCAGGTCACAAGTGACAAGGGAGTCATCAATGCATCAAAGTCAGCTATCAAAGATATCAGCATGGGTGGAAGACTATTAGTAAATTCTACAGAGTCAAATAATGCTCCGACTTCAGTTTACCAACTTGCCCCACAGTATGTAACACAACAAAACTATACTGGGCAAGTTTTTGAAAAATCAGGAAACACATGCCAGATCTCTGTTCCTGCCCTGGCACAAACGATAAACGGAAAAAAGCAACTAACCGGAATAGTTCAGCTTGATCAATGTCCAGAAAAAATAGGCGATCCAGTCCAAGTGATACAATTAACAGCAAAACCAAATTCCCCTCCGGTCAATGTCACAAACGGTCTTGTCATTTCTCCTTATTCTAGCAATGATGGTACAAGTACAACAGTATCTCCAACTCTACCATCATACTACAATACAGTCCAGCTTAGTACAGTAAATCAAGGGAATAATGCCATGCTAAACTTTGATGATTCATCTGGCCAGACAAGGTCAGTTACAGTTACAATGAAGAACAGTGACACCATATTATTCACTGGAACATTTTATTCTTCAAAGTTCACGGCTGAAGTAAAAGATGTTCCAAACACGCCACACATCATAGAAATGACAATAGACAATGCAGTTTACGGAATATTGCATGCATCTGCATATGCTCCATCTAATGCACAAAACTCTACCATAACTGGAATACTTTCAAAATAGATACGAAGTAGATTTTGTTGCATTTGATTTAGAATTTTATAAGAACATGAAAAGGGTGTAATGGCGTGACCCTGTATAGGCTAAAGCATTCTCTTGCCATTCGTACAAACACATTGTACTTGACTATGTACAGTTTTTCGCAGGGTCACGCAAATTCATTTGTCATAATTTGCATCTTTCCGCATTGTTTTGTATATGTTCTCATCTTATTTAATAATTAGTGTGATTTATTTCATGAATTAATTATATTCTGTATAAATTATTGTTACTATACCCCAAATAATGTGGGTTTTGTCTCATCATTGTGGAATTAATCTGAAAACTAGGAGATTTTCTAGAAATGTGATATTATTCCAACAAGTTCAGGGAGGGCTTTTGCAGCAGATACCCCAAGGGAGAAGTCCATGCTTGATGACATGTGGGTCTGCTCTACATTTACCTCAATCATTGTTGCACCATTCTGTTTTGCATATACAGGCAATAGGTTTGCAGGGGAAACAGCAAGTGAAGTTCCAACAACAATCATTGCATCACAAGAGCTTGCCTGCATCATTGCAGACTCCCACACATCCTGGGGAAGTGCTTCTCCAAACCAGACAACATCAGGCCGTAAAATATTTCCACATTTGCAAAGTGGTGGAAGCTGCGAAAATCCAGATGTTATTTTATTTTTAAAATCACAGACGGTACACTTGATTGTAATTATACTACCATGTAATTCGTATACACTAGAGCTTCCAGCTCTTTGGTGTAGCCCGTCAATGTTTTGTGTAAGAACAGAAACTTTCTTGTACTTTTCAAGCTCTGCAATTGCGACATGTCCAGGATTTGGACTAGCATTCAAGATGTTCTGTCTTCTTTCCTCATACCACTCCCATACAAGTTTTGGATCTTCATAGAATGCATCTATTGTTGCAAGCTTCATTGGGTCATACTTTCTCCACAGTCCATCTTTTCCACGAAATGTTGGAATTCCACTCTCCTGGGAAATTCCAGCACCTGTAACAAATACAATTTTTTCTGCCTTTCTTAATTTATCAGATATGGTATCCCACATTTTCACTTGATGTCTATCTCTAAGAGATCCCTTGCAGCAGTAACGGAACCATGAATTGTCTTTGCCTCGCTTACAAGCTCGGCCACATCTTCATATCTTGCAGAAAAGTGTGTCAGGATCAAATTTGAGACACCTGCCTTTTTGGCAAGCTCAGCTGCTTCCTTTGCAGTAGAGTGATAGTTGTCTTTTGCCTTGTCTCGTAATGTATCTGAATAAGTAGAATCAAATGTCATGTAATTGCAACCTTTGAAAAATTCTGCAAGTTTTTCAGTAGGCCTTGTATCCCCTGATATGCCAATCTTGATGCCTTGTCTTTTTTCTCCCATCACATCTGAAGGTCTCACAAGTTTCCCATCTACAGTAACCTCCTTGTCACTTTGTAACTCATGCCAGAGCTTTCCCTCTGGGATGCCAAGCGACTTGGCCTTGTCTGGATAAAACTTGCCAGGCTTGTCTTTTTCTGCAAAGAGGTACGAATAGGCAGGAATAGAGTGCTCTGCCTCACATACATGCACGCTATACCCAGAATCATCAAAGACCAGTCCTTCCTTTATCCTAGTTATCCTGACAGGAAATGTAAGACCAAAATTTAGTATCTTCAAGTTTGCTGCAATAAATTCCTCGATTCCTGTTGGGCCATAGATGTCAACAGATTCTGTCCTGTTCTGCAGTGACATGGTTTGTAATAATCCAAGTATTCCAACGCAATGGTCTCCATGCAAATGTGTCACAAAGATCTTGATCTTTTTGTTCCAGCCAAGCTTTGCCTTTTGGAATGCAATCTGCGCGCCCTCTCCTGCATCGAACATCAAAATTTCCCTGTCAAGCACAAGGCAGATGCATGTCATGCCACGCTCTGCAGTTGGCTGCGCTGCCGATGTTCCCAAAAATACTAGTTTCATGATACTGCAATCACTCTTGTCAGGCTCTTATGCCTGTAAATCTCGTATTTCTTTGCTTTGCTCATCTTTTCCACTTCAAGACCTTTCTTGTATACCATTACAAGTTTTTTTCTTTTTGGTATGATGGATACAAAATCCTTGATCAATTTTTTTGGGGATACAGATGCCCTTGATGATATTCCATATGGCAGGTCAGTCACAATCGCATTTGATTTGATATTTAGCATCTCTTCGTAGCCAGAGTTTATCACTTTGGAGTCAAACCCATTTGCAGCAAGATTCTTTGTTGTTATGTTACACATTATTTTATCAAAATCAATTCCAACAGACTTTATTCCCATGGATTCTGCTTCAAGCAAGATTGTGCCTGTACCGCAGAATGGATCACAGAGTGTTTTTCCTTCCTTTAGATTTGACAAATTCACAATGCACCTGCTGAGTTTCATGTCAAGCTCATGCGGGTGCTTGATTATCTTTGTTGGAAGCTTTTGTGTAATCTGGCGGTCAGAATATCCAAGATATTTTTTCGAATCTGTGATGATGAGGTATACTGTAAGCTTGGGGTCTGAGAGTGACACCTTTGCGCCCCATCTTCTTGAGAGTATTCCTCCTGCTTGCCTTTCAAGTGCAGATGAGCCAATGTTTTTTGATGACAAGTTTATTGTTCTGCATACAAATGATGCAGGCTTGTGTATGTCAAAGTCAATTTTTGTGATATCATCAAATGTGCCTGCAATTTGTCCTGAATATCTTGCAAATGTTGCCCTGTTTGCAATTTTGTACCATGGAACTTTGGATGATATCATGACAAGCCTTGGCTCTGATTTTACATTTACTTTGGCATCATAGCTTTTCGATATTGAAATTATTTCATCTCTTGCAAGGTCTTCGTATTGGCTTTGCAATACAAAAAAGCTTGACATTCAGGTTATTGCCTTTGCAATTATTGGCGATACGTCAACTGTAGATGTCTTGCCAGGTATTGTATTTGCACTAATTATCTTTGTAACTCCAGCTTTTATGATATTTTTTTCTGCATCTCCAATCAGTAAAGCATGTGTACAACAGGCATAGACCTTGCCGCTTTTTTGTTTCTTTAAAAATTCTGCAGCCTTGACAATGCTGCCACCAGTGCTTATCATGTCATCAACTAGTATGATGTCTCTTCCCTTGACTCCATCAAGGCCCTTTGACTTTATTGTTACGTTTCCAGTTTTTCGGTCCCTCTGCTTTTCTAGTGCGGTATAATCAACGCCAAGAAACTTTGCAAAATTTCTTGCCCTCTCAACTCCTCCCTTGTCAGGTGAGACCACAAGAGGATCATGAAGAGCCATTTTCTTGAAATGTTTTGCAAGCTCTTCAACTGCACTGATATTTTTTGCAGGAATGGTAAAGTGTTCTAGTGCAGTAGTGCTGTGTATGTCGACTATGAATACCTTTGATGCACCTGCTGCCTTGAGAAATCTTGCAACAAGTTTTATTGTAATTACCTCGCCTGGAAGAAATTGCCTGTCTTGTCTTGCATATCCCATGTATGGTAATACCACATACACTTGAGAGGAAAATGTCCTTGCCTGTGATGTAATTGCCAAGCAACGAAGCAGGTTAGAGTCAACTGGTGGATAGATTGATTGTACTACCAGTATCTTTCCACTTGGGTTTCCTTTTAGTGTAATTTTGCTTTCTCCGTCTGGGAATATACGCAGTTCGCAGCCGATAAATTTTGATTTTAGTCTAGTGGCAATCTTTCTTGCCAGTTGTTCTGAAGACGGGCCCCCAATAACTGTAAAATCAGTCATCAATCAAATCGAGCCTTGGGCTATTCTTAAGTTTTGAGGGATTGGGTAAGGAATTTGAATCCGTATTACAATAAGCATATTCCAGAGTTTTAACATGATTGTTCTTAGCATATACAACAAAGTGTAATCGTCACAATCAAAATCTTAACTCTTAATTTTGCGTCATTTTTTAGGAACAAATTTTGACGCAGTGCGTCATTTTTCGCGTCTTAAATCATGCAAAACTTGAAGACATGTTTAAAGTGGAATATTGTTAGTTGATATATGTATGAGATTGGTCTCATTTCTTCCAAGTGCAACTGAAATATTATACGAACTAGGAGTTGGAGACGATGTATTGGCAGTTACACATGAATGCAATTACCCTGCAGAAGCCAAGACAAAGCCAAGAGTGATTCATTCTTCCTTTGATCCACAAAAAATGTCCAGCCAAGAAATTGACAACAAAGTAACAGAACTAGTCAATTCAGGAAAAGACATCTATATCTTGGATGAGCAAGTTCTAAAAAAAGCAAACCCAGATCTGATTATATCACAAGGAATATGCGAAGTATGCTCGCCATATACTAGAGAAATAGACAAAGCAGTAACATTGCTTGGAGGCAAACCACAAGTGCTTGTCCTGGATCCAAAAAACCTTGACGAGATATTACAAAATGTAATTCAAGTGGGAGATAGGGTAGCAAAGCAAGAAAAGGCAAAGGACTTTGTCATAAAACTACGGAAACGAATTGATCACATTAAAGACATTCCAAAAATTTCAAGACCTAAGGTTCTCTGCATAGAATGGCTTGATCCGCTATTCTCAGCAGGTCACTGGGTTCCTCAAATGGTCGAAATTGCAGGGGGCATAAACGGAATAAGTTCAACTGGAGAAAAATCAAGAAGAATGCAGATTGATGAGATGGCAAAGTTTGATCCTGATATTATAATATTGATGCCGTGTGGATTTGACGTAAGCAGAACAATTCTTGAATACGAAAAATTGCTTGAAAATAAAAGCTGGAGAAAAATCAAGGCAGTAAATAGGGGAGAGGTTTATGCAGTAAATGCAAACGAATACTTTAGCAAGCCTGGTCCAAGAACTATATCAGGCCTTGAAATTCTAGCCAAAATAATTCATCCTGATACATTTAGGGATCTTCAAGTACCAAAACAATCCATCCAAAAAATTGATTCTGAATAATAAATTGGCTGCATCCTCAAGGGTAGCGATATGAGGATGCAAGCTAATTATTGATAATGCTCCCAAACTTGATTTATTTAATCGAGATCTAACTTTTACTTTCTTATTCTAAAATCCTAGAATTACCTACTGGACTAGATCAAAAAAGTTCGCATCAGTATTTGCAGGAATCAACTCTATAGCACAAAAAATTTCAAATTAGGCCAAAAAACCACTAATCCCATGGACCTAGTTTTTTCTGATATTCATGCAGATCTGAATGCACTAGATTTGATAATCAAGACTGTATCAAGCGATGAGTTTGTACAAAAGTACGGCTTTTTTTCACGAATCATAAATCTAGGTGACTTGCTTGAGCGTGGCATATATCCAAAGCAAGTCATATCAAAACTTCGATCACTTGAAAAAAACTATCCGATATTTTCTGTGATAGGCAACCACGATGAAGGATTTTTGAGTGGGAAAAAAGTGAGTGCCAGTTCTTTTGAAAGTATGGATGCACACGAAAGGCTTGGTGTTGAAGACCTATCATTTTTCAAGCAGAATAAAGATGGGACATTTGGCAATCAAGAGTTCATTGACACAAAAAATGGCCTCTTCTGTATTCATGGAGGGCCGTTGGATCCCAAGAAAATAACCCCAAAAAATGCTGATGGTGATGCCTGGCTCTATCAAAGAAATTGGCAACGACTCACAGACGAGGGTTTTGAATTTTTTAGCTATCACGGATATCATTACAAGGCATCCTCTGCTTTTGGGGAGGTGGGAAAACATATCAACAATCACATCATTTTATGTGGGCATCAACACATGGAAGCTGCACTGGTTCACCAAGGCAGTAAAATTCGCGAAATTTATTCTAAACTTGAATCAAAAAAAGAAAAGATTTCAGGACATGTATTGGAAAGTAAAGAAATCGATATCCATCCATCAAGTGATTATCTAATAAGATTGGGTCTTGGCGGGCCTGCAGGTTATTATGGTGTTGGCTCATCTGTACCACATTTTGCCATAATCCAATATGACCCAAAAAAGGTAATACTATTTACAGTAAATCCCTGAGATATCAACAGAAATGATATGAATGGAACTGAGATACTAAGAAATGACCATAGGCAAATACGTAGGCTGGAAAAAATAGTTGCCAGGTGTTATACTAAACTCAATGAGGGCATAGATATTCCATTTTCTGATATTGATATGATGGTTTTAATCATGTCAGAATTTTTAGATGCAGTACATTATGCAAGAGAAGAGGACCAGTATTTTCCATGTGTTGCAAGCTATGATTCACTAAAACAAGAGATCCGAGCATTTATGATTGAACATGAGTTTGGAAGGAGAATAGCTTCAAACATTTCAAAATATTTGCAAAAGTGGAAGTTAGGAGAAAACCAACGGGAGCCTGTTGCAAGATTTCTCAAGACATATGCAGTATACCTTGATGATCATTTAACCAAGGAAGACAAGTTCTTTGATGTTGCAGAAAATCAAGTCCTATCACAAGATGAAGAAAAAATGATGTATGAAGAATTTCGAGCAGTAACTGCAGTTGCAACAAAGCTTGATGAAATGATGAAATCTATGGATTATCTAGAATCCACACCTTGGATGAAGATCTAGTTCTCAAAAACTGATCTTACTCTAGGATATACAGATACTTCATTTTGCTCTGATGTGAGTTTTTGTTGCATATTTTTACATGGAGAACACAATTATTATATATGATCACCATAGTATGATAACTATACATACTAACATGAGTAAAATAGTCAATTTACGTATACATGTAGCTCCTGTAGGCTTTGAAATTGACCGAATTGCAATTCCTGCAAAACAGATGAAAGCAGATAGAGTGTGGTTACTAATGCACGCAGAACCATCAAAGGATCAAGCTCAAGGATATATGGAAAAAATTCGAACTCAGCTAAAAAAAGAAAAGATCGAAGTCCAAGTTGCACATTCCAATAGGTTTGATCTCTTCAAGATCCTCAAAGCATTGCGAGAAATTGTACAAAAAGAAGATGGCAATGACATTTTTGTAAACTGTTCTTCTGGATCAAAGATTCAGGCAATCGCATGTATGATGGCATGTATGATGTTTCAAGGTAAAACAAAACTTACTCCATATTATGCAGAGCCAGAAAGTTACTCTAGCGTAAAAGGAGAACAGCTCTCATCAGGACTTAAATCAGTTGTCAAGTTACCAGCTTATGAAATCCATACCCCAAAACCTGTCTTGGTACAGGCTTTGAAAATAATACAAGAAAATGGCGGTAAAATCACTAAAAAAGAAATGGCAAAGATTGCCTATGAAAAAAAGCTTATCATGGTAAACGCAAGAGAAGAAAATTTTCAACAAGCAAGATTTGCAAGTCTTGATAAAAATATCATACAGCCACTTCTAAACGAGTGGAAGTTTATTGAAGTTGAAAGGGTTGGAAGGACTAGGTGGATTAAAGCAACGCCAGAAGGACTAGGTGCAGTAGAGTTTCTTGGCTAACCACGTGTAGTAAGTTCAGGCTTGAGGGTCCAGGCAATACCCATTGCAACAAATGGCACAGAAATCAATGCAGCTATTTCCAAATAGGTCCTGAACTGCTCAGACTGCTGTGGGCTTGGATTAGACCATATGAAAGGTACAGGTAATGCGGAAGCAAACCAAACAATTGAAAGCATGATGATTACCTTAAGTGCGCTCTTCTTTTTCGGAGTCATACTATAACCTTAGAATAAGGTTCTATTAATTTTATTAGTATAATTATTTAGTGATGATACCGCCGTCTACAGGCAAAATCGCACCTGTTATCCACGAGGAATCATCTGAAACAAGATAAAGTATTGCCTTTGCAACATCTTCTGGCATTCCTATTCTTCCAATTGGGTGTTCTGCTATTGCCATTGCTCTATCAACTTCATTTCCAAGATACGGCTTTGTCATATCGGTTTCCACAATTCCGGGACAGACACAGTTTACACGTATTTTATACTTGGCATATTCTATTGCCCATGCCTTTGTAAGCAAAACCAGTGCTCCTTTTGAAGCAGTATACGCATCTGCTTCAAAATTTTCAAATGATTTTAGTCCAGCGTCTGATGAAACATTGACAATGCAACCATTTGTTTTCATCAAATGGGGTATTGCAGCTTTTGTAAAACGAAACTGTCCAGTTAAATTTACATCAATTATATCATTCCATTCTTCTTCAGAAATTTCATGTAGGGGCTTTACTTTGGGAAAAATGCCTGCATTATTAACAAGAATGTCGATTTTACCAAAAGTTTCAAGAGCATTTTTTACAACATTTTCTACATCTATCTTGTTTCTAATGTCTCCAGAAACTGCTATCACATTTTTCATTTCTCTTGCAGCGTTTTCAAGACTTGTCTTGTCCTTTGATGTGATTACTACATTTGCTCCTTGTTGTGCAAGTAGCATTGCTGTGGCCTTTCCAATTCCTCTACTGCCTCCTGTAACAATTGCAACTTTACCAGAAAGTTTCATCTGTCTCTGATTTAATGCTGTGCCAAATTAGTTTGTCGAAGATTATAGTACTGAATTTTTGAATCTTCAAAAAAACATGTTATAATGATACGGTGATCATGGTTTATACCTGGCTTTATTGAAATATTTTATTGAAATGTTTTGTAAACATGAAAAAATATGTATAAAATAATAAATACCATGATGTATTATAATGAATAATGCAGAAAGATGTAAAATCTACTGCTTAAGAGAGCGTGGCTCCGTAGACGTAAATTGTGAATCCCACTTGAGTGTGGATTGAAAGAGGTAATCTCTGTTTGTCTACGAATAAGGGCCACGCCATTAATTTCAAAATACTATAAAGTAAAAATAATTTTAATTCAAAAGATAATTTTTTAAAATTTAAAGCTTGAGAGATTCCTTTAATCCCTTGTATCTATTTCTGATTGTGACCTCAGTTACTCCTGCAGCTTGGGCAACATCTTTTTGGGTCTTATTCTCTCCGTTCATAACACACGACAAGTATAGTGCAGCAGCTGCAAGTCCCATTGGATCCTTTCCAGCAGAAATCTCAATCTCTGCTGCATCTTTTAGAATCTGCAAAGCTCTTCTTTTTGTCTTTTCACTTAGACCTGCTTTACTTGCAATTCTTGCAACACATTTTATCGGATCAACAACTGGCATCTTCAAATCAAGTTCTCTTAACAATAATCTGTAGCATCTTGCTACATCCTTTCGCTTGATGTTGATTCCATTTGCAACATCAGTAAGTGTTCTTGGAGTTTCAGTATCTCTACATGCTGCATATAGTGCAGCAGCTACAAGTCCTGGAATTGATCTGCCTCTAACAAGACCTTTGTCAAGTGCTTTTCTGTAAATGTAAGCAGTCTTTTCAATTACTGCATCAGATAATGCAAGTTTGTCCTTTAATCTATCAAGTTCACTGAAAGCCTGTCTAAAGTTTCTGTCTACTGGTTCATGGACCTGACTTCTACTATCCCAAGTTCTTAGTCTCTCTATTGTACTCTTCATTGATGCAGAAAGTGGTTTTCCTGATGCATCTTTGTCAGCAGGACCAATTATTGTTGCAAGTCCCATGTCATGCATTGCAAGTGAAGTAGGAGTTCCAGTTCGACTTCGATCTTCATGTTCTTCTTTAGAAAATGATCTCCATTCTGGACCAGATTCTTCTACACGTTCAGTAAGTACAAAACCGCAACCGCCACAAAACATTTCTCCTGTAGTATTATCAGTTACCATTGGACCTTTTCCACAACGAGGACAACGTCCACCTGAACCAAAGGATTCACGAGTCATATAATATCTTATAAGAATTTCGATTAACATAAATAAAAAGGTTTAACTATAAGTATTTGTTCTATAAATCTGTTATTTTATAATTAAAATATGTAAAAATTACTAATTATATTCAATTAATATCAAAATACTGGAATTAGTGTATTGTAATCTATCAAAACAATTTGTTTTTTTGGATGATGATTATGAGGTAATAGTTACTTGGTCTTCTCAGATAATATTTTTTGATTTATTTTTGTAAAATTATTTTTTAAATTTTTTTGAAAAATAATTGTTCAAAAAAATTTATTTTACAAATATTTTATCGACTTAAGCAAAACCTTAAATACATTTGTTTTGAAGAACCCGCATTAAATAAAATGGAACAATGTCCACTTTGTTGTGAATCCCAGGCGTCGAATCAGGCACTGGCCATTCACCTAAAGAAAATCCACCCACAGAGAAATACTGCTATTCAAATAATGCAATAAAACTCTGACGGGGATTAGTCGTAGGATGTATCCAATCGAGGTTATCCACGAATTTTTGGTTTTTATTAAAAATGAAAACTGAGCGTAAGCTGAATTGGTTCATGATATTTTGTCAGCTAAATTTAGTATACTGTTAACCGTATTTCACACCTGAAATTAAAAACCAACTTTATCAGTGGTATCCATGACAACATTTACAAACAATTGGCAAAAACCGCAAACACCAAGCCTTGGTGAGAAGTTTAATGACGTAATAAAACCAAAAGGTGCGCTAAAACCAAGATTAGAAACTGGAATAAAAAGACTCCAGACTCAAATTGGAAAACTTGACGGAATGATTACAAAGCTAAAACAAAGAGATGAAAAATTATTCAAAAGAATCGTGGTTGCAACACAGAACCATGATATGACTACTAGCAAGGTTCTATCAAAAGAATTATCAGAAGTTAGAAAGGTAACAAAGCTATTAGGAAATGCTAGAATTGCTCTAGAACAAATCGAGCTTAGACTAAGCACATTCCATGATCTAGGAGACACAGTGGTAACAATCATGCCAACAATTGGCTTGATGAAGAACCTCAAATCTTCTCTAGTCAAATTCATGCCAGAGGCTGACCGTGAGCTAACTGGAATGACTGAGATGCTAGGTGGTCTTATGACTGACACATTCCACAGTGGCGACTTTGGAATTGACTCCAGTGCTACAAGCGAAGAATCAGAAAAGATTCTCCAAGAAGCTTCAGCAGTTGCAGAGGCAGCAATCAACGACAAACTGCCCTCAATGCCTGTAGATCAGTCTTCCTCAGCCCGTTACGTCTAGTCTAAACTATTGTGTGATAGTTTATAGCGAAAGTATGCCTGGTACAAGATCAGGGATACCACTAGTATAGCTGAGGCAGAAAGAAACATAGCTGCATATCCCAGGAATTTTGTCAGTTCTCCTGTAACAAGTGAGCCTGCAAATATTCCAACTCCTGTTACTGCACTATTTACTCCAAGATATTTTCCTTCAAATCCTTGTGGAATGCTCTTGAAAAATATCACAGAACTAGATGTACTAAAAATTGAGAATGCAATTACCATTAGACAAGATGATGTTATTGTCACTGGAAAACCCAAAGTTCCTACCATGGAGAGTAATGAAATGGCAGGGATCATTACTGCCAAAATTCTGGGTATGTGTGCTAGAATAGTTGATCGTTCTTCTCCAAATCTTGATATTATTTTTGGAGCAATGAAAAATACTAGTAACATGGTTATCATTTGAATAGTGTAATTCAAAAAAACATCAGCATTTGAAAAATTCTGATTTTTCAAAAATGGCGTCCATGCAGTAAAATACATGTTACTTCCAAAATAAAAAAAGAACGATGCTAGATAGAAGATGCCTATCTCATTGCTTATCTTTCCTTTGAATAATGTAATTATGTGCCTGAAGTCATATGCTTCAAGGATCTTTGGAAAAACAAAATGATGGTGACTGATTGAGTAACGTAAACCGTGTAGGGAATGGGCAATACTGCTCCTCTCAAGATGAATGCCATCTCCTCTTACAGATATGCTCAAAACCATGGCTATGCCGCTTGATGCAGCGCATATCAAAAAATATGGTCTTAGATCAAAATAAAAACTTCCAACTGTTCCAATTATCATAGCGACCAACATCCCAAGAGTGCTGATAATTGATGTACGCGCAAATAGCCAACTCCAGAGGTTTTTTTGTACTGATTCCATTACAAGAAGTTGTGTTACTGGACTTCTTGCAACCATGAAGAATCCAAGCACTATTGACAGTCCATAAAGAATGTAAACTGAATTGGTAAAATACATCCCAAGACTGCAAAGCAGTACAAAAAAGAATGAAAGAACAAGTATTGGTCTTTTAGAATGAAACCTGTCAATTATTCTCCCCCAAGCTAATGAACCAATAGCTATTGCTCCATTCTGTAGAGCAGAAATTATAGCTACTTCTCCTATGTCGCCACCCAAAAATATAACATACAATGGAATTACAGTGCTTAGTCCTTGAGCAGTAATCTGGGCTGGTAGCAAATACCACATCCATCGCTTATTTTGAAGCTGCATCGTTCTAGATAATCAGAGACCAGGCATTATTGTATAATGCATTTGAAAAATTTCCATAGTTTTGTCTATTCTTTGCTATTTGTGGAAAAAATTCTATCATGCAGAAGTGTGGAAACCACACATCGTGAACGAGTGTGGTACACTCATAGCCTGCTGACCTTTGTCATCATTTCCTTCGGGGGTACCTTGGGATGCTACATGTGGAAAGATTTACTCTTTGCACATCACACATTGTCTGCATGATTACCTACATGGGAGGATTCCTATGATAGGGAGTATTATTACGTGAATAAAATATTTAAGGTTTGTGTATTATTTGATACTCAAAATTTTTGAATTTTTTCCATTACTCAGAGTTGTTACATGATTTTTAGAATATTTTCAAATTTCCATATCTCAAAGCTTTTATGATACGATGCCGTAATTTAGCCATGAAAAAGGGTGGGGATGTGTATCAGCTTATTTATGAATCAAATCTGGACAGCAAGCTAGAGCAGATTCTAATTGGATTGGTAAAAGACAATCCTTCTCCAAAGATTGAATCCATAATTCGGAAATTCCTTTTGTACGTTCAACATTCTACAGAAAATTTCTGGACCACTTATTATAGTGCAAAAACATACGAGGAAAAGCTAGACTGTTACTACCAATACTCAAAGAATCAATGTCTTGCAACTGAGGTGTTGGTCAGGGATCTCGGCTCATTATCCTCGGATGATGAAATAAAGGAAAATCTGGATACCCTCGTAAAAGAGAGTTTTACATTCTAAGTTAGAGAAGATTCTGCCTTTGGTCTAGTCTCTTTGAATTTTGCTATTTTGGTGCCTTCCTCGTTTACCACTTGATCAATGTTGATCAGCTTTTCCCGTAGGTTGGTGATCATTATGGCAACATCATCTGCTTCTTTTTCAACCTCGCCTCTCTTCTGTTGCAATGTCTTGATGCCCTGTTTTTCTTCTTCTATGTATTGGCCTACTTTGACAAGTTTTTCCTTTAGGTTTTTGATATCTACTGATTCATCTTCGATATTTTTTTCTAGGTTAGTTCGCTTGTCTTTGAGGTCCTTGATCATTAGACCTACATAGTCTATGGCTTCTTCTAATTTGGTTCTCTTATCCATTAATGCCTTAATTCCTATATCTTCGGCTGATGTGCTCATACGAGTTTGTTGAATAGGTTCCGGTATTTTTACTTGTTCTGAAGGGTGAAAACGGGATTCTTCCATGACTTCTGATGTCTTTGTATTACCTGTTTCCCTTGGGTCATACTGAAAAATCTTGCCTGATTGATCGGTCTTATCCTCAGTTCCTGAAGAAACAGAGCTAAATTCATCCTTTTTCTTTCGGAATTTGTCGAACATATCGCCTTATGGGTTATTGTTATTTTTAATATATAAAAAGTTAATAAGTGAAAAACTGGTTTTGTGAAACCCAAATGGTCGTAAATGGGATTGAGATATATTTAGAGACTTGAATCCTTGGTTCGAGTTGAAGAATAACAAAGCAAGCCTGCTTCCAATAGTTGAGGATATAATTGGATTAGATCCAATGATGCGGTTTGCGGCAATAATAGACCTAAAAGGAAACATATCTGAAGCAATAATGAAGGAAGGTAAAACCTCGTTAAAATCACAAAAAGAAGAGGAACATTTCTGTAGACAAGTAGCCATGAGAAGAAAAATCAGGCAACAGTTTGACAAGAGTCTTGGACCGGTAAATTATGTACACATTGAACGTCTAAAGATTACTCAGATTGTAGTTTATCCTAAACGCAAGACTGTCTATGTTACGATGGAGCCAAACATGAACATAAACCGAAAGCTGGAAATTGTAGAATCAATCAAAAAGAAAACTGCAAAATTATAAAAAATTAAGGAGAATAAAATTTCTCCAGATGACTAGATTTACTCTGTCACTGGCCTGAGGAGTTTCTTCGCCTACATCAGCAGTAGCAAAGCGTCCGCCTACCTGTGTAATCTTTATTTTTACGTTTTGGCCTAACTTGCCCACCTTTGACAAATATCATAAAGCCTTCTACTCTTGCAATACCGTCTCCTTTTCTACTGATCTCAGTTATGGATACATCATATTCTTGCCAGTTTCTACTGGTTTTGGTCTATTATCCTCAAATCTTCGACCGCCTCCATATCTTCTATCTCTGCCATATTCTCGGCCTTGGGCTTTCACCAAAACCGCTGTCGTTAAAGCTCATCGTTGCACCTCCTTCCTAGTCCATTATTTTTCTAAACCCTGTAAAATCTCTACTTGATTTTCCTTCCCCCGCTTCACAATAATTGAAAAAATGACCATTTCAAGGCATGAAACTGCTGTTCCGCTATGCGTTCCGCTATGGAATTTCATGCTGTCCCTGATAAAACATCGAATCTATAATATCCCATGTCAAAACAACAATACAGGTCCGAAATGGGCATCATAGCCGATATCCTTGGAGTAACCATGGATGGAGGAACACAAGGGGTTATTGTCTCTGCCATATCAAGAAGAGCAAATCTATCACATTATGCAGTGCTTGAAAAGTGCCAAAAACTGATAGATGCAGGGTTGGTAGAATCAATGAAAGCCGATAGAAATAGGCTTTTTAGAGTTACGGAGAAGGGCATAAGATTCTTCCAGGAATTCCAAAGGTTCCAAGGCGTAATGCAAGGACTCAACCTCAGGTATTAGATATGTATCAGGAGTATGGGACGACTGAGATACAAGAAGTGTTGCCGGAAGGAATGCTTTTTGTAAGGATAAACTGTATTCTCACAACAATGGTTAGAGCACCAGTTGTAGCAGCATGCTTTCTTTTACTTACTCTCTCTTCCTTTGTTCAGTACGCTGTAGGTAGCCCTAAAATTCTTGATTTTACAATTTATGCAGATGGAACTACTCATGTTTTCTATCAAACTGATGTAGATCCTCAATCGCCTGATTTCATTTTCAATGTTTACGGCAATAGTATTGAAAACCTTGTTGTACAAGACGAAAATGGAACGTTGCTTTCTAGTAAGATAAACGCAAATACTGTAACGGTAGCAACTTTGGGATCTTCTATGATAAAAGTAGATTATGATACACCTGACTTGATATCAAAAAATGGAAAGACATGGAGTTTTCATGTAAATTCTCCCACTGATTATTCAATACTTTTACCAAAAAATACTGTAATTGTTGGAATGAGTGCATCTCCATTAAACATGCAAATAGTTGATGATCAGTCGCTCATATCATTGCCAAGTGGTTCATCAGATATAGATTATATTTTTGGAGTCTTGGGTACAAGTCAAACTGCCACTTTGGCAATTCAAAAGGCTCAAGATTTTATTAATACTTTGAATTCTACCGGTGTAAAAACTCCAATGGCCCTAGCAAAACTCGAGGAAGCCAGATCTGATTTTAACCAAGGTAAATATTCTGATGCGGAATCTCTTGCTAATTCTGCAAAGAATCTTGCTCTTCAAGAACAAACTGCAATTTCAAAACCATCTACTAATTCATCTGATGACCATATACCAGTTAGTCCACTGGACAATCTATCAATCTATTTTTTGATTGTGGGCATCGTTGTAGCAGGAATAGCTGGAATCATAATCATGAAGAAAACAAGATCCAATAAGATCATAACTTCAAATGAAATTTCAAATAACAACTACATTCCACCAGAAAAAGAAATGATTTACAAACTAAAACCAGAATTACGTCAAGACGACAAGGAAATTATAGCATTTATCTCTGAAAAAGGAGGCCAGGTATACGAAAGCGAGTTACGTAAGAAATTTTTGATGCCACGAACAACGATGTGGCGTGCTGTTAAACGACTAGAAAGAGAAGATATTGTTGAAATAGAGAAGGTTGATCAACAAAATCTCATTAAACTTCGAAAAATGGAGGATCAAAAATGAAGAGTCTAACAATTATCATTATGGCATTAGTTGGAACATTAATCTTGAACGGACCAATTCAATCCTATGCCGATCCTCAACTTGATACATTGGTAAATATTGCCACACAAGCAAGAAATAGTCTAAACATCAGTATATCACAAATTCCTAATGTTCCTGATAAGATTACTTCTCTATACAAACAAGGATCTGATGAAACAAATGCTCTAACCCAAGCAGCAAATAAACAAGATATAGCATTAGCTAAACAACATTTCCTTTCTGCAATGAATTTCTTTAAGACCACCAATGATGCGATAAATTCTCTCAATACAACAGAAGTAAATGATCAACAACGTGTAGATATAATACAATTACAAAGTGAAATCACAAGATTAGAAAAAATTGCTGGAACACTTCAAACTATAGCGATAACTAATCATGCTGATTTTAATTTTACACAACTTGATACATCAATTCAAAATGCAAAACAAGATCTTGATGCTGGTAAGATTGATGATACATCAAAATTAATTGATTCTGCAAATCAGTTAATTGTTGATGCCCATCAATCTCTTTCAGAAACTGCCCAAAAAATGACTACTAATAGAGCCAAAGATTTTACAGAGAAACAAATTGAACGATTTGATAAAATAGATGAGAATAATGCTACAAGAAATGCAATGACACAAATGTCAAATGTCACGATATCTAAAACTAGCTCTAATGTAACATCTATAGAAAATCCTGGAGAAATGATCGCTAAATTGAGAAAACTTGTATCAGAAGGTAATGTTGATGAAGCTTTGAAAGTAATAAAGTCACTTGATGCATATCAAAAAGGGACATTAACAAATAATGAGAATCAAACTGAGTCACAATCACAAACTAGTGTTAATATACAAAATAACGCCGAAACAAGTTCCATTACATCTCAAAATCCATCAAATGTAACAACATCTAGTCCTCCAATTACTAATACATTGAACACCACAACAGCCAGTCCTGTCAGGATAAACTCCTCTCATGATCAAAATCCTATTCCATCTCAAAATTCATCAAATATTACAGCAGCTAATCCTATCAAAACAAACTCATCAAATAATGAAAATTCTGGTCAACAAGACAAAAATCGAAAAACAGACAAAACAAATTTTTTCCATGAAAGTCCTAATTTTTCATCTCACAATCCATTAAATGTAACTAGTTCTCCAATTACTAATACATTGAACATCACAACAACCAGTCCTGTCAAAACAAACTCCTCAAATAATGAAAATTCTGGTCAACAAGACAAAAATCGAAAAACAGACAAAACAAATTTTTCCACTAACAATAATTTTAATCAACAAAGTAACGATAACAAAACAGCGTCTTCAGTGATACCTCAAGGAAATTCTGATTCAGGGCAACAAGACAAAACACATGAGCAAAAAAATCATGGCAAAACGCCAAAACCAAAAAATGAAAAACGAAATCATGATTAATTCCTAACCTGAATATTACAATCAAATTAGGAGATTTTAGTCGTATTTGTCTTGTTTACAAGGTTAAAAGTACAGCCAATTATATGGCAATAACAAAGATTACATAAAATTCATATAGATTTTTACCAGAACCAAGAGGAGATGGCTTCAAAACAAATCTCTGTAGGCGTAGGAATACCAATGATAGTAGTCGGCGTTATACTTGCTTTCATTTTAGCTCCATTACAAGCTGATCTAAAGGATACTGTAGAATTTGTAGGAAGTCTTATAGGAATTTTAGGAGTATTGATCTTCATAGCAGGATTCTTTTCAAGAAAAGTAACCCAAATTACATCTTAATTTTTCATAACTCCAATTGATATTAGGTATTGAATAGATGTCCAAAAAATATTGTCATCAATTTGGCCTGAAGACCATTGTCTTACATTTACCTTTAACCAATTTGGAATTTTTACAGTATCACCTTGACTCACTGATGATGTTTTGATTAGGCCTTGATTTATCATGTATCTGACTGCTTGAGAAAAATCCTTCTTATCTAAGGCTCCCTCAGACCACCAAATGGCTGTATTTTTTATCCAGCTAGGCAAGACATTCTTGTTTGTTCCGCCATATAATGCAAATTTCTGTATGTTGTTATTCTTATCTACAACATAGATGTTGTCTGATGCATCAATTGCAAGACCTACTGGTTGTTCAAACTGACCTTGACCAGTTCCCTCTGTACCCCAACTCAAAAGAAAGTTTCCATTAGAGTCAAACTTTTGTATTCTATGATTGTCAGTATCTGCTACGTAGATGTTATCTTTAGAGTCAATGGCTATTGCTGATGGATTGGTGAATCTGCCTTCCTCTATTCCAATGGAGCCATAAAAGTTTAGGAACTTTCCAATACTAGAATATTCCAATATTTTGTTGTCTGTAGAAATGGCATACATGTTGTCTTGTGAATCAAATGCTAATGCTTTGATACCTGAGAAACTTGCTCCTTCTGTAAATGATGAGTCTATCTCATCTTTGTAGATACCTTTAGTATCAAATAGTTGAATTGATTGCTGCTCTACGTCTCCTACAAAAAGTTCGTCCCTATGATCTGAATTTATAGCGACTGGTATTTGGAACATACCTGGGTTCTTACCGTATGTGCCCCATGAATAAACAAAATTTCCTGTCTTGTCAAACATGACTATTCTTGAATTTCCGGTATCTGCTACATACACATATTTTTCATTTACAAATATGCCTGATGGGTTTTTGAATTGTCCATTTGATGAACCTGTATCACCCCATGAAAGAAGCATGTTGCCCTTGACATTGAATTTCTTTATTTTTGAATTTCCAGTATCTGCCACATAGATATTGTTGTCATTATCAATGGCAATATTGGTTGGGGACTTGAATGTAGTTGAATTGATTGTTGAAACAAAAGAGGGAATATTGTATTGAACTGCATCCAGAATCTTTCCATTGTCAATAGGTGAACCATCAACATAAAATGATGAACTTTTTACAATTCCATCATAATTCACATACAGTTTCCATTGTCCCTTGGTATCATTTTGAGCAATTCTGTGGGGTATGGTAATTTCAGTTGTATATACTGGCAATGATATTTCTGGGCTAGCCTTACCGTCAGGACTTGTAACCCATGTCGTTATTGAATTTGTAGTAATGTTTGATGTATGTATTATGAAGTTAGCCATTTCTCCTGGTCTGTAATTCAATTTGTTTGGAAACATGTCTAGCTGAATATTGGGCAGCTCATGAGAATTTTGGACTACTTTGAAGGAACCTGTTTCTGTCACACCAGCATAATCAACTTCAAACTTGTAAGTACCGATTATTTTTGGCAAGTTTTTGAGTACAATAGTGTCATGTACGGATTGTGGATGGAACTGAGTACTAGTTGTATTTCCTAAAGGATCTGTTATTTTTACAGTACCAGTTGATTCTGTTAGCCTGGTAAATATCAGATCAAGTGTTACATCACTTCCTGGATAATAAGTGGGTGAATTATTTATTGATAATTCCATTAGTTTGTTGGTGTCTCCTAAAAGAAACGGCATCTCGCTTACAGCATTAAAGTATTGAATTTTTAATTTGTATAATCCTGGGGGATTGTATTTTGAAAGTTGCAGCATTGGGAAATGATATAATACACTAGATCTATCGGCCTTCACCTCGATCTCTGTTACGCCAATTACGCTGTTTCCATCCTGATCATAAAAGTCTAAAAAATAAGAATGTGCAAATTTGGCATATGGGGTATAGTAAGATGAAGTAATGTTGATGTTCATTATATCCGGTTCATAGTAGGTTATCTTGTCTATTATTACAGCCAAAGCAAGAGACTTGACATTAAAGTGGACTGTCTGATTGATACCTCCATATTGATAATTAATTGACCATGGACCAAATTCATTATCATTGGCATCTCGTATAATTTGATGTGTTATTTTTTCTGACTTTATTGACTGCTCAACTATTCCTGATATTACTGACTTATCCGGTCTGTGAGCAATCCAATTTATCTGACCTCCATTATATCCATGAATTGTAACATTAACCTTTATCCAATCATTTGCACCGAATTCTTGTTTTTGAGGAATAGCACTTAGTGTTAAAGCGCTTGCATTCTGACAGGTTACAAATATCAAGGCTGCGGATAGAAATAAAAAAACTAATTTTTTCACTGCTAATTATCGCATTTACTATTATATTCACTTTGGCAAAAAATCATTCATAAGAAGATCCAATTAAATAAATAATGAACAAGTACAGAACGAATACTTGAACGTAAGACTTTATGAGATATTTACATCTGTTGAAGGGGAAGGAATCTTGTACGGCACCAAGACTCTTTTTGTAAGACTGGCAGGTTGTCCTTTCAAGTGTTTTTACTGTGATACAAAAGACGCACTTCCTATGAATTCTGGAAAAGAATATTCAATTAGTGAAGCAAAAGAGATAATCAGGAAAAACCTCAAGAAAAATACCTATAAAGTAAATTTTACTGGTGGAGATCCACTTGCTCAGTCAAAGGCTGTTGCAGAATTAGCAAAATTTGTTCAAGGTAAAAAAATTCCTACTTATCTAGAATCATCTTGCTATGATTCATCAAAGTTTGCTGAAGTTCTTCCTTACATTAATCTTATAAAAATTGAATTTAAAACTCCAGAATCTGGTTTTGTTGATTCAAAACATTATTCTAAACTTTTAGAAAATGAGCTTGAATGTTTGAGGCTAGCTAAAAAATCTAAGAAAACAACATATGTCAAAGTAGTAATAAGTTCCAAGACTCAATTGAATCCATTTAAGAAACTTCTTAGGCAGATATTCAAAGTAATATCAAAAACAGAGCTTGCAGGATTTATAATACAGCCTACGTATGGTATTTCAGAGCCTAGTTTGGAACAACTATTCAGCTTTTATGATTCAGTTTATGCTTACGATGATCAAGTTAGAATAGTACCACAGCTTCATAAATTCATAGGTGCACCTTGATGAATAAAGAAAGAGTAAAGCGATTAATTCGAGAAATAATTGCGGAGATAGGTGAAGATCCAACAAGAGAGGGTCTAGTTGATACTCCAAGCAGAATAGCAGATATGTATGAAGAGATCTTCAAGGGATACGAAGGAGAATCAGAACTGTCAGTAAAATTTTCTGAGGATTCTGATATTGTGATTGCAAAAGATATTCAATTTTATTCCATGTGTGAGCATCACATGCTACCATTCTATGGAAAAATAAGTGTAGCATATGCACCAGATGGAAAAGTATTTGGAATATCAAAATTGGTCCGTCTTGTGGAAAAATATTCTGCTAGATTGCAAATACAAGAACGAATTACAAAGAATATAGCTGATGAGCTATACTCCGAGGGAGTCAAAGGCGTAATTGTCATTGCAGAAGGTGAGCACCTTTGCATGAAAATGCGAGGAGTACGAAATGATGCTGTAGTAACAACAATAGCGTCAAGAGGAGTTTACGATAAAAAAGAAGCAAGATCAGATGTTCTGAATTTGATATACAGTGGAAAATCTAAACCAAATATTGGTTAACCTAAAAAATTAAATAATAACAGTTAATGCAGACTGTTATGGGCACACACAATAACATTCACGTTCCAAAAGAATCTTGGCCAGCCTTTATGTGGTATGCCATAGAATTTTTCATTGTATTGGGTGCAGGATTGGGAATCTCTCTGAATTCAATGGATTTCTTCAAGAAACTAGGTTTTGATGATTCCATGACAATATGGGCCTTTTGGGGAATTATCGGTGCAGTCTTTCTAGCCTATTATGTAATAGTCAGACCTATAATACTGAGAAGACCAATCTTATCAAAAATCTAGATATCTAGTTTTGTCCAAGATCTTCGACTTGAGAAATGCCGATTTTCTATTATTGCATGACTCACACTTTCCACAATGAATTTTGTTGTTGCTATAGCAACTCCAACTTTTGAAAATCTGATCACCTAACTCTTTGTATCCCTTTTTTAGAAGGTCACTCTTTGAAAGATTATCCATAAATGGACTCCAAATCTTTACCTTCTTTCTGAGACCCAAGTTTATCCCATCAATTTCTCCCTCGTTCAAAGCCTTTGTAAGCAATTTTGTAAACGTCGGTCTACAATCAGGATATCGTGTATCTCCAATATGTGCACCATATGCAACAATCTCTGCTTCTTTTGAAAATGCCCATGCAGAAGCTATGCTTAGAAAAATGGCATTTCTTATTGGGGCTACTATGGAATAATCAAATTTTGCAGGGATTGTTATTTTGGAATTGGTTAGGGCGTTTGTGTTTTCGTATAAATCTTTCATGAATCCTATGTCAACTATCTTGTGTTCCTTAAATTTTAATAATTTTGAAAACTGTTGTGCAATTTTTACTTCTTTATCTGCTTTTTGACCATAAGAAAAAGTTATTCCATAAAGATCATATCGTTTTTGAAGATATGTGGTAGTGCATACTGAATCTAAACCTCCACTAAATACTATAACAGCTTTCAATTTGAAAACAGTTCGATTAGACCAAATAAAATGCTTGACTAGGCAATAGAGAGCAATATTGCTCCAGACAGAATCATGACAGAACCAGCGGCAACTCTAAGTATATTGCGTTTGTTTGTTATTTCCTTGAAATACAAAACTCCCCAAGATACTGCAAAAAGTGTAGCAGTCTGAGAAATCGGATACGCTACTGTAATTCCTATTGATGCTATGGCTATCAAGACAAATAAGCTTCCTGTATTGAATAAACTTCCTGAAACTATTCCTGCTATAATCTCTTTTTTAATCCATCTTCGTGATAAAAATAATAGTGGTATTCCTATTGCAAAAATCGATAAACTGGATGAAAAGAATCCAGATTGAAGGGTATGAGTTGCCTGCATTGGTATGACATAAGAACCTCCTATAATGCCTGATGCTGCGGCGATAAAGTACCCTTTTCGTTGTACAGCCGAAGTCTTTGTAGCACTTGTGACAAATGGCAAACCGGCTAATAGCAATCCAATTGCACCAATTGCTAATATCATATAGCTAAATTTTTCTTCGAAAAACAAAATTCCCCAGAGAAATGAAACTAGAATACTAAAACCTGCAAGAAATGGAGAAGTTCTCGAAAGTCCTATTAGCTTGACTGAATAAAGTGCAAGGATGTTTCCTACAGTCCATATCACTCCACTCAAAAGTCCGCTAGGTACTATTCCAAATCCCCAGAAAAAACCAATTGGGATTGCAAAAAGAAGAACTCCTATTCCAGTAGATCCTTGAAGTTGCCAGATGTTTACAACGTTAACCTTTCTAACTGGTACAAAGAAAGTACCCCAGCAAACGGCTGATCCAATAGATGACATCAACCCCAATGGATTCAATGATGGGTTCACTGTAAGAATGGCAATATAACTCGGTTTCTATCACAAATGTGTACTCTAAAGTTTAATTTCTGCTAAAATATTTTTCTTGTATGACATATCTGAAAGTTGAACGAGATGAAGACATTGTCCAAATTACAATAAACAGACAAAATAAACTAAATGCAATGAATTTGGATGTCATGGATGAATTCATCTCTCTGCTTGATAATTTGGAAAAAGACTCTTCACGAGTTATTATTATCACTGGTGATGGTCCAAAATCTTTCTCAGCTGGTGCAGATATTGAATATATGAGTAGTATAGGGCCAACAGATGCAGAAAAGTATGCGCTCAGAGGACATGAAGTTTTGAATAGAATTGAAAAATTAGAAAAACCTGTCATTGCAGCAGTAAATGGATATGCTTTGGGGGGAGGATGTGAGCTTGCGCTCTCATGCGATATCCGATTTGCATCGCCTAATGCACAATTTGGCCAACCTGAGGTTACATTGGGAATTTGTCCAGGCTGGGGCGGTACACAAAGACTATTACGAATCATTGGTCCATCTAGAGCCAAAGATCTCATATTTTCCGGTAGAAAAATTACTGCAGAAGAAGCATTTTCAATGGGTTTGATAAATAAAATATTTTCTTCTGAGAGTTTACTTTATGAAACTAGAGCATATGCAAAAGCAATATCCAAAAATAGTAATTTTGCAATAGGAGTTTCTAAGATGCTTGTAAACAGGGGAACTGATGCTAGTCTTGATACTGGATTAAAACTTGAAATATATTCTTGGGCTGTGTGCTTTTCAACTAAAGACAGAGAAGAACGAATGCGTAAATTTGTCGAAAAGAAATAACTATATCACAAAAGCGCCTTTACTTGGTCTACAAATTACTGTAGTACATTCTGTATTAGCTAACGCAAATCCTTTTTCCATTGCTCTACAGATCTTTTTGTGATCTGCAAATTTTGATGTAAATGAAATTACTGACGGTCCCGCGCCGCTTATTGTTACACCTAATGCACCAGCTTGTAATGCACCTGATTTAACTTTGTCAAAACCTGGAATTAGATGCTTTCTAGCAGGTTCTACAATTATGTCCTTTATTGAATGACCTATCAATTCTACATCTTTTTTGATGAATCCTGTAGTTATTGCAGATGCATTAGCAAGGTTCTTCACATAATCTGATAATTTCACTTGTTGTGGAAGTACTCCTCTTGACACCTCTGTCTTTTTTTTTGGAACATTAATTTTTGGTATGGCAACACATAACACCAAGTCCTTTGGAGGATCAATTCTTATCACATCAAGCGGATCTGTTCTTACTATTACAAATCCACCTAGAACTGATGCGCTTACATTATCATAATGAATAGACCCAGCACTAGCTTTTTCCCCCATTCCTGCAAATCCTATCAGAGTGTTCTGATCAAGATCAAGATCAAATAATGCATTAAATGCAACTGCGGCAGCTGCAGCAGATGCTGCACTACTACCCATTCCAAATCCTGCTGGAACTCCTTTCTTAATTTTAATCCTAAGCCCGGTTCTTATCTTGAATTTTTTTAACATTTCTTTTATTACCAACCCTGCAGAATTTTTCTCTGGTTCAAGAGGAACTGAGCCTGAACTCTCAATGATAATTTTGTTACCTTCCTTTGTTAATTGAATCTCGTCATAATATGCATCAAGGGCCAAGCCAAATACATCAAAACCAGGACCTAGATTGGCAGTAGAACAGGGAGCTCTTGCAATTACACTTTGCACTAGTCTTCTACCTCTTCCCCTAAATTGAGTACACGACTTAGAGCAGCTTGAAGATTAACTATTCCTTCGCCAGTAGCACTAGAAATTGGAATCATTCCTTGTGCAAATCCTCCCAAATTCAAACTTCTAAGAATATTAGTTGCAAGAATATAGTTTTCACCATCTGCATCTTTAGCAAGAGCATCTTCAAGACTTGCCATATTTGTTGACCATTTTAGTATGTCTTTAATCTTATCTTCAATAAGATCTTTTTTTGTTAGAATATTTATCTGCGATAAACCAAGTCTTAATTTTACTGAAGTAGCAAGTAACGCAATTGAGACAAAATTGGTAGGTGATGTGATCAATGATCCGTCGTGAAGAAATATTGATGTTTTTTCTCCAACATTCAAGTTTTGTATTAGGAAGGGTCCGCTTGCTCTATATGCAAACAACTCAATTTGACCAGGTGTATCCACTATAAGATAATCCGGATTCACATTATCTATTTCATTTTGTAAATCATCTATTTTTGATGCTATAAGGTCACTTGCCATAATCATGGCTCCATTAGGTCCAAGATCATATTGTTTCATAATTGCTACAATGTCAATATAGTCTCTAACATCAATATCGCATGTGTATGGTAAATTCTCTACACCTGGATCTAAATTTAGCATTCCAACAAAAGCACCATTTCTAGAATAATAGTCAAGAATTTTAGAAGCTAACAATGACTTTCCTGCCCCCGCAGTTCCAACTAAGAAAATTGCCTTCATTTTTCTGATAATTTATTTTATGTTGAGCTTATATTTCCATCCCTGAGTAAGGCAGGCAATGAATTGGAAACTCCTTGCCATTCCTGTTAGTGTAATTCCATTTCTTATCATTGCTGCCACATTTAACGTTAGTTTTGAGAATCTTCTTGCAATTGGCATCATGCCTTTCATAGGGGCTTCAATAGCTATGGCTGGCAAATTATTCACTCAAGGACTGAAATTCAATTATCTTGTAAAGAAATTCTTGGGCCCTGTAGATGTAAACTGGCGAACAATTTCTGTAAGAATAGGTAGTGAATTTGTAACATCAACCACTCCCTCTTTTGTAGGAGGTGAATTGGTAAGAATAATGTGGTTGGGTAAAAAAGGAGTCCCAATAGGCAAAGCATCTTGGGTAACAATAATAGAAATTGTAACCGAAGTACTAGTTTCTGGAATGTTTGCAATTGCTGCTGCCGTAATTTCATTTGCAAATGGTGCATACGCCATTGGAATAACAATACTTGCAATTAGTATTCCCATAACAGGACTCTGGTCTACCTTATTCTTCTTGTCATCAAAAAGGACATTCCAAGTACCTGGATGGGCATCTAGAGTTGCTACAAGAGTAGGAAAGGAACGTTCATTGAAATATATTGATAAAACTAATCTCTGGATGAAAGAAATTTGTGATATGAGCAGGCAGACTCTTCATACCAAAGAAATCAAAAAAGCATTTACAGTTTCAATAATAATTTCTATATTTACATGGTCACTTTATGGTCTCTCATTTATGATAATTGCAAATGGCGCAGGCTATGTGATAGACTTTTTTCACTCTCTTATGGCTACAATGGCATCAATTGCAGTTGGCAATCTACCAATTACCATTGGCGGTTCTGGCCTAACTGAATTTTCAATTTGGGCATACTTGGGACACTTGAATAGCTTGACATTTGAAGCTGCCAAGAATAGTCTTCAATGGAATATCGTGATTGGATGGAGAATAGCTACTTATCATGTTGGTCTTGTGATAAGCTGGCTCTTTCTTATGAAAGTAGTCTACCCAAGTATAAAGAAAGCCAAAACTGTATAGAAAGCACTTTATTTTCAGACTTGTAATTTTTAATTATTGGATTATTCTGGTAAAGTAGTTGTTATCACAGGCGCATCAAGCGGAATTGGAGCGCAGTCAGCTGAAGAATTTGCAAAACTGGGTGCTACTGTAATACTTGTATCTAGGAATGAAGGACAATTGCAGAAAATAGATACAAAATTATCAAAATATCAGACTGAGACTTTGGTTTATGCATGTGATGTATCTGATAAGGACCAAGTAGATAAGATGGGAAAAACCATAATTGAAAAATTTGGTACAATTGATGTACTTGTAAATAATGCAGGTTTTGGAATATACAACACCATAGAAAAAACAAAAATAGACGAAATGGAATCACAAATGTCGACAAATTTTCTTGGAATGATGTATTGTACAAAGGCATTTCTGCCAAAAATGCTAAAACAAAGATCTGGGCATATTGTTAACGTTGCATCTGTAGCAGGAAGCATTGGAATCCCTGGAATGGCATCTTACTGTGCATCAAAATTTGCCATGTTGGGGTTCTCTGAATCTCTGTTTCATGAGCTAAAGGGAACTGGAGTAGGAGTAACTGTAGTAAGTCCGATAATGGTGAGAACTAATTTTTTTAATCACGAGTCTTTTGGAAAAATGCCACGGTATTCAGTTACATCACTTGATCCAAAAACAGTGGCAAACGCTGTGGTCAAAGCTGCATCATCACCCAGGCTTGAGATTGTTGTTCCGCAGTTTGTAAGATTTGTAATCTGGTTAAAGCAAACTTTTCCATATTTGATAAATCCTATAGTGGGAGAAATTTTTAGAAAATCAATGAAACCTAAACTGGACTAGATAGTCTATTCATCTTCAGATTCTTCTTCTCCTGAAGAATCCGAATCTACATCCATTAGTTCAAGATTTGTAAGTTCAAATTGATAAATGGCATCCATGTCAATTTCCATTTCCTTTTTCAAAAACTCGATAACTTTTTTACTTAACGGAGCCTTGAATGAGTTTATTGTAAATTCATAAACAACTCCTTTCATGAGACTCGAAGGCTTTACTTTCTTTGGTAAATTCATTCCCTCTATTATCTTCCTTCCATCTTCAATAGCCTCATAAAGTTGAGAATCTATTTTCATATCTTTTTCATAAATCTCAAGTATGTAGCCAGTTCTTGTAATGGATTCTGGCTTGCCAAACTTGGCATCCTTTATTTCATCTTGTACCCACTTTGGAATTTCTTTTTCTTTTCCCATTGTAACTCACTGTAACTAGCCTTGTTTGTCTTTTTTACTTGTTGTCCACCAATCACGGTATTCATCATGCTTGTCTTCGCGTGTTTTTTCTCGTTTGTTTAGTCTATATCTTATATCACTTACTTGTTCTCTAGTAGCAAACAAACCGCATTTTTTACAAATGAAGTGTTTTGTGTTAGCATCAAATTTCATTTCTATGACCACTTCTTTAGCTGCACATTCGGGGCACTCAGTCAACGACGGCGATCATCAAAGTTATCCATAAAAGCTTTTGGTCAGTTTCTGGTACGCGGTCTATGTCTTCATCCCTAAAAGGTCAGTTCGCCCATCTAAGTGCCGCGTACCAGGATATTATGTCTGATTTAAAAAATTATAATTCTTTCTAGTTTTCCAACATCTCGGAGATTATTTTCACTGTATTTTTTGTACCGCCTGTGTTGTAGTTTCTTGAAAACCCTGAAAGGTTCTCCTGATACTTGTTGTAATCATTGTGTATTAGAGAGACTGCCTTAACAGTCTGCTTGACAGTTGTAGCCAGAATTCCTAGATTCTTGTCCTGTGCCCATTTTATCTGATTTGTATGTTCATCATAGACTGGAATTCCTATGATTGGCTTTGCTTTTCCTCCTAATATCTCCCCCATTGCTGTATGGGAGCCATTTATCACTGCATATTTGCATAAATTCAGAACCGTGTCTTTTTCTTGTTCTGATAAGAATCCTATATCTATCTGGATCCAATCTATCTTTTTTTCTAAAGCTTCAGAAATTGAATATGTTTTTCCATCTTTTCCTAGAACTCTGTCTAGTGATGGGTCCGCACTTGCATGCGAAATTATTCTTCTTTCGCTAGTCATCTCAGAACTATGGAAAGCAGTTTTATAATTTTCTAGAGTTATTTTCTTTGTTGATTTATTGCCTGTTATCATCCAGTATCCAAAACTATCTACATTTTCAATCAACTTTTCTGTATCCGATTTGGGCTTGGAGTGCACTATTTCACCATTTGAAAAATGACCTGCATACACAACTTTTTCTTTTAGCTTGTCAGGGAAATTGAGATTATATTCACATATGGTATAAGGCGGAGGAGAATCTGCAACTATTATCTTTGTTGCTTTTTCAATATTTTTTGATACATATATCACTCCGGGATAAAGATAAAATCTGGAGGCCCAGAGCTTTGGTCTGAATTGGTTTGTAATGAAAATACACTTGATATTCCTTCTTTGTGCGATTGCATTTGAGCCTACATCGCCGTCATTTATGACAAGATCAAATTTTTGACTGTTGTACAATCTCCCTTCCTTTCTTAGGTACTTGGTTACAACTGAAAGAAGAGGGGGTCTTCCAGATACAGGCAAGAGGAAATTAAGTGAAGATAAAGTGATACTGGGACCCTTCTTACCATCTATTGGTGTAGGCATCTCGATATTGTGAATTCTATCTTTATTTTGAGGAAATTTTTGCAACAGTTTTTGATAAATTTCACCGCTGCTTGTGTAATGCATTTCAACATCATCTTTCATTATATCCTGAATTGTCTTATCAAGATGCATCATTCGTGTAAAATGACCATTTCCCCAAGGATAGACAAATCCCCCTATCTTTTTCATAAAAGAAAGTAAATTTGACCTGTTTAAATTCTCAATGATTTGATTTTAATGAATCAATTATGTCGTGTATGTTTTTTGGACCGATGGTAACTGGAATGCACTTGAGAGTCTTTAGTGCATCCTTTGTATGCCTCATTACTTCAGTCATGGAAATTTTCTTGTAATTGAGATGTTTTTTACACAGTTCTTCCAAATTTGCAATATATTTTTCAAGTCCTATCTCCTTTGCATTTTCAAATATACTAGAATCTAGGCCAGAAAGGGAAAACCATGGAATAATCTTACTCTGCAATACCAAGTTTGAGTTGTATTCGCAAAATGATGCTGGAAAGATCATAGGTGATATTCCCAAGGAAATTCTCTCAATCTTTTCCTCTGATGCTATTGATATCATCACTTGGGTTATTGTAGTGATTGTAGTCAATATTCCTGAAGACCAATTCATCTTACAGATGTGAAGAATAACGTTTTCTTCAATAATACGTGATAATATTTTATTTAAGATCTTGACTAGTTTGAGCAAGTCTGACTCATTACGATAACAAACTAGTATCTTTACCTCAAAACCCATCTTTATGGTCTGAAGACAAGATATTGCAGAGAGTTCATCATGAATGCAACATAGGATCTTTTCTTTTTGTGAGTTGTATGGAAGACCACTCAATCCTTTATCAACAAAAATACAAACATAGACATGTGAATCTGTCAGATATGCATATACAAGTCTGTCATGATTTGATTCTGAACCGGGCTTTGCCCCTAGATTCATGCTCTTATCTACCAATGTGGTAGTTGCAGCAATCTCCAGATCTTTTGCTAGAAATTTTTTTGTCTTTCCATCAACCTTGACATAAAATTTTTCTCCTTTTAAGAGTAAACTCAAAGCGGTATTTGTAATAATTGATAATGCAGCGTCAAAATTGGCATCTGTTTCTTTTGCAATTGCAATCTTGTCTATTCCAAATAAAAGATTCACTGCAGATGAGGCAAGCACTGGATCGGTTGCTTCTACAATGATTAATGATTCATTTCTTCTTATGTTATCATACTGCTGATTTTTTATCTTGAGAATTTTTGAGACACTTGTTGCAAGATTGTTTATTTTATTCAAAGAATAAATGGATGGAAAAACAACAAGCACTGTTTTTTCTGACATTATGTTTTCATTGTTTGGCTCATTTATAACTCTAGAATGAATGCTTTACCTAAATAATTATATGACGAATAATGATAAATTTTATCATGTCAAAGTTTACTGCTGAACAAGTACAGCAGTTAAATGCAAATCTGAAAACTCCTCAAGAAGTTCTGAAATGGTCATTAGATAATCTTCATCCAAAGATAGCCATGGCATCAAGTTTTGGTGCAGAAGATGTAGTTGTAATTGATATGATGATGAAAATAAACCCAAAAGCAAGAATCTTTACTCTTGATACGGGTAGACTTAATCAAGAAACATACGATGTTATGGATGAGATACGCAAAAAATACGATGTGAACATAGAAGTAATGTTTCCAGATCAGAATGAAGTAGAACAGATGGTTCGCGTAAATGGATTGAATTTATTTTATCATAGTGTTGGCAACAGAAAACTTTGTTGTGGCATAAGGAAGGTTCATCCACTCAATAGGATCCTTTCAACATTGGATGGGTGGATTACGGGATTAAGAGCAGATCAGACTGAGGTAAGACTAAATTCAAATAAAATAGAATTTGATGAACAGCATAACGGTATCATTAAGGTGAATCCTATAATAGAATGGACCTGGGATCAAACTTGGGATTACATCAAGAAAAACAATATTCCATATAACAAATTACATGACAATGGATTTCCCAGCATTGGATGTGAACCATGTACACGCGCAATTAAATCCGGCGAACCACTACGAGCGGGACGTTGGTGGTGGGAATCTGATTCCCAAAAAGAATGTGGATTACACGCAGACCACGGTAAGTGATATAATTGGCAAATGTTGGTGTAGCAAAACCACACGGTGGTAAATTAGTAAGCAGAATTACAGAAAAAGATCCAAGCCAGATGTTTTCCATTTCTATTAATGCTGATCTTGCAAATGACATAGAAAATATTGCTGACGGAATTTTCAGCCCGCTTGAGGGGTTTTTAGTACAGGAAGATTTTGAGAAAGTAGTTTCTCACGGTAGACTGGCAAATGATTTGCCATGGACAGTTCCAATTGTACTTGATGTAGACAAAGATACTGCTGTTAAAATGAAAGATGCAAGAGATGTTGCTCTAAATGTAGAGGGAAAAAATTTTGCCATCTTACATGTGGAAGATATTTACAATTTTGATAAAAATATAGTTTCAACCAAAATCTATGGAACATCTGATCTAAAACATCCGGGTGTGGCAAAAACTATGAATATGAAAGAATTCCTTGTGGGTGGAAAAATTGACTATGTAAAAAGACCAAATGAAACTCAGATCAGGAGATACAGAAAGACCCCAATTGAGACAAGAGATTTCTTTCAAAAGGCAGGATGGAAAACAATTGTAGCATTTCAAACAAGAAATGTACCACATGTAGCACATGAGATGCTCCAGAAAGCGTCCCTTAACACACATGATGGACTATTTGTCAATCCTCTTGTAGGGAAAAAGAAATCTGGTGATTATACAGACGAAGCAATCGTTGCTGCGTATGAAACTCTCATAGCAGACTATTATCCTCTAAACAGGTGTTATCTTGGTACCTTACATACAGAGATGAGATATGCAGGACCCAAAGAGGCAATACACCATTCTATTATGAGAAAAAACTTTGGATGCACTAATATCATAATAGGGCGAGATCATGCAGGCGTGGGTACATACTATGATCCATTTGCTTCACAAAAGATATTTGATTCATATCCTGACATTGGCATAGAGCCAATTTTCTTTCCAGCATTTTTCTATTGTAGAAAATGTTTGTCATTTGCAAGTGAGCGAAATTGTCCACATGGTATAGAATTCCAAGAAAGTCTGAGTGGAACTAAACTTAGAGCAATGATTCTTGATAAACAAAATCCTTCTGAATATATGATGAGACCCGAAGTATTCCAAGTACTAACAAAATTAGACAATCCCTTTGTGGACTAGATTTTTATTGAAATGATATCATTGCAGATCATGCGTCTCTTGCTCGTTGTACTTTTACTGGCAGGTTCATTTTTGCCTGTTTATGCTCAGGAATCAACCATGAACAAGTCTGAGCGCTATGATTCAGTTCTGGTTCCATATGGTGCATTTAATGTATATACCAAAAATGCAACAGTCTTCAAACTTGATCACGAACATGTAACTAACTGGGAGATTGAAATGCAAAACAAACTCCAGTATACAAATCAAGAAGGAAATGCTGTAGTAAGATTATATGAAAATCTTGACACACCCAAGTTCATAGAAATTGGAATGGGAGGTCCACCTGACTATCGATTCTGGGTGGCAGTAAACACTCCAGAAGATGGATATTTTATGATTCATGATGAAAAAAAGATAGGCTGGACTCCTGACAAACTTATCACTGCAACTCATTCAAGTAGCGGTGGCCTAACTGTTAGTGTTGGATCAAAGGAAGCAGTTTCTAATCTAGATGTTGCAGGTTTTACAATGCGAGAATTTACTGTTTCTGGAATGAATTCGGCTTCTGACCCTCCTCCAGTAACCTCGGGGGCATTGACTTTTAGCATCATATCTGGGGATCCCTCTGGGAACCCAATATTTTACATGCCATTTATGGTACTTGCAGCAACAGCGGTATTGATTGTTGTATTGCTAAAAACTAAGAAGCGAACTTCAGAGGAAACAAAAAATCTCTCTGAGAATAAGTCGTCCTAGTTTGTAGTCTTGTAATAATTACAGTCTTTTTTTATTTGGCAGACAGAACACATCGGTGAAATTGGCTTGCAAATATTTTGACCATACATCACAAATGTATCATTTATCCTGATCCAATGTTCTTTTGGGATTTTTTTCATCAATTCAATCTCCGTTTCTTCTGGCATTTTTGTTTGTACCAGTCCAAGTCGATTAGAAATTCTATGTACGTGTGTATCAACAGGTATTGCTGGCTCGTCAAATGCATAAACTAGAACACAGTTGGCAGTCTTTCTTCCCACTCCTGGCAAGCTCAAAAGCTCCTCCATAGTTTTAGGGACCTTGCCTGAATATTTTGAATTTATAATTGATGCAACTTCGATTATTCTTTTTGCTTTGACATGATAGAAACCAGTCCTTTTGATTATTTTTTCAACATCTGATAATTTTGCACTTGCAAGTGCACCAGCTGTCTTGTATTTTGAGAATAGTACCTTGACCACAGATGCTGTGCTCTCATCTCTTGTTCTGGCAGAAAGTATTGTTCCTATCAGAATACTTAGGGGACTTCCATTTTCAGCCTCACGCAGTTCTCTAAGTGCTGTCATACGAGGTGGCTTGACGGAATTCATTGTAGAGATCATCCCGTCTAAAATTCTTTTAATTTTTTCCAATTGGTTTTATGTTGACCACACAAGTATTATATCTGTTATAACAAAGTCGTGTATTGGAATTAACAAAAGACGAAGAGAATGCACTAGATGGAAAGCAAGGAGAGACACTTGCACTTGCATATCGTACACTTGTAGCAATTGGAGAAGCATCTAATGCTGATAGGTTAATTCCAATAGAATGGGCGCACCTATCTGGAGTAAATTATAATACAATAGGGGATGCAGGAAAAGAATTTCTCTCACAACTAAGTCGGGATGCTACATTCAAAGTAAAAACAACAGTTAACCCAATGGGGTTTGATTTTGATTCAGTTTCAAATTACAAACTAGATGACAAATTCATTGAAAACCAACGCAGCATTAAAAACTCGTATGAAAAAATGGGGGCAATTCCATCATACTCTTGTATTCCGTATGAAATCTTTGATATTCCAAAACAAGGAACTCATGTATCCTTTGCAGAAAGTAACGCTGCAATTTATGCAAATTCATTTTCTGGACTCAAGACAAACAAAGAAGGTGCATTTAGTGCCCTTGCAAGTGCGCTAACTGGTAAAAGTCCATGCTCTGATTTAAGAGATGATGATGTGAGAAAGCCAAACCTGACAATTCGTATGAAGATAGAATCACGCGATGAATTGACTTATGGAATGCTTGGATACTTTGCAGGAAAGGTTGCAGGCAGCTCAGTTGCCTTGTCTGGCGTAAATGATCTTGATAGGCGTAGCTGTAAATCTCTGTGTGCAGGTATGGGTACATCTGGGGCCTGTGGCATGTTTACGTTTGGGGAAGAAGAAGGTGAAAAAATTGATTTTGATAAAAATGAGATGCAAAAAATACATGATGAGCTTAATACTTCTGAGAGTGGAGACTTGATCACACTTGGTAGTCCTCAACTTGGCCTTGAGGAGATTGGTGATTTAGCTTTAATGCTCAAAGGAAGAAAATTTCAAAAACGTTGCATGATCTTCTGTCCTAGCGCAATTAAAGGACAAATAAGAGATTTGGGTTATGCAAATGAAATAGAACATGCAGGAGGGGAACTCTTGTTTGACTGCTGTACATGTCTATCTCCATTGGTTGACAACAAGGAAGTGGATTCTGTTGTTACAAATAGTGTAAAGGGAGCATATTATCTGAAAACTTCCAACAAAGTTGATGTGAATCTAAAGAGTCTCAAAAGAATAGTGCAAGAGGAAACAAAATGAATGTCAAAGTAATCGTGCGAGGAAAAGCAAAGGGCTCTTTGCTTGTAGCAAAAAATCCAATAAACTTTCTTGGGGGAATTGATAAAAAAACAGGAATAGTGCATGACAAAAAGCATGATCTCTTTGGGAAATCAATTGGCGGTAAAATTCTTGCATTTCCTTTTGGAGTGGGAAGTAGTGTTGGGGCATATACTTTGTATTCTTTAAAATATAACAACTGCGCGCCACTTGCCATGATATGCCTAAAGGCTGACTTGACAACTGCATCTGGATGTGCGATATCAAATATTCCGCTAGTCATTGCAAGCAAAGATGATTATGATCTTCTGCAAGAAAATAAAGAAGTAACACTTGATGCAGTTGAAGGAAAAATTCTATAGCTCCAGTCTCTTGATCTGTCCATTTGGTTCTGTTTCTTTGAATACAATTCCCTCAAATTTTAGAATCTTTGTACTCTTTTGTTTCCAGTAATCAAAAGGAGCTCCTGCCTTTTCACATGTGTGACCGAGAAACTCTTCCTCATTCCATCCATATTCTACAGGAACTTGGGGAAGAAGTAAACCTGCTCCAAGCTCCCATTTTATAATAAGGCCATCCCTACCTATCTTTATCATTTTAGGATACTCGGTTGGATTATTGACTCTAATCTCAACAGGTGGGGTGAGTATGGTTACTTCAAACGTGATATCGTTTAATTCTTCAAATCTTACAGGCGGAAAACGTGGATCCTCTGTAGATGATGCTATGGCAGCATCCAAAAGAGACTGGTGCAATATTTTATCTGGAGTTGGAAATCCTATGCATCCTCTTAGGTCTTCTTTTTTGTTTAGCGTAACAAACACTCCTGACTTGTATGAAAACCTGGATTTGATCTCTTTGGGCAGTTCGATTTTCCTTCCTTCCTTGAGATATTCTGTAACAGCTAGACGTGCAGTTTTTACCAATGTTTGACCGTCATCGTCTGATAGGATCAATTCATCATATCATTTAACTTGGTTGCAAATTCTTGAAGTTTTTCAAAATGAGTTCCTTCCCAGTAAATCTTTTTACAAGAATCACACATCCAAAACTTTTTCTCTCGTTCTAATACTCCCTCTGGAATTTTTCCTATGATTCTATACTTTTCAACTGACTGTAAACTCCCATTGCACGAAATGCAACGAGAATTATTTGTATCCATGACAAACCTGTCAAGCTTAATTTTTGCATTTATCTGCATGATTTGCTCAGCCTCATCACTTCCCCTGATGAGAACAAAACCAATGTCCTGTTTTTCTGCACTTTTGGTAAGTTGTTCGTCTTTTGTCAAAATTATACGTTTTTCATTTTTTGCTATCAAGATTAGTTTATCGTCCTCAATTGAGGAAAAGTACTTTGAATCATATCCTAAAATTCTTAATTTCTTTGCTAAATTGCCTAGCATTGCATCTACTACAAAATTTGGTTTGTCCGTACTCAATCGTATGCAGCTCCATGACCGGCTTCTACTATGTGGCTGTCTCCAGCAGGCAGCATTCTTATAAAATCATCCATGGAAATTGCTTTTACTATCTCTTCTTTCTCTTTGAATTTCATGAATTCTAATTTTACTTTTCTTGCCATCTCTGTCATGTCTACACCAGACGGTTCTATTGTTACAAAATAGATGCAGTGCTTTTTAATTGCTGATGGCGGTCCACACATTAAGAGATAACTTTCATCTTTTTCATACAGACCAATTGATAGCTGTAACGTGGCTACCTGTACAAAATTTCTAGATCCCTCGATGACAAATGATCCCTTTGCAATGAACTGTCCACTTGGCGCAGCAGTCTTGACCTGATCTGGTTTTATCCAGAATGCATTTAATCCATATACTCCTGCTCTCCATGCTCTGCTGAAACATACGGTTGCCTGCGAGACTTCTTTTACGCTAGAAAGATCACTTTCTGTACTCTCTCTTAAAAGAAAGAATGGTGATCCCACGATCTCTGCATGAAACACCATGTCATTTTTGTTAAGGTGTTTTCTTATTACAGCTGAATTTGAAGAGGAATCGCGTCCTCCTATTGCCAGATGGCCATCTGAAGTGATAAACCATCTATATCTTTCAAACCACTCCTTCTTTTTCTGGACTGCAAATACAATTGAATCCTGGGCAATACTTGCTTGTTTTTTGACAAGTTCCAAACTCTTCTCTGTTTTTTTCTTTTCTAGATTAATTGTATCAGTTGCCCTCATCTGTTTTTTTGATTCGTTAAACAATATTGAGGCAATTGTCTGAATTGATGAGTGGGGATCAACCTTTATTTTTTCTCCATTGACATTTATCAGAAAAATACCGCTCTCTCTTGCTGTGTGTGAGTTGTACCTGTTCAATAATGGTTGAATAACTGGATCTTCAATAGATGCTACACCTGTATATGATGTCTCAAGAAGTGCCTTTGCTACACCAGAGATTGAGCTTGATCTTTCCTGAACAAGTAAAATTGCTTTATTTTGTTCTTCGAGTTTATGCTCAAGCTCGGTAATCTTCTGGTTTGCAGTGGTAGATTGGGATGATTTTCCATGTTCAAGGAGATTCTCTGAGAAAAGTGAATCTAGTCCTTCCATGAAACTAGATACTTTTACTGTATTGTTTCTTGCATCCATGTTGCCAAGAGGTACGGGAATGACATCTGAATTTTTTACATCGCGTATTATGTATGCATCATGGTCTCCTGTAGTTACTTTGTCAATCAGACCCTTTGTTGCCTGGAAGATATCTTCAATTTCTTTATCTGATAATGTATTTCCTAACTTGTCTGGGTCCAGGTTGCTTATCCTGATGATCTCTTCTGCATATTTTCCTGGCAATCCAAGTGTTCTTCCTATCCATCTTACAACTGGCGTGGAACTTGTTTTGATCTCTTCAATATTTTCTTTTGTGACATCTAAAATGTTTAATCCAGAAGAGGGAGGTGGAATGTAATTCAATCCTACTCCAAGCTTTCTATGTCTGACATCAATTGAATGCAAGAGGGAAAGAATCTTCATCTCTTTATTGCATAATATGATGTTGCCGTCTCCGAAGAATTCCCCGACTAGGATAAATTCTTGGTCAAATCCTGAAAATGTTACGTAAACAATTCGTTCGCTTCCAAGCTGCTTAATCTCTATTATCTTGCTGCGCAAAAGATCATTTCTTAATCGCTTTATCAACCGGTTTTCCTCCATTTGATTTATTTTTATTCCAGTTATCCACAAGCCAAAAGTAGAGAACATGATGAGCAAATCTGGTTTTTCTGCATGGTGTAACTTGAAAAGAAGACTGTTGCGACTTACGCCGTAAATATTACTTACATAATAGTCCTTTACTTGTTTATCCATCTCCGTAATCAGGTAACGCAGTTCTATACCTGCAAGTGTCATGATACCTAATTCTTCTGGCCATTGATTATACCTTTACTATTAAGATTGTAACCAAACATTTTAAACGGGATTAAACCGAGTGATTTTGAAAATTTAGTTGACAAGACACCCAAAGAAAAAAGATGAAACTCCAGATGTTGATGATGGTACAAAGGATAATCCTGCAGGGCTACCTAGCCAAACCGAAGAATCAAGGGTAAAGAGTGGACTGGATAAATTATTCTGGCTAAGAGTGGGTCTTGGAGTGATGGCAGGAGCTCTTTCTGCAATAATTGGTAGCAGCCAAGCGTTCTCAGTTGAATCATCTAGAGTAGGATTGGGCTTTGGAATAATGATAATGCTGTTTATTGTTTCATATGTGATAGCAAAATCCATGAGAATTCCTATTGCTATTACAGACAAAAAGAAACTGATTACAACTGGATATGGCAGCTATTTTCTGATGTTCATCTTTTGCTGGATCTTAGTAAATACCCTCATTCATCCAGATGTGGGAATTGCAACTGTCAGGTAGTTCTAAATATTAACCAGTTTTTTAGTAAACTAAATGTGGCAACATCGTACTCCGGGAATTCCTGATGAATTATTTGATAGAGTAGAGGATGTACCAATTACAAAAGAAGAAGTACGTGTAATTCAGATAAGTAAAGCAAGATTATCATCTGGACAGATAGTGTATGATGTTGGATGTGGAAGCGGATCAATATCTGTTGAAGCTGCACACCAAGTGGGATCTTCTGGTAAAATATTCTCAATAGACATTGATCCTAACGCAATAGAACTTACAAAGAAAAACCTGGACAAGTTCCAAATCTCTAATGTATCTGTCATTTTGGGAAATGCAACACAAAAAATTGATGATCTGCCAATGGCTGATGCAATATTTATCGGCGGTACGGGTGGGGAGACTGCTGATATCATAAAACTATGTGAATCAAAACTAAAACAGGGAGGCAGGATAGTAATAGGAACCATTCTTGTTGAGACACTATACTCTGTACTAAGTATAATTGAGAAACTAAAATTCTCATCAGTTGATGTAATTCAGGTGACAATATCCAAAAGCAAAAAAACTTCGACAGGTACCATGTTTCTTGCAAGAAACCCTGTTACTATAATATCTGCAACCAAAATCTAGATTTAATTAGGTACAATTTTGAGTACAATCAATGCATGATCTTGTCTGTGTAGGATGTGGCCCCGGCGACCCAGAGCTTTTAACAGTAAAGGCAGTCAAGGCAATTCAAAATGCCGAAGTGATTGTCTGTCCTACCGCCAAAGAAGGCAAACCTAGTATCGTTTATTCCATAATAGAATCACTGGTGGACAAGTCCAAAATGCCAGAGGTTGTTAACTTGGTCTTTCCTATGGTCAAGGAAAAAGATACTCTAGAAAACAGTTGGCTACAAAATACCCGAGTCATTGCAGAAAAGGTTCTTTCTGGAAAAAAAGTGATCTATCTTACGGTGGGCGATCCATATCTTTACAGCACATGGATATACATTGATAGGGAATTACAAGCAAAATATCCGCAGATAAAGATCAGCGTAATACCTGGAATTGTATCCATGTTTACCTTTGCATCCAAAGTGGGAATTAGTCTTGCAGAAGGCGCAGAAACCATGGCAGTGATTCCGTCTTGTTATGATTTATCCAGAGTCAAGGAAACTGCAAAAAATTGTGATACCATGATCTTTCTAAAAGATGGAAGATACTTTGATCAAGTCATATCATTACTTAGAGAAGCTGGATTTCCAGACAGTTCGATTTTTGCAATTGGCCAAGATATAGGAACTGATCAG
>Ga0206954_1002_pt1 | contig 87419 bp, 96 predicted proteins | sample Alteio_BWOrgHeat_37_FD_153250 | JGI IMG/M metagenome (GOLD analysis project Ga0206954, IMG submission 153250) | Enriched cells from forest soil in Barre Woods Harvard Forest LTER site, Petersham, Massachusetts, United States -... | ecosystem: Environmental > Terrestrial > Soil > Temperate forest >...
ATGAACTGATTTGATTATTAGATATCTTGTGTCAGGATAACCAAATGTAGTTGTAATCAAGTCTACTGATTTTGCATAGCGATATGTTATTTCTAAAAGCGAATAATTCTCTAAGTGACAAATCAACTGTAAACGGGATTTTTATTAACGAAGAAATATTTCCGGGTTTTATTGAAATCATTGGTTCTCTAGAGAAAATATGAGGAGGTAAATCATTCTCTGCTTCAAACCTACAAGATATCTTGATGATTTCTAATACATGCTTCGAGTCGTTCTTAATTTCTACTCTAAATTCAGCTTTTTCTAAATACGTAATGTTAGAGTGTGGGTCTATCCAACAGCCAGCTATTGAGAGTTCTTGTTTTGCACTCATATTTCTATCACTTCATTCAAAATTTTACCAACCAATTTTTTATACAAACTAATTCACGATCCTTCGCTTGTCTGTCATACCTCTTCTTTTTTGGCAAATACAATTAGCTTTAACAGGCGAATTTGTATTGATCATGAAACCATCTTTTAGCTCAATTTGTGTGAGACTGTCGTAATCAGTTCCAAACACTCCTAGAAGACCCAAAAGCTTGTTCAGGGCCATGCTGGAAGCCATGGTTGTCATCGTTATGATACTTGGTTGTTTTTCTATGTCTTCGTAATATCCTTCTTTCGTAAGTGTATTTTTTTCTTTTTCTGATAAAGATTCTTGCATGATCACTTTTCCATCAAGTGTTCCGGTACACCAAAGACATGCAGTATCAGGTGTAACCACTTGCACTTTCATTATTGCCTGATTGATTGATTCGTCTTTGTTCATGAGAATTCTGCAACCTACGTCGATAAGCGGCACACAATATTGCACCGATATGTCGTTAAGTATGGACCTGCTTGAGAGATTATCAGTACATGCAAAGATTACATCGGAATCAATTAGTACCGATACTATGTCATCTTTTATGACATCTGTCTTAAATGCTTCCACTTTTGTTTTCGAAAAGCTCTCGATGTATTTTTTCAATACGTCCACTTTTGGTTTTCCAATATCACTTTCCTTTGATCCATAAACTCTAGATACGTTTGTCTTGTCTAGAATGTCTCTGTCCACCAGACGTATTTTTTTGATCCCCATTCTAGCAAGTTGTACTGCTAGAGGTGACCCTGTTCCACCTGCCCCAACTATGGTCACTGTTAGTTCTTGTAATTTTTTCTGGTTTTGTTTTCCAAGTACCCTCACTTGACGATCAAACTTAGAATCTACCACATATGGTCTTGAGTCAAAACCCACTCCTGGAAATTCTGACATGATCTTTCCTACTATTTTAATGCTAGAAACCGGCTGTATTTTGCCTCCGTTGAATACAACTCCACATATTCCATGTCTGCTGAAGACAAAACTACCAAGTGGTATGTCTACCAGTATTTGAGAGAGATTGGCAAAGATTCGCTTGTTGGATTTTTCATCTATCGGACTAAATCCTGAGGGATGTGAAAAGTTAGGATGTGTGTGCACAAATATCAAACTAGAGTTATTTGTATCTGCTCTGACAACGGACTCATTTATGAAAGATGAGCTTGGCTCTAACGAATGTTCACCGCTTCTATTCCAAGAATCATCTTTTGGTTTTAGCACATCGTTTACTAGAATCACAAGTCTTCCTCCTTTTGTCTTGTAAGAGGTTGCCAAAATGAAGCATCCATTCTCGCTTGGCGCATTACTAAACAAAAACTTGTTCAAATCTTCAAATAGATTTTTAGGAAAAATAACTTGCCACATTTTCAATCTCCTTTTAGTAATCTTTGCTGAACATACGACATGAAACTAGTAACACTGTCTTCCGATGGATTCCATGGTTTGCTATTATATGGATGATAGCTGAATCGTCTCCAACTTTTTCCTAAATGGTTTTCAAAAGTATCTGCTGCCTTTGGTTGACCATTATTCTTTAGCGTAAGTTTTGGGTCTACCCAGAACATATCAAATCCAGCATTGGGATAATACGGTGTAGTAAAAATTAGCAAATCAACTTTTTCTATATTATAAATTCCGGAAGGCAGTTGGTAGTCTTTGAAGACAATGCATATCTTTGGACTTTCCTCTACAATGTCATAGGTATACCCTTGTTCTTTGAGGATCTCGAGATCCTGTATTAGCTCATCAGGTATCATCCGTATGGCACACTCTTCAGTATTGCATTGAAGTGAAGACCATTCTCGATCTTAACCGACTGATCTGGCTCAATCTTCTGGCTATTCTGACCATGAATTAGAAACAAATCGTACTGGTTTGGATCAAAGCCTGCTTTTTCAAGGATCTGCCTGCCGGTAAGGGAATCTTCGGAAACGTGAATCTGCTTCTTGTTTACGAAGATTATTTTCTCATGTTCTTTGGTTTTGGATTCTGACTCCATCTAAATCGCTTAATGGTATATTCATGACTATAATATTTAATCTTGTTTACAAGAATAAGGTTAATAAAGTTAAGAAACTTAGTAAAATTGACAATGTCAGGAAATCTGAGAATACACATAGCACCGGTAGGCTTTGAATTTCTAAGGGTAACTGAGCCATTAATCAGAATGCAGGCAGACAAAGTATATTTGGTAACTTATCAGGAGGATGACAACGCTACAAGGTTTTTTACAAAAATAAGGAAAGAACTTTTACAAAAATACAGGCATATCAAAGTTGAAGAAGTCTTTATCGATATTTGGGATCTTTACGAGTGCATTCAAAAATTTAGAGAAATCATTCTTTCTGAAAAGGGAAACCATGTCTACATCAACGTCTCCACTGGGACAAAGATTACTGCAATTGCTGGAATGCTTTCATGTATGTTATGGGATGCAGCACCGTATTATGCACCAGTGAGATACCCTTCATCTAAAGAAATTGAAATTCCAACAGAACAAGTTTTAGATCCAGAGTCATTGCCAGTTTATGGTATCAGAAAACCTACCAATGAAGAGATGCTAGTTTTATCATTATTGAATTCAGCTGGAGGTAAAATAAGAAAGTCGAAATTGATTGAAAAGTTGGAAGATGAAGAAATAATTAAAATTAAAGACGAGACTGTAAGAGAATTAAGTGATGCGGCTAAACACAGCCAGCTTCGAGCAATTCTAGATCCTATGGAAAACAAATGGAAGTTTGTTGAAGTGGAAGCAAGTGGACGACGAAGTGAAGTATCTATTACAAAAAAAGGAGCAACTGCATTGAAAATTTTTGGTGTAGAAAATTCTCAGTAATATCACAGTTGTTATGTATAGATACTTTTCTATGGTTTAAAAGATCATTAGAAACACTATATTACATGGGAATCAAGAAAAAGATGATTTAATTATTTAGTAAAATGAAGTGTAAAGACCTTCTGTCTCAGTATATGCGTATTTCAAACCACTATTACTTACCATAGTAGAAGGTTTTTCTGATTCATGTAAAGTAAGTATTTCATCCAGAGTAGTAACTGGATGCATCTTTCCTGTTCGTTGGAATTTTGTAGTGGCATGAAGATAATCATACCTTATCAAGAATCCCGTATGACAAAGATAGTCGGTTAGTGCCTTTAGAGGTTGTCTATTTTGCACAATTTCTTTAGGTAAAATCTCTTGCAAGTATTCCTTTGAAAAAAACCCTTTTTTTATTTTGAAATCAACTTCTTTCAAAAATCTTGAAACAAGCGAATCTGGATTGTATACACTGCCTAGTTTCATTGTCCTCTTCTTTCCATTTCTAACAAGAATGCAAACTACGTCATTCTCATCTTTCTTACTAGTACAGAAAACATATTGTGCAACACCGCCCTTAACCAAATGTTCTCCTTGAGTAATTAGAAATGGTTTGTTGTACTTTTTTGGAATAAGATCTTCCAAAGGAGTTAGAGACGGATCTTGAATTCGTATTGAACTGACCTCGTTTAATACAACTGGGATCATTAATTTTGGAATGCTGATTATCCAACCATTAGTAGTAAAATCTTCGTTTAGTAGACCTTTTGACTGTAAATTAGAAATACCTTTGAGAACTTCATTACGTAATCTGTTAGGAAAACCATCAACTAATTTTTTCTTCTCCTTAGCACATTGATTCTTGAGAAGAATGGAACCGATGAGTTTCTCAATACCGTTCATAGGATCCCCTGTATACTAGACTGCTATATAAAATGTCAGTTTTGGCGTGATATACTATACTTTATGTCTTTTTTTAAGACAAAAAGACCTTATTTAAAGGTAATTTTGGCATAATAATAAATAGGTGATCTACTAAAGTGGTTCGAATGAGTCAAGAAAGCGAAAGCTACTCAGGAATTCTTACAAAAATATTCCCAACTCCAGCATCCCCACGAATTTTGGACTTTTTCCTAGATCATAGAGATCTGGATTATTCTATATCTGAAATTGCCGAAAAATCTAGTCTTTCAATAAGGACAATCGTTAGAGAATTACCAAAACTTGAATCTGTAGGCCTAATTTCTAGAAACAGGAAAATAGGAAAGGCAGTATTATTCAGGTTGAATACTGAGCTTAAGGCAATAGAATTACTTTCAGAATTCACATTAAGAATCTCACAACTTCCATCATTCCATGAACCTCAGAGAAAACAAGATTATCAGGTGATAATGGAGGAGATACCTACGGGCAATTCTATTTTGACAGTAGATAATAAAAATTAGAAATAAAATAATTCTTTTAGATTCAAGGTTATCATACTTCGATGTTAGATTCTTCATATTTTTTCCAAAAGTCAAGTGTAGATTCTGCTTTTTCTATGATCTGATCATATGTCAGTATGTCTACATTATGAAAAGCTTCATTCAGTAATCTAAGTCTAGTTTTCTGAGTCTCGGATAGATCTGTAGCTGCCAAGGAACCAATAATTGCAATTCCTTTAGAATATGTTCCTCTCATTTGATTTTCTATAGAATAATCAACGGCTTGATTTATTCCATCATAAACTTTTTTTGAGAACGTTCCATCATTATTAAATATAGCATCATTAGCTTCCTCTAGTTCTATAATTACACATTTATCCAAACCATCCAAGCGTTGTATTACAAAATCAGCATGTTTTTTTCCAATGTTTGTCTTTCCAGTTCGTTTTCCACTTGAATCAATATCAGATGCAATATCTTTACCAAAATATTCAATTCCTAAAAGCCAGTAATTTTTGGTTAAAAATTTGTGTATATCTTTTTCATCTTTGGTGGAAGTATCAGTATGTTCTTTGATTTTCTTTTTAAATTCTTTTAAACTCTTTTCAAGTTTTATGTAGCGGTCATACATTTTTGCCATTTCAGGCATCTTTTTTGCGATCTTGTTTTGTTCTAGGATTGAAAGATTAGCCAAATTTTGAATAAATTTCTTAGATACTTTTGACTTTAGAATGGAATTGAGTAGTGTATTTACTTCTTTTTCACCTAGTTTATCGACTATTTCTAAAAACAGTTTTAGTTGAATTTCGGGAGATTCTGGCTTTAATTCTACATATTTTTTTATTATTTCCGTACCTAATTTTGAGCTCTCAAAACTCTTCTTGAGTTCTTCACGTTGTGGCTCATCCATATTCTCAAATTCTTTTATCATGAACTCAATTATCTTGTAACGAGAGTTTCGTAACTCGTCAGATAGAATACTTGGTTTCTCTTTTTTGAAGAATGCCACGGGAACTTTTTTAGCAAATTCGCTAGTGATTTTTCTAGAATATTTTGTTACTCTTAGGTTTCTAAGGATAGGATTAAGTTCATCCGAATAAGATTGGAAAGTATCAAGATTAAGGAAGTATACCGTAAGAGTGTCTGTGTGCATGATATAGAATGGTTCCGAATCTTTTCGCTTGAAGAATACAACATCAAATTTATCTAAATCTCCATGTATTTTTTTTAGATGAAGTAATAGATGAGGTAATTTTGCAAACCCTACCTTTGTCCATCTTTCTTTTTGTTCTTTAGTAGGATGGAATGCAAAAAATAATGTCTTCTTCTTTAATTCATCATAATAATTCCAATGTTCTCCCACTCGAAAAAAGTCCGTAATGATGATATCATCAGGAACTAAATCTTTACCAGATGCTAATTTGTAATTTTGAATTATATCCTTTACTTTGTTAACTAAGTTATCAGTGGGAATTACATCAGACGCATTAGATTTTTTTGAAATTTCTTCTGACAACTAGAATTGTATACTATTTCCGATCTAAAAAGGATCTGATCAGTTTATCACGATAAATGTATGAAATGATCGTATCACGATCAAAATTATTATTAATGATTTCAAAGATTTACTGAATAAAAATTCTTAGTGTAGATCTTTTCTCTATTCCTAATAAAATTATAAAATCTGATCGACTTACAATTGATTTAGCTAGTTAGTACCTGAGTTTATTCGACATTGCTGTAGTTTTTTAAATAATTTGTCTTCTCTTCGCTGTTTTCTACTAATTTTTTTCACATGCATATTCTGTGTAGTAGATTCTGAATTTCCAATATCAGTCTCATCAACATCATCGATATATGAAAAATGATCTTTTATAGATAATACGATGGTCATGAGAAGATATTATCTTGAGAATTAAAGATATTTTTCATTTTTAATCCAATTTTGTGATATTAAACTATTCAACAATTCTAGTACTGTTTACTTCCAACCACTTCCTATTTTCAATATAATTAGGCATGAATTTTCGTACTAACTCCCAAAATCGATGAGAGTGATTTCTTATCTTCAGATGACATATCTCATGCAAAATAACATAGTCTATTGCACCTTTTGGAGCCTTGAGAAGATGTTCATTTAAGTTGATCACGTTATCTTTTGAGGCACTTCCCCATCTAGTTCGCATCTTTTTGATAGTTACTTTACTAGGAGTAATTCCTACTTTTCCAGCATAAGAATTAACCTGTTTTAGCAAGAACTTCTTTGTGTATTTCTTTGGGATGTAATTGACATCTATTCTTTTTTTGAATTCTAATTGTTTTTTAAATATCCATGAAGCTTTACTTTCAACTATTTTTTTTATTTCAGAATTTTTCTTTGTAACAGGAGTTCGTACTATAACTTCTTCACCATCTACCATAATTTGTGATGTCTTTCTTCTTTTACTCTTGATAACAGAATATTCTATTACCGAGTTGCCGAAACTAATCTTTCTTACCGTATTTGTATCTAGCAATTTTAATTACCTCTTTTGCAAGTTTTTCTCTTTGGTCTTTAGAAAATATCGTAGGATCAAGGTTATCATATACTGCAAGATAGATGTCATTCTCTGTTGTAGGTTTCTCCCACCATTCCACAATAGAAGTTATTTTCTTTACTTTGGGTGTTATTTTATTAGCATGTTCCTTGTTTGATTCTTTATCTTTGTGTTCTTTTTCAAATAACAAAAACATTGCAAGCTCAAAATCGTCTTTAATTCCTGTTTCTTCCTGTAGTTTTTCAGGACCTGAGATTGCAGCATTGTAAATCATTCCAAGCGAGTTAAAGTATGTAGCTGCATCAACTCTTCTTTCTTTTTCTTCTTCAATGAGTTTTTCTAATCTTTCCTTTAATTCTTCATAGTATGCTGGATTGTTTGGTGATAGTTCTCGTATAACCTGCATTGCCTTGTTTTTAACAAGTGCAGTTTTTGCTTTATCCTTGAATTTTGACGCAAATGCAAGAAAGTTCTCATAGGTAATTTCTCTTGGCTCCATCAATTCACGAATACCTAATGAACGAATGTGGTCATCAATAATCTGCTGGACTTTTCTACCATATTCACTCATGTTTGGCCTATCTCCATAGTAGGCAGTTCGTATCATAGCCCTAATTTTACAGCCAAATCGAAAGTCTTTCTCGTATGGTTCTGCCTCTTTCTCGGGTAATACGGCATCTAGGGCTTTTGCAAACATCTTAAAGGCATACTCAAAGTTCTCTTGTTCGTCAACAGGCTCAAACTTTAAAACAATCTCAGAATTGTCTTTCTCGTCTAAACCCTGAATTATATCCAAAAATTCTTTGTGTCTGTTATCAAGATCAACTAGATCATCTTCAAGAGAATCAAGTACTCCTTGTACATCTTGCTCTTCAAAGATCTTCAATGCCTTTTGTAGATTCTTTGTAATTCCGATATAATCAACAATCACGCCATAGGTCTTTTTTGCATCATACAATCTGTTTACTCTTGCCATTGCCTGTAGTAATGCATGCTCTTTCAAGGGCTTGTCAAGATACATCACTTGAGCAATCGGAACATCATATCCTACAAGCAACATATCTACAACAATCAAAAGTTTTATCGGATCTTCTCGTGATTTGAAATCTTCAGCTTTTACTAATCTCTGTTCAGGATCAAGATAATATTCACTCCAACTTGTACCATCTTTTCCTTTTTCATCTGATTCAGATGTCATGATAATTCTAGTTGCAGGTCCTCCCATCTTTTTCAATTCCCTATGGTAAATTACTGCGGCATCTCGTGAGCTTGCTACAATTATTCCCTTGTATTCATTAGGTTCAATGTGTGTAGTATAATGATTGATTATGTCTTTACAGATTTCACGAATTCTTGCTGGTGCTTCAGCTATCTTTGCTTTTGTTGCATATTTTCTTTTCAGCTCAGCTTGTTGTTCTTTTGGTAATTTACCAAATAGTCTTTTGAAAATTTCATCTAGTGTACCTCCTCCTTCTACAAAAAGCTCTGGAAGTCTTTCATCATGTTTTACTTTTAATGTAGCACCGTCTTGCTTTGATTCCTCAAACGAATACTTGTCAATTAATGGACCGAATTTTTTGTATGTACTTCTACTTTTTTTATCAATAGGAGTACCTGAAAAGGCAAAAAAGGCGGCATTAGGCATAGCTTTACGCATGTGGCTTGCAGTAAACTTGTACTGAGAACGATGTGCCTCATCTACAAGCACGAATATCCTCTCTTTAGTAGAAACAAAATCCTTGGGTTTTCCAAACTTTTGGAGGTTTACCATTATTGTTTTGCCTTTTACATTGGTCAATAGCTTGGCCAATTCCTTCCTATTTGTGGGCTTTTCTGGATCTGGAAAACCACATGCCTTGAAGGTATCATGAATTTGCTTGTTTAATTGGCGTCTATCTGTAATTACAACTATTGGTGGATTTCCAAATTTGTAAATTAATTGAGTTGCAAACCATATCATAGAAATAGATTTTCCTGATCCTGGAGTATGCCAAATAACACCACCCTTACTTTTGATGTCAGTACTTTTTCGTACTCTGTCTACAGCTTTTGTTACAACACGATATTGTTGATGTTTTGCAATCTTTTTTACTTTCTTTCCTTCTTCAGATTCATAAATTACAAAGTTTTTTAGCATATCCATCAATGTTGATTTGTTTAACATTTCAGCAAGAAGAATATCTTGTGCAGATGGAGTTCTCCCTGCTAGTTTTTCAACTTCTTCTAAATTTTTAGGATAGGCACTAGACCATTTTGCGTATGTGTTTGGTCCTGCTGCAACAGTTCCACATTTTGCTGCAATATCACAAGTTGCAATTATTGCATGATTGTAAAAGAATAATTTCTGATGACCAAGACTTGTGTCTTGATATGGTTCTAAATTTTCTTCCCAAGCTTCTTTCATGAAATCATGAGAAGATGGTTTTTTGCATTCTATTATTACAAGTGGTATTCCATTTACAAAAACAAGAATATCAACTTCAATTTGTGTTCTATATCCAAAATGCTTGAATTGATTTGTAACTATGAATTCATTATCTTCAGGATTTTCAAAATCAAAGAATTTTACAGTGATATTTTCAATTCCCTTTTCTGTATATTGTTTTACCGTGATTGGTTGAGCTATAGCATCTTCAGTAGAGCGTCCAATGAGCTTTATTCGTATTTTTTCATTGGCATCAACCGAGTCTTCTGAGGCTAGAAAACTGTCCTCATGGATTTGCCTTATGGCATCCTTAACTCCGTCATCATCTATCTTATTGAGGCGTTTTAGTGCCGCTTTTAGCCTTGGATATAGCAAAACTTGCCTATGATCTGGTCTTTCAGATTCCTTGTTTATCTCGTCATTTCTAAGATATGTGTACCCTAGGGCATGAATTAGCTTTAAAGCTGGAAGTTCAACTTCTCGTCCTTCCTCGTTATCTTCTATCTTAAAATTCAGACTTTCACCCTTATCTGACCTGTTAGAAGCTTTTGCATTAATCCTTTCTTGAGATTTTCAAGATTGGATTTATATTGTTGTTGGAATTGAATTTTTGAATCAGCGTTTACAAGTATCTGAACGATTATTTTTTGTTCCGTAATTGGAGGAATTGGCATTTTTATGAACTTTAGAACATCTTCAGAAAGGTTTTGTTGCTTTGTGCCTTGAGCTACGTTAAACACAATCTTTTCTCCAAAATTCAGATAATAATAGAAGAGATATTTTGGATCTACTTTCTCAGATGGATTCAAAACCATACATGCCTGATTTACGGCTGCGTTAATACCAAGAATTCCACACTTTCCTCTGGTACCTGCAGCTTCAAGACCATAAAGTGCAATAACAAAAGTACCTTTTGGAAAAATTTTCAATCTTGTTTTTTGTACTGCATCTTCTGTTATCTTCTCTAATGTATTAGTAATTTCTCCCCTGTTTAGATCAGTACTAGTTATCCAAGGTATTTTACCGTGAAAATATTCAGGGTTTTCACGGCGTGGCGTACTTCCAGATTTGAATGAAATAAATTCATCAAAACGTAACACGTCCCAATTTTCAGGGAATTCTTCTATTTTACCAAACAGAAATTTGGTCTTCTTGAATTTATTATGTCCTATTCCCTTAGTCAACAATTTCTGTGTCACACCTTTGTTGAATCTTTGAGTTTGTTCTATCTCCTTTCGTGTTAGTTGTACTAATGAATCAATATTTGAGAGAATTGAAGATATTTTTTTTTGTTCCCATAGTGGAGGACATGGAAATCGTAAATCTCTTATCTGTTCTAAATTAACTCTGGGTCTTGTTGTTCCCATTCTTTCTTTATCATATTGTTTTCCACAAATATTTGAATTAAGAACATATTCCACATATTTTGAATCGGCTTTGTTTGATGATGTTCTAATTCTTACTACGTCCGCAACTACGATCCCAGACGAGAAGTTCTCTGGAATTCTACATGTCTTACCAATAGGATCACCCAATTTGGCAAGAATTAGATCATTAGGTTGGTAGGAATGATAACTAAGTTCTTCTGCTTTTTTCTTACTAACATATTTAATATTTTTATCTTTGAATTGACTTCTCTCGATATTCTGAAGTCTAATTATAGGAACTCCCGAAGATTTGTAATCGCTTACTTTTAGATTAGAACCAAAGGGTCCTGCAACTATATCATTATCTTTTTCAGCTAAATTTGATAATTTTCTAAATTCCCATTCTTCTGGAATTTCTTCATATTTACCGAAAAATGATTTTACTAGTTTGTAACCTTGTTTTGCTTTTTGTATTTGCATCATCTAAACCTTAAAACCAAGTTCTTTTAAATCAGATTTTACTTTAATCTCAAGAGATTCTTTTTCTTTTTCTAATTTTTGAATCTCATTTATTGTTGATTGAATATCGATCTCTTCTTCTAGTTCTGAAATGTCTACATATCTTGGTACATTGAGATTAAACTCGTTTTCTTTTATTTCATCTAAATCTGCAACATGAGAATATTTTTCAATATCTTTGAAACCTTTGAATGCAGAAACAATTTTGTCTATGTCTTTTTCTCTAAGCTTGTTACGAACTTTGCCTTCTTCATAATCATCTTTTCCAGCAGCGTAAATAAAGAGAATCTTGTTTTTTCTGTTCTCAGGTTTGTTTTTGTTTAGAACAAGAATGCATCCTGGAATTCCTGTTCCAAAGAATAATGCTACAGGAAGTGCAATTACTGCCTCAATAACATCGCCTTGCAGATGTTCCTTTTCATTACCTAGAATCATATTTTTACGAATCTTTTGCTCTTCTCCACCTCTGAATAGCACCCCTTGAGAGCAAACTATAGCGGCCTGACCAGTCTTGTTTAGACTTGCAAGCATATGTAATATGAAAGCAAAATCTGCTTTGTCTTTTGCAGGAGCTATTCCATATCTGAATCTGTTATAAGGATCCTTTTCAGCACTCTCATTTTCCCAATCTTCACTAAATGGGAAATTTGCAAGAACTCTATCATATTCCATCAATTTACCACCAGTTACAAATTTTGGTTTTTGTAAAACATCACCCCATTCTATTCTAAAATCAGGAACGCCATGAATTACCATATTCATTTTACAAATGTTTACGGTGTCAGGATTACTATCTTGACCATTTAAGGTCATGTTCTTTAGAATTTCTTTTATTTTATCTCCAGTCTTTCCTTGTTTATGTAATTGTTCTTCAGCAAATTTTCTTGAATGTATTAGCATACCACCTGAACCACAAGTAGGATCACAAATTCTATGATTGTATTGTGGCTCTGTTATGTGAACAAGTAATCTTACTACTTGTCTTGGAGTGTAAAATTGACCACCTTTCTTCTTGGTTTCATCTGCAAACATTTCTAGAAGCTGTTCATATGCATCACCAAAGACATCTTCATTTTCTAAATCTGAAGTACGCAGTCTTTTTTCTCCAAATTTAGCAATTAATTTTCTAAGACTAGTATCAGGATATTTTTCTTTTACATTAAATTCAGAATATGTCATGGTGCCACCAAGCTTTTCTTGGTTTGCCTCTTCGATCTTTTTACATACCGAGATTATCTTTGGCCCAATATCTTCAGAAGCTTTTTCTAAAACAGACCACCTTGCATCCTCTGGAATAAAGAAATCATGGCGTCGTGGATTTCCATACGCCTCGTCCTTGTCTAGATTCTGCTCTTTCATTATTTTTTCGGCATTTTCTTCAAAAACGTCATTTAGTCTTTTGAGGAAAAGTAGAGTAAGTACAGGTTTACTGTTTTCACTTGCGTTTAGGGATTTTCTTAGAATATCAGCGGTAGATAAGAGGTGAGTCTTTAGATCTGCAAAAGTTATTTTTTGATTAGGCATAAGATGATACATCAGATTTTTTTTAGACACTATTATTGTTTTATAATTTTTTTATACTGAAGTCTTAATCTATTAAGACACAATCCATTTTTGTCTTTATTTCAGACTATCTTTTGAATAATTTACTACTATCTCACGTAAAATTTCAACCGTTATAGGTATAGTCTGATCATAGGGATTATCACGATCATCAATTACGCCTTCCAATTCATCATTCAAATTCTCTGTCTCTTCCAATAGGTACATCAAAGACACGCGTGTTTGTTGCAATTACTGTACTTTTGTTATCAGTTTTTTGTATCGAGATTTTGATTGTCATAAAGATAGACATTCCATTGGTAATTATGTAATAACCATCCAAAGATTATAGATCTTTCTACAAAATGTTTTGTTACATTGTACGTTGTTTTTCTTGTGTTACAAGTTTCAACCATTTTCTTAATTTATTTATAACATGTGAAGAAATTTGTAGCATCTTATCATGAATTATTCAGAATATCATTCCTGAAAATTCAGGTCGTACCATACTCGTAGGGTACGGGAAGAGCGAGAAAATACTAGAAAGAATTACTTCATACCCAGTAACTGTTAAAAAAATCTCGAATTATCTTGTCTGTTATACTGTACTTGCCACTAGTCTTTTGAACCAAGTCATACTCTATCAATCTAGTCAGAAACTTGGGCAGGCCTGTCATTTTAAGAGATGCGTCCTTTGCAATATCAGACACTATTTTTTCTCCTGTAGACAGCGAGACAAGTATCTTCCAGTATGCAGTACTCTTGTAATCAGAGCCCAGGTCTTCTGTTACAATATAATTGACATAGATGTACAGTGCTCCGGTAGTACTTGTAAGCAACTCTTGGTATGTGTCTGTCAACGACTCCCCCTTTTTGTATGCATGTGCAAGCATTACAAGATAAAATGGATGTCCTCCAACAAGATCAAATGCTCGCTCGGCATCTTGCTTGCTTGCAGCAGGCTGAGACTTTAGAAATAATTCCACTGCATAGTTTTTTGCCAGTTCCTTGATCTCTAGTATGATAAAATGACCAAAGAGTGGACTGCCCCCTTCTGCCAGAATATTTCTTAGATAGTGTATTCTTGAACCGCTTACTATGAAGGAGACATTCTTTCTGCGCTCAAGGACAGCTCGAGTGACATCGAGAATATTTTTTAGATCAGAATATTTTTTGTATTCTACAATGTGCTGGAATTCATCTATTATGATTACGACTTTACGACCAGAAGCTTCTGATATCTTGTTTGCATACTCAAAGACATCTGTTAACGCCTTGCGATAGTCTTCATCCCTATCTTTGACGTACGGATCTATTGCTATTGTTGGACTGCCATGTTCATCAATTCCTGCGATAAATCTTGCACGGACTCGCTTTATTTCACCTAGCTGTGTTAATGCAGATTTTACCTTGGATGCAATCTTTGACGTGGTAGGTAATGCATTGTAATAGGCCTGTGTCAGTTCCTCAGTTAATTTCTCGGCAAGGTCAACTGGCGAATACCGATATTCTCCAAGGTCAATGTATACTGTGATAAGTTTCTCATCCAGCTGACGCCTTACCTCTCCTAGTATGGTTGACTTTCCAATCCTTCTATGCCCTATCAAAGCATAGTTCACATTGGCTTTTGTATCAAGCATGGTGTTTACTATTTTTCCTACTTCCTCTTTTCTGTCTACAACATCTTCAGGTGGCTTACCTACTATCATATGCTATATAGAATATATGCTATGTAGTATATATGCTTATCAGAATATATGCTAAACAGCATATAGTTTGGCAAGACTGGGATATTCACGGATTCTGAGGTAGCTGCCAAGGCAGACGCGTAGAGTACAAAACAGTGGTTTTTGATAAATGGAAACAAAATTACTTTCATCATACCGCAAAATTTTTGGCGGTAAAATGAAAGTGTAAAATTTAGTTGAAAATGAGTGGATGTGCTGTTAAAGTACATGGCTGAAAGAATTTGAAAGGAAATGATCATTATTAGAAAATAACCACATAAATTTATCTCGGGAAATTGTCTAAAAATTCATGACAGTAACTAACGCTGTTAAAGGCTTGAAAAATATCATACGACTCAGAGAGGAGTTGATTAAAGATCTTGATACCATGACAAAAGATTCGAAAGATGAGTGCATGACAGGAATGATAGAGGCTCTCAGTGATTTCATGACAAGAGACATTGGTTCCTTTGAAGGGATACTGGGAGAGATTCAAAGTAAAAATATTACAAAAGTGTCTCATAATAGTAAGAAAAGGAAGTAGATTTTGTGCGTGCCTTATACTTTGATTGTATTATAGTATGAAAAAAATTTGTGAAGTAAAGCCACTGTTGTTTGATGGCTATCTAGTACTAGCATTGAGTAAAGAATGGCTTGATGTCTTTGGTGAGATGCCAACATTTGAGGCAAGCCTTGATGATGATGGAAAATTACATTTGATAAGTACAAAATCGGCTTACAAGAAAAAACTGAAGAGTAAAAAGTAGATTGAAGAGTTTACACTTTTGGCATAGTTGACAAAATTGATTCAATAAACTATTTGAAAACGACTAAAAATTTACGAAAGGTTATTGAATCACTACTTGATAGTTCATCAATGCAGCTTCGTGTAAAACCCTCGATCTTTATCCCATTAGAACCCATGTCTTTAGAAGATGTATTATTAGAACAATATGAAAATTTTGACATCTATTGGTATCACTGGCCCATGGATGGAATATTTCCTGGTGGAGATTATGAACCTGTTATCGTGGTTTATTCCACAGATTCAAAAATTTGTTATTTGATTGTTAGAAGAGGCTGGGAGTACAAATTCAATTCTGTGGATGAACTTGAACAACCAATTGAAGTCATATTTGAAACACTATTTCATCATCCATTTCCTAGAACAAAATTTGACTCTCTGTATAATTTTAGAAAAGCATTTCTCTCCGAGAAAGACTATGATCCTAAAATAATACAACCCAGCGAAATATCAGAAAAATTTCGAACTGGAAAAGATCATCCTACTGGACGCGGTCGCGCTTATGAGGATCCTGCTGTTATCGCACAGCGCATATTTGAGGACGAGTGTAAAAGTAACAAGTAAATATTATGATATATATTAAAAGATATATCTACTTTTATATATAAATATATAATAATAAATACAACGGTACTGAATATTAGTTATGATGAAAGTGGACGACGATAAAAAACAGATACTAGTCAAACTCTCACCTAGAGAAACTGAGGTTCTAAAAGAAATCGATTATCTAGCAAAACAAAGCATTCTACCAAGCAATAAAACAGAAATTTTCAAAAGAGGCTTGCATATAGTACGATACCTTTCTGAAGTTAACGAACGACCGCTACTTGAGATACTTCTAGACAAATTAAGCTATGTAACAAAAAATCCAAGTGCCAGCGGTCTTGATGTTACACTGTCTCTATCAACTGCAATCTTGGCAGTCATGATAGCAAAACATGGCGTGTTAGGATCAGAAGCATTTGAAACGGTCCCCCTTACACTAAAACTGTTCCAGGGTGTTGATCTAAGTAAGGTGGATCAAAAACAGAGCATGGAAACTTTGAGGGGACTAACCACAAGTGTGGATACTATCTTCCTTAAACATCAATTGGACAAGTCTGTAAAACCAATTCCGATGTGAAAATGATATGCGTAAAAAGAATATGCTCAAAAAATTTTGGCCTTCTTTAACTAAGAAGAATATTCTTGTAAAAAAGAGAAGATCTAAAACGATTAGAGGATCTAAGGTGGTAAGAAAAAATAAGGTATTTTATCCATATCAATACAGATTACCTGTTTCAACAAAGAGAAAGGATCTGACTGATTTTGACAAAGGTCGTCAATTTGCACGTCTAGGTTTGTCTACATATAATTCACAGACAAATAATGCTCCTGGTTACATTGGAAATACTAGAATCCATCATGGAGAAATAGGTACTGTGTCATTGATACTGGGATTTTTATCTAATAGTACATGGCTTGCTGGAATGGGAATGGAATTAATGATTGATGATATACATGATGTAAATGAATGGTTTACATTTAAACAGACTCCATCTCTTGGCAATTCATTAAATTCTAATGTAGTTTTTTAAGAAAATTATTTTAGATCTTCAGGACTCGAAGGGTTGAAACAGGTTCCATCATGAGTGAGAATTTTCTCCCTTGAAATGGTACCCAGAATTTAGTCAAAATGAAATGAGTTTACTGTTGCAAAAGTACATGATTGAAAGAATCTGAGTGACAGGTCATTACTAGAATGACAAGTAACTAGAATCAGGCATGATTGTAATATAATATAACATTGCAAGAAAAGAAAGATTATAGAGTTACCAGCAATTTGTGTAGAACCGTTTTGAATATGATACATGACGGTAAAGAAGGCCATTTCACACATTGATCTTTTGATTCAAGACAAGCAGGATCTCAAAATGAAAATGATAGGCCCAGTACTGCCACTACCTATTCCTGGTGACCTTGTAAACAGATTCGATAGAGCAATGGGAAGCATGTTAGAGACAGACATTGAATGGTTACAGTCAATCAAAAGGCAGCTTCTGCCAGAACAGCACAGGACGAAGATAGTTTGCAGGCATCCAAAGAAAGACCATGATGTTGATCCCAATGGGCAAAAATATTGCACGGGGTGCAATGCGAATCTGTAAAGGGAAGGGAGAATCGTGACAGTCAAGAAAGCCATCGAACTAATTGAACAAAATAATAGGCATCATCTAGAAGGTATCGAACTTTACAATGAGGTTCTAAAAAAATACGAGGAACCAGGCAAGACAGGTCCTCAGCCCAGTGAACTCATGAAAATGATGCGAGAGATATTCCTAGGCTTGATGACAATGATCAAAAATACAAAGGAGATCCAGATACAGTTCAACAGCGGCATAGTCAAGTTGCTGACAGAGAAAAAGGAACTGGTGGTGCAGGACAAAGTGAATGGCAGGAGAAATCAGGTGAGAAAACTATTGTCAGAAGGCTACAAGCAAAAGGAAATTGCACAAAAAGTAGGTAGTAGTCTGTCAACGGTGGAAAAAGACATTAGAGAAATAAGAAAAGAAATAATGAGCGAGGCTCAAAAAGACAAAATAGATACAAGATAACTAGGAATTATAGTAACACTGGAACAGAAGTACTAGAAAAAATACTGATCAGGAAAGTTTGTAAAAAGAAAATGTCGTTAGACAGTCTAAATAGTTTAAAACAAAAAAGAAAATCAGCTATAAAAGATATGGGCAACAAAAACTGATGACTATATTTTTGATGTGATTTTTACGAACGAGATATTCTTCTTACCACGATTCGTATTTTGTATAAAAGAAATATCAACATCTTTCTTCCTTATCTCGCTGCCAGGAAGTTTATACTATTTTTCAAACTGATTTTTTCTTACTATCCATCACACTTTTGTGTAGGACCTCTATCAATTCTTCAGGGGTGTTAAACAGTTTGCCCTTGCTTTTTCGTGCTTGTTCAACGTCCTTAATTTCTTCCATAGAAAGTGGAGGTGAATTGATTTTTACTTGTGGCATGTATTTTAGAGGTCTTTTCTCTAATTAATCTAACCATGTTTCATGCTGCAATTCACACCTTTCTTTGTTCGTGAATCTCAAGGATCAAAGAGTTGGTAGTGATGTCATACATCTTGTTTTAAAAAAATTAGTTGGTATGGAAAATCCATGTTATTCTATTGTATCATAATAGAAGATTTTGCTGCAAGCAGATATTTTTGTTAATTGGCGTTTACCCAAAAAGATGGGCAATTTAACATTACAGAATTCCGTAATAATCACATGTCAAATCAGTGCAGAGTTGTGTTGTTTGTTGTATGTGGATTAAAAAATGAAAAGAGATTCTAGAATTGGTGGCTATGTTGCCAAATGACATATGCGGAGTTTTTGTTGTGTAAGCTGGTGTTGCTTGCGCATAAAATGTATTTTATTTATAAGGAGTTACAAACTGGACCGTCTTGTTCATGTCCAAGATGAACATCTTTGGGGCAACATGAATTGCCAAGTTTTTTCTCAAATATTACAGAATTCTGTAATGTTTTTTCTGACCCAAAAAACAAGGTACACTGTAAACCAAAGTCAAGTTGTTACAAAAATTGTAAGAATCCTATTGCATTAATTCTATCATATCTTTAGAACGGATGATAGCTTTTGAAGCTTCTTTTGGCATGGATTTTGGAAACAAAATCTCAAAGCCTACGACGTGACCCTTGTCATCCAAATCGACAAACCTGTCTTCTCCCAAGGATATTGTCTCCTTGATGTGTTTTTTACTTGGAGCCACTCTCACGTACAGTGCATTTGCTTCCTTATCGTATTTTACTGAAGCCATTTCTTTGTAATCCTCCTGCTGTCTGCCACATGACTGATATTATTGAAACTCGTGTATTAAACTTGCTATGAACAACCATCAAATATGCTGGCTGATTTGTAAGTGGATGGTTAACTAGTGCAAAGCTCTTGTAATTTTCTCTTCTTTCATCATAAATTGTTTCAACAGTGTTGTTGATAACAAATGCAACATCTTTTTCACTGATGTCTCTTTCCAATGCCCTTTGTTTTGCATGTCTTGTCCACTTAACTTGGAATGGTAAATCGTTGCTGGTGTGAATTATAATTACTTAAGGGTTTTTGAGAGCTAGTGCGATTTTTACAGGTTAAATTACTTCCATCTTAGAGCAGAAATTTCTGCCTTGTGATGGAAGTACAAGATTAGTTGAAACAAACGTGTTTTACTGCTTTACAGGCATATTCATCTATTGACTTTGTGTTTAGAACAAGTTTCATTATAGGGAAGAATTTTCTTCCTTGGAATGAAACTGCAAGATTAGTTGAAACAAACGTGTTTTACTGCTTTAAAGACGCGTCACCTATTGATTTTGTATTTGGAACAAGTTTCATCATACCATCAAAATTTTGACGGTATAATGGAACTAAAATTTAGTCAGGACAAACGTGTTTTACTGCTTTAAAGACACGTCATCTAGTCAAACTGTAGACAACTAGACTTTAGCCTTTTTTCGGACAATCAATAAAAATGATTTACCCCCAAATTATGCTTGGGAATATGGCGCTGACCTGTTTAAAAATTTCACCAATGTACAATAACATGAGTGAGATAATATCGGTACCAAGAGAAACAATCCTCAAGCTTAAAGAAAAAATGGATCTGGTACAAAAAAGGATAGAAAAACTAGAAAGGTTGATACAAGCAAAAAACTCCTAGCCTTTCTTTTTATCAATTATATCGGTAAACATCTCTTTTAGTTCTGCATATTCTTGCTTAAGCGCCACTAAATCCTTGGAATATTTATTTTCCAATTTTAGTTCTTCATGTCTTCTTGTTTGTAGGATTTGGGCCAATTTCTTTGATAGTATGTTACCGCATTTGATACAATGTGACTTGTCAGAGCTATTTCTTTCCTTACAAGACGGGCAAATCTTTGAGAACAGAATTGATTCCGAGTCATCCTGTTTCTTGAGTCCGTGTAGTTTCAAGATGGCATCTTTTTGGTCACTAGCTGCCAGGTGTTCGTATCTTACCAACATGTGACTTGAGTTACCCCAATTTCCATAGACTTTGGCTATATTGCCAAGCTTCTTTGAATACATTGTAAGTGATGTGTGTCTGAAAAGATATGGCCATACATGTTTTTTTATTCCAGATATCTTTTGTGCATTTTTTAAAAGATTGAAAAATTGCGGGTACCTTATGACACCAGAATCATTATCGTGATACCAGAGAAAAGCATCAGGGTCATCACCCTTGGGGTGTTCTGCCAACCACTCTGTTATAGGGATAAAACTAGTAATTAGTGTCAGTGTCTTTGGTCCCGTTTTACCAGTAGTCGATACTTCCAAACAATCAGTCTCAAACTTTAACCCATTAATTTTTATGTTAATCAACTCGCCTGGCCTGTAAGCCCCTTCAAACAAAGTAAAAATCATGGCGATGTTTCTTTTCACGTATTTACCACCAATCTGTTTTACAGCCTGGATTAACTTGAGAATTTCCTCATCAGTGAGTAGATCGTTTGCTTGAATCTTTTCATATCTGTCCTTGAATGATCCAGGTGTAATCCACGACACGTTAGGATCATAGTCTTTACCTTTTGTTTTATCCGCAATCTCGTCATGCACTGCGTAATGATACAATCTCTTCAGGGCAGTCAGGGTGTCCTTCTTGACTGAATTTTCATAATCTGTGTCAGCTATTATTTTGTGTATGAATTCAATTTCTTTTTTTGTCCATTCGTTTATTTTTTTATCATCTTTGATTTTTAAGATCCGCTGGATACATTCACCATAGTTAGATATTCTTCCATGTGATTTGTTCTCAAGTCTCAACCTATCCAGAAAAGCGCAAGCAGTGTCGGCGTTTTCAGGTAAAAATTTTTTGTGAAAGGCAGCCTTGGCGTATTCGATCCTGGCTCGGCTATTATGGATGTCAAGCTTTATGGTTTTGTTCATATCGTCATAATATGGCCTAGTTTAAAAACGGGAAAATTGTTCATTGTGGGATTTCATTGATAAGAATAACGCAGAGAGAGGGATTTGAACCCCCGCGTGCTTGCGCACATAGGCTCTCAAGGCCCACGCCATGCCGGGCTAGGCGACCTCTGCAAGTTTTTTTTGTAAGGACTTGTTAAAATTTGTTTAAGATCATCGTTTTTTAGAACTCTGAACATTCCATGTAGGAATGGATAATAAGAAAAAGAAAAGGGACGAAAAATTCTAGTGGTGTGCGTGTGGATTAACAGAACCGGTTTCCATTTTTACAAAGGTTCCAGCTGCTTTTTCATGGTGTTCTAAGTTAGATTGGTCTACTTTGATGGCTTGTGGAGGGCAAACTGAAACGCATGCCATGCACCAAATACAGTCATGCTCTCTAATTGGATCAGCCTTGTCTGTGTAGTCCGCTCTGTGTTCTTTTTCAGATTCACCAGTTCCAGCAAATGTGGCACCTATTGTCTTATTTGCAGGAATATCTTGTTCTGTTCTGTACCATTGGAAGACTTGGACAGGACATGCTTCAATGCATGCACCATCTGCAACACATGAATCCCAATCTACAGCTACCATAGTACCACTTACGCCCAATGGTTCGATTTTTTCTCCTCGAGCCTTGAATGACTCGATGCAATTTTCATCTTTTGAGGCTTCTGCTAATCTACCAGGGCCCCATCTGAAGTGAAAATGCTCACCATCGGCGTGATTTATTTTTCCAAGTGGGTTGTAACCCTTTGGAAAATCTTCTGGTATCGGCATGGTTTTTTGTCGCAGGCTATGTTATTTAAACCTAGACAAAACTAAGTAAATTTTGCAATCTCTTTTTCATGTATGTCTTGATTTAACTGATCAACCTTGATTGCTTTAGTAGGACAAACTTCAACACACGCCATACACCAAATACAATCGGCTTCTTTCACAGGATTTGCTTTGTCAGTGTAATCTTTTCTATCATTTCTACCTGTTTCACCAGGATTTTTGTACCATTCAAAAACTTTGACAGGACAGCTTAACAAACAGACTCCATCAGCAATACACGAATCCCAGTCTACAGCTACAAATGTACCATGTACACCTATGGGTTTTATCTCTTCACCAGTAGCCACAGAATCAGATTTTACTTTAGGATCTGATGCTGCTTCAGCAAGACGCCCAGGACCCCAAACCAAATGATAATTTTCACTTAATGGATCTTTGAATTTTTCAATCACATGATGATTTGTAGGGAAGTTAGGGTCTATAGGCACAGTATCCGAGATTGTTGTTACTTATTTAAAGTATATACAAGATAAATTCATATCTTTCACAAATCGTCCTAGTTTATTGGGAATTTTCAAATATGATGTATATCGCAATCCTAACGTAGGCATTTATGCTAAGTGTAACGACAAGTTTGTTTTCATACCGAATGGATTTGCTCCAACAAAGGCAAAAAACCTTGCAGAATTTTTAAAAACCGATTATGTCTTTACGTCAGTTGCAAACACAAGATTACTTGGACCGCTGATGGTGGTAAATAACAGTGGACTTTTGCTTCCACGCAATTGTCATGAAGAAGAGATATCACACTTGAAAAAATCAACCGGTCTTAATGTTGACATACTTGATACAAAGCACACTGCAATAGGAAATCTAATTTGTACAAATGACAAAGGAGCAGTAATGTCTCCGCTTATTCCAACAGAATATGTCAAGAAAGTTGAAGATGTATTACGAGTAGATGTCATAAGAAAAAGAATTGCAGGATATCATCAAACTGGTGCAATGACAGTAGCAAATTCCAAAGGTGGAGTCATTCATCCATCCACAGAGGAAGAAGACATTAAAACAATATCGAAGGTATTAGGTGTAGGGTTAGAGCCTGCAACCATCAACGGTGGATCTCCTTATCTTTGTTCAGGCATGTTAGCAAATAACAATGCAATAGTTGTTGGAGGTATCACGAATGGCCCTGAGCTTGTAATGTTAACCAAGGCCTTTAGAGTTGAAGACTAGATTCTACATCACTTAACATAACATCTATCCTTACCTGTTTTTCAGAACCATTTTCCATATTTCGAATTATAACGCAATTATCATCATATTCCTTGGGTGCAACTATTATGACGCGTTTGGAGTTAGAAGCAATTTCCATCTGTTTTTTCAGGGATTTTCCAGATAGATCCACATCAGTAGGTATGTATTTTAGACGAAGTTGAGAGGCAATACCAATTGCAATTTTTTGCATATCATCATTAACAAAAACTACTGATATTCTAGCATCTTTAATCTGTAGATCTACCTTTTGTTTTTCTAGCAATAGTACAATTCGTTCTACTCCCCCAGCAGCACCAGTAGCACCAAGATCATTTCTTTCAAAGGCTTTTGTCAGTGTATCATATCTTCCACCACCTACAAGTGCACCAACATCAGAGCCTCTTTCAAATACTTCAAAGACTATTCCAGAATAGTAATCAAGACCTCTAACTATGCCAAAATTTATTCTGACATTGTGCACACCTCGATTTTTTAAAGTATCAAACAATTGTACAATTTTATCCCAATTCTTTATTTTACTAGTATCAATTTCTTTTTCTATTTCTTCAGGGAGTCCCTTGATCTCGGCAAATTTTAGAATTTGTTCTAATTCTGGTACAGAGTATCCTTTTTCTCGATATTCTGTAATTATGTCTTGTTTCTTCTTTTTTTGAATCTTATCAACAGCCCTTAGAATATCACTAATTACATCTGATGAGTCAGATTTGAAAACATCTTTAACATATGTCTCAACAAGTTCTCTATCACATACATCAATTACAATATTTTCAAGTCCAAGTCTAGTGAAAAATTTAGATGTAAAATCAATTATTTCTGCATCAGACTCAATATTTGGCGTTCCATAGATTTCTATGTCCCACTGATGGAAGAATCGATATCTACCTTTTTGCGGTTCATCATAACGCCATACACCGCCAAACGTTGAAATCTTTGAAGGCAATCGCATTGATTTTTGAGATGTAGCAAAGCGTGTAAGACCTATTGTAAAATCAAAACGCAATGCCACTTCACGATCTCCTTTGTCAGTAAAATAATAGATCTCATTTTTTATTGATGGACCGCTTTTTGTTTCTATTACAGATAATAACTCAATTGGAGATGGTTCCATGAATTGAAAACCAAATAAATTTGATGTTTCAATAAATTTTTGACGAACATATTCAATTGCAGAAGATTCCTTGGGTTCAATATCTCGCATACCGCGTGGTAAATCCAATTTCAAAACTCATTCTTTTTCCAATGCATTTAGACTTTCTGATTATCAAATCATGGTTAGAATAAATAGTGTACTTTGGACCTAGCAATCCATGGCTTACCGAGATCTAGATCATATGACAGATGCATTCATCGAAGTAACTGGAGGTACGATAGATGAAGCTTTTGAGAATGCAGGCATATCAGTAGTAGACACAATTGTTGATATCAAGTCAGTTGAAAATAAAGAAGATAGAAAAATAGAAATTCATGCAGGCGACTTGAAGAACTTACTATATAGCTGGCTTGAGGAAATGATCATTCTTACAATAACAGATGGATTTGTAGGAAAAACATTCAATGTCAAAATAGCAAAGAATGGTACATACCATCTCTTGGCACAAGTCAGCGGAGAAGAAATTAATTTTGAAAAACATCACTTCAAAATGGAAATCAAATCACCGACGTATCATCTCATGGAGATCAAAGATGAAAAGCCAGTTTTGATGCGGTTTCTTCTTGATCTTTAGGCTAAATTATTAAATAGCTTTTATCTACAACTAATCAAGTTTGGTAGACGAAGAATTAGAAAAAATTATGAAAAAGAAGATGGAAGAAATGAAATCATACAAGGAACCAGAAATTCTTGAACTTGTTGATTCTAATTTTGATAAAGCCATAGTAGGTGATACTCCAGTGATTGTAGATTTTTGGGCTACATGGTGTGGTCCATGTCAGTTTATGTCTCCAATTTTTGAGAAAATGGCGAAAAAATACAAGACCATTAGATTTGCACGGGTAAATGTAGATAATGCGCCAGGCATATCTCAGAGATACGGGGTTTATTCAATTCCGACATTTATTGTATTTAACAACGGAGAACCTGTTGACAAGGCAATGGGAGCAGTAGGAGAACCTGGATTAAACATGCTTGCACAAAAATATGCCTAGTAAGCGTAAAGTGGATTAACTTTTCTCTGAATTTCTATTATTTCGCGGAGGACTTGAAATTCTTCAGGGCTTAGTTTATGGGAAAATGTTTTGAGTAACAATTTTGCTTCTGGAGAAGGTGGAAAAGAATAGAGAATATCTTCTTCAGATATTTGTCTGCCTATTGTTACATTTTGAATTGAGACAGCTACCTCCTTACCTTTTTTTGCAACATTAACACTCTTACCGTTCTCCTGGATTTGATGAACTACTCCAATTTTTCTGCCATCAGAATTCATGACAGATACTTTTTGCTGTAACACACCTGCATTCACTAGTACTCCAAAAACTGCGGGGTTGTTCTGCCTAAACACGAACCCTTTGAGAAATGTGAATTTGCATATGGGTGTAAGCTCTTGAAAAATTGCATTCTCTTCATTTGCAGTATCATCTTGAACCCAATTGACATAGTTATCAATCAAGCTGTAAATTACTTGATCATGGAAGATTTTGATGTGACTGGCTTCTGCTTCATCTTGAGCATCTTGCAGAATCTTTACGTTAAATGCTATTATCACGCCCAAATGTCTATCACGTTCTTTTATTGCTAGTGCTTCCATAACGTCTCGTCGTGTTACTGGTCCGATATCTGCGGTTGATACAGATATGTTTTGTTTTTTCAACATGTCAGTTAAAGCTTCTAATGAACCAATTGTATCACATTTTAGAATTACTCCTTTTGTATCAGTCTTGATAAATACTGATTTCATTTCAGACTCGATCAACTTCTTGAATTCATCAATCTTTGATTCATCAGTAGTTACATAAACAGGACTTCCAGGAAGTGCACCCTCTAGATCTGGTGATGCAATCTTGATACCTGCTGCTGCGATTACCTCGTTTACAGGTCTGAATTTATCCCTAGGATCACGCATCTCATCAAGAGGTTTTGGCAGAAGTATTGCTTTGGGTTTTGTAACTATTACAGAATCTCTCTTGGCAACTAGAATAAAGTCACTTTTTTTCAAAGTGCCATCAATTAAGATAATGTTTGCAGTCATCCCAAGTCCAATCTCTTCTTTGACCTCAAGAACTATACCTCGTGTCTGTTTTTCAGTCTGGTCTAATTTTTTTTGCATATATTGCTGTGTTAGTCCAACCAAAACTGCTAATAATTCAGGCATGCCTTCTCCACTTCTTGCACTGACTGGAACTATTGCTACTTCTTTTAAGAAATCCTTTACTCTGTAAAATGCCTCTGAATTGTATCCTAGAACCGACAATGTTCCCACTACATTATACAGTAATTCATCAAGAGCGGTTTGCACAAATGGGTCTTGTTCTTTGACAGACTGTGAAATGGATTTTGTCGTAGGATTTTTTTTCCAACCAGAAATCATATCCACTTTATTCAATGCAATTACAAACGGAACTTTTCTGCTCTGCAGAATTTTTAGACTTTCATTAGTTTGGGGTTGGAATCCTCGGTTTACATCTACAACTAAAATAGCAATATCTGCAGCAGAGCCACCCCTTGCTCTAAGATTTGTAAATATTTCATGCCCCGGAGTATCAATAACAAGTAAACCAGGAATTTCTTGATTTTCTCCACCCATTTTTGCAAAAAGAGGTCCACAGACTTTCTTTAATGTGTCAGTAGGAAGAAAACTTGCACCTATGTGTTGAGTAATTCCACCAGCCTCTCTTGCTTGTACACCTGTACCTCTTATCTTGTCTAACAGTGATGTTTTACCAGAGTCTACATGACCCAGAACTGCGACTATGGGCTGTCGTATGTGCAACTACTTTCACTTGAATACCACAGCTATTTCTTTTTCAAAACTTTCCTTAGAATCAGAAGCATGAATGATGTTATCAGATATGCCTAGTCCAAAGTCTCCCCTTATTGTTCCGGGAGCAGCATCAAATGACTTGGTTGAACCTATCATCAATCTAGTTGTTGCAATTGCATTATTTCCTTCTACAATAGCTGCAACTACATTTCCCGATGTGATAAAAGAAACTAATTCTCCAAAAAACGGTTTTGTGTTATGTGCAGAATAGAATTCTTCTGCCATTTGTTTTGTAAAGGTAAACATTTTCAATTTCAAAATGTTAAACCCCCTGTGTTCAAATCTAGAGATAATATCGCCTACTAATTTTCTTCCTACACCGTCAGGTTTTACAATGAATAGTGTCTGCTCAGTCATTTTACTTTTTGACCTTTATTCCGCCCTTGACATATTTATTAGTCCACTTGAGTCTTCTTGGATCACGTTTTAGGACTAGCATGTTCTTTTTGCATTTTGAAGAACAAAACCAAAACACCGAACCATCATTTTTTACAAGCATGGTACCTGAACCTTTTGCTACAGGTCTATTACAAAAACTACAAGGCTTGACTAGAACACTCAATTTTTATCACTTTATTTTTCTCGCTTCACGTTCGGTCTCTCGTAATATGAGAATGTCTGACATTCTAACAGAACCTTTTACATTTCTTGTTAGAATTCTTCCCCTATCTTTACCATCCAATATCTTTACTCTAACTTGTATAACTTCACCAGCAATTCCAGTCCTTCCCACTATTTGTATAACTTCGGCAGAGGTAGGAACTTCAGTACTCATTTGCTAACTTGACCGCCTTTTATCTGCGACAAGGATGCCACAATTTGGTCTACTATATGTTGAGCATCGCCAGAATCTAATATCGCAGCAGCAGCAGAGGTAACATCAATTCCCAAAGACTTTCCTAATTCTTGTCTACTTGGAACAAAGCCATATGGGATTCCATGCTCCTCACACAGTATAGGAAGGTGAGCAACTACCTCTGGTGGTTCTACATCTTCTGCAATAATCACCAGTTTACTTATTCCCCTTTCAATTGCTTTTGTAACTTCGTTGGTACCTTTCTTTACTTTGCCACTTTGATGTGCGACTCTTACAGCCTCATAGATTGGGCTAACCAAGTCAGTGGGCACCTGAAACTTTACGTAATAAGCCTTAGCCAGATGTATCACCCATTGGGATCATTTCCATTCTTTCTGTCGTTTCAATTGGTTTTAAAAGTGTTATCTGTCAAGTGCAGTCTTTACCTTTTTCAGGTATTTTGCAAAAATATCATCCAATTTAGATTGGGAGGAGGATTCGGCATAGATTCTAGCTATTGGCTCAGTACCACTCAATCTTACCATAATCCAGCTTGAATCATCTAATGATAATTTGATTCCATCAGTAAGATCTTTTTTGTAAGGTTCCACTTTTAGAATTTTCATTATTTTTTTAAAATCATCTTTTGAGCATTCTATTTTTCCTTTCGTAGTAAAAGATGGAGGTAACAAATTCATTTCTTTGGATAAAGAATTTTTGCTGTTTGCTAAAAGATCAAGTAATATGGCCATGGTCATAGAACCATCTCTAACTTGATTATGTTTACCATACATGAATCCACCATTTTCTTCAAAACCAATAATTGCATTTTCTTTTACCATTTTACGAGAAACTTCAACACTACCTACCCTAGTTCGTAGAACTTTAGATTCAGAATTTGCAGCTATTTTTTCTATTACAGATGTAGAATTAACTGATGTAACTATCTTTGACTTTGAATATTTCTTTAGAATGTACTTTGATAAGAGTAATGCAGATCTATCACCTGTAAGAATTTTTCCAAATTCATCACAAAAAATACTTCTATCGCCATCTCCATCAAATGCTATTCCAAAATCAGATCTTGATTTGATGACCATGTTTGAAAGTTTGTCTAAATTTTGAGGGGTTGGTTCTGATCCCCGTCCTGGAAAAGTGCCATCTATTTTTTCATTTATTAGGATTGTCTCACATCCAAGATCTTTACATAACCTAGGGGCAGTTACTGCCTGAGCGCCGTTACCAAGATCTAACACGATCCTGAGATTTCGTGATTTGATTTTGCGTGTGTTAACTCGGTCCTTGACTCCAGAAATGTACGTGTCAATAGATGTGGATTCTTTTGTAATTGAACCAAATTTATTTGAAATTTTCCATTTTTTCTTGAAGTAAAATTCCTCCACCAGGAGTTCGTCTTCTCTTGATATTTCAATTCCATCTCTTGCAATGACCTTCATTCCATTATATTGTGGAGGATTGTGTGATGCAGTTATCATAATTCCTCCAGTATAACCAAGTTGTCGTGTGGCAAACTGCAAACAAGGCGTAGGAACTATTCCACATACTACAGAATCTAAACCTGCTGAGCTCAGCGCAGCTGTTACTATTTTTGATATAATTATACTTGATTCTCTTCCATCATAACCTACTAAGATGGGTCCTTTTTTGAAAAAACTTGCAATTGATAGAGTAATTTTTGAGATAAAGTCAAGGGTAAGATCCTCTCCAAATACCCCTCGAACCCCATTAGTCCCAAATAACTTTGCCATACCGACCATCAACAATAGATAAATTTGTCTTAAAAGTCATGGTGCATGCGGGAGTTGCCAAGCCTGGTCAAAGGCGCAGGGCTTAGGACCCTGTCTTTTAGGAGTTCGTGGGTTCAAATCCCACCTCCCGCACCTATTGAACTATACAAAGCTGCATTTCTTTGTGATTACGAAAATGAACACTACAAAAATTATTTGAACATTCATAGCAATGCCAATCACCTATAGTAGAACACACTTTGCAAATTTTTACAGGGTTGTTATGATCATAACTATTTCCCCTATTATGTGACCTGTGAGAACTTTTTTGTTTATCCATCATTCTTCCTCATTTAAGTTAAAATTTGAAAAACTTCTATCTCTCATTCAACAACACATTACAGAATTACAATATCTAGTTGGACTAGCATTCTTACAATACGTCATATTCCAAAAGGCTATTTAAGTATTAATAAGTGGAGTATGTCTAACAATTAGAATGGATAAGACAATTGTAGAACTGGTTGTGGTTGGAAATGACCATGAAGGTGTAGTAGCAGGCTTTACTAATTTCATTTTTCAAAATAACGGAAACATAGAGAAGATTAATCAAAATGTTGTAAAGGGACTTTTTGGAATGTACTTGGAAGCATCTTTTGTAAAGAAACTTGACGTAAACAAATTCAGTAAAGAGGCAGAGAATTTGGCAAAAAATCTCAAGATGGAAGTCAATATCCACTATGAAGTATCAAAAAGAAAGAAAGTGGCAATACTTGTAACAAAAGAACCCCATTGTCTAGAAGCTATACTTGATGCAAGAACAAAGGGTAAGCTCAAAGGAGAGATCGTAGTATTGATAGGCACAGAAAACACCTTATCATCTTTGGCAAAAAAGGCAAATATTCCATTTATCCTAGTAGATGAAAAAGATCAGTCGAAAGCAGAAGAAAAAATAATTTCTGTCATAAAAAAATTTAATGTTGATCTAATAGTACTTGCAAGATACATGCGTATACTTTCTCCCAATTTTGTATGGAGATATCCTAATAGAGTTATCAACATACATCCATCACTATTACCTGCATTTCCTGGTGCCTTTGCTTATGTTCAAGCATATGAACGAGGCGCAAAAATTGTAGGTTGTACCGCACATTATGTAACTGAGGATTTAGATCAAGGTCCCATAATTTTCCAAGATGCATTTACAATAGATGAGAATGAAACTTTAGAGTCTTTGAAAAAGAAAGGACAGAGATTAGAAGCTAGTACATTACTAGAAGCTGTAAAAATGCATCTTGATGGAAGATTAGAGGTATATTGGGGCAAGGTACATGTTAAACCCAAGAGATCTAGATGATAGTAAGAGACCTTGTAAATACAGATATTCTCAAACTAACAAAGAGAAGATCAGTCGCATTAATTCCAGTCGGATCAATTGAACAGCACGGTCCCCATCTTCCTGTATCCACTGATTCGGACATAGTTTCATACATAGCAAGACAAGTCTCAGAAAAAAATGGATTTTTGTTATTACCTACGCTTCAATATGGTGTTTCTTTTGAGCATCATCCATTTTTTAACTTGAGTGTATCAAGCCCTACTTTAGAAAAGATTCTAGTTGAGTTATGTGTTTCATTATCAAAAAACCATGTTGACAGGGTCATTATACTCAATGGACACCATGGAAATCTAGACGCGTTAAAAAAACTATCAGGTAGAGTTTCCAAGAAAATAGGCGTCAGACAACATATCATTGTTTATTCATACTGGCATTTTATGAAGAGAGTGTTTGATCATGCGGGATTTGTTGAAACATCAATCATGTTAGCAATATCTGATAAAGTGTTGATGAATAAGGCTGAAAAAGGACTGATTCCTGACAGTTTGTCAAAGAGTAAATTGAATCGATTAAGCAAGAAGGCAAACAAGTCGTTTATTTCAGTAACAAAAAATGGTGTCTGGGGAGATCCAACTAGAGCTACACGAAAGGACGGAAAGGCGATTTTGAATGAAATAATCTCAAATTTGGTAAAAGAGAGTCAAACTTGCCTTACTGGAATAGGTTGAAAGTTTCACCAATGAAATTTTAATATATACCCTCCATAGAGTGTGTAATAAGTGAAATAAATGTCAGTAGATATGGCAGTAAAAGTACTTGATGAAAGCCTAAACAAGGTTGTGCTTATCAAGCTGAAAGGCGGCAAAGTGATAAGAGGCAACCTTCATGGTTTTGACCAACACATGAACCTGCTACTTGAATCTTCAGAAGAGATTCCTTCTGAAGGAGAGACAAAAAGCCTTGGAACCATAGTTGTCAGAGGAGACAACGTAGTTATCATATCTCCTCCACCAAAGTGAGTGTATTATGACTAAGGGTACCACCTCAATGGGAGGCTATACAAGGAAACACGTACATATCAGATGTAGAAGATGTGGAAAAAATGCTTACCATGTACGACACAAACGATGTGCTAGCTGTGGTTTTCCTGAGGCTAAAATAAGAAAGTACACCTGGATCAAATGGTATACCTAAATGGAAGAAATAGCGCTAGTTTTTAGCTCTCTGGCAGGCGCATGCACCGCGGTTGCATTAGACAAAGTTCCAAAAATAAAACGCAATAAACAAACTCCAACTATTAATTCTGCAATTACAAATCAATTACATTCACTAAGAATGGAAAAGGAAATACTATCAAAAACTATTACAAGACTTCACCAACAAGAGTCAGACGTTACAATAATTCAAAAAGACAAGCTCTTGCTTCGTTATCAGCATCAGCTTGGAACAGTCATTACCAAGATTGAAAAACTTGAGATTGCAAGCAAGTATCCAGATCTAGGCCCAGTTGGTGATAGTTTGATTTCACTAATGGATAATAGATTATCGCAGTTAGATCAGAGATTACACGAGATTTCTTCAAAGATCACAGTAAATACGATCACTCAATCCAAACAATCTGAAAGACCGATTGAAACAATATTAGAAAATCCCCAAGTCAAGAAGATAGAACCTAAAATAGAGAATCAAAAAGAAAAGATCGAGATTCAAGAGGAGAGAATAGTAAAGCCAGAGTGGTTACCCCCAATGGAGATTCCAACATATGAAAAACATAGAACAGTAGAACTGAGCACCCTAACAGAGATCACAAATAAGATTCCACAGTTCCCAGCTGAATTCATTAGGCCTGTACAAATTGAACCACAGATTTCTCAAAAAATCATAGAACCGATAACAGTTGAAAAACCAATACTAGTATTACCTCAACCCATTACACAAAATGTAACAGAAGAGATCTTACCAGAATTACCGAAACCAGAACTTGTACAAGAACCAGAAAGAAAGATTCAGCTTCCAACAGCAATCAAAATACCTGAAGAAGAGAAATTAGAAGATGATGACAAAGATTTGGATAAAATAAAAAGCGAAATAATGAAGGCATTATCAAAACTAGAACAAGTAGAGGTAGAATAATTGACAGTGGATGATGCCATTGAGGCATTATCACCACAGGCGTTAAAGATGGTCAAGAACAATTTTGTCATAGGTCTTGGAAGTGGAAGAGCTGCAACATCCATAGTGAAGCTATTATCATCATACATTAAAAAGAACAAATTTTCTGTCAAAGCAATACCTACATCTTTACAGATCAAGATGGAAGCAGAAAGAGGAGGAATTCCAATAATAGAGGCAGACCAGATTAATCATATTGATCTAGTCTTTGATGGTGCAGACCAAATAGATACAAAAGGAAATATGGTAAAAGGTGGGGGAGGGGCCCTCTTGCGAGAAAAAATCCTGATAAGCATTGCAAATAAAGTTGTAATAATTGCTGACGAATCAAAATTTGTCAAAAAACTTGATCGAAGTGTTCCCGTAGAAGTTTATCCATTTGCAAGAAATACAGCTGATATGCAAATAAGAAAATATGGTGGAAAGCCACACATTAGACTACTAGAGCGCGGTTATCCATTTGTAACCGAGAATGGAAATATCATATTGGATTGCGACTTTGGTCAAATACAAAATCCCAAAGAACTTGCAACAAAGATAATAGAGATTCCCGGTGTCATAGAGGTAGGAATATTTCCAAAACCAGACATTATTTACAAGGCAAAAAAAAATGGCAAGTATGAAATCATACGATAACATCAGGATGTGAATTACACTATGAAATGTGATCGTTGTGAAAATATGGTTGTTTACTCTCGAAAATATTCTGGGGAAAATCTTTGTTCTAGATGTTTTTCGAATTCAATTGTAAACAAAACTACAAGAACGATATCAAAGTACAACATGATAAAACCTGGTGATGTCGTAGGAGTTGCAGTATCAGGCGGAAAAGATTCTCTTTCTTTGTTACAAGCATTAAAAGAAATTTCTCAGGATCATAACTTTACGCTAAAAGCGATTACAGTGGATGAAGGAATTCCAGGATATAGGGATGAGGCTCTAAAAATTGTGGAGGATTTTTGTAAAAAAATGGATGTAGAGCACAAGGTGTATCAATATAGTTCTCTTTTCGGTACAACTTTAGAACAAACCTTAGAGGTTAGAGGTGACGAAAAAGTTTCATCTTGCTCCATATGTGGGATATTAAGAAGAAGAGCAATTGATTTTGGTGCCATTGACCTCAAAGTTGACGTAATTGCAACAGGTCATAACTTGGATGACATGTTACAGACTTTTATAATAAACCTCATTTCAGGAGACACAAAAAAAATTGGCTGGATGGATCCTGATACTTCTGAAAATAAGACACGAAAGATAAAGCCATTTTGTGAGATTTATGAAAATGAGATTGTATTTTATGCATTTACAAATGAAATTCCATTTCAATCAGAAGAATGTCCCCATATGAACGAGGGAATCCGAACTGAGATTCGTAATTTTCTAAATTCCTTAGAAAAAACACATAGTGGTATCAAAAATAACATGTACAAATCAATTCTAAAGATCTCCACTACCCTCAAAAATTCTAACAATTCAGAATGGAGGACTTGCTCAAAATGCGGAAATGAGTGCACCGGAGAGATATGCTCCGTCTGCAATACATTGACTAATCTTCGATTAAACTAACCCTAATGCACATAAAGAACTTGTAATTACAATAAATTTGGTAGTAGGTAGGGTTGGGGCGCTAGCCGTGCCCTGTCTCTGAAACCGGCTATATGCAGAGACCAGTAACTGCTGGATAAATCTCTAGATAGACGGTACTCGCTTGACTTGCGGATATGAAATCACGCCGAAGCGGGTGGATACAGGACTGAGGTTGTCCGAAGGGATAACTCTCAAGTTCTAACTGCCGAAAGGGATGAGGTCCGGGAGGGAGCAATCCTAAGGTAGAGCATCCACGCTGCTTCGTCTACGTGGCGGATCTTGCTTGACTTGAGATGAGACCGCTTGTCTAGACTGGAACTAGCGGATCTACTACCTTAATATTCTTAAATTAGACTAGGAACAACATGGAAGGATTAATCTCTGGAAAGAAGAGAACTTATGATGAATTCAGATCAAGCATACCCTCCAGTGTAGTAACACTGTTTGATGAACTCCGCAGTTATTGCTTGACACTTGGAAGAAATGTAATTGAAGATGTTCGTATGCACAGAGTTGTATTTGCAAAATCAATTACATTTAGAAGTTTTGCAGACATTGAACCTCAACGAGACTTTGTCACAATAAAGATCAAAAGAGATAGAAAAGAGCCAGAAAAAGAAATACAAGTAAAAGTAAACGATAATCTTGATGAGATCAAAAAACTTCTTTTGGATGCATATACTAGCATCCATTAATAACGAATTTCAAAATCAGAAAATTCTCCAACATAATTTTCCTCAGTAATTTTTAATTCTGTTACAACTGCACCAGCAGAACCAAAGCGAGCCCATTCTACTACCGCATCTACGCTTGAATCATTTCCTTCCAGAGTTGCTTCTACGTTATCATCCGGAAGATTTCTTACCCATCCTAAAACATTATTTTTTTCAGCTGTTTCCATCATTCCTTGACGAAAGTAAACACCTTGGACTCGTCCTGTTATCAAAAGATGAACTCTCTTTGAATCCATGGTGTTTTTATTTTTTAAAACTACTAATTAGTCTTGAGAGATTATTCGCGCTCTTTCATTCTGGATCGGCCAGTCTTTCTAGCTGCGATGCTTCCAACCTTACGTCCAGGTGGAGCGTTTCGTGATACGGTAGAGCTTCTTCCAACATGTTGATGTCTTCCACCACCGTGTGGGTGTACATATACAGCTTGAGCAACACCTCTGACTATTGGATATTTGTGTCCCTTGGAACGTTTTCTTCTCCATGCAGGTCCAGCTCTCATAAATGGCCTATCACCAACACCGCCTCCAGCAAGAACTCCTATCATGGCTCTGTTCTGTGGATTAAGGGTCGTAAATTTTCCAGATGGTAGTTTTATTGTTACACCTTCAGAACTATGTGAAAATACTGTTGCATATGTACCAGCAGATTTTACTATTGCTCCCCCATCACCAAAATGTTTCTCGACATTACATACTATAGTACCATCAGGAATGTTTTGAACACTAATTACGTTACCTGGAGAAATATTAGATTTTAGACCAAATTGAAATTTAGAACCAATTTTGGTACCAAGAACAGATGGAACAAAAGACTGTAAACCAGTTTCAAATTGGACTTTAGCAAGAGGAGCATCTCTTCCGGTTTCATGAACAATATCTATCACTTTAGCTTCATGTTGTTCTGCCAATGGGAATCGAGGATATTTGGCTGGGAGTAACTTTCCAGTAGACGCAGCACGGAACTGCATTCCTCCTCTACCTCGTCTTCTTACTAGTGGTCGCTTACCCAAAGTACCCGTTTTGGTTTATCCTGTAAATTTTAATCTTCTGGTCCTTTGTTTCGGATCAAAGACGACAAAGGTATAAAAATTAGTTTGAGGGTGCTAAAACTGTGAGCCAGAACACACTCTCCCTTAAGGTACTTGAGGCTTATACTCGTGATGTCGGGAGAGGAGTGGCACGTATTGATTATGATTCTATGGATTCACTTGGGGCGTCTACAGGCGATGTTATTGAAATTAAGGGAAAAAGAAGGACTGTAGCCAAGTGTTTACCACTCTATCCTTCTGACGAGGGAAAGGGGATTATCAGGGTAGATGGATTGGTTCGAAATAACGCAGGTATTGCAATTGGTGATACTGTTGCGGTAAGAAAGATCAAGGCAGTAGCTGCTGAAAAAGTAGTTGTTGCCCCATTAGAGGCAATACCACCAATCGATGAGAGATATCTTGCAGATGCATTAGAAAGTGTGCCATTGATAAAAGGAGACAATGTAATGGTACCTTATTTTGGTGGAAGACTAACTTTTCAAGTCATTGGTGTTACACCTGCAGCTGACGCCGTACTTGTCACACAAAAAACAGTGTTCCACATTGCAGAAAAAGGAGAGACTCTTCGCGGTGTACCTCAGGTAACCTATGAAGATATTGGAGGATTAACTGATGAAATTAAGAAAGTTCGTGAAATGATAGAACTTCCTCTAAGACATCCAGAAATTTTTGAAAAGCTTGGAATTGAAGCTCCAAAAGGAGTATTATTGTATGGACCTCCTGGAACTGGAAAAACATTGTTAGCAAAAGCTGTTGCAAATGAGAGCAATGCTCATTTCATTAGCATATCAGGACCAGAGATAATGAGCAAGTTTTACGGTGAAAGTGAAGCTAGATTAAGAGAAATTTTCAAGGAAGCAAAAGAGAAATCTCCATCCATCATATTTATTGACGAAATTGATTCGATAGCTCCAAAAAGAGAAGAGGTGACTGGAGAGGTAGAAAGAAGAGTAGTTTCCCAATTACTTTCCCTAATGGATGGTCTTGAAGCTAGAGGAAAGGTAATTGTAATAGCTGCAACCAATAGACCAAACGCAATTGATCCAGCTCTTAGAAGACCTGGAAGATTTGATAGAGAAATTGAGATCAAAGTACCAGACAAGAAGGGTAGAAAAGATATTTTACTAATACATACAAGAAACATGCCTCTCAGTGATGACGTTAATTCTGATAAAATTGCAGCAATAAGCCACGGTTATGTCGGCGCTGATTTAGAATATCTATGCAAAGAAGCTGCAATGAAATGTCTTAGAAGACTACTTCCAGAACTTAACATGGAAGATGAGAAACTTCCACCAGAGACACTTGATAAACTAGTAGTCAATGGTGATGATTTCCAGAATGCAATAAGAGAGGTTACACCATCAGGAATGCGTGAAGTATTTATTGAAAATCCCGATGTAAGTTGGGACGAAGTTGGCGGACTTGAAAGTGTTAAGCGTGAACTACAAGAGGCTGTAGAATGGCCAATGAAATATCCCACCCTATATTCAAAGCTAGGACACAGAATGCCAAGAGGAATATTGTTACACGGTCCTAGTGGAACCGGTAAAACTCTGATGGCAAAAGCTGTTGCAACTGAAAGTGAAGCCAATTTTATTTCCGTAAGAGGACCAGAATTACTCTCAAAGTGGGTAGGCGAATCAGAACGTGGAATAAGGGAAATATTCAGACGAGCAAGACAGGCATCGCCTTGTGTGATATTTTTTGATGAGATTGACTCTATTGCCCCAATACGTGGAGTAGGAGGTGAAACAGCGGTGACAGAGAGAGTAGTAAGTCAGCTTTTAACTGAATTAGACGGAATAGAAAGTTTGCATGGAGTTGTTGTGCTTGCTGCAACCAACAGAGCTGACATGATAGATACAGCGTTGCTCAGACCAGGTAGATTTGACAAGATAATACTTGTTCCGTTACCAGACAAGGAAGGAAGGAAGAAGATTTTGGAGATAAATACAAAGGAAATTCCAGTGATAAGAGAATCCATGGTAAATAGCATAAAGAATCCAGATTATGTAGACATTGACAAGATCGCAGAGGCAACTGATGGAATGAGTGGTGCAGACGTAGCATCAATAGCAAATACTGCAGTATCACTTGTAATACATGAATTTCTTGACAAGTATCCTGATCAAAAAGAAGCTGAGAAACAGGCTACAGAGGCAAAGGTTACCATGAGACATTTTGAAGAGGCTGTAAGAAAAGTAAAGACACAAAAGGAATTAAAGATAGGCGAAAAGGTCGCAGTTCCATACTATAGGTAATTTTAATAAAATAACTTTTCTAATCCTAGTAAATGTCACAATTTGGATACAAGGGTAAAGGACTAGAATTTCTTACAAGTAATAAGATAGAGATAGGAAGCCAGGTAAAGATTCATGCTGATTTGATTTATTCTGGAGTCATAATGCCAAGATATGAACACAGTGATGACCATCATATCGTTTTAAAACTAAAAAGTGGATACAACATAGGATTAGAACTTGATAAGATAAAAAAAATAGAGATAGAGGCAGCACCCACAATAAAAAAAGAAATCATTCATAATAATTCAAAACCAAATACAAAACTTCCAAAAATTCTCCTATTATCAACAGGTGGGACAATTGCGAGTAGGATAGACTATAGAACTGGTGCGGTCACCCCCGCCCTTACTGCTGCAGAGCTTAATGCAAGTGTTCCAGAACTTTCAATTATCGCCAACATAGATACCGAAGTACTTTTCTCAGAATATTCTGAAAATTTACTTCCAGAGCATTGGATAAAGATTGCAGAGAAACTTGATTCTTATTCCACATCAGAGTATGATGGAATCATAGTAGCTCATGGTACAGATACTATGCAATATACAGCATCGGCATTAGCATTTTCCCTTGCAGGATTTCCAAAACCAGTTGCTCTAGTAGGTTCCCAGAGATCATCAGATAGACCATCCTCAGATGCAGCATTGAATTTAATTGCGGCAACAAGATTTTTGACAGAAGTACATTCTCCCGGAATTTTTGTAATAATGCATAATAATTCAAGTGATGATGAAATTGCCTGCAACTGGGCAACGCGTGTAAGAAAAAACCATACCAGTAGACGAGATGCGTTCAAGACAATAGGAGGTCCTCCAGCATACATCGTAAAGACAAATAGTATTGAAAAAGATAAGCTGTTCGATATCCCTAAAAGAGAATACGTGCCAAAGATCAAGTTTGATAGTCGTGTCCTGTTGTTGAAATATTATCCAGGGTTTGATTCCAAGGTTATTGATTACGCCATAGATTCTGGATATAGAGGAATAGTCATAGAGGGAACTGGACTTGGACATGTAGGCAAGACAATGTACGGAGCAATTGAAAAGGCAAAGAAAAAGGGATTATTCGTTGGAATGACATCTCAGTGTATTGATGGAATTGTAAGAATGACAGTATATGACAGCGGAAGAGATCTCTTGAATCTAGGAGTCATACCACTTGGAAATACGATACCCGAGACAGCTCTTGTGAAAACAATGTGGGCGTTAGCTAATTCCAAAGATGTTGATGAAATGACAAAACTAATGAAAGAAAACATCGCGCTTGAATTTTCAGACTAAGCTTTAAAACAAGTATAGGAATAAAATTACAAGTGTCTGAAATACAAATTGACAAAATAGGACTACTCGTAGGATTAGAAATTCATCAACAGCTTGCAACTGGAGCCAAGTTGTTTTGCAGATGCAAACCTATCGAATCAGATGAATATACAATTAAATTTTCACGCAAATTAAGGATAACAAGTAGTGAATTAGGAGAGTTTGATCCTAGCGCTATTTTTGAGAAAAGTAAAGAAAAGACAATTTTGTATTCCAGAAATCCAGAGAGTAGTTGTTTAGTAGAACAAGATGATGAACCTCCACATGATCTTGATCATAATGCAAAAGAAACTGTTTTGATAATGTCATCTGCATTAAAATCAAATATTTTCAATGAAATCTATGTTATGAGAAAACTTGTAATTGATGGTTCCAATACCTCAGGTTTTCAGAGAACCATGTTAGTGTCTACGGGTGGTAGTCTAGAAGTCAACGGCAAGAAGATAGGAGTTCAAAGCATTTGTCTTGAAGAAGATGCTGCAAAACTACTCCAGGATTCAAAAGAGACAAGAGAATACAGTTTAGACAGATTAGGAATACCACTAGTGGAAATAGCATTAGATCCAGTTTCTGGTACACCTCAAGAGATCAAGGATATAGCATTAACCTTAGGTCGAATGTTACGTGCAACAAAAAGAGTAGGAAGAGGGATTGGATCAATTAGACAGGATGTCAACGTATCAATAGAAGGGGGTGGAGCAGTGATAGAAGTAAAGGGCGTACAGAAATTAGATCAATTAGAGAAAGTTATAGAATATGAGGCAAAAAGACAACATGGACTCAAAATCATTTCAGAGAAACTAAGGACATTGAAAACAGAAAAAATAGTCGTGGATCATGATATAAAAAATGTATCAGACATTTTCAAAAGCTGTAAATCAAAAATCATTCAAAAGTCTCTTTCAGAAGGTTCTTCAATAAAGGCAATGAAAATCAAAGGATTTGCAGGAATGTTTGGATGGGAACCATATCCAGGAATAAGACTAGGAAAACAATTAGGTGAGCTGGTAAGATTCTTTGGATTAGGCGGCTTGTTTCATTCTGATGAACTACCAAACTATGGTATCGAAGAGCCAGAAATTCAACAAATAAGAAATATGTTAAACACAGGATCTAATGATGCTTTTATCATAGTGGCTGGAAATGAAAAAAAACTTGATACAGTCATAGAGTCCATCATAAAACGAATTGAGGATGCAAAAAATGGAATACCTGCAGAGACAAGAGCTGCTACAATTACAGGTGAGACAGTATTTCTACGACCAAGACCTGGTTCTTCCAGAATGTATCCTGAAACAGACATACCCCCAATTATTGTAAACAATACTGAGATAGAGCAGGCAAAAAATAAGATTCCAAAATCATGGGAAGAGAATCTCTTAGCATTACAAAAACAATATGAGTTAAATCAACAGCTTTCTGCGCAGATATTTGATTCAGAGTATCTAGATCTGTTTGAGACAATATGTAAAGACAAGAAAGTCTCTCCTAATTTTGTAGCCTCAACTCTTTGTGGTACAATTACAAATTTGGAGCGACGAGGAATGGATTCAGGATTACTAAAAACTGCAGATATTTTAGAAGCCTTTGATTTAGTAACTGAAGGAAAGATAGCAAAAGAATCACTTGAGATGATATTTGAGAGTATCATGAGTAGAAAATCAAAAACTATTTCGGAGGCCATCAAGTCTAATGCGTTGAATACCATAGAAGATGTGGAACTACATAAAATACTAGATGAATTGATAGAGTCTAATCTTAAAATCATCAAGGAACAAGGATTAAGATCAATGGGACCGCTGATGGGTTTGGCCATGAAAACACTACGAGGAAAAGTAGATGGTCAAAAACTAAATCAACTATTGGAAAACAAGATAAAGATCAAGATAGACGGAAAATAAACAAAAGGTGCGGGAGGTGGGATTTGAACCCACGAACTCCTAAGAGATAAGGTTCTGAGCCTTACGCCGTTGACCAGGCTAGGCGACCCCCGCAATAACGTGAGAATTAAAATCCTACAATAAGTGTCTTTTTTATAGACACAAAATCTCATTTGAAAATTATTTACTCACATTAGTCATTTTATCAATTATAGAGATAGCATTGTGTAGTTCATGAATCCTTGTTGCCCTGTTATCTTCAAATGACTCATTCCAGGGTTGTGAATAAAGTATCACAGACTTTCCTTCTTCAAGCATGCTTTTTGCATTAAGAGGAGAATCATCAATAAAGACATCATAATCTAGTTGTGATTTTTCTATCCCTTCTAATACACCAACATAATTTTTGAAATTTATTTTATGTAATTTGAGCCAGTTTTTTACATCATTATGTGTAGATTCTTCTCTTGCGGTGACGATATCAACAGTACCAAGACTTGACAATTTAGCAATAGTAGACGCAATATTGTTTTCAGTTGGAGGAATATCTTCCCACGATTTCCAGCAAATTGAAAGCTCGTTGTAAAAATCAAATTTATCTATTCCGTGATTTTTCCAAAAATCCCATTCAGATATCTGAGATTTTAATATCGTTGGTCTTATTTTGTTGTTATATGATATCCAAGATGCTATAACATCTGCTAGAACCCCATCCACATCAAGCGCTATCTTCAATGTCATTAACTCCCGTTAAAACTATCTTTTAGTTCTTCAAGTAATTTACGTTGGTGTTTGTCTACCTTAGTTGGTATATTGATAACAAGTCTAACATACTCATCTCCTCTACCTCTTCCGCTCTGTCGAGGGAGTCCTTTTCCTTTTAGTTTAACTATGGTATTTGGTTGACTTCCTGATTCTACTTCAAGTTTTTCTTGTCCCTCTAGTGTTTCAACTAGAATATTTTTTCCTAATGCTGCATCAATCATAGAAATATTCACATCATAGAAAACATCAGCACCATCTCTCTTGAATCTATCATGTGGTTTTACTCTAATTCTAACGATCAGATCACCATTTGCTCCATTTTGAATGGATTCTCCCTCATCTGGAATTCTATATTCTCCATCTTCTACTCCAGGCGGAATTTCAAATGAAAATTTCTTTGTCGCCTTTTGTTTTCCAACTCCCTTGCATTTTGAACATGGTCTTTCTATGATCTTACCTTGACCTCTACAGGTATTACATGGTTGTACAGTTACAAATGTAGAAAATCCACTGCTACGTGATGTCCTGACTTGACCGTGTCCATTACATACAGAACATGTTCTCATAGATGTACCAGGAGTACAGCCTGATCCGTTACAGGCATCACAATTTATTAGTCTAGGCAGGTCAATTTCTTCTTTTTTTCCCTTGAAGGCTTCTTCCAATGTCAATGTAGTTTCATACATAAGATCAGAACCCCTTGATCTTCCTGATCCTCCAAAATCAAATCCTCCGAATCGAAATCCTCCACCACCTCTACCAAAGATAGATTCGAAAATAGAATCAAAACCACCTCCTCCAAAAATATCTTCAAAGTTGGCTCGTGAGCCCTGAAATATATCATCAGTACTATATTTTCCATCAACGCCTGCGTGGCCATACGTATCATAGATTTTACGTTTTTCCGAGTCAGATAATACCGCATAGGCTTCCGAAATCTCCTTAAAATGTTCGGCTGCATCTGGTGACTTGTTTTTATCAGGATGAAATTTCAGAGCAAGTTTTCGATATTGTAATTTTATTTCATCTTGTGCAGATGCCTTTGAGACCCCCAAAACCTCATAATAATCACGTTTAGCACTCATAATAATTCAATTAGATTATTCCCTTGTATAAAGATCAGTTCGGTGAATTGCTTGCATCTTGTCCAGTGGCACTAGGCCCACTTTGTCCGGTTGCCTCGGGTCCACCTTGTCCAGTTGCTCCAGGTGGAGGTGTAGCGTTTTTGTAAAGTTCTGTGCTAATATCGTTTATCAGTTTTGTTAACAGATCAAGTTTTGGTTTTATCTCTTCAATTCCTTTATCAAGAACATCTTTTAGCTCTTTCATTGCGTTGCTTACTTGAACGCCTTGTTCTTGTGATATCTTGTCCTTTTGTTCACTGATCAGCCTTTCTGCTGCATAGATAGATTGTTGTGCTTCATTTTTGATCAAAACTTCTTCTTTTTTCTTTTTGTCCTGTTCAGCGAAAAGTTCAGCATCCTTTGTCATCTTTTCTATATCAGATTTGGCAAGTTTTGTACTTGCAGTAATAGTTATTTTTGCTTCTTTTTGTGTTGCTAGATCTTTTGCTGCCACATTTAGTATACCGTTTGCATCAATATCGAACTTGACTTCAATTTGTGGAATACCTCTTGGTGCAGGAAGGATTCCTGATAGATTAAAGCTTCCAAGGGATACATTATCTGCAGCCATTGGTCTTTCTCCTTGCACTACATGTATGGTTACAGCAGTTTGATTATCTGCTGCAGTTGTGAAAACTTTACTCTTAGAAGTAGGAATTGTGGTATTTCTGTCAATTATGGGTTCTCGTAATCCCCCAAGTACTTCTAAACCAAGAGTAAGAGGAGTTACATCTAAGAGCACAATATCGCTTGTAACTTCGCCACCAATGATTCCTGCTTGAACAGCTGCTCCCAACGCAACTGCTTCCATTGGATCTATTCCTGCTTCAGGTTCTTTTCCCATCAAATTAGCTACAAATTTTTTGACTAGAGGAATTCGAGTAGGACCTCCAACTAGAATGATTTTACTAATATCAGCAGGAGTAAGCTTTGCATCTTCCATAGATTTTGTAACAGAAGGTCTGCATCTTTCCACTATGGGGTTTATGAGTTCCTCAAATTTTGCTCTAGTTATTTTTAATTCAAGATTTTTTGGCCCCGAAGATTGGTCATATGATATGAATGGTAGGTTGATATCGGTTTCAAATATTGAAGAGAGTTCGATCTTTGCTTTTTCAGCAGCTTCTCTTACTCGTACCATAGCTGCATTATCTTTAGAAATATCAACGCCAGATGTTTTTCTGAAACTGTCAACAACATAATCAATCAGAACTTTATCCATGTCTGTACCACCAAGCTGTGTGTCTCCAGAAGTGCTCATAACTTCAAAAACACCACCACCCATTTCCATTATAGTTACATCTAGTGTACCTCCACCCAAATCAAACACCATGATTTTCATATCTTGTTTTAGTTTGTCTAAACCAAAGGCAAGTGCAGCAGCAGTAGGCTCATTTATTATTCGTACAACATCAAGACCTGCAATCTGTCCAGCGTCTTTGGTTGCTTGTCTTTGATTATCATTGAAATAGGCAGGTACTGTGATTACTGCTTTTTCTACCTTCTCGCCAATAAATGCCTCAGCATCTCGTTTTATCTTTTGTAAGATAAATGCAGAGATTTGTTGAGGTTTGTACTCTTTATCATAGATTTTAAAAAAGTGATCTGTTCCCATCTTTCTCTTTGCCGCTACTACTGTACCCTCAGGATTAGTTACCGCCTGTCTCCTAGCTGGTTCACCAACTATGAGTTGACCATCTTTTGTGAGTCCAACAACAGAAGGAAACGCTTTTCCTCCTACTGTAGTTCCCTCAGATGCAGGAATAAGAGTAGGTTTTCCGCCCAGCATAACAGCAGCAGCAGAATTACTAGTTCCCAAATCAATACCGATAATTTTAGCCATTTGCATTCATCTCTTTGATATCTCTCTTAGATATTTCCACTAAGCTTGGTCTAATAACTCTGTCCTTCAAAATATATCCTTTACGAAGTTCTGTAGTAATTGTGTCATCATCCAACGTTGAATCTTCTTTTACATATATTGCTTCATGCAATTTAGGGTCAAAGATCTCACCAACTGCTTCAATAGGTTTCACTCCAAATTCTATTAGAAATGTATCCATATTTTTTAAAATAGCATCCAGACCCTTGGTATTTGTATCTTGTTTTGACAAAGCATCTCTTGCACGGATAAAATCATCATATATTCCAAGGAATTTTAGAATAATTCCATCTGTGATTGAGTTTACACGATTCTGAATATCAATTTCTGATCTTTTTTTGAGATTTTCAAAATCTGCAAGTAAGTATTGAATTTTTTTTTCATAGGAGGAGACTTTATCTTTTTCTTGTTCTAACTGAATTTCCATTGTCTCAACAAGTTTCTGTTCAGATTTCATTTCATCATCAGTTTTGTTATGATGCTCTTGAGTTTCTGCCAAATCATTTTGAGGTACGTCATGCATGTCAGACAATTCTATATTATTTTTAAAACATTACCCTTATTATAATATCTCACAAAGAGGATTCGTTTTAATTACAATAACATCAGAATCTTTTCCATTTTTGGTTATTTTATCATAATCAAATTTTGAACATGCTACTATGATGGTTGTTTTGTCGCTATGAAAAATATCTAATTCAGGTCCTTGATGTATCTCAACATCACCTATGTAATCACGTAATTTTGTGACAAGAGAATTTAGCATATCCACTTTATCCCCTCTCATTTCATATGAATCCTGAGTCCACACTAAAACTACCTTTGTTCTGCTTGCCTTTAGTTCATTTTTCTTTAATGTAGAACGAATTTCGTCAATTAATCTCTTAACATAACCCTCAATTCCCTTTATGCTGCCATTTACTAGATACATCATGGTACCTGCCCCTTCCACAGACGTACCAAGTGATCGTAAATCATAGAGTCCATTTGTCATGTCATCAAGAAATAGATCATTGTATTCGGTCAGAACTAGATCATTTCTTGTCTGCAAGTCTTGTGCAAACTTGGAAACTTCTAGAACACTAGATAAACTTGCAAATTGAGTTAGAATTTTAATTGCATGTAAAATTTCAGCTGAAGATATAGATACAAACTTTTTTCCTTTTTTATCAGATTCTAACAATTTGGAAAGCTTGTCATCATCTTTTACATTAAATGAACCAATAATTTCTGGAGTGTTATTTTTTGAAAGTGGATAATAAAAATATGATATACTTTTACCCATCTCAAGACCGGAAACATGTTCAAGTAGAGAAATGGTTTCATTATTTCCACCGATGCCGGTTGGAAGATTGTAAATTACCGATCCACCTTTCTTTATCGATGATGTGGCATCTTTGAACTTTGAATGAATTTCCATTTTAGCTTCTTGGCCTGTCTTTCTTATACGTGGAGCAAAGAAAAGATACTCGGCATGAGATATTGCAACATCTATTGGTTCAACACCCAAAAGTGGTTCATCTTCTTTTAATGACGTCACATTAGGGTATGTCTTGGCAATCTCTGCTTTGAGAGAAATTGCCATATGTGCAGATTCATCAACAATGAAGACATCAGCTCCTTTTATTGCCATTTGGCAAGCAATCGAATATCCTTCCGTACTTAAGCCATAAACAACAATTTTTGTTGCAACCAAACCATCCGGACTATGAGTACGGGCTAAGAAAAACTTTTTCCACCCTCAGATTATATCAAAAATGTTTGAAAATCTGGTTTGACATTCTGACGCCTAAACAACTGCTTTTCTTTGCTCCAATGGTAAGCAAATTGAGTAAAAATCACAAAATACTATGTACTTCAAGAAATTATCGTGAAGTTGTTGAATTATCCAAGATAAAAAACATAAATCTCAGATTAATTGGAAAACACGGAGGTTCTACCAAAGAGGGAAAACTTCACTCAGGCATACAAAGAATGAATCACCTCTTGGATGAGATAGTAAAGTTTGCTCCGGATTTGACCGTTAGTTTCTGTTCTCCAGAGGCTTCACGAATTTCATATGGAATAGGCATTAAGCACATAGCATTTTCAGACTCTCCCCATGCAGAGGCAGTAATGAGACTTTCAGTTCCGTTAGTACAAAAACTTCTCATTCCCTGGGTCATACCCAAGAATGAGTTTGTCAAATATGGAATTTCAAAAAAGAATATCATTCATTACAAAGCTATTGATGCTTCTGTAATAGTAAAAGAAAAATCAAGAATTGAAAGAATAGATGTTGATAGAAGCAAGAAGACAATTGTAATTAGGCCAGAAGAGTCAGAAGCTGCATATATTTTAGGAAAGACTGAAAGCGATAACATAATTTATGAAACAAGTAAGGAAGACAAGTCTTACAACATCATAGTATTGGCAAGATACGCTTTGCAAAAAAATAGACTCAAAGAGAAATTTGGTAAAAAAGTCATTGTTATGGATAAAGTTGTAGATGGAAAATCGCTTCTTAACATCACAGATCTTTTCATTGGTTCAGGAGGTACCATGACTGCAGAATCTGCATTAATGGGAATTCCAACTATATCATATGACGCAGCACCAAACTATATTGAGAAATATCTTGTACGCATAGGACTTGTAAAGAGAGAGACAAATCCAAAGAAAATTTCTATCTTGATCAAAAAAATGTTAAATGAGAACAAAGCGAATAGAAAAAAAGCAAAGACAATTCTAAATTCAATGGAAGATCCATACATAAAGTTAGTTGAAGTGATAAAGAAAATATAGATTTCAGAAAAAATTGTTTATGCGTTAACTAATTTTTTATATAGTGCAATAGCAGATGTTTCATCTTTTTCGCCTACAATCACAGCTGAGCCACGTTTCAGGAAACTAACGTAGATATCATTAGAAGAAATTGATAACCCAAGCTCACCTTGATTTTGCACTTTGAAACCTTTCTCCGATGCCATGTTAGTTATCTTTGGAACATCAATCTCAATCATTGTTGTAGGAGTAATAGAAAAGGTACGCTTCCCCCTATTGCGTCCACATAGTTCTTCTATGATAAGTTCTTGAGTTGGTAATTCCTCACGCTTACCTGAACCACATTCTGGACATTCATCGACCTTGCTGAAAATTGTTGTATTGAAATCTAGATTATCAAGATCAATGTAGAGTAACTTATTTGCCAAAGTTGGAGTTCTTCCTATGAGGACTTTCACTGCTTCTGCAACCTCAATTCCTCCAACAATAGAGAGTATTGACGGATGAACTCCTTCGGTACTACATGTGGGCATTGAATTTTCATCCAGTGATGGAAATATGCAATGATAACATGCGGTTTGATGTGGCAGTATTGTGAATACTTGTCCTGAAACTCCCACTGCTGCTCCTGTCACAAATGGAATATTTTTTTTGATGCAAGCTTTGTTAAGAGAATATCTAGCGTTAACACTATCAAGTGCATCAATTACAACATCACATCCTTCTACTACATCTAATGCAGTATAGTCATTTACAGAAACAGGTAATGCCTCAATTATTACGTCAGAGTTCATTTTTTTTAGTTTTCTTGCTGCGACTTCAACTTTGACTTGGCCAACATCAGATTCATCAAACATTGTTTGTCTATGCAGATTTGACAATTCTATTACATCCCTATCAACAATTCTTATTGTGCCTATTCCCATAGCAACCAATCGTGTTACTATAGGATTACCGAGTCCGCCTACTCCAACAACACATGCTTTTGACTTTTTCAGCTTGAGCTGACCTTCATAGCCAATTTCTTCCAACATCACTTGTCTTGAATATTTTTCAAGGTCTCTACTTGAAAGCTCAGAGCCACCTGCTACTGCTGGCAACACGTAAATCTCATCCCCGTCTTTTAGTGTAGTTTCCATACCTCCAGAAAATCGCATATTTTTTCCATTTACGTATATGTTGATAAGTGATCTAGGAGAACCATCAGGATTAAGAACTCGTCTTTTGAATTCATCACCTAGTTGTTCTGTAATTTTAGCAAACGCTTCAGAAAGGGTAGATGCTACCAAGTCTACTTTTTTTTCTCCGCCACCTTTGTTTAACACAGAAGGAATTGTAAATTTGATATTTGCCATTTATCTCACCAATGCCAAGATTTTACCAACATCAGCCTGCATTACTTGGGGCTTTGGGAGTACTTCCATCATAACTTCTGTTGTCTTTAGTCCATTACCAGTAACATAACATACAGTAAGATCATTCTTGTCAATTTTTCCTTCATCTACCATTTTCTTCAATACGGCTACAGCAACACCACCTGCTGGCTCTGTAAATATACCCTCAGTTTTGGCTAGTAACAATATAGCATCCAAAATTTCCTTGTTGTTTGATTCTTCAGCAAAACCATTGTATTGTTTTAGACGTCGCAATACATACTGGCCATCACCAGGATCACCTATCGCTAAACTTTTAGCTATTGTATCTGGTATTTCCACAGGAGTTACTTCTGAAAGATTTTTCTTAAAAGCATCAACAATTGGCGCACATCCATGAGGCTGAGCTGCAATCATGTGCATGTTAGAGACTTTATTGATTAGTGAAACATGTTCCAACTCTTCAAATCCCTTACAAATAGCATTTAACATAGCTCCACTGCCAACTGGCACAATAAGTTGGTCTGGTACTTTCCATTCAAGTTGTTCTGCCACCTCATAAGCTAGTGTTTTGGATCCCTCAACATAGTAAGAACGCATGTTTATGTTTACTATTCCTATTCCTTTGCTGTCACCTATCTGTGCAGCAATTCTATTTGCATCATCATATGTTCCATCAACGGAAATAAAATTAGCACCATAAGAGAGAGCTTGTGTTATTTTTGCATGTTCAATGTCACTTGGTGCAAATATGTAACAAGGAAAGTCACCTTTTGCAGCATGAGCTGCAGTAGCTGATGCAAGATTACCTGTTGATGCGCATCCTACAGCAGATAAGCCAAATTCTTTTGCTTTTGACACAGCTACACCTGCAGGTCTGTCTTTAAATGAAAATGTGGGATTTACAGAATCATTTTTTACATATAGATTATTCAGGCCTAGTGCTTTACCTAATTTTTCTGCTTTAATCAACGGAGTCATTCCAGCGCCTATACTAACTATATTGGATTTTGATTCAATTGGTAAAAGTTCATGATATCGCCAATAGGTGTGTTCTCTATTTGAGAAAGTATTCTTGTTTACAGATGGAAAATCATAACATACATCAAGAGGACCAAAACATTCTTCACAAATATACTTGAATGTGGGCGCATATTCTTTCTTGCACTCCCTACATTGTAGAAACTTTATTTTTCCCAAGACAATTCTGACTTTACAAAATAGTACATAAAAAATCCTAATATGAATTTAAGTGACACTTAATTTATAAACCAATAAGATTAAGTGAAAATTAATATAAATTCAGTGATAATTTTAAAAAAGATCTATTAGTAGAAGAGGTCACAACTTGGAAATTTCGTAAATTAAGAGATTTTATGAATTTTTTACAATTAGAAGAAATATTAATGATAGCATCAAAATGAAACTCGAAAATTGAAAATAAAAGAGAGATCAAAAAAGAAGAAACATACAGGAAAAATAATCGGATTAATCATAATAGCAGGCATAGTTGCAGCTGCAGCTTATTCGTATTATCATCAAAAAGAATTAGAATCACAACAATGGAAATGGGTTATTTCAGGCCCATTTTCAATTAATAAAAATCAGTACAAACTTGGAGAGAATATTTTCATGATAGTAAGCGGGTTACAACCAACAGAAGTAGGAGAAATTGACATCGTAGATCCAAAGGGAGATACTTTTAGCAAAATACCATTTAATGGAACTATGAAATCTAGCTTTAAACAGTTCTTCAAACCTGATACCGAGAGAAAACTAGCATTATGTAATGCTACAGATCTTGTAGGTCATTGGAATATAGTATTCAAAGGAGTTCCTTACAAATCCATACCATTTGAAATCATAAACGAGTATATTCCAGGAGAAGAAAGGGGTTCAGGCTTGGCACCTGTACCTAAAGGATTAGATCCGTGCTAGAGTTATTTTTCTAGAACATTGTGGAAGCACATTCTTTCTCCAGTATGACATGCAGGTCCGCTTGGTTCAACTAGATATACAACTGCATCAGAATCACAATCTATCAAGATTTTCTTAACCTTTTGTACATTACCAGACTCTTCTCCTTTCATCCATAATTTGTTTCGTGATCTACTCCAAAACCATGAGTTACCAGTTTTTTGTGTGAGTTCAAGAGATTCTTTATTTGCATATGCAAGAGTTAGAACTTCTTTAGAGTGAATATCCTGAACAATTACGGGTACAAGACCATCACTTTTCGCAAAATCAATATCTTCTATCTTTTTATTCATTATAACATCCTTTTACTTGAGAGCCCTATTTTTCTGTTATAGTCGAACGGGGACTCCGTTTTCTTTGAGATATTCTTTCACTCTATCCACAGAGTGAGTTTTATAATGAAATATTGATGCAGCCAGTGCAGCATCCACATTAGTTTGTAAGAATACATCAAGCATATGTTTGGGTTTACCACATCCTCCTGATGCTACTACAGGTATATTCACAGCATTCACTATTTCTTTGATTAGCTGGATATCGTACCCCTCCTTTGTCCCGTCCATATCTATGCTTGTCAATAGGATCTCACCTGCACCACGTCTTTCAACTTCTTTTGCCCACTCTATGGCATCAAGATTTGTAGGAGTTTTTCCACCATAAATGTAAACTTCAAACCAAAACTTTTTTGAATCAGATGTAAAGATACGTCTATCTTCTTTTATTTCATAATTACGTCTTACATCCATAGCTATTACCACGCATTGTTTACCAAAGATTCCCATCAATTTTGTTATTATTTCTGGATTCTTTACGGCACCTGTGTTAATAGCAACCTTGTCAGCACCACTAAGAAGAATATCTCTTGCATCTTGCAAAGTCTTAACACCTCCACCTACAGTAAATGGGATATCAATAACTTGTGCAACTTTTTGAACAAGACTTTTGATTGTTTCCCTTTGTTGTTCAGAAGCTGTAATATCAAGAAAAACTAGCTCATCAGCTCCCTCTTGACTATATTTTTCTGCAAGTAAAACAGGATCTCCTGCATCTTTTATTGATTTAAAATGCATTCCCTTTACTACTCTTCCATTATCTACATCAAGACATGGGATTACTCTCTTGGTTAAAGTCATGCCAGAGTCTTAACCTCCTCTATTGATATTTTTCCATCATATAATGCCTTACCAAGAATCACACCAGCTGCACCACATTTTTTTACATTTACAATATCTTCTAGACTAGAGATTCCTCCGCTTGCAATTACATTTACATTTTTTATACTACATGATTTTTGTAAAGAATCAAGATCTGGGCCATGTAATGTTCCATCTCTTTCTACGGTAGTTATAAGAAACTGAGAATATCCAAGCCTTACAAAATTTTCAATTCCCTCGACAAGTTCTATGCCAGTACTTTCTTTCCATCCATTTATCACGATTTTGCCATTCATCTGATCTGTAGATATCACAATCCTTTCTTTTCCAAATTTCTGTGAGACTTCTTCCAAGATTTTTTTATTTTTAAAAGCAATAGTTCCAAGAACCACTTTGGAAGAAAATTGTAATGCGTCTTCTATTATTTCCTTTGTGCGTAGTCCACCAGCAGCCTCAACAGGTATAGAAACTGATTCTGCAATTTTTTTAATTATTTGAAGATTTGAGCCTGTTCCAAGCGTAGCATCCAAGTCTACCACATGAAGCATGTCTGCGCCTGCTTTTTCCCATTTTTTTGCCATTCCAATAGGATCAGAACTGTATACGGTCTTGTCTTTGGGATCTCCTTTTACTAGACGCACTACTTTACTGTCCATGATATCAATAGCAGGAATTACTTTCACTTTTTGCACACTCGTAAAAAGTTCTTAATCATTATAGAGCCAACTTTGCCAGATTTCTCAGGATGAAATTGTGTTCCAAATAACGTTTGATTCTCAATTACAGCAGGTACACTTATCCCATAATCAGAATCTGCCTTGATGATATCATCATTTTTTGGCTTTACCCTATAGGAATGAACAAAGTAAACCCATGAACCTTCCTTTACTCCCTCTAATAATACACTTGATTGTTTTATCTGAAGATCATTCCAGCCCATATGTGGAATCTTGAATTTATTTGGCAGAAGAATTACTTCGCCATCTAAAATTCCCAATCCTCCCAACTTTCCTTCTTCACTTTTCTCAAAGAACATCTCCATTCCTAAACATATACCCAATACAGGAATCTGATTCTTTACCAAATCATGGAATGCGACTTTTGAAGTATCAAGACTCTTTATAGCAGGATCAAAGTTTCCCACCCCAGGCAAAAGTAACCCAGAATAGTTTTTTATTTTTTTCAGGTCAGTGATGATATCTACTTCTGCTTCATTTTTTTCTAATGATGATTTGAGACTGAATATGTTTCCTGCCCCATAATCAAATATTGCCACCTTGACCATTACATAGCACCCTTTGTACTTGGTATTCCTTTCTGTTTACTATCATAACCTGCTGCGGTTCTCCAAGCTACTGCAAATGCCTTTATCGCTGCTTCAATTTTGTGATGATCGTTTTCCCCATATTTTACAGACACGTGCATGCAGATGTTTAGATTCTGAGCCAGTGATCGGAAAAAGTGTTCAAGATCCTCTTTTGAAATTTCTTCTATTTGATTTCTCTTGATAGACAAGTCGATTCTTTGGTATTGTCTTTTGATAAGATCTAGTGATGCCTCTGCAAGAGATTCATCCATTGGTACTGAAGCATAACCAAACCTTACAATTCCAATTCGGTTACCCAGAGATTGGTCCATTGCATTTCCAAGGGCTATAGCTGCATCTTCTATCAAGTGATGATCGATTCCATCCATCGATTTTGCGTTCAATTTCAGGTCTAACATTGCATGTTTGGATAATGATGTAATGAGGTGATCAAGAAATGGTAAACCTGTTTTAACAGAAATTTTTCCAGTTCCATCCAGATTTACCTCAACTATCACCTCGGTTTCCTTAGTTTTCCTATTGATGTGTGCTTTTCTAGATTTCATTAAAATCCCCGAGTAGAGAAGGGGCTTATGCCTCAACTAGATTTAATGTCTTCGGAATTAGATCTATCGATTTGACTATAATATCCGCATTGTTGCTCTCAAATAGAGATTTTTTTGCTCCAGGGTCCTTGCTAGTGCCATAGACACCACAAAATATTGTCGATAAACCAGATTCATTGACCTTGCGTGCCATGATATAGTCTTCCATAGAGTCACCCACATATAGTGAGTTATTTCCATTCATACCTTTTATCGTAGATATGAGGGATTGAGGATTAGGTTTTGCCATTTCACGTGGTTCGTCCTCAAGAAATTTGGAATTGTTCAGATCAAATTCATTGAATAGATCTTTTAAAGAGTATTTTGCAGACAAATTTCCTCTACCGGTCACAATAGCAATTTTCTTGTCAAATTTCTCATGTAGTTTCCGTACAAGATCTTGATTTAAAATCACAATATCATTTTCAATTAATCCAGGACCATCAAAAAACTGTGGTTTTTTCTTGTAGAGCTGCAAATATAACTCAGAACCATAAAACATTTCATCAAATATTGAAGAGAGCGGGTTTTGAAATTTTTTACCTGGATATGCTAGTTTTTTTCTGATATCAGAAATATCAACATTGAGGGTGTTCAGATATTTCTCAACTGAGTTTATTCCAGTTTGATCTGTATTTTCAATTACTTGGAGGATAAATTTAGAGAAGGGTTCATTTCTTTTCTTTGCCGCAACAATGCCAAGTATTAATGCGTATGTAACATCAATCTCATCATTAAAACCTCCACTAGCCTTGAAACTTTCTATTAGTTTTGTTGTCACTAGACCAGATTCATTTACTTGGGCCATTTTTTTTATAATGAAATCCACAGTTTTTTTTATAGCCAGATCATATGAGTTGGACACATCTATTAGAACTCCATCACAGTCAAACACTATAGAATCCAGTTTTCTTATCTTCTCAATTTTTGTTAGATCGATTATGATCCCATCATCTATTTCCTTTAAAGTCAATTCAGTAAATCCCGTATGGCAGTAAGGAATCTAGAATTCATATCTTGTGAACCTACTGTGACCCGTAGACAGCCATCATGAGAGCCAATCTTACCAAGATTTTTTATCGATATACCTTGTTCGATGAGCGCTTTGTAAATTCTTTGTCCAGAGCCGCCAGCTGCAAAGAGAACAAAATTTGCTTTAGAGTCAAACACCTCAAATATCTTCATTTGTTGAAGATTTGCAATAATTCGTGAACGCTCTGTTTTGACTAGATTTGCAACATCTGCAAAATATTTTGATTGTTGCAAGGCCATTATACCAACCTCTATTGCCAAAGTATTCAACGGATAAGGATATTGAATTACTCTTGTGAAGGTATCAATTATTTTTTCATTAGCTACGAAATATCCTACCCGTAGTCCAGCCAGCCCAAATGATTTTGACAGTGTCCTGAGTACGATTAGATTATTGACTTTCTTTGCCAGTTCTATAATAGAATAATCAGAAAATTCCACATATGCTTCATCTATGATTACAATACCCTTGAATTCTCGAATTAGTCTTTCAAGATCTTTTTTCTGAAATTGGAATCCAGTTGGGTTATTTGGCGTATCAAGGTAAAGAATATTGGATTTCTTAGAATTTGACAAAAACTTTTCCAGATTAAGTGTCATATTTTTATCAAATGGAATTTTTATTGTAGGAATAGAATATAGTTTACATCGTTCTTCAAAGAACCCAAAGGTTGGATCCGATGTCAGAATTTTAGTATCTTTAGAGGTAAAATTACTCAAAAAAAGATCAATTATTTGATCAGATCCATTTCCAACACCAATCATTTCTTTTGGCATTCCAATGTATTTTGAGATATTTTGAACTAATCTTTCTGTTCCACCTAATGGATATTCCCGTACATCCATGTTTTCTCTTGCTTTGTTGATCATGTTTTCAAGGAATTCCTGAGATACCGCATAATTTTCATTTGAGTCAAGTTTTATCACATTAGAGTGTTTTTCAGGTTTCTTGTAACCGGTAAGTTTAGAATATTTTTCCAACTCTTTTTCAAACCAGTCTTTTCTCATGACAATCTTCCTCTTACTGCTTCATAGTGATTTGGCAAGCCCTCTGCTTCTGCCAAGGCTTGCATGTACTTTGAGATTTTTTTCAAGGCAAGTTCAGATGACTCTACTTGAGTTTGTATCTTCATGTAATCTAATACACCCAGTGAGCCACGAGTTCTTCCAAATCTATTAGTTGGAAGTATGTGATTTGATCCTAGAAGGTAATCACTGGCGGATGATGGTGTATTCTTACCTATCAGTATCAACCCGGCTGATTTTATTTTCTTTGCCAGTTGTTGTGGTCTCTTTGTAATTATTTCAAGGTGTTCAGGTGCAAGTTTGTTTGCAAAATCTATCATTTGTTGTTCAGTATTACAAATAGTAATAAATCCATTTTTTCGTAAGCTCTCTTCTACAATAGTAGATCTCTTTATTATTTTGATTTTTTGCTGTAATGATTCTAATACCATGTTTTTCAATTTTGAAGAGTTTGTAATTAGACAACACATAGTATCAGGACTGTGCTCTGCCTGAGAAATTAGATCAAGTGCAACAAGTTCTGCATCTGCAGTGGAGTCTGCAATTATGGCAAGCTCTGTAGGACCTGCAACCATATCAATTGAAACTATTTCACTTAGTAACAATTTTGCGAGGGTTACAAATGCACCTCCCGGGCCAACTATCTTGTCTACAGATGGGATTGATTCAGTACCATATGCCAGGGCTGCAATGGCCTGGGCACCCCCTATCCTATAGAATTCATCCACACCGCAAATGTCCGCAGCTACAAGTGTCAGCGGATCTATCTTACCTTTTTTATCAGGAGGAGATACTGCTATTATTTTTTTGACACCGGCAACTTTTGCTGGAACAACAGACATGACAACTGTACTAGGATACCTTGCCTTCCCCCCAGGAATATAACAGCCTACAATATCAATTGGCAAAAATGCTTTTTTTATCACAACACCGTCCAATGTTACAGATATATTTTGTAGTTTTTTTCGTACAGCAATTTCAGATTTCTCTAATCTTGTTTTTGCAAGTTTGATTCCATTGATTTGGTCTTTTCCAACCTTTGAATATGCTGATTTGATTTCTTGTCTGGTAATTTTTAGTGAACGAATTTGTACTCCGCTAAATTTTGTTTCATATTCCCTGAGAGCATCATCTTTTCGTTTTTGTACATCAGATATGATGGATAGTACTTTTTGTCTTATGTCATTGCTTGTTTTTGGTCTCACAGATTCTATAATAGAATCCATGTCTTGGGCATCGATGATTCGCATCAACTTTCCTCATCACGTTTTATCTCCTCAAGTGCAAGTATTTGTTTTGGTTCATGCACTACTAAACCTTGAGCAATCTTTCGTAATTTTGGAATCATTTTGTGGAATTCAGATTTTGGAATCACAGTATTGATACCATACCATCCCTTTTCACTCAATGGACTTACTGTTGGACGTTTGAGAGAAGGTAAATCATGTAATAATTTATCAAGATTTTCTTCTTTTACATTTAGGAACAAATGAAGGTATTTTTTTCCTTCAACTGCGCCTCTCAACATAGTCACTATATCATAAATTTTTTCTCGCTTTGATTTGTCTTTTAGTGATGTTTTATTTGCTATTAGTACTGCAGAAGATTCCATCACAGTTTCAATTATTTTTAATTGGTTTTGTGTAAGAGTAGTACCAGTTTCTGTTACATCTATGATAGCATCAACATCCTCTGGAGGTTTTGCTTCTGTAGCACCAAAGGAAAGAAAGATTTGGACGTTTTTGTTAGAACCTTGACTTAACCATGGTGTTACAATGACGGGTTGCTTTGAACCATAGAGTTTTTTGTAGTTTTTACACTGCATTATGAATTTGGCTGTTGTGTTTAGATACTCAGAAGAAATTCTTAGTATTTTTTTCTTCTTTGCATAAGACAATATCATATCATCTAATGATTTGAAATTATAAGAGTCAGGTATTGCGATTACAAGTTTTATCTTACCATATTCTAAATCAAGAAGTATCTCTACATCAGAATTTGTTTCCTTGACCCAATCCCTTCCTGTTATGCCTACATCATACAGACCTGCAAACACCAAATTTGGAATTTCTTGAGGTCGTAGCATTTTGACTGAAATCTGTGGATCATCCAATATTACACGATAGGTTCTTTCTCTCCTAACTACTCGTGTCCATGATCTTTCAAGTATCTTAAAGGTCGCTTCTTCTATGCTTCCTTTTGGAACAGCAAATTTTACTAAAGCCAATGTAGTCCTAGAAAACTTCTTTGGATATATATTTAGTCGCCTAGAGATTCTCTAGAATTTCCTTTGCCCTAGTTACCGAGATGTTTCCCTCCCTAGTCATTTGGTTTATCACATGTGCCATTTTTTCTTGTGGGACCCCTGCACTTACGGCTATGTTTTGTGCATGAAGTTTCATGTGTCCTTTTTGTATGCCTTCTGAAGCCAATGCCCTTATGGCACTAAAGTTTTGTGCAAGACCTGTAGCTCCTATAATACAAGATAATTCACGTGCAGACTTGACGCCTAGAATTTTCACACATGTCTTTATCATAGGATGGATGTTTACGATGCCACCAACAATTCCTACTGACATTGGTACTTCAATTTCTCCAACTAGATTTCCATCTTTGTTCTTTTTCCATTTTGTAAGTGAAGTGTAATTACCATGTCTTGATGCGTATGCATGTGCAGCTGCTTCTATTGCTCTTGTATCTTGTCCAGTAGAATTTGCAACTGCTATAATTCCATTCATTATTCCTTTATTGTGAGTAACAGCTCTGTATGGATCATTTGCTGCAAATTGATAAGCCAAAATTATGTTATTTACTACATCTTCTCCACCTAACTCCTCTTTGTCAAATACAGCTGTACCCTTCACCAATCTTTTTGTTGCATAATTAGATAATATTTTTAAAATTACTCGTCCTCCCGTTATTTTCTCAATTAATGGTGCAACTGCCTCACACATGGTGTTAGTTACATTAGCACCCATTGCATCACCTACATCTATTAAGATCTCAACAATAAGCATTGAGCCTGATTCTGTTGTGACTTCTTTACATGAGACTTCTTTTGCTCCTTTTCCCATTTTTGAGAGAGTTTTACTTTTGGAATTTGCTAGAACAAGAATTTCTTCTGATTTTTCCATTACATTAGAAATAACAGATTTTACATCTACATCAACAACTTGAACTTGGCCAACACTGTACGATTCATCAGCCACCATGGTAAAGCCTCCATGTTTTCTTGCAATCTTGGCTGCCTTTGATGCAGCAGCAATGACTGATGGTTCTTCTATAACCATTGGAATTAGATAGTCTCTTCCATTTATTTTGAAATTTGTTGCTATGCCAAGTGGATATGATACAGTTCCAATGGCATTTTCAACCATATTGTTGGCTTGTTCAAAGTTGATGCCTCCTTCACTCTTTAGAATTTGAATATCTTCTTTTGAAAGATTTGAGAATGACTCTAATGCCTTTAGTTTTTCTTCCCTAGTCTTTTCGTGAAATTTTGGAATTGATGAATCGCTCAATTTACTTAACAACCCTCAATAGTTTGTCGTCATTTTTGTCTGGAAATCCTTGTCCATCTGTGTTCCCTGTAAGTATGTACAGATAGTCATCAGGTCCTACTCCAACCTCACGAATTCTTCCCAAGCCATCCAATATGATCTTTTGTGATGTAATATTACCATTAGAAATAGGAAGTTGGTACAAGATATTACCACGTAGAGTAGCAAGTATCAGACTATTTTTGAAATCAAGACTTCCTGATCCATAATAAGCGATTCCTGCAGGCTCTATGCTGATATTATAGCAATTAAGAGCAGATTGGTATTCCTTTGAACCGGAGCACTCTTGATTTGGCCAACCATAGTTTTTGTCTTCCTTGATGAGGTTTATTTCATCATTTTTTGTAGGTCCTTCTTCAGTCTCGTAGAGATTTCCTTGTTCATCCCATGTTAGACCTTGGGGATTTCTATGACCAAGCGAATATACCGGTGAATTTGGAACTGGATTGTCACTTGGAATAGAGCCATCATCATTTAATCGCAATATTTTTCCAGCAAGTGAGGCTAAATCCTGAGCAGCATTTTCATTGGTTGCATCACCTGTACCGATGTAGAGTTTTTTATCTGGACCAAATTTAATTACACCACCATCATCAAATTCTGCACCTGGAATTTTGTCCAGTATCACCTTTGCATCTACAATCTTATCATTAGATTCCGTAATTCGTAGTACTTTGTTCCACAGGTTGTCTCCCTCTTTGTATGTATAGTAAATATAGATGAAATGGTTTTTTACAAAATCTGGATGTGTTGTTATTCCAAGAAGACCTGCATCGGAAATATCAGCGACCCGAAAATCAGCAACCGACTCGTTGACAAGCATACCATTATCTATGACTCGTACCTTTCCAATTTTTTCAGTAAAAAAGATTTTTCCATCACCAAATGTTAAAGCCCACGGTTTTTGCAAATGTGTTGCAACAATTTGTACTGCATCGGTTCCAGTGGAACTGGCATTGGGTTTTGGAATTACAATAGAACCTGATGGCGATGTGATAATCAATATCGAAGCTGCAATTGCAGCAATTATTGCCAATATTCTAGTTTTTTTATCCACAGGACTGAGACTTTAGAAATCCTATTAATTATTTCTAAATTCTTTTAAAGAGTATATATCACCCTTGAGGCTTTTCTTCACTTAGCGGGGTGGGGAAGTCAGACTAAGGGGCTAAGTCATCCCGGCGGGCTCATAATCAACACTGATGAGATACCCGCAAGTCAGTAGTTCAAATCTACTCCCCGCTATCTTCAAGACAACTTTAATTTGTTTTAGAAAACCATCTTTTCGAATTATTAAATTCCATCTTATTGTTAATTTTGCCAGTTCTTTGCATAGGACGTGTCAAATGTCGGTGTGCAGAGACTGTCGGTAAGTAGAATTGTTTTTGAATTTGCCTTGGAATTTCTTGCTTGACTTTAGCCAAGTCAGTATTTCCACATTTTGAGCATTGATAACCCTGATTTTTGCCCTTTGACTTCATGTGTTTGTTGCATTTCATACAGATGGGATTTACCATGATTATGTGTTTTTGAAGGTCAAGTACCTCAAGAAATTCTACATTTAGAACTCGCTTGTGTTTTTTTGATGATTTTCTCACTCCTCCTCCAATTTTCACCAAATCTCCTTCCATCAATTTTTCTGCAATAGTGGTAAGTCTAGTCGGTTTGTACACTGCACATTTCACTATGATTCCATTTTTTAATATGGAAAAAAATACATGACCGCCCAGAATTATCTGGGGTTTTTCATATATTGTACCAGTGATATAACCAGAAGAAAATGGTTTTAGATCTGTGACATCAAGTTCATTTTGCAGGTGATCACTTGTACCTTGATTTGAGCGAAACACCATATAGCCAAAGAATTTTTCTTTAGATTTTACAAGAGAGGCTCCTTTTATTACAGCATCTGGATCTTCTCCACGTACACCAAAGAATACTGGATCAGGACCATGAGGCGCAATTAGAATTCTCTTCTTTGATTCATCAAAACTGTTGAATGTTTTTGGAAACGTGAGTTGTTGCATTTTTTCTACACTATCTGTAGAAATTTCTCTTTTTTTTCTCAGATTTGCTTTATCTCTGTATGAAATTAATTCAAAAGTATGATCATGAAAATCATACCCTATTGCTCCTATTGCCCCTATCAGGCCTTGACCATTACCAAGATAGTATGTTTCAAGCCCGCTATCTTGGACGAATTTTTTTGCTTCGGTTCTACTCACTAGGCGATGTAATGCCATCCTTCCAAATTTAGCAAAATTTTCTGGAATATCTTTTTGTTCATAAAAAACCAACCCAGGGTTTGCACCATCTTTTACAGCAGAATATTTTTTTATGTATTTAACAATATTTTTTTTAATCAACTGAGGTTTTTTGGTCATAATTTTTAATGCTACTGCACCATTTCCTCTAGTTTTCCACGGTACGTTTGGATTAAACCTGATTAAATATGGATAATCAAGAAACTTTACTTTCTCTTTTTTTAAATATTCTACTATTTTATAGGCAAGAAAAGTAGTACACATTCCTTTTCTAGAGTCGGTATCATCAAAGCCAATATGAAGAATGGATGTTTCTTTCATTCGATTACAGTCATGGTAAGAGTAGAACGTACATTTTTGAGTTGTCTTATGTTGTTTGAAATGGTTTTCTTTAGTGTCTCATTGTCTGGTGCCTCTACCTTTACCACCAGATCATATGCGCCATACAGCACATAGACATATTTCACACTTGCCATGTTTTTTAGCTGGTTTAGAAGTTCATTTTCTGCTCCCAATTCAGCATTTATCAGAACAAAGGCAATAGGCATTCATTTGGTCTTAAAAAATGTACAATATTAAATATTGTGGCAGTTCGTTTGATTTAAATTAAAAAAACAATTGCTGATAACGATTGATAGTAATAGACGAAAGAAAGATTTTCGAAGAAATAGAAAAAAGAAAACCAGTTTCGGTGGCGTTAAATGGTCCTGACGGAATAATACCAAAGATCCAAGAAACAGCCTCAAGGGTAATGGAAAAGTTTGGAATTCCAGCATATGTGTTGGCAGATAGCTGTTTTGGAACTTGTGATCTTAACTCAAATGGTGCCAAAGTTCTTGGAGCAGAAATTCTATTTCACATAGGCCATACTATCAATTCAATGAATTTTGGTGATAACATAACTCTCATCGATGCTTTCGATGATATATCATTTGAAAATATTGCAAAAAAATGTGCCACAGAGATTAAAGAAAAAACAGTTTCGCTTGTTACAGACAGTCAACACCTACATGAGATTGACAAGGTAAGGAAAATATTGGAAGAAAATGGAATTACAGTAAAAATTGGAAAAGGTAAAGGCCAGCTAAATGATGGTCAAGTATTTGGCTGTGAATTCTATCCAGTTACGGAGACTAAGAATATTGTAGAGGCCAATGTATTCTTGGGGCAGAGTAATTTTCATGCTGCTGGAATTGCACTATCCACTAACCTTCCAACATATGTGCTTGATCCATACTTCAATGAGGTCAGAGATGTTACTGAATTTGCAAAAAAATTGCAGAAAAAAGCAATATTGACAATCTACAAGGCGGCAGAAGCAGAAACGTTTGGAATAATCATCGGATTAAAGGAAGGCCAATTTTCAAAAGTTACTGCACTCAAGTTCAAAAAGGAGTTAGAAAGCATTGGAAAGAAAGTTCAACTATTTGCCATAACAGAAATTTCAGACGACAGGTTACGTAATCTCAAAGGAATAGATGCTTTCATCCAGGTAGCATGTCCAAGAATATCAACCGATAATCATTTTCACAAGCCAGTCTTGTCTACTCCACAAGCAAATGCATTATTGAAAATATTGAAAAAAGAAGGCATAGAAGGATTCTTACAAATTCCCCATTGGCTATAAACAATTATAATCATCAAATTGCAAATCAAGGCATTGTCTCAAAAACCAACCCTTCCAGGGGATAAAATTGCAATAATTGAAGAATTTGAAATGGGTAATAATACATTTGATGATGGTCAATCAATAAGATCATTAGTTATAGGCACTCCAGAATTTGACAAGACTAATCGCATAGCAAAAATCAATGAAATGCGAAAACCAGCAGTTGCCAAAGCAGGTGATGTGATTACAGGAAATATTTCAGCGTTAATGAATAACATGTTTGCCATAAACATCCTATACATAAATGGAAAACCTACACATTCAGGTCTAGAATGTATTTGTCAAGCAAAGGGGGCAAAAAAGAGGATCCTTGTGAGAGTTGGCGACATAGTAACTGCAAAAATACTCAACCTTCTAAATGGTGTTGTACATGCCACAATTAGTGAACCTGAACTTGGAGTTTTATTTACGCAGTGCAACAAGTGTGGAGCTAAGGTCATAGCAATGGGAAGTAACATAAAATGCATAGATTGTGGATACATAGAAGAGAGAAAATTATCAACTAGGTTTGGAAACAGCGATTTTATAAAATTCAATTCCAACTAAGAATATGTTAAAAGTAGCATTCCAAGGAGAATCTGGAGCATATAGTCAAGCTGCTGCAGTAAGTTTTTTCAGAGAATCAATTGAGACAATCCCATATCCTACATTTTATGATGCATTAGATTCTACAGAGAGTGGAAGATCAGACTGTACCATACTTCCTGTAGAAAACTCACTAGAAGGAAGTGTGCCTGAAAGTTACGATTTACTACTTACCACCAAGCTCAATGTTGTAGGTGAGACATATCATAGAATATCACATTGTCTTATTGGTTTACAAAATCTGAAAAAAATTGATACGGTATATTCTCATCCGCAAGCACTTGGCCAATGTAGAAAATTCATACAAGAAAATCATTTGAAGCCCATACCAACTTATGACACTGCGGGTAGCGTAAAGATCATTCTGGAACTAGGCAAGGATAATATTTCTTGTATTGCAAGTAGAAAAGCTGCTGAAATATACAATGTCCCAATAATAAAAGAAGGAATAGAAGACAATCCAAATAACTATACGAGATTTCTTGTCTTGGCAAACAAGAAAAAAGAAAAAACATCTAAAGACAAGACATCAATAATTTTTACGATAAAACACATTCCAGGTGCATTGTATAATATTCTTGAAAAATTCAATGCAAACAGTATTAATCTGACAAAAATTGAATCACGCCCTACGAAGAGCACTCCTTGGGAGTATAATTTCTACGTAGATTTTGAGGGCCACCAAGATGATAGCAATATTCAAGACACCCTTGAGAAAATAAAGACAAACACCACATTTCTCAAGATATTAGGTTCTTATCCACGGGCTGAATTAATCTAGAATCCTTTTGGTTTTCGTATAGAAAATACTGCACTAATTCCAATTATCAAAACTCCTGATGATATAACTATGAGATGTGATGTGAATATTATTGGATTAGTTACTGCTTCTAGTTTTCCAGTTACATGAAGTATTGAACCTCCAGTGTTTGTTATGTTTATGAAATGTTGTCCATTCTCAAGACTAAACCAATCAAAGCTTACTCCCTTTTGAAAATCTTTATCAATTTGCAGACCAGTACCTGGCGTCTTCATTTTTATGTGAAATGAACTTCCTGTAACATTAAGAGACTCACGATAGTGTTTTTCTGCGTCAAATTGAAAGACATCATTTTTTCCCATATCTACAACATCGTTCACGTCATGTGCGTTGCTTATTATTGTCTGTAACAGGAAAAATGTACCTAAAACAACAGCGAGTGATCCTATTCCTATTCCAACCGCAGATTTTTTTGTAAGCATTGTGAAAAATTAATCGTGATTATATTTAAAGTAAATTACATCAATTCTACATCATGCGGTTGACTTTCTGCGTAACCTGCAGTTGACATTTTTATAAATTCTGCATTTTGCTGCATTTGCGGAATATTATTTGCACCACAATAGCTTAAACCAGAACGAATTCCCCCCGTTAGTTGTTTTATGATATCAGTTACACTTCCTTTGTATGGAACCATTGCTTCAACACCTTCTGCGACATAATCATTGAGATCTTCTACCAAGGAAGCATTACTGGTTTCTTTATTTTTTCTTCCAAGAGCTGCATAAAATGATGCCATTCCTCTGTAGATTTTGTATCGTTTACCATTTTTCATCATAAATGAACCTGGACTTTCATCTGTTCCTCCCAGTAAACTTCCAACCATTACAGTGGATGCTCCTGCTGCAAGTGCCTTTGTAGCATCACCTGATGTCCTTACACCACCATCAGAAATTATTGGAATATCATATTTTTTACCAACTTGTGCACAGTCAACTACAGCAGTAAGTTGTGGCACTCCAGAACCAGTAATTACCCTAGTAATGCATATCGAACCAGAACCCACTCCTACCTTTACTGCATCTACACCAGCTTTGATAAGATCCTCTGTACCTTGAGCAGTGGCAACATTTCCTGCAATTAGTTCACAGTTTGGAAAGGCTTTTTTTATCAACCGAACTGTGTTTATTGCATTTTCACTATGACCATGTGCAATATCCACTACTATAACATCAGCACCTGCATCGAGTAATGCTTCGGTTCTTTCCATAAAATCTCCTTTTACACCAACAGCTGCACCAACCAGCGGTCTTCCTTTTTTGTCCTTTGATGCCTGTGGATAGTTACCGGAGTTAATGATATCTTTACTAGTGATCAATCCCTTGACATGACCTCTTTCATCTAGGAGAGGTAATTTTTCAATACAATTTTTCCTAAGTATGTCTTTAGCTTCAACTATATCCACTCCAAATTTTGCAGTGATAACATCATTTGTCATGACTTCTGTAACCTTTTTACTTTCATCTTTTTGTTCTAGCATCACAATGTCTCGTCTTGTCAGTATTCCAACAAGTTGGCCTTGATTATCAGTCACAAGCAATCCTGAAGCTCCTTTTTCTCGCATGGATTCCATGGCTTCACGCACTGTCTGATCTGGATTTATCGTATATGGATTTTCTATTATTATGCTGCCTGAGCGTTTTGTTTTGAGTACTTCGTTTACCTGTTCTGAGATAGTAAGAAACCTATGTATGATTCCAATTCCTCCCTCTCTTGCGATTGCTACTGCCATGGCAGATTCAGTAACAGTATCCATATTTGCGCTTATGACTGGTATGTTAAGGGAAATATTTTTTGAAAGTTTGGTTTGTAAATTTGTTTGAGATCTAGTAACTATGCCTGATCGTTTGGGAACAAGAAGCACATCATCAAATGTTAGTCCTTCCCTTATTTCCAATGAAACCTTCTTGATTAGAATGAAAATCTGTTATAAGCCTTTCTTGAGATTTTTCAAGTTTTTTATGATCGTGACAATATCACATGTAGCCTTTACATTATGAGTTCGTATTATATCAGCACCATTTAGAGCAGCAAAAGTTTCTGCTGCAAGAGAACCATAAAGTCTCTTTTCAGGATCAACTTCATCTAACAGTTCTCCTATGAATGACTTTCGTGAAACGGAAATAAGAATTGGATACTTGCCTTTTATTTGATTCAAATTTTTCAATATCAGTACATCTCTTTGTAACCAATCAGAATTTATTTTTGTAAATAATACACCTTGTGCCTTTTTTCTAAAAAAACCAATAGCTGGATCTACTACTATTTTGTTTGCTGAAACTCCTGACTTTAATACCAGTGTAACACTTTGATCAATCAGATTTCTTGCCTGTATCACTTGATTTCCGCTAATTGGTTTATCGCTAAATGCACATACAATAATAGACGGACTGTATTTCTCAAGGACTTTAATCATGTTTTGGTCATATTTTAGGCCTGAAACATCATTTACTATTTCTGCACCTAATTGAAGAGCAACTTCTGCCACCTTTGCCCTACATGTGTCAATAGAGATAGGTAATTTTGAGACTTTTTGAATTGCATTTATGCCAATTGTAATTCTTTTGATCTCTTGATCTTCGGATATCAAGGTCTTGAGATACGGAGCAGTAGACATTCCTCCAACATCAATAAAATCAGCACCATCTTCTTCCATTAATTTAACAGTTTTTTCCATGATTTTTTTATCAGTAAATACTGATTTTTTATAAAATGATTCAGGACTTGTGTTAATTATTCCCATCACTCGTATTGGACTGGAATCACCGACTCTCACTCTTGCAAGTTTATGCATATGGTTTATGATTAACCCAGGATACATTTAGACTTACATGACTTTGGATGGATGGCATCAAAAATATCTAGAAATTCTAAAAGAATTCAATTATGATAGATCAAAAGAGATAAGATCAGCCAAGATCCTCAGCTCATTTCTAAAGAATAGATTTCAATTAGATACAATAGAGAAAAAAATTAAAAACAAAACTGTCTTCGTTATCGGAGCAGGACCATCTTTGGATGCCTCTTTACCATATCTCAAAAAGTTCAAAGGTTTTACAAAGATCGTTGCTGACGGTGCTACACAAGCATTACTTGAGAATAACATAGTACCTGATATCATAGTGACAGATCTTGATGGAAATATAGAATATCTCAAAAGATCATCCGAGTCCAGATCAATAATGGTCGTTCATGCTCATGGAGATAATATCAGGAGGCTTCCATTTGCAATTTCATTCAGATACTGCATAGGTACTACGGAAGACAAACCTTTTGGAAAAATTAGAAACTTTGGTGGATTTACAGATGGTGACAGATGCGTATTTCTCGCCAATCATTTTAAAGCATCCAAAATTATTCTAATTGGAATGGATTTTGGAACCCACATAGGAAGATATTCTAAAGAAGGAGCATATAGCAAGCCCATAAAGATAAAAAAGCTAAGTAAAGGAAAATCACTCTTAGAATGGCTTGCCTCAAAAAGTGATGTGGATCTTTATACAACATCTAGTCCAATATCAGGATTCAAAAATATAAAATTAGCAGATCTTCAAAGGTTGGTCAGATAGTAGAGCTTGTTTTAATATTTATTATCCATTTAACAGTAGAAAAAACATGGATTATTCAGAGGAAAATCTGCGTGACATTTTAGAATTAAGAGAATGGATCTCTGAAGAAATTGAGAAAAGAGAACAAGAGATCGATAAATTTAGACAGAATCTTCGCATTCTTGATTCTCTTGTAAAGCAATCAAGTTTTAGTAAAGCATCTTCTCTTGTATCCAGTAAACAGAATACACAACAAAATCAGCAAACATCATCTTCTATAATTCCCATTAAAACACCAGACAATAAAATTTTAGCAAATGCACATGTAACTTCTGATGAGCTAGTAATCATCCCATCAGAAGATACCATATTAGATATTGAAACACATCCATTCAAATCATTTTTCCTAGGAAGAATAATTGGAGGAATGGAAAATCAAGATAAATTAGATGTTCAGAGTGGCAAGATTCCACAAAATACTGCAATATCATGTTTAGTAAATAAGGACGGTAGTAGAATTAGAGAAATTCTCATCAAGAATTATCGTCAAAAGGAAAGAGTAAACGAGATAATAAATACAGTAACGTGGTCATTTTCCAGAATGATTGAGAATTCTCAAAAGTGATTACCATGGATAAGATAATTGTACTAGATTTTGGTTCGCAATATAGTCACCTCATTTGTAGAAGAATTAGAGAATTTTCAGTCTATTCAGAACTTGTTCCATACAACATATCACTTGAAGAACTAAAGAAAATGAATCCAAAAGGAATAGTATTCAGTGGAGGACCTGCAAGTGTATACAACAAGGATTCACCACAGCCATCAAATGGAATATTTGAGATGGGACTTCCTGTACTTGGCATATGTTATGGCCACCAATTAATTGTCAATAAATTTGGAGGCAAGGTTAAACGCTCTCACAAGGAGTATGGATCTTCACTACTTAGCATAGATAACAACTCTGATCTACTTTCAGGTATGGGTAAATCAACAAGAGCTTGGATGAGTCATGGGGATGCGGCGGAGAGCTTACCGGAGGGGTTTAATGTAATAGGACATACTGAAAATTCTTTTGCAGCAGCAATTGCAAATAGACAAAAAATGGTGTACGGTATTCAGTTTCATCCAGAAGTAATTCACACTGAAAATGGAACTCAGGTTCTCAAGAATTTTGTTCTAGATATATGCAAAGCAAAACAAGATTGGACCTTGGAGAATTTCATAGAAACGACGGTATCAGAAATTTCAAAAATTGAAGGCAATGTATTATGCGGGATAAGTGGAGGTATTGATTCCACAGTAGCTGCATTATTGATTCAAAAAGCTATAGGAAATAGACTCAAATGCGTTTTTGTCGATAATGGCCTTTTGCGACTGGATGAAGAAGTAGAAGTAGAAAAAATGTTTGAAAATAATTTTGGGATGAATTTTACAGCAATAAATGCAAAAGAGAGATTTCTTACCAGACTCAAAGGAATATCGGATCCTGAGCAGAAACGCATGATCGTAGGCGAAGAGTTTGTCAAGGTATTCACTGAGTTTGCAGAGAAGAACGGCCCATTCAAGTGGTTAGCCCAAGGTACACTCTATCCAGATGTTATAGAAAGTGGAGTTTCAAAAGGTCCGGCAGCAGTAATCAAGACTCATCACAACGTTGGAGGATTACCATCATGGTTAAATTTGCAAATCTTAGAACCTCTCAGGTTTCTTTACAAGGATGAGGTAAGAAAAGTTGGCAAAATCTTAGGTGTGCCAGACAAACTTCTTAATCGTCATCCATTTCCTGGACCTGGTCTTGCAGTAAGAATAATGGGTGAACTGACCCCAGAAAAATTACAGATCTCAAAACAAGCAAGCAAGATTGTGGAAAATGAACTGATGTCATCAGGATGGTATGACAAGGTTTGGCAGGCCTATGCAGCTGTTGGAGATGACAGAGCAGTTGGAGTGGTTGGTGATGAGAGGAAATATGGCCATGTTGTTCTAGTCAGGATAGTAGATTCTATTGATGCCATGACTGCAGATTGGACAAGACTACCTTCTGAGATACTTGAGAAAATCAGTAATAGAATTACAAATGAAGTAGAAGATGTAGCCTGGGTAAGCTATGTAATTTCAAGCAAGCCACCGGCTACAATAGAGCCTCAATAAAAATAAAAAATCTTCTATAATTCACTGAATTTATTTTTAAAAGAAATTTTTAAAATTAAAGAATTATGGGACTACGTTTATTCTGGCAGTCGGTGGATTCTGGTCTTGAACTACCATAATCTTCACGGTGCTGGAATCTGTACCATATTGGTTGCTCACTGTGAGTTTGAACTCTACTAGTTTCTGTTGACCATAGTCAACAGATGGTGAGTAGAATGCTGGATGAGCAGTACTACTCAATATTACAGTCACTGGGTCACCGCTGATTTGTTCCCACTTGTACTTGATATTTACACCAGTACTAGCACTACCATCTAATACGACTCTGCTATTTGGTGAGACTGTTTGATCTGGACCTGCATTAGCAACTGGTGGTTGTCCTGCTACTGGGAGGTTATTGATCTTAACAGTTACAGAGCATGATGGAATGTCAACCATGTTATCAGATACGTCTAATGTAAATTGAAGTGTACCACTTGGGCCATTTGGAGTTGGTGCTACAAATGTTGGGCTCATATCAGTGCTAGAAGATAGTTTTACTGGTTCTCCAGATATTTGTCTCCAGTAGTATGATATTGAATCACCACTTGGGTTTGCAACTGATACTGGCAATCTAACTAGAGAATTAGAATTAACAGAAGCATCTTGGCATGTTACGGTTGGATCTTGATGAGTACTTTTAACGGTAACTTTAGTCATAGCAGCTGATTTTCCTCCATGTCCATCATCGGCTGTAAATACAAATAACAAAACTGCAGTTCTACCTGGTGCTACTGCTGGAGCCACAAATGATGTAGCAGTATTATCAGTTGATGATAACTGTACACTTGAACCAGAATATTGACCCCATGCTAATGTTAGTGAATCATTATCTGGATCCGTTGCAGTAGCCGTTAGGGAGACTTGAGTTCCTTCGTCAACAACTTGATCAGGATTTACTGTAACAACCGGAGGATGGTTAACGTGTAAAACTACAACATTAAAAGTTGTAGTGTCCTTCAATCCATATCCATCATCTACTGTTAATGATAACTTTAATGATTTCACTTCATTTGCAGGAACAGTTGGAGCTATGAAAGATATCACTGGAGCAGTGGAACTTGGAGCAAATGTTACTGCATCACCAGAGAGTTGAGTCCATTGATAAGACAATTTCTTGCCGACGTCGGGAGTTGTTGACTTTAGACCAGAAAGTGTAACCTTTGTGTTTTCATACACTACGATGCTATTTGCCAATGAACCTTGTAAGAAATACTGTGTTAGTGTGCCTGATCTTGCAACATCAGTTGTATAGAATTTAGCACAGTAAATATGATCTGTACCCTGAAATTGTTGAATACATTGTTGAAGGAATTGTTCTGCGCTGCCACTGTTTGTTGAGCTTGTTTGGGCATTTGCAGATATTGTTGGCAACACAGCAGCGAAAATCATCGCAGCTAGTATAGCAACAAAAAATTTGTAATTCAACTTGTCAGTTCTAAATTTTAGATTATTAAAAAACCTTTCTCTCAAATTGTGGTATCTTCAAGATCAGTTTTTTGATCTAAAAACGCTGTTTGATATGGTAATTTCATCGATTTTACGCAATAATCACGGGCTCATGGACCATTAGTATCAACAAATGACAAAACTTCATCCATTGTAGGTGGAATTCCAAGTGGATTACCAACATATAGAGAAGCTGCACCATTTGCAAACCTTAGTCTTTCAAAAGCATCCAGATTTACAACATAACCAAGCAGATTTGCAGCATCCCAAACATCTCCAGCTCCTGTTACAAATTTGGGTTGTACTTGGAAAGACTTGCCAAATTCTACCTCTTTTCCATTTGACCAATACGATCCTGCAGCAGTATGAAGATCAATAGGTATTGAGTATCTCCGTGCCAATTCAAGCACAAGTTTCTTGGTTTCATTTTCCCCAGAAATTTTATCTAATCCAGATTGTGTCAGAAGAATATTACATTCATTCTCATTAACACATAAAGAATCTAGATGATCTGCAAGTTTAGGCAGTGTTTCTTTGAACTCTTCAGATCTTGTTTGAATATCGGCTGGATCTAGAAAATGAAAAGCTGATGTAGACTTTGTGAATGCAAACTGTGATAATTCTGTTCCTTTTTTATTGCTTGCCCAATTTGTCACAATGACAGCATCTGCACTTGTTATCACATCCTGTTCAACTGTTCCAAGTTTTTCAGGTCCAAAATTTTCATTATCGCCTAAATCCGAAATCATTACGTTTACAATGTTGCCCGCATTGTTGAATTCAAGTGATGTTGTTCTTCCAGGTTTTCCATCAATTATAAAAAGTGAGACTTTATCAAATTCAGAAAAAGTTTCTCGTAGTATCTGAGAACCAGTCTTGTCTGCAATTGTAATCAATGATACAGGACATCCAAGTTTAGCAAGAGCATAAGCAACATTTGTTGCATTTCCACCTTTTAGATCTGTTTGTGTAATTCCACGAATACTTCCACCCAATTTACTTTTTTCTAAAATTTGATTGTAAAGTTTATCTAAATTTTGAATCTTGATGATACGATCTAGGAAAAAATCATTTAGAACAACAACTGATTTAGTTAGTTTTAGATTTTGTAGCTTTTCTAACATGAAAAGGCTTAGCCCATTGGCGGGCCTCTTCCGCCGCCTCGGCCGCCGGATGAGGCAATAACATCATCAATTCTGAGTATCATGCATGCAGCTTCGGTTGCAGATTTTATTATCTGCTCTTTTACTGCAACTGGTTCTATGATATCAATGGAAAACATGTCTGCAACTCTAGTATTTCTTGCATCAATGCCAGTCCATTTCTTTCCTTGACTGTGTTTTGCACGAAGTGTAACCATGGTATTGATTGGATCCATTCCTGCATTTTCAGCAATTGTTAATGGAATTATTTCAAGAGCCTCGGCATATTTTTTAATTGCAAGCTGTTCTCTTCCTTCAAATTTATTTGCCCATTCTTTTAGTTGTGAAGCCAAGAATTCTTCAGGGGCTCCACCTCCAGCCACAACTGCAGGCTTTTCTATTACATCTTTTACAACCATTAATGAGTCATGCATTGATCTATCTACCTCGTCTACAACTCTTTGAGATCCTCCTCTTAGTAACAATGTGATGGCTTTTGGATTTTTGCAGCCCTCAATGAAGACCCATTTGTCTGTCTCGACTTTTCTTTGCTCTACAAGATCTGCTGCACCCAAGTCCTTTGAAGTCATATCGTCGATATTACTGCTAATTCTGCCTCCAGTTGCTTTTGCAAGCTTTGTCATATCACTTTCTTTTACTCTTCGGACTGAAAGTATACCTTGTTTAGCTAGATAATGCTGTGCAATGTCATCTATGCCCTTTTGGCAAATTAACACATTTGCGCCAATTTGGTGAATCTTGTCTACCATAGATTTGAGCATTCTATTTTCTTCTTCAAGGAACATCTGCATTTGAGTTGGGTCGCTAATTCTGATTTCAGCACTCATCTCTGTTTTTTCAATCTCCAAAGCTGAGTTTAGTAATGCAATCTTTGCCTTTTCTATTTTAGTAGGCATGCCGCTATGAACAACTTCCTTGTCAAGTACTATGCCTTTGATAAATTGAGTATTTCTAATGGAACCGCCTGCTTTCTTTTCCACCTTGATATTATCAAGATCTACTTTATGTCCTTCTGCTTCTTTCTCTACAACTTGTAATATAGAATCAACTACAAGCTTGGATAACATGTCACTGTCTTCTGATATGAGTTTTGACTGCATGCTTGTTTTTGCGATTTTTAATAGAATTTCCCTTTCATTTGGACTTACTTGCTTTGCCATTTCGGTGAGAAGTAAAAGTGCTTTTTCTGCAGCTGCTTGGTATCCTTCAATAATCACTGTAGCATGGACGTCTTTTTCCAGAAGCTCTTCGGCTTTTGCCAACAGTGCACCACCAAATACTACTGATGATGTAGTACCGTCACCAACCTCATTATCAACAGTTTTTGAGATCTCAACCATCATTTTTGCAGCTGGATGTTGAACATCGATTTCTTTTAGAATAGTAGCACCGTCATTTGTAATTGTAACGTCACCTAGGGAGTCAACGAGCATCTTGTCCATTCCGCGTGGACCAAGACTTGTTCTTACAAGTTCTGCAACTAGCTTTGCTGCAGCAATGTTATTTTTTTGTGCGTCTCTTCCCTTTTGTTGTAATGCACTTTCTTTTAGTACTAATACAGGTCCTTGTGGTGTTTGTTGAATAGATGCCAAAATTAATCCCTTAGTTCGTGTAATTAGTTGCCCCTTTTAATACCTTATCTGTTCAAGATCTTCAGATATATTCTATTTTTAACGTCCACAACGCCAGTGTACAAGATTCTGATCTCAGGTAATGCAAGAAAAGGTAAGAAGAGAGGTATCAGATGAGGATTTTTGAATTTGCATCCTGTCTCTACTAGTTTAGAATCTATACTAGAATACTCGTCTAATGTTTTTTCAAAAGATAATGACGATATCAAACCAGCAAGTGGTAACGAGAATTTACTCATAATATTGCCATTTTTAGCTACCAGCATGCCCCCCTGCATCTTAGTCAGACTATTTGCAACAAAGGCCATGTCTTTTTCATTTGAACCTATAACTATCATATCATTTTCATGAAAACTCTGTGTACATCCAAATGCCCCTATATCAGCACCAAAATTTCTCAAGAATGCCACAGTTTTCTGTCCAGTACCATATGTCCTATCAATAGCAGCTACTTTCCATACATCTTTGTCTTGTGATGCCATCACGTTACCATCTCGTACTTGAAGATCTTCTTGATCCAATTTTGTTATTATTTCTGTATCAAGTTTGATAACCAATGCTTGGGCAGTGGTTTCTTTGCTTCGTATAACAAAGTCTTTTTCTCCAAACTTTCTTCCTGTCCTTACGGTTTTTTTCATCCAACTTGGAATTACGGTCTTTGGTCCATCCACTACAAGACTGTTATGTGCTACCATCAATTTTCCTCCGACAAAGACTTTGTTTGGTTTGATCTTTTCCAAATCATCAAAGACTAGAATATCAGCTAACTTGCCAGGTGCAATTGCGCCAAGGTCTTTGCTCATGCCATAATACTCGAAAGAATTCTTTGATCCAATAGTTATAGCGTCTATTGGATCCATGCCAATAGAGATAGCTTTTCTGACACAGTGATCAATCATGCCATATTCAGCAACATCTTTTGGGGAAACCCCATCTGTACAGAACATTAGTCTATCAAGATATGTTTTATGAGATAATACACTAGGCAAAATTTTATCAAGATCTCGTCTGATAGAACCTTCCCTCATCATTACCCACATTCCAAGTCTTAGTCTTTCCAAGACTTGATCATAGTCAATCGGTTCATGACATGAGAAAATTCCAGAAGCTATGTAGGCATTTAGTTTTTTATCGCTTGCACCAGCTGTATGACCATTTATGATACCATTATTTTTTAAAACATTTGATATGCTTGCAATAGTGTCTGGATCTCTTGTAGTTACTTTGGTCCAAGAAAACACCTCACCTAGACCAACAACGTTTTCAATGTCCAATCCTTTATTTTCTTCTTTTTTGGTTAATGTTCTTGCATGACTAAATTTTCTATCAACAGGAAGTCCTCCAGGAATTACATGGTAAACCCTAATCGGAAGACTTTGTGTCATTTTGACAAATTCTTTGAATCCCTTGTAACCGCAGACACTTACAATATCAATTGGATCTGCAAACAAGGTGGTAGTACCTGACAAGAGTGATTGTTTTGCAAATTCTGATGGAAGAACATATTGATCTATGTGTATATGAGGATCTACAAATCCAGGTGCGATGTATCTGTCCTGCAAATCAATGACTCCAGTCTTCTCTCCAACTGTATGAGATGCATCTTTTCCCACATATGCAATTCTGTCTTTTTTGATTGCTACGTGAATTTGAGGTATGATTTCCCTTGAATAGACATTAACCAGCCTACAATTTTTCAAGACAATATCTGCCTTGTTTTCACCCATAGCTACAGCATTGAGCGATAAAATCATGGAGGCAAGTGAGCTGGCCTTCATAGAAATAATGTAATCTCTGATACTATTAAAGCGATGTTTAAATTACGGTCAACGCAGCTCATTTTTTATGAACATGCCAAAGGAGATCAATAGGTATTGTCCCAAATGCAAGAAACATACATTGCATAAGGTCTCCATATACAAGGCAGGAAAGAGAAGAGGTTCTGCTATTGGTGAAAGAAGACACGCCGAGGATAAGAAAGGTTATGGTGGTCAAAAGTTCCCAAAGTTAGCAAAGCCAGCAAAGACTACTAAGAAGATTACACCTATAATGACATGTCCAGAATGCAAGAAAAAGTGGAATGTATCAGGAATAAGATTGAGAAAATTGGAGTTAGTTGCATAATGAAAAGAGCTCACATTTGGATACCAAAACCAGGAAGTAAATTCCAAAGAGTACAGTGTAAAGAATGCGGAGAAGAGAGTGTTGTTTACTCACATGTTTCCTCAATAGTTACATGCAAGGCATGTGGTAATACTTTAGCAGAGCCAACCGGTTCCATTGCAAAAACAAATGGAAAAATTTTAGGTAGTGCAGATTAAGTCATAATCTTTTTTCGTATTCAGGTTAGTAGCTATTCGTTTATCATCAAAGATTATACATGATTCCCTCACAGGTTTCATGTTTTTTACTTGTTTAGGATCAACTATAGAAATTCCAGTATATGCACATTCTTCACCATCATAATCAACAAAAAATTCTGCTTCCAGTCCAAGAGATTGAAGAAAATTTTTTCGAACTAGTATACTTGTCCACACATCTTCGCCATTTACCAGACTTACAATTTTCCTAATTATTTCAGAGTCTAAAAGTGGCATATCACCAGAAGCTACAAAAATCAATTCTTCAAACTTGTGTAGAGATTCTCCCAAGTCATCGACATATCCATTTCCCTTTGTTTCAAGTACATCAATTCCCAATCTAGAAACAAACTCACGTGTCTTTGGAGCATTATTACTTGTAACGCACACTATCTTTGAGAATATTCCTGAATTTTCAAAAGCATTCAGAACGTGTTCTATCAACGGTTTTTTATATTTTAGAAGAAGTTTTTCCTCTGGTGATTTCATCCTAGTACCTTTGCCTCCACACATAACTAATCCTATCATACCGATGCAAAAATCAATAAAGATGTCAACCTTACTAATTCATTACTTGCCCCAAATACGTCGCCTGAAATTCCTCCAAAGCTTCTTTTTGCAACAGTAAGCAATAGAAAAGACAATCCTATACACGATATTACTACAAATACGCCTGTCATCCCTCCTAAAATCACAGTTGGTATTATTGCAAGTATTACAGCTACTGCAAGTTTTTTTGGATCCTTCATGGATTGAGTAAAAGGAGAACTAAGTCCTTGCCAAGCTGAGATTCCACGATTTGCCTGTATTACCATAGACAGTTTGGCCATCAATTCACTTAGCAAAATTGCCTCAAACAATACAAAACCCTTCATCATAGAAATTGCAAGTATCATTCCTGCAGCATACAATACAACTGTCATTACTCCCGCAGAACCAACAGCTGGGTCTCTCATTGCTTTGAGTTTTTTTTCTTTTGTTCCCTTTGCCATAATTCCATCCGCAAAATCACAGAGTGCATCAGTATGATGAATCCCAGTGATTATGGCAAGTGCTCCAGTTAAGATCAAACCAGTAATCAGAGGTTGAAGAAACAAAGATAGTCCATAACCTGCTGCACCAATGACTAGTCCAATCAAAGCTCCCGCAATTGGAAAAAGATACATGTTCTTTGCAACAGTTTCTAGCTCGCTATTCTTAGAAGGAATAATAGTTAGAAATGATACTACAGATGATATTTCCTTAAACATTAAACCACCAACCAAGAGATGACAATAGCAAAATAACAGGAATTGTAAAAAGTAAAGCAAACAGCACTGTAGTGACTTTCATTATAGAAATTGCAGATCTGAAATGCCTTTCAGTTATCTCAGAATTACCATCTCCTAGTACATAATGCTCCATTTTTTCAAATTTTATTCCAAGTGCACCTGCCAGAGTTGCCATTGGATAGCCAGCGTTTGGGCTTTCAGTCTTTGAACCATCTCGTTTCATGATATGAATTGAGTGTCTCCAATCTTCCTTTAGTATGATACAAGAAAATACCATTACAAGACTTGTGAGTCTAGAAGGAAGAAAGTTGAGTATTTTATCACAGTTGGCAGCAAACCAACCTGTGTTTCTAAATATTTCTGTCTTGTATCCAATCATAGAGTCAGCAGTATTTACAGTTCTATAAACAAATGCACCAATTAGGCCAAAAATTGAGAAATAAAAAAGCGGACCAGTGATTCCGTCAACGATGTTTTCACTGATGCTTTCAAGTGTTGCAGAAATAATATGTTGTTTATCCAGATTTTTGGTATTTCGCTTTACTATCATAGAAAGTTTTGTCCTAGCACCATCTAGGTCATTTTTAGATAGAGAATCCATGATTTTTGATGCGTGATCTTCCATTCCCTTTATGGCAATAGTAGTCTTTAGAAGAATTCCGACCAAAATTATGCTTGCACCAATAAGCAGAATTTTATAGAATTCATTTGAATCAAAATTTTCCACATATTTCAAAGAAGATGAAAATGAGGTAACCAGAAAAGAGACTATCGCTATCACCAAAACGAGAATAAGAATTCCATTGGTTTTTTCAATCACTGGATTGGTTGATTTTGCATATGGTACAAACTTGCCAATCAATTTTCCTATCCAGACAGTTGGATGATATCGGTTTGCTGGATCTCCAAAAAGAAAATCAAGCGCAAGTGCAAATATAACTGCAATTATTGGTATTAGAATCAACTTATCATACCTCGTATCTTTTTCATATCGATATTTTTTTTCACAGTGCAAGCCAAGTGATCAATTTCTTTATCTAGTGTTCTCAGATATTTTTTTGTCCATAAGACTTGTTTTGGATTTGCGTGTAGAGAATCTTCATCTGGGATATCAAATTTAATTAGAGGAATCGTGCCAATTACTGGTTTCATGGTTTTCTTTTTCAATATTGAATAGCCGGGATGCAGTATAGCCACATCTCCTCTAAACTTGTTTATAACAAACCCTTTGACTAGTTTTTGATGTTTCTTATCAAGAAGAGCCAACGTTCCCACAATACTGGCAAAACTTCCACCCTTATCTATGTCAGTAACCAAGATCACGGGGGATTGACAATATTCTGCCATTCTCATGTTAGCAATGTCATATCGTTGCAAGTTTATTTCTGCTGGAGATCCTGCTCCCTCAAGTATTACAATATCATTTACCTTTAACAATTGGTCAAGCGCACTCTTTGATTCTTCCAGTCCTGTTGAGAGCGCAAATTTTTTGTAATAGTCCCTAGCATGCATTTTACGATATAATATACCGTTTACAAAAATTTCACTCTTGTAATTCCCAAGAGGTTTTAACAAAATTGGGTTCATTATTGGAATTATCTTAGTTCTTGCAGCAATTGCCTGGATAGCTTGAGCCCTTGAGATTTCAAAGTCTTTGCCAATATAAGAATAAGACGACATGTTTTGTGACTTGAATGGCGCTACCTTGTATCCATCATCAGAGAGAATTCTACAAAGAGCAGTAACTAGAGTTGTTTTACCAGCCCCGGAGGAAGTACCTTGTATCATCAAAGTTTTTGCAGTCATAATTCTCTTAATGCCTCAATTAGCTTGAGATTTTCTTTGCGAGTTCGAACTGCAATCCTTATGAAATTATCATTCAATCCATGAAATGTACTACAATCTCTTATGAGGATATTTCGTTTTAACAATCTATTTTGAATTTGGCTTGATTTTATCTTTGATTTTATCAAAATAAAATTTGTATTAGAATTATAACAAGTAAAGCCCTTTATCTTCGATATAGAATTTGTGAGAAATTTTGATTCCTTTTTTATAATATTCAGTGTTTTTGGTAAATGTGATTTATCAGATAGTGCTTTGATTGATGATTGCTGTGCAATCCCGCTAACGTTCCATGGAATCTTTATTTTTCGTAGAATTTCAATCATTTTTTTATTGCCAAGCCCGTATCCGATTCTCAGCCCTGCTAACCCAAATGATTTTGTCAAGGATCTAAGAATGAAAAGATTATCAAATTCTTTCAAATATGAGACAACACTCTCATTACCATCTGGAACTAACTCAATAAAACATTCATCAAGAAAAACCATTGTAGATTTGTCATATGCTGATTCTAGGATTTTTAACATGTTCTTTTTCTTTATAAGAACTCCCGTAGGATTATTTGGATTACATAAAAAGATACAGTTTTTCTTTTCCATCATATCTTGAAATTCCGATAGGTTTTGGTTTAGATCCATTGATTTGAAAAAAAATAGTATTGCCCCGTTTAATTTTGCAGCAGATTCATATTCACTAAATGTAGGAATTGGAATCAGCACTTTTTGATTTCGTAAAAATGTAGCACAGTAATTATAGATTATTTCAGTGGCTCCATTTCCCACTATAATCTGATTTTTTAGAATTCCAGTGTATTTTTGAAGATGAGTTCTCAATTCATCTGAATTAGGATCTGGATAGACAGAAATTTGTGAAATATTTTTGAAGGCATCTCTTACTTTAGATGGAAAACCAATAGGGTTGACATTGGAACTAAAGTCAAGTAATCTTAAATTGTGTTTGAGGCTGCTATCTGAAAATATACCTCCATGAGCAGCCACTTTATGATTTTCTATTGTCTTTTCTATTCTAATCCTCATATTTTTCAAATACTCATATCAGTATTTAGTTGTGTTTTGCTTGTACTTCTAAAAGAATATTAATTGTACAAAGACTATTTTCTTCATGAAGCGCGTAGCCATAATAGGAGTCACTGGAGCAGTAGGACAGGAATTTGTTCTTGCTTTAAACAAACATCCGTGGTTTGAGGTAAAGCAAATAGCCGCATCTGAGCGCTCAGCCAAGAAAAAATTTGTAGATGCAATAAGAGATCCAAACAGTGGTATTTTGAAATGGCATTTACGAGAAACTATTCCAGAATATGTGAAGGATATGATAGTAGATGCAGTAGATGATATTAATCCAGAAAATTTTGATTTAATTTTTAGTTCTGTAGAAAGCGAAGCTGCAAGAGACATAGAAACAAAGTTTGCAAAACATGTTCCAGTTATCAGCACTTCTGCAGCATACAGATACGAAGCAGATGTTCCAATTTTAATCCCAGGAATAAATGATGATCATATAGGATTACTAGACGTTCAAAGAAAGAATAGGGGTTGGAAAGGATTTGTAGCACCATTACCAAATTGCACAACAACAGGACTTGCAATAACAATGAGACCACTTCTAGACAAGTTTGGTGCTCAGAAGATAATCATGACATCCATGCAGGCAATGTCAGGCGCAGGTAGATCACCTGGTGTTTCTGCACTAGATATTACCGATAATATCATTCCATACATACCAAAGGAAGAAGACAAGGTACGACTAGAGACAGGAAAAATACTTGGAAAGTTCATAGATGGAAAAATTGATCCTGCAAAAATGAAAGTCAGTTGTACATGTACAAGAGTTCCAGTATTAGATGGACATACTGAAACCGTTTTTGTTGAAACTGCTACTCATGTTGATCCAGAAACTGTCAAGAAAGCAATGCAGGATTTCTCAGACCATGTGAGTGTTACAGGACTACCTTCTGCTCCAAAAGAATATCTCATGGTCAACGAAGACCCCACAAGGCCACAACCAAGACTAGATAGAGAAATCAATGAAGGAATGACTACAGTAGTTGGGAGACTAAGAGAAGATACAGTGTTTGACAATGGTATAAAGTATGTACTGTTCTCACATAATGAAAAAATGGGTTCTGCAAAAGGGGCAGTATTGCTAGCAGAAATGCTATACAAGAAAGGCTACATTTAGCAAATTATGAAATTATAGAAATTTTATACTAACAACTTTAATAAGATCCATTTATTCACAATAATCTGTATTTTGATGACAAAAGTTGATGATTTAGATATGATAATTTTATCAGAATTATCACAGGACGCAAACATATCAGTTCCACGAATTTCAAAGAAGATTAACGTAAATTCGTCTGTAGTATACAGCCGAATCAAGAGGTTAATCAAAAGAAAACTCATTGAACGTTTTACCATAGTTGTAAATGATAGAGAATTAGGCTATACAGTCAAAGCACTTACCGGAATAAACATGGACTCTAAGATGAGAGATAATGTGATTGAAGAATTAATGAAGATCCCAGAGGTAAGAGAGATTTCTGAGGTAACTGGAAGATTTGACATTATAGTAACCATGTATGCTAAAAACCTCGATGAAATGCATCGATTAATATCAGAAAGACTTGGAAGGATTCAGGGAGTTCAGCGTTCTGAGAGTTTTATTGAAATGAAAAGGACAACAAAGCCTATGCCTTACAAGCCAGCAAAATAATTGAGGCCTTTTCAACCTATAAATAAGTAATAAGATCCAAATGTGAGTAAGAGTGTGCTAACAACAAAAGCTAGTTCAAGAATCAAGGTATACTATGAGGTTACCAAGCCAAAGATATGGTATCTCCTTGTGTTTACTGCAATAGGAGCAGCCTTCACGGCATCGAATTTGTATCATATTCCAATATCTCCATTAACATGGTGTCTTGTCATAGGCGGTGTAATAGCAGGTTCTGCTGCGGCAAACACATTGACAAACTATAATGACAGAGACATAGATGCAATAATGGAACGAACAAAAGATAGACCCATTCCAAGTAGAAGGATTTTTCCTGCTGAAAAAGCACTGTATTTTGGATTAATTCTTGCTGCAATATCTCTAGTCAGCGCTTTTGCCATAAACATGTGGGCAGGTATTTTCATGGCTTTTGGACTTGCTGATAATATTCTTATTTATAGCAAATTGCTCAAAAGAAGGAGTAGAACAAATATTGTTTTAGGAGGTTTTTCAGGGGGAGCACCTGCAATGATTGGCTATGTTGCAGTTACAAGTACAGGCCTATGGGATTTAGGCTTGGTCATGGCCGGATTAGTTTTTGTTTGGATTCCAATGCACATATGGAGCCTTACACTTCATGTCAAGGAAGATTACAACAAAGTTAATGTTCCAATGTTAACTGCTGTTGAATCTGAAAAGACATCAGTTCGTGTCATTGCAGGAACCACTATCATGATGGTTCTTTTCAGCGTACTTCCATTTTTCATGACAGGCATGTCTGGAAAACACCTATTCCATGAAGTATATCTCTATACTGCAATTGTGTCAGGTGCAATAATGATTGCATTAAGTGCATGGTTACTTGTAAAACCATCTGAGAAAGCGTCATGGACACTATTCAAGTTTTCAAGTCCATATCTTGCAATATTGTTTATTGCATTAATGATTGATTCTGCGCTTTGAGTTTTATTTAAAATATTTTTTTAATGATATTTTTTCAGCACCAGGAATTTTAGCAATTTCAAATCCATCCGCTCTTTTTGAAAAGGATTTGGTGGCATCTACTCCCATCTTGGCAGTAAGAAGATTTTTTTGATCACTAGATGGGTCCAGACTAGAACCTCTCACTTTAGATATTATTATTAGATCTTTGTCGGCTTGAAATCTAGTAGCCATTGCATATTCAACCGCAACAGGATCTGATGGATCAATGTCATCATCTACTATTACCACATTCTTGAGGGATCGATGTGCAGAAAAGGCAGCTTCAATTGCCTTTCTGGGATCCGAGTCTCGTTTTTTTGATATCTGAATAACTGCATGTAACCATTTACAGCCACCTTCAGTCAGTACAACATTCCTAGTTTGTGGTAGAACTTGTTTTAGATCTTTGTTTATCTTAGCTTCAATTGGCATACCCATCAGCAATTGATGTTCACCAAAGCCAGCCAGTACATCATGAAAGATAGGATTATTTCTAAAGTATATTCGGTCAAGCTCAAAAACAGGTTGGACTCTTTTGAAATCATATGTGCGAAGCATTTCTACCATCCATTCTTTGTGTGTCTTGTCTTTGAGAATTCTTCCCTCGATAATTATTTCTGATTCTGATGGGACAAGCATCTTAGAATAAGGTGATATGGAAAGAGTGAGTTTTTTGTCTAGTAATTCATTTGCAATCTCAAGTTCATCTTTTCCCCAATCAGCTTGGTATGCCCCGGCAATTGAAACAGCTGGATGAACACCTATTGAAATTGCAACTTTAAGGTCTTCACCATGTTCTTTTGCATAAACAAAAGTTCTATGAAGATGTCTTCCCTCCACCATTCTAATTGAAAAATGTTTTTCATCGATCCTCAATAATCTATTAAATGATGAATTTTGTGTACCCATTTCCTGGTTTTTAGTATATATGATTGAGGATGTAATGAAAGGCCCTGGTTCTTTATCAAAATGAGTAACTATTGGTAAAGTAAAAAGATCTCTTGATTGATTTTCCATGAATTTAGCCTTTGTAGTTATTTTTGGTTTTGATGCATGTTTTATAGCAGAAATTACTTTTTCGTGTATCTTGTCTTCAGTGGCACCAACTGCATAAGCAAATCTTTTTCGTGTACCAACCAGATTTGAAACTACACGAAACTTGCTATCTTTAACATTTTCAAACAACACTGCTTTTGAGCCGTCCATCTTGGCAGTTACTGCAGCAATCTCAAATTTTGTAGAAACTTTCTTTTTTACTACAGCCAACTCGCCCTTTTTGGATACAAGATCCAGATAGCTTCGCATATCAGAAGTCATTGTTTTATAATCTCCATTAATTCGTTCATTAGTACTTTCATACTGTCAAGATCTAAGTCTTTTTCAATATTTAATGAAAAAATGCATATTCCATTTATTGTAGAAGCCACACGCTCTGAGACCATTTTGAGGAAAAGTGTATCTGATTTTGATGGTATTACAGCAGCTGTACTTACACGACCACCCGAACTAATAGAAACAACAAGTGTTCCTATTCTTTCTTTTCCCTCAGAAATGGAAATAAAATTACCATTATCGTATGGAACAATCTGTACCAAGAAGTCTCTATGATTCACCTTGACGGTTTTTTTCGTATAACCGACCTGTGATATCAACGGCTTACTTCAGCTTACTAGACCTATATTGCTACCGGCGTAACTGCTACCTTTTTTATGGTAGCCTTTATCGTCTTAGCTTTTGTCGTTTTTGCTTTTGCAGTTTTAGCCTTTTTTACAGACTTTTTTACTGCTATTGGTTCTAGCTCAATCTCTTCTACTTCTGCAGC
>Ga0206954_1004_pt1 | contig 66888 bp, 82 predicted proteins | sample Alteio_BWOrgHeat_37_FD_153250 | JGI IMG/M metagenome (GOLD analysis project Ga0206954, IMG submission 153250) | Enriched cells from forest soil in Barre Woods Harvard Forest LTER site, Petersham, Massachusetts, United States -... | ecosystem: Environmental > Terrestrial > Soil > Temperate forest >...
TTACATCCACTGGCCTTCGAGGAATAATTGCAGATATGCTCAAAAACAAGATGTTCGATGTTGTCATTACCACATGCGGAGCCCTTGATCATGACATAGCAAGATATTTTTCAAATTATTTGGAAGGATCATTTACTCTAGATGATTCAGAACTTTTAGAACAAAATGTTCACAGATTGGGAAATGTGCTTGTTCCCATGGAAAGCTATGGGCCCATAATTGAAGAAAAGATGCAAAAATTCTTGGAGGAGGCTTACAAATCAGGTAAAAAAGAAATGTCTACCGCAGATATTACTAGAATGATAGGTGAGCACCTAGGAGAGGGCTCGTTTTTGTATTGGGCATACAAGAACAACATACCAGTAATAGTACCAGGAATAATGGATGGCGGAGTAGGCAGTCAGATCTGGCTTTTTACTCAAAAACACAATGATTTCAAACTAAATGTGGTAGCAGACAGTGATCTCTTGTCCTCTCTCATTTTTAAAGCAAAAAAATCTGGCGCTTTTATGTTGGGTGGCGGAATATCAAAGCATCACACTCTATGGTGGAACCAATATAGGAATGGCCTTGATTATGCGGTCTACATCACCACAGCACAAGAATTTGATGGAAGCTTGAGTGGAGCTCTTGTCAGAGAAGCAATCTCATGGGGCAAGGTTACTCAAAATGCAAAACAAACTACAATACATGCAGAAATAACAACCATCCTACCATTTCTCTATTCTGCACTTCTTGCTAGGGTAAATAAATGATGTATGAGATATTTTAGATAGTGTAATTTTTTGATTCAATAATAGTGATGAGATGGTCGTTGCATCTTACCAAGCTTGTCAAAATGATCATGAGCTTGATTTCCTCTTGCATGAGAATGTGTTTTGCCATCACTATGAGTATGAGTATACATTACAGGTTTTTTCATGACAACCTCATCTACGCGTATTAGCAATGATGCTACCTCAGCAGCTGTTTTTATTACCTGTTCCTTGACTACAAGAGGTTCAATAACATCTTGTGAATACATTTCTCGAACTTTTCTTTCAATTGCATCTACTCCATACCATGAATGAATGCGTCCGTTGTTGTGTGTAGAGTTTTTATTTCTTAACTGAACAATGGTATCAACTACATTCATTCCAGAATTTCTTGCAATTGTTAGTGGAATTTCTTCAAACGCCTCAGCAAAATTTTGAATTACAATCTGTTCTTTTCCTTCAATTAAGAGTGATCTTTTTCTAAGCTCATTTGCAATGATTATCTCAGTTGAACCTCCACCAGCTACTACAGATGGATGCATAAAGAAATCTTTGAGAACTGTTATAGCATCAAGTACCGTACGATGGTATTCATCAAGCATTCTCTTTGAATTTGCTCGTAATAGTATAGTTACTGATTTTGGATTTTTGCATCCTTCTACAAATACCATTTTATCATCACCCACAAATTTTTCATAAACTTTACCTGCAAATCCCAGATGTTTTTCAGATATATTGTCAAGATCATTCATTATTGAAGCACCAGATGCTTTCTCCAACCAATGAATATCATTTTCTTTTACTCTACGAAGTGATATTATGCCTGCCCTAGACAGGTAATTTTGAGCCGATCGATTAATTCCCTTCTGGGAAACCACAAGATTTGCGCCTGAATCGATTATCTTTTGAACTTTTCTCTTTACATCATCACTTTCTTTTAAAATGTATGCTTGCATTTCTTGTGGAGAGCTAATTACGATCTCTGCGTCAGTCTTGGTTCTCTCATCATCAAGCTCTACATTAATTAGAAGAACCTTAGAATTTTCAATCAACCTAGGCATTCCAGAATAATCTATTGTTTTATCAATGACCACTCCTTGTACCAATTCAATATCTGAAGTATTACCGGGTTTTTCTTCGATTTTGATATCATCTATTTCAACTTCCCTATTTACAAAATCTGCAATTGTACAAAATGCATCAGTTACTAGTTTTGCTATAGATTTGTTTTCACCTAACACAGAGATTGCCTTTGTTCGCAAACATGTTTCAGCTAACTTGAGCATAACTTCTTTATTTGTATAGGTAGAAACTTTTGCAATTGATCTTACAATATCAAGGGAGTATTCAGCTGCTTTCCTGTATCCTGCCTCAATTGTAGAAGGTGATACGCCTAAATCCAATAACTTTTCTGCCTTTTCAAGCAAAGAACCAGCTAAAATAACTACAGATATTGTTCCGTCTCCAACCTCATTGTCAACGGAGTTTGAAGCATCTATCATTACCTTGGCAGCAGGATGTTCAACATCGATTTTACGCAACATTGTAGAACCGTTCTTTGTCAGAGTAGCCTCACCCAAAAGATCAATGTAGATTTTTTCAAATCCCCTGGGTCCAAATGAAGTTTTAATGAGATCAGCAATCAATTTTCCAGCAAGTAAATTGTATCTTCGTGTTTCTTCCCCTACAGAGAATTGTGTACCCTCGCCAAGTAAATCTCCTGTAGAACTCATGCAAATGTAGAGTATTTAGTAATTATAAAACTTCTGATCAGCAACCTAAATTCCAAAAAATGAAAAATATGTTTTATGCAATATCTATTGATGAGTTGTGAATTGTAGATTCCATCGAGTGATTTTTTTGGGTAAAAGATCTAAGAATACTAGTGACATATTCTGTCAGATCCACGATTTCAGAGACAGAATCAGCGAGCATTCGTACAATAATACCAGAATTATGCGGCAGAGTAGAGCAACTAGCCAAAAAAGATGTGTTTTGCACAGCCAAATTGATCTTGTCTGTAATCATTTCCACAGGTATTGAACTGCCAATTATGTAAATGGTAGAAAAGACATCTTTTCCTCCAAACAGGGATTCAAGATTTATCTTGTCTTTATGACTCAGGTTCATGACATCTGTAAAGAGCATCTGGCCATTTCTATGGGCCGAAGTACGAAGAAAACAAAGATCAAAATCAAACTTTTCACCAGATGCAATACGACCTGCAGATATGATCTCTGAATAGATTAGAACTGCATTCTCTTCAACCTCAAGATTTACTTCTTGATAAAATCTAGATGATTTGAATGGAATAATTTGATGTGGAACAAATTCTAGATAGCTTTTTTCTTGACTGCGTATGTTAATGTATTGAGAAGCATAACCACCATCCATCTTGTAAACTTTGGTTGCCGATTGAGTAGTGATTTTCGCTGTAGAGTTTTTTCCCATTACAACATCAATTTTCTGCTCATCCCCTTGTAGAATACCTCCAGAAGATGACATCATGTAGATATGAGCAAAATGCGGATAATCGGAATCTGGGTACATTGCTTTTTGAATCAAAAATGGTGCTTTTGACAATAATGATTTGATATATGTTTTAGAATCATCGTTTGCTTGAAGTTCTATTTGTATAATACCATTTTGACCTGGCATTTTAAATTTTTTATTTACATAATTCTTGAAGATATCTGGAATTTGTGAATTCATCTTTTTTGATCCTTTTTGATAATTGGTTTTTTGTCAAACAGTATTGATTTGATTATGTTTTCAGCAACATCTTCTATGCCTTCACCTGTTTGGCAATTAACAAATACGTAGGGTTTTTCTGCGCGCATTTTTTTTGCATCTCTTTTCATTATAGCAAGATCTGCACCTACATGTGCTGCAAGATCAATCTTATTGATTACAAGCAAATCACTGCTTTCTATTCCCAATCCACCTTTTCTTGGATACTTGTCTCCTCCAGCTACATCTACGATGTAGATGAAATAATCTGCAAGGGCAGGACTAAAGGTAGTCATGACATTATCACCACCACTTTCAATTATAATCAAATCAAGACTAGGATCTTTCTTTTCTATTTCATCAATAACAGCCAAATTTATTGTTGGGTCTTCGCGTATTGCAGTATGCGGACAACCTCCAGTGGCTATTCCTATAATCATATTTTCAGGCATAACTTTTAGCTCTGTAGACAGTATTCGCTGCATTCGTTCTGCGTCTTCTTTTGATATGACATCATTTGATATTATGCAGCATCTGTAACCTCTTTTTATCAAGATGGGTACCACCCTCTCAATCAAACGTGTTTTTCCCGATCCTACAGGCCCACCAATTCCAACCTTTGGTATTTTCTTATTTTTTAGGGTCAAATCCATCTCCAAATTATGTGATAAACATTTTTGAGACATCATGCTCATGAATCATTTGAAAAATATCTGTTAGAGGTGTAAGCTGCCAAATATTGTATAATGGTTCTTTTTTAATTGTACTAGAAATTATATTTATTTTATCAGAAAGTTTTGTAAGAATTTTTTGGCCACTTATGTGATCTATTATCCCCAACTTGATTGCAGCAGCTATGACACTCTGGCTAAATGAATAAAGCATCATTCGTATCCCACTTTCTGAAGGAATTCTCAGTAGAGTCATAGCAATTCCTAGACAAACAGGATATGTTCCAACAGTTTCATTTGATTTTATTTTCATTTGAAACTCCTTTGCAATTTTAGTTTCCTTCTTGTCAAGCGTCATTTGAATTACACAATTCAATATCTGAGAGCCAGATCTGACAGATGTATTTCGTGCTTCTTTTATTAATCTCATAGAATAAAATTTGTTATCTGCCTCTACAAGCTCTTCAATATTTTCATTCTTTGCAGCATCCATGGCAATCAAGAAAATCATACAGTCACAAGTTGTGAGTTGGAATTCTATTTGTTGTTCAATAAAATTTAAAATGTCTTGTTCATTTTTTATTCTACCATGTTTTACAAGAGATTCTAGACCGTTGGACAATCCAAACATGCCAGAGGGGAAGAATGAATCGGCTAACTGCATTAAAAAAAACTCGTGATTAGTGCTCATGTAGGTATATTCCATGTTGAGGTTGAAAAATCTGTTCCTCTACCTTAATCTCTATATTATTTATGATGTGGGATAGTAGTTTCTTAAATACATCAACTTCAGAATCTGCTTGAATTGGAAAGAAAAGAACATCATCTTTTATCACAATGGGTTTGTGTCGGTTTCCTATGACATGACCCAGAGTAACTAGCCCAACTGAATTGTCATTTAATTTTCTAATTTTTATAGAAATAACTTTCTCAGGCAATTGTTCAATTATGATGAATTTTTTGAGATTAGACACGATGACATCACCATGATGTAGTCTTGTGCCAGAATCAAGAATAAGGCCTATATCTGTGCCTAGATCCGTTTTCTTTCTAATCCTACTTCTTTCTGTCTCTAGGCGTGATATTTTTAATCTCTCACAAATTTTTTGAGATTCCATTTTATTGAATTTGGCCAATAATTTTTTGTCATCAAAAATGTTTCCCAGTATGGATGTGACTGTAAGCATAATCATCTAAGATCATACTATGAAGTTATATTTTTTGATCTTAGTAATTTATTATAAATAATAAATACAAGAAGCTACAATAGGTACAGATATGATGCTTACTCCTAGAGAAATTGACAAACTGTACATTTTCATGGTAGCAGAAGTTGCAAGAAAAAGAAAATCAAGAGGATTAAAACTAAATTACGTAGAAGCGCTTGCGCTCATTGCAGATCACATAGTAGAAGGAGCTAGAGATGGAAAATCTGTTTCAGATCTTATGAGTTCAGGAAGAAAAGTGTTAACAAGAGATGATGTTTTACCCGGCGTACCTGAGTTGATCAAGACAGTACAAACTGAGGCAACCTTTGAAGATGGAACTAAACTTGTTACTGTTCATGATCCCATAGTATAGCATGATCCCAGGAGAATATTTCTTAAATGACATGCCCATCATTGCAAACAAAGGTAAAAAGACAGTAAAGGTCAAGGTCAGCAACTCTGGAGACAGGCCAATACAGGTAGGCTCACATACACATTTCTTTGAAACTAACAAGGCGCTTGTCTTTTCTCGCAAGAAGGCATATGGTCATCATTTGAACATCCCATCAGGAACATCAGTAAGATTTGAACCTGGAGATACAAAGGAGATAGAACTAACAGAATATGGAGGTCTAAAAATAGTGTATGGATTCAATGGTCTTGTTAATGGCAAACTTGCTACTAGAAAACAGATTGCACTGCAAAAAATGCGAAAAAAGGGATTCAAAGATGGTAATCAAAAATGACATTGGTAATCCCTAGAAAACAATACGTAGATCTGTATGGTCCTACCAAGGGTGACAAAATTAGACTGGCTGATACTGATCTCATAATTGAAATCGAAAAAGATTTTCAAAATTATGGAGATGAGATAGTTTTTGGTGGCGGTAAAAGTGCTAGAGATGGAATGGGGCAAGCAAGTGGTGTCACTAGTAAAAATTCACTTGATCTAGTCATAACAAATGCAATTATCATGGATCCCGTTCTGGGAATCATAAAAGCAGACATTGGGATCAAAAATGGTCTGATATCTGGAATAGGTAAAGCAGGTAATCCAAATGTCATGGACGGAATAGACATGATAATATCTGCAAATACTGAGGTGATGGCAGGCGAGCACACAATATGCACTCCCGGAATAATTGATACTCACATTCACTTTATTGCTCCACAACAAGCAATAGATGCAATTTGTAGTGGAACAACAACAATGATCGGAGGTGGCACTGGACCTACCGATGGAACTAAAGCAACAACATGCACTCCAGGTCCTTGGAATATTCATAGAATGTTAGAAGCTCTTGATGAATTGCCTCTAAATTTTGGTCTACTTGGAAAAGGAAATGATTCCCTAGAGCCTGCATTATTAGAACAGATTGCTGCAGGTGCATGTGGTTTGAAACTGCACGAAGATTGGGGCACTACTCCTGCTACTATTGATGCTGCATTACGTGTTGCAGATAAAACTGATACTCAGGTAGCTATCCACACAGACACGTTAAATGAATGTGGTTTTGTGGATGATACGATTGAAGCAATAGGCGGAAGAGCAATCCATACTTATCATACCGAAGGAGCTGGTGGTGGACATGCACCAGACATTATGAAAATAGCAGGTCACAAGAACATTCTTCCTTCATCTACAAATCCAACAAGACCATTTACAGTCAACACTCTAGATGAGCATCTAGACATGATGATGGTTTGTCATCATCTCAATTCCTCAGTAAAAGAAGATGTAGCATTTGCAGAGTCAAGAATCAGAGGTGAGACAATAGCTGCAGAAGACGTACTGCATGATATTGGTGCCCTAAGCATGTATTCTTCAGATAGTCAAGCAATGGGTAGGGTCGGAGAAGTAAGCATCAGGGCATGGCAAACAGCTGATAAAATGAAAAAAATGTCTGGTCGCCTAGTAGAGGAAACAGGAGAAAACGATAATCTTCGTGTAAAGAGATATCTTTCAAAACTTACCATCAATCCGGCAATAACACATGGGATATCAGATTATGTTGGTTCTCTAGGGCCAGGCAAATTAGCTGACATTGTAATGTGGTCTCCAGAATTTTTTGGTGTAAAACCTAAACTTGTGATAAAAGGTGGATTTGTTGCCTATTCAGTTATGGGAGATCCTAATGCATCCATTCCCACCCCAGAGCCAGTATATTATCGCCCAATGTTTGGTGCAATGGGTAAGGCCACGCATACGACATCTGTAACTTTTACTTCAAAACTAGCAATACAGAATGGTTTATCAAAAAAATTAGGTTTGAAAAAGAAATTGCTTCCAGTAAAAAATTGCAGAAATATTGGTAAGAAAAATATGCTTTACAACAATGCAGTTCCAAAAATAGAGATTGATCCTGAAACTTACAGAGTCACAGTTGATGGAAAACTAGCTACAACAGAACCATCGCAAAAATTGTCCATGGCCAGATTATATCATTTATTTTAGTTCGACAATCGAAAATCAATATATTTTTATATTTACTAAGTATATAGTATCACATGACTCCAGTCAAGACACGTGATGAAGTTGAAAAGGCTTCTAGAAAAATAACAGAGTCACTCTATGGCACTGAAATCCAAGATTTCAAGATAAGAGAACTCTTTACGCTTCCAGAAAAGGGTCCTCAAGACGCCTGGGATGTACAAGTGACTTTTCTATTGAATAAACTCAAACACACCGTAGATCTAGTTATTCAACAGAAAGACGGGCATGTAACCAATGCAAGACTAATTGATACAATGGTTCCCTTATAGGACCATTGTCAAAAATATTTTTAATTAATTTTTCCACATTTCTTAAATATCTCTATTTATGGACAATTATCTTTGATTTTAGTTAAATACTAAGATTTTTAAAATAACATACTGTTCAAACCTCATGCCTAGTCAAGGATATGGAACCATAGGACTAAAGCCTGCAATCATATCTACACTACAAAAGTCCACGGATGAATATTATCCAGGAATGTTTCTTCCCAGTGCCTTGATAATCATGATGAATGAAATAAAACGAGAATATTACGAAGTTGGAATGCACAACATAAAGATCGACTTTTCAGGACGATACACATCATTGACAGTTAGATCAGACGTTAAAATATGGTTTGAGGAAAATTATAAGATATTAAAAGAAAAATATGAAAAAAAATACAAAGCAAATAACTTTACAAAATTTGCAAGTATCTTCATGCTCAACATATTTGAATCCAAAGCAGTCTCACAGAATAACATTATCAAATTAAAGGAGGCAGACTTTAACTGGTTAAAATCAGAATATAGTCAAAGAAAAAAAGAATATGAGCTAAAATATGGCATAAGAACATTCGAGCAGTTTGCAGACATGTTCTTAAAGGAATTATTAGAAAGAATCAATTCCGCAAAAAAAATACTGTCATTATAAAAATTCTGATTTTCCTAACAGGTTTGACTAGTGTTTCACGATTAGTTTGATAAGATAGCGACATTGGGAATTGTTTGTTTGCCCAATCCAGTCTTTAAGAGAAGTCTAAAGGTTAACAAAATATCTAATTTTGTTATGTTCGGCACATCTGTCACTCCTCCTTCATGTTTTAGATCATTTATGTAATCAAATATTTCGTCCACTGTTACAGGTTCATCTGCCAATCCTAATTCTCCGTTTACTGCATTGTATGTTGCAATATGATAACTCAAGAATGATGTTTTGCTAAGGATTTCTTCAGTGTTTGTATCAAATCCAAGACTGACTCTTTCCATAGTTTTTACTAGATCTTTCAAAAATGATTTAAGGTTTAGGGTAAAAAATGTAAACTACTGATTCACAGAGAAAAAATGATGCGTAATCTACATTTTATTTGAAAATTGGTGCAAATTGGTACGTTTTAGCCATAAAACAGCTCAAACCAAGAGAAGGAAATTATAAATACATTTAGTAATTAAATAACATCTGTGAAGATCAAAAACATTCCCCTCAAGCTCATAGATATTGCAGATGAAAATGTTCGAAAAGACCATCCTTTTGGTGAAGACTCTAGAGACCAATTAATTAAGGATCATTTGTCCAAGTTTGAATTATTACAACCAGTAGTTGTCAGATTTGATAATGCAAGCAAGAGATACAAGCTGCTCATAGGCCGCAGAAGATTTTTGTCACTAAGTGCAAAAGGAACAAGAGAGATACCTGCAGTGATAACAGAACTCGAGGGTGCAGAAGCGGAAGCAGCTTCTTTGTTTGAGAATTTAATTCGTAAAGATCTACCACCAATTGAAAAAGCAAAAATGGTAAGAAAGTTAGTTGACTCGACCCAATCAGGCATTACCGGCGTATCGAAAAAATATGGATTGTCTAAAAGTACAGTAAGCGAATGGTTAAGCGTTTTGACATTAGCAGAACCATTGCAACAAGCATTAGAGAGTGGCGAAATAACACTTTACGAAGCAATACAGATTGCAAGAAAGCCAAAGGTACTACAAGAAAAATTGGTTAATGCAGTATCAGAAGGAAGACTTCAAGAAGTAATGATAAAAACCGGAGTAAAGCGCGGAGCGCCAAAAGGTCTTTTGACTATACGTCTTGTTTTTAATCCAAAGAAGAAATTTGATAAAAAAATGTGGGATCAATTAAATGATCAAGCCTCTCAAAATGGATTAGAGGTTACAGATTATGTTAAAAATATACTCACAAAGCGTCTTAACTAGTTCGACAATCGAACTGTAACTACAAATCCATTTTGACTATCGTATAGCTAATACTGGACAATGTGCATATGTTATAACATCATTAGCAACACTACCCATGAGGAATTTTTCAATTCCAGTCATACCCTTGGTTCCAACTACAATCAAATCTATTTTCTGTTTTTTAGCATAATCTATGATTGCTTTCTCGGCTGATGAATCCATTATAACTTCAGAATGCATCTGTATTCCTTCCTTCTCACCAAATTCTACTGCTTTTTTGAGTAATTTTTCGGCTTCACTCTTTAGTGCATCTTGATAAGCCTTGAGTTTTCCACCTCTATAATATCCAAGTAAATCTCCCGTAGCCCCAAATGATGACTTTGCTATTACATGAATAACAGTCAACTCTGCTCCTAATGATCTTGCCAAAGTTACTGCATATGCGGTTGCCTTGTTCTTGTATCCAGATTTGTCTATTGCAACAAGTATTTTGTTTATAGTTACATTGTAATCTTCGAATGTGTTCGTCCCATGTTTTTTAGTTTGGTTATTCTTAGACATGTCGTTTCTAATTCCTAAACAGGTCCTTTTTTATTGGTACTAGAAATTTGTCTTACGTCTATAGGACTAGTCCATTCCTCAACACTGGCTCCGCTAACCACATCTGCATCACTTGGAATAAGATAAACCACATCGTGTCTTGGCGGTGTTCTTTTTTGTGTTGCCAGGCTAACTAGTATGAATACTGCTAATGATATGAGCGGAGGAATCATTGTATCAAGTCCACCATATTGGTAGTAGGGACTATCAGACGGGGCGATAGTTATGACAAAGAATAAGATTAATCGTACTAGAGAACCTACTACAATTGATGCAATAGCACCAGATGCTGTTGATTTTTTCCAAAAGGTTCCAAAAACTAGAGGAACGAGGCATCCTGCTAAAACAATATCAAATGCCAAGACAAGATATGCACCAGGTCTTGGAATGAGATAACCTAATGCAAAGGCGGTAAAGAACATTGGGATCACAAAGAGTCTTGTTGCAACAAGCAATTGTCGATCAGTCAGTTTTGGTCTCTTGAGTAACTTTGCTATAATATTTCGTTGCAACATGTTTCTAGACAATACACTTGCTATAGCTAATGTGCCACCATTAGCAGTAGACATACCACAACTAACTGTACTTACAAGCATCAGGATACCAATTACTGCAGGTACATGTTTTATTGCTATAATTGGGTACAGAGTATAAGGATCAGAAAGCTTTGGCTCTAATGTAAATCCAATAATGCCTACCATTGTTACAGGTATTAGGATCAGGAGGGTTATTCCAGCACCCATGTAACAGCTCTTTGTTGCGGTACGGCCTCCGTCTGCTGCAAATACTCGCTCCATAAAGTCTAACGCTACAATATCTCCTAATCCTAGTGATATTATTGCAGCCCAGTTTATCAGAGCCCCACTACCTACATTGAGTAAGCCTGACATGTCCATGAATCCAGCAGGAGCATTTGCCACTATAGTGTCCAATCCACCAGGAATTGGAGACCATGGCCCTATGAAGAACAAAAAGCCTGCCCAAAATCCTACCACAGCTAAATAGATGTGGAAGATGTCTGTGTATGCGCAAGAGAATAGTCCTCCAAAATACGTATACAGTAAAACAACTGCAGTTGAAATCAACATTGCATAAATTAATGGTATTCCCAATACTACTGATAAAATATATCCACTTGCTGCAAGGTTACCAGCAACAAGAACTATGAAACTGACTGCCATGACAGTTCCAGACATTACTTCAGTAGTGTTTCCATATCGTCTATAGTAGAAATCTGCAAGTGTAATCATGTTCATACGGTTAAATCGTTTTCCAAAGAATAATCCAGTCAACACAAGACAAATAGCTAGACCCATAGGAATGACAGCGCCTCCCCAAAAACCACCAGTAAATGTTAACGCGACGTTTCCAAGAGATGCATTGCCATCAACTGCTTCTGACACAAGCATTGTACCGATGAAGAAAAGCGGTAAACTTTTTCCAGCAACAATGTATCGTTTGCTACTTTTCTTGACAAATTTTACTGCAATAACTCCAATGAATGCGGTTACACCAACAAATGCCATGACGATGATTGGATAATAAAGCGGAATTGCGTCAACCATCCACATAATTAGTAACTATATATTAATAAATATGCCGGTATTTCGACAAGTTTCGACAGTCGAACAATAGATCAATCATAAAGCAAAAAAAATTTCATATAAAAAATAATTTACGAACATGATTTGCAAAAAACTAAGAGAGACAAACAAGTGAAAACAGGAAAGATCGGTGCTCTACAATATGTTAGGAAATTTTTATATAAAAATAAATTTAATAATCCATAATTGTTTGGAAAAAAAAGTTATGGATGCGGTTCTTGTGGTATGCAATTCAAAGACCGCGAGGATTTGCTTAAACATGCAGAAGAAATTCATGATAAAAATACAATCTATCAATGCATAACATGCGAAGAGGATTTTGAAAACGAATCATCTTTTAGGATGCACATGATTCGTAATCACAAAATTTGAATAGATTGTTATCAAAAATCTAAGACTTCATTTTCTTTAGTTTACCAAAAAGTAACGGATCTAACTTTCTTGCAGTATCAAAACTTCTTTGTGATTCATTTTCTTTTCCCAGCATAGACAATCCGCGACCCTTGTTGTACCACGCTTTTGCGTACTTTTCATTGATTTCTATGGCTTTGTTGAAGCATTCAACTCCTTCTGCAAGCCTTCCTAATTTCAGGAGCGTCAATCCTTTGTTGTGCCATGTTATAGAATTAGATGAATCAATCTCTAATGCCCTAGAAAATGATTCTAATGCTTCATTTTTTCGCCCCTTTTTATCCAACATCAAGCCACGATCCCCCCAGGCAAAATCATTTTCTGAGTTCATTTCTATAGCCTTGTTGAAGTATTCAAGGGCTCTGTCATAATGCCGATCGTTGGCAAGATCTTCTCCCAATTGTACCAACTCTTCTGAAGCTTCTTTTCTGGAAGCTTTTTTGTACTTTACTGGAAGAACTACTGGCTGATTTTTCTTAAACCAAGAAAATATCATACCATGATTATGTAGCACACTATGATTTAAATTAGTATTTACGAAAAACAAATTAGGAAAATTTAAGATTAATCAGATTCTTCTACTTTGTGTAATTCATCTTCTTTTTTGTTTCCTCTTATTCCAACTATTCCTACAAACAAGAAGAATCCGGCTGCAACAAGTATTGCTGCAAACATCCCGTAAACGCCACTTAAATCCATCCCCTATTATTAATTCCAGTATATTTAAAATTTTATGTGCACTGAAAACTTTTGCAAATAAATTTTAATCTACAATATTTAGTTGGATTGATATGTTTTGATCATTTTTTCATCAGATTTAACACGTAGATTACGGAACACTTTTCACAATTTAAGAATCAAGTATGAAAAAGTTCGACTGTAGAACATATTTAAAAACGTAGATTACTTAGACAAATTTAAGTATATACTAACACAATACTAAAGTGATTAATATGGGTGCAGAATTTTATGGAGAATCATACAGGGGCAACGACGAACCAATTTTTGTAGGCATTCCTACGTTCTTGAAATTGCCTTTGCTCAAAAATAAGGCAGAGCTGGAAAAAGTGCGTCCAGATGTTGCCATAATAGGTGAACCTTTTGATTTTGGTACAACTATTAGACCAGGCGCAAGATATGGGCCTAGAGCTATAAGAGCAGCTTCAACAGTGCCATCTCCTCCGTACGAGCATTTCAACATCGAAACAGGTGTTGATCCATTTGGAGTTTTTAAAACAGTTGATTATGGAGATGTGAATATTGTACCAGGCGACGTGGTAGAATCCCACAGGAGAATGACTGACAAAGTTAAAGAAGTATTAGATATTGACGGCATTCCTGTCATGCTTGGTGGTGATCATTCCATCACTTTTGCAAACGTACGAGCCTTTGCAAAGAAGTATAAAAACATAGGAATGATTCACATCGATACGCATGCTGACTGTGCACCACAGGGTCTATGCGGTTTCAAGTATGACCATGGAGCACACATTAGAAGAATAATGGAATTAGGATGTCTAAAAGGAAAGAACTACACTCTAATTGGACCTCGTGGATACTGGCCAGGCCCAGATCTATACAAGTGGATGGCAGATCAAGACTTTCAATGGTTCACTATGCTTGATGTAGAAGAGTTAGGTATAGACAGAATTGCCAAGGAAGCAGCAGACAGAGCTAATGACAATGTAGATGCAGTGTACATTAGTTGGGACATTGATACATTTGACCCAGCATATGCTCCAGGAACTGGAGAGCCAGAACCAAACGGACTCACCTCCCGAGAAGGAATGAGATTGATGAGATTACTTTCATCCTCATTTGATCCAGACAAGTTTGCTTTCGACTTGGTCGAAGTAGCCCCCAACTATGATGTAAGTGATGGTAATTCATACAGCGGCGGAATCACTTCAGGGCTTGCAAATCGTTTGATAGTAGAGCTCTTAGCTGGACTATCACTCACAAAGAAGGGAGAGACTGAAGGCAGACCAGTAAGACCAAAATCTTATCGCGGTACAGGGAACACGTACAGCTTTGGCAAACCCAAAGCCCAGATTCCAAAAAGAAATTGATTAGAATTGAGGTCTTGATAGAGGGAGAGCCAGACATTCTTCCCTCTATCAAACTCTTTGAATTCAAAGATGAGGATGAGGCAATTTTTCTCAATGTCATAGAAATGGTCAAAGACAAGCTCTCAAGAAATTTGAGGCTAAACACTCATGAAACTTTACATGTATTTTGTGCATACATTGTTAGTGAGATTCGTTCAGGAAAATCAGAATCGCAAATCATAGACAATTCATCAAAAATTTTAACGAGTGATAATGTTTTGTTCGGAGTACCAGAAACCTTAAGACAAATTACGTTCAATACTACTGTGGATAATTTGCCAAAAAGGGTAATTCGATTCACTAAACCGATTCCAATTATGAATTACATAATGAGAGATTCTAAAACCATTGGGATAACCTGTGAGAAACAAAGATAAGAACATCTTTGAAAAAATCTGGACTTCAATGGCAATCATAATTATTTCAGGATTAACTGGAAAAGCAAATGTCGCTACACTTTTTGATGATGATCAGAAGGAATAGGTAATGTGGGTTTGAGGGAAATATATTGTAGCCAATGCAAGAAGTCATTTGGAGCATACAATGAGAAATTTTTCTCTGAAAAAAATCTTGAAAAATTAAAAAACAGATACGGTTCATTGCATGAATTTTATGGACACGATGTGATCATAAGATGACCTTGCTAACCATAAACTTCTCATGATCTGAACCCAAAAACTCAATATTCAATTAATAAGCATTTTGAAATTTACTTCTGGAAAGAGAATGGGGTTTGCACTCATAAAATTCTCTTTGTGTAAAATCTGGGTTTATGTATTAGTGAGTCTTGATAAGATTGAATGATTGATACAAATAATCTACTTCAAATAAATGGAGTTGTAATTGCAGGAATTTTGATTTTACTTACGATTAAATCATTTAAAGGAGAAATTAAGGGTCAACGAACTTACATTAGACTTACGCCAAAACAGGCTGTTGCCTATGTAATTGTACCATTCTCATTTTCTGCCATGTCCATAATAACTGGAACACTAATACCAGCATATGATGCAGGTAGTTTTGTACTTGCTAGTATTCTTTCAATAATTGGATTTGTATATCTGATCATTGTCGTATTTTCGATAAATGCGATGTCAACAAATGAGAATTAAATTTTAACAGAACTATTTTTAGTTGCTAATTTGATAAGGTTTTCAATCTTATTTTGTCCTAAATCTAGTTTTATTCCTGCTTGTTCTGCTGGTGTTTTTCCATTAAACAAAACCTAATGCATATATGAGAAAATTTCCAGATCATAAACATGAGCTTCTCCCAAATATCTTCTAGACTACAGGAAGAACTAAAATCATCCAGTCCTCAGATCAGGTTTCTCTTAAAAAAGAGTCCAGGTTTAGCATTTACAACTATAAATGAAATTGCAACAGGTGTTGGAAAAAAATACAACATCAAAGTTTCACTCAATTTCCCAGAAAGAGGAAAGATAGAAGATTACGAGTCCTACGGAACAGAAAACATTGGATTTGTATTTCAAAGAGATGCAAAATCATTTCCAATACCAAGGGATACAATAAAATCAAAAGCTACTGAACTATTAGAAAACGTCAAGATTCAGGATGCGTACATGTATGAAGGAAAAGAGGGAGTACGAGTAATTGAGCAAAATTATAGACTAGATGTCTTGCCTTCCTCTTTGCATGTCTGGGGAAAAATAAACGACAACATAAAAAATTTCTGTGACTGGTTGTTTGAAAACTGTTATGAGGTCAAGCCAGGAGTTGCAGGGGCTTTTAATGAAACCAATTCGTAAGTATATTGAAGATTACCGTCAGGATCATAAATTTCAGCCTTTACAGGAAGCGGCAAGTTGTCAACTACCCAGATTTTATTTATTTTGGCACCTATTCTGTATGATAAAAGATACGCATTTGCAGAACCAAACTGAAATGACATCTTTCCAGAATCAGTTACCTTGAGTTTTTCCTCATTTGCACCTATGTACAGGTCACCCCACTCTGCATCTTTTGCAAGAAACTTGGCATCAGTTGCATAATCTCTCATAGAAAATATTGACTGGTTCAAGATGTCAAAGTATGATTTTGATTCGTTAGATGTATTTACAAAATCATAAACAAGACCAATGTTTACGGTCTGGTCTATTTCATTTCCACCACCTGGATTTATCTTGACTAGCAGTTGCTGAGTTCCTCCAGAGACTGGAAGAAATTTCATGTCAGCAGAAAATTTTGTCTGGTTAAAAGAAACCTGATATACCATGTCAGGGACAAATTCTGATCCTTTTCCCATATGCCACTGGCTTGCCTGTACAGGTTGCAATATGTAACCAGTCTTCATTGTAGAAAGAAACGGCCATGCAATTCCAGCTACTGCAGCAATTATGATGACAGCAAAAATAGCTACTATTCTTATGTTGGGCATTGTTTCAACTAGTTTTTTTACAGTTTATGTAGTCTAGGATTTACTCTGACAAATAAAACTCCCAGTCCAACTACAATTGCCATTATCATTAACGAGCTCAGTGGGAATTCTGGTACTGCTGGACCCACTGTTACAGATCCTGATAACCAAGGACTAGGTTGATCAAAGTAACTGTATGATCCTGCATCAGTAAAAGTATGAGAATATGTTTGTCCTGCCTGTACCAGTCCACTGTCAAACTTGCCATCAGGGCCTGCCTGAGCTGTACCACTTGTTATGGTATGAGGCTTGTCGTCATTATTTGTCCAGGTAATAGTAGTGCCGGGCATTACTGTTACATCTCTTTTATCATACGTGATACCATTAGTGTCTGTTGAGCCTTGTGGAATACTAATTGATACTGACATTGGCATATTCATCGTACCATTATTTGAGGTGGTATTCTGAACAGGTGGTGGATTTGTTGGACCGCCAAATGAGTCCTGTGTCTTTACATCAATTCTTACCAATCCTGCAGAACTAGTATCTGGAAGAGATCCTTCAGGTCCAGTACCAAGAGCAGCTATAACAAAATGAGTCACAGGAGTAGTTCCTTTCAGGGTAAATGTATTATCATCATCTCCTACTGGTGCAAACAAGGATGTTCTGCCCTTGTCTTGAGCAAGTGAGTACAATTTCTGATCATTATTGTCAACTATGAATATATCATATTGTAAATTGCTGAATTTTTGGCTTTGATCAAAGTTTTGCTCAAAGGATAATCTGAATTCTATTGGACAGCCATTATGTGGATTGGATGGACTGTATCTATATTCAACAACCATTGAACTTGAATCAGTTGTAGTAACTTGATGAACGGAATCCTGTTCCATGTCTGGCTGTTCACACTGTGCACTTGTTGTGCTAATGTTAGTAGATGACATTTTCAATACATCAGGCTCTGTTGGGCTATTTCCCATTTTCAATAATTCTAAAGTATAATCAGGAGGAGGTGTACCTGTATTGACATCCACATAGACAAGAGCTTTTACTGGAAACGGTACACTGGAATCTACCCAGATTTTATTATCTACACCTTTGTGCCATCCCAAAACATATGTATCAAATGTGCCGGCTCCCACTGTAACTTTTTCATGACTTACAGGGCCAACAGATTGTCCACCCACTGAACCAGTTCGGCCCCATGCTGGAACGTTGAAAGTTTTTGGAGTATCTTTTGTTGCAAAGGAATCAAGCCATGATACAGTGCTTCGATAAACACCAGTATAATCAGAAATGTTAGGGTCAAAAGATGTTGGGTCTGGAGTTATTTTGCCGATTGTCATTATACCCTTTTGTACGTTAGAGCCATCAACTGCCATAAACACAACATTCCATCCGCTTCCATCGCTTGTCTCATTTTTAACCCAGAAATTCATCTGGAGTGGAGCACAGTTATGCCAGTCTGTCCAGCATACGTTATAACTAAAGTAATCACCTTGCTTGAGCCCTTTTCCTGGATACCAAGAATCAGAGCCTGAAGTAGCATGTGCAGATTGTAAAGCAAGAGGTACGATTAACAAAAATGCAAAAATCGCGAATACAGTGTACTTTCGCATACATTTGCTAGAAAAAATGATCTAGTTAAATCTTTCAAATAAGCAAATATAGTGGATTCATTTTATTCCGAACATGTGTGAATGTGAAAAAGTGCACATGTATGAAGTAGACTTTAAGCTAGACGGCATGGTTGTAGTTCCAACACACAAAAATTGCGGACTGGCCCTCAATGAAAAACAGGTAGACAAGTTCCAAAAAGAACTTGTCAAGACATGGGGCATAAAAGACGAGAACGAAAAGTAGATCTAGTTTTTAAAAAATAAAAGAAAAAAAGGTTCTAAAACCTATATCAGAATGATGCTACGTGATCTTTGCAAACTGATGCTTTGCAAGTACAGTTACCGTCACAAAGACATGAGCCCTGCATTTCACAATCGCATTCTGTGTTATTTTCCTTGGATGAATCGCATCCACATGCTGCATCGGTCATACTTGGGAGATCCCATACAGGGTTTTAAAAGTTATCGAAATGGTCATCAAGGGTAACCCACCCTTATGGCTGAGCCTTTAGATTCCCAAGTATTTCATTTGCCGACTGCATCAATATGGTTGCCTGGTTATCAATTACCGTGGGATCATTTTCTATATCTAGTCCAACTTTTAATACATGAATAAATTCAGGGTTTTTGTGAATTTGATTCCGAATTTTAATCACGTTGTTTCTGTTTACATATCCAAGGTAAAAGTAACAATCTGAAAGAAGAGAGTTCGCTACAAAATACTCGTATTTTTTCTGGATAATTCCAGAATTTCCATTATTCTCTGTCATGTCAGAAAATCCAATGGTGGACTTTACCATCCTTGAAAGCAATGATGTCGATGACCTTTCAATTCCAAGAATCTGGTGTATTATGGAAAACTTTTGGTTTATCTTGTCAGTCTTCATGTCCCTCATGATTTCCATCATGTGAGTTGGACTGGGCCTCTTTTGATTAAGACAGAATATTGCATCTGCCAAAGAATATGATGCACATTTTATCCATATACCTGCAAAAGGATTCTGGATTTTAAGAGAGTCTTTTGCCTTGTTGGCAAGAATTCCTACATCAACAAGACAGCTTCGTGCATATGACATTGTAAGCTGTTCTTTTTTTTCTTTGATTTTTGATAACAGCATCCGAAGCTTCCATTGATTGTCGTTAACGATACTCAGATCCTGTAGATGATACAAAGTGTCACTGTTAGAATCATCAAAAGAGTGATGTCGTATCCGGATATAATCATCTGCGATTTTGTGAACTGATTCTCCGGATTGTTCATCCATGATTATGATATCATATTCACAGCATTCAAAGTGAGTTCCATCATTTCTACAGCCTCCAAAACCAACAGGATGATCAGAGAGTGAAAGTAGATTAGGAATCTGTTTTACGTCCATGTGAAATGGAACAAAATATTTGCTATAAAGTATCAAAGCTGTTAAAATTTACAAATCCATTCAAAGGCAAAACGTTCCTTTAAATTGCTATTCTTGATGGCTTAGCTAAGCTCCTGTGGTGTAGTCCGGCTAAGCATACTGCCCTCTCAAGGCAGTGATCCCGGGTTCAAATCCCGGCGGGAGCACTTTCATTTATCTATAAAATTTCTAGTTACCAAATGGTTTTGTCACATATGCCTTGAGATGATACTGTAACGTTACAGAGCCATCAGTGTTTTCCATTATCGATACTCCCCGAATTGAAAATACTGAATCTGTAAAGTCTTTTTTCAGATCTTGTGGCATGTCAAGTATTCCTGTGTATGCAGATCCAGTATTAGTAGGGCATGTTACAGTGATGGATTCACCACTACCATATGCAAGACAGTTATCATATGATGTTCCAGATTTAACTGGAATATTGGAAATCTTCTCCATGGTATTAGTGGCCTGGGCCTCATCAGGCACTACCTGAGAGACTCCAAGATATGATGATACAGCTAGTCCTAGAATGAAAAACCCAACAATACCAAGGGCAAGAAAAGAGTAATGGACCGAATTTTGCTTGGTCTTTGAAACTTTGGAATTATGAATTACTTGAACAAGAGATTGCTTTGGGTTTGAGGGATTGATACAATATTGATGAGTTTGTAGCAAAGTAACATGGTTACACATTCTACATTTCTTTTGAGTAGACTTTCTACAGTCAGAGCATGTTTTATGATTAGCTAGCTCTCCACCACAGGTTCTACACAATTCATCAGGCATGATATTCAAAAATTTTGATTATAATTAAAGAATAAGAAGAACTTGTCCTATGAATTTCTACCTAAGACTTAAATGCAAAATCTGCAAGACAGTGCAACTTACTCGATCAGGTTACCGTGATTTGAGTATGCAGTACATCAGTTAATGGAATTGCGGAAGTCAAGCTACTCCAAACAAATATTTCAACAGTGTATTGTCCAGGGCTCGTCGGAATCCAGACTTGTGATTCTGTAATTGCTTGATTGCTAGGAAGACCATTACCAAGAAGTGAAGATCCTTGTAGAAAGTCTGTGCTTCCTTTACTATCCATTACTTGTACCAAATATGTGATCTTTTGATCAGATTTACCATTGTTTGTAAGAATAGATGAGATTCCGATTTGCTGGCCAACCTGAAAATTAGAAATTTTTTGGCCAGAAATACTCACCAAGGTTGGTGGAGTTAATGTAATGTCACTGGTCATGGCCATCGCAGATTGTGCAAATCCAACTAGTACCAGAACAGCCCCAAGCAAAAATAATGTAGTCTTCAACAAGTTGAGAGAACTGTCATAGCTATAAAACAATTGCTTATGATTTGTAAGTGAAAAATTTAGATACATTTCAAGTCAACATTAAGAATCACACCATCAATCAATAGTGATTCTTTTCACTACGATTTCGTGTCCTTCGTAAACATGTGAAGCGTGATTTGCTTTTATTATTTCGCCCATTTTTTGATCCGTGAAATATTTTTCATTATACCGGCCTAGACTTTTTTTACAACTAAAACAGTAAATCTCTTTGAACTCCACAACATGAAAAACAGTTTTATCGTATTTAAGACTCTATACTTGAAAACATGGGTTGATCTTTGTTTTGATAAAATTGTATTTTAGAGACTTTGTAATAAATTACCTCGCCACGTCGTTCAATTACCGCAAGTACAGGCTCTTTTCCCATGGTAGTAATGTCGTCGATTTGTTTTTGTAGCAAACCAATTTTCTCTCTCTTACCTTCAGTCATACCAAATACAACATACTTGGCACCCTTTTCCCCAAATTGCCCTCTTTCATAAACTCTAAAGTCAGACCCAAATCCAAAACCGTCTTTTGCCACATACCCCTTTGTTCTCAGATCTCTGTATATGAGAAATTTAGTAAAAGCGTCAGGATCAGTCTTCATGCATTCTGTCATCAGTGAATCAAAATCCACGGTATTTTTTCCCCGGAACAGTTTGAGCTTGTCAACATAAAGCAAGTATAATGATTCAAACGGCTTGAGGAAAAATTTCTTTTTTATCATCTCTCCAAATCCTTTTAGTTCCAAGCTGTGCTGCATGTCTTTGTCAGATACAAGGACGTGATCTTTTACCAGCATTCCTTCTACTTTGGACTCTAATTCTGACATTGAAATTCATGGAACCATTAGTAATATAATAGATCTTGCGCATGCCAAGAAAAATCTCTTTCAGTATCGATACAAGTAACAGGCAAGACAACGTGGTAAACAGAATAAAACATGGCTAGAACAATTTAATCCTAGTACACGTAGAAAGTACGTTTTGTGATCTCACGGTTAAAATATAGGGCTCTAAACAAAAAAAACTGTTATTATGCACGGCGCAAATTACCGAGTTGGAAACGGTCAACCATATACAAGAAAGAAGTACATCAAGGGTAAACCACAGATAAAAATTGCAAAGTTTTACGGAGGAAAAAAAGACGGTGATTATGATTTTTGTGTACAGCTATGTTCTAGCCAAAAGATGCAGATAAGACACATGGCAATTGAATCTGCAAGATTGTCTGCAAATAAAGCAATAGAAACAGTTACTGGAGAAACAGGGTACTATTCAACACTTAGAGTATATCCACACATTCTCCTAAGAGAAAACAAGATGATCTCTACAGCAGGTGCAGACAGATTGTCAGAAGGAATGAGAGGCGCATTTGGTAAAGCTGTAAGTCTAGCAGCACGTATTGAAATTGGCCAAGTGATAATGGAAGCACATGTCAAGAAAGAACATCTTGAAGCAGCAAAAAAAGCGCTACATGGTGCATCTGTAAAACTACCCTGCACTCCAATGATCAAGGTAATTCCGCTAAAAGTTGCTACTGCCTAGTTTTACTTTAACAGGTCAAGAATTTCTTTTTGTCTCTTGTTTAGAATTTTAACAAACTCTTCGAATTCTTCATTTGTAGGATTACGCTTTAGAATTCTTCTGCACTGATAATAAAATGAGTTGTACAGTCTACCTATTACAATTCCATAACCAAATGAATCAGAATGATTCTTTAATTCATCTAATGAATTTACAATTTTAAAAATTTCATCTGACTTGTCTGCAACCTCACTTATTTTCTGATCTATTTTTCCTTCAAGTTGTTTATCCATGATATACCATGCAATATCATGTTAAAAAATTGTATTCCAAACAGTATCCTTTAATATACTAATAATTTCTAAATCGGTTAAGCGGTTGTAGTATAGCTTGGTTATTATGCGGGATTGCCAATTCTGCGACCCGGGTCCAAATCCCGGCAACCGCATTTACTTATGTAATCCTTTTCTGATGATATCTAATGCATTCTGAGCTCTTTCAGGTCTTGGAAGCTGTATCATGAATACATTAGCGCTGCCATATGGTGAATTGGGAGAAGAAAGTGCAAGCATTGTAGTCTCTGCCAATGCTTCAAAGAATTCAACTGCCTCATTTGCATATATGAGAAATTTTTCTTCAATGCCACCCTGCGAGAATTGCAACGTTACCCTGACAAAAACATGCCCCAATCCATCCTGGAGTATGTTAAGATTGGTTTCAACAGAGACGGGTTTTCCAGCAATTGTTCGCATCATGCCATCAAATTTTTGTCCATCAAGTATGATACAAGGAACCTTTTTTCCTTCAAAATCAAAGAGTGTAACGTCTTTGTGTCTTTCTAAAAGAAATTTTTCTAGTTCTTCGCTTGCCATACAGTAGAGGTATAGTGACTTTTTTAAAAAGATACTTCACAAAATATCAGATTATGCTTAGAGTTCTTGCCAAGAGATCTATTCTCTCGTTATCTTCTTCGGTTATTTTTTTACCATGATACTTGTTATTGAAGTAAATCAAGTCCACCACCTTTGACTTGTCCATGTGTACAACCGTAGCATTGTACGGAGCCTGGATCTTTTTGTTTGTAAGTATGACTAGTTTATCCACAACTGCAGATTTTGATATATCAGAGATTTGTTCCAGGTCAGGGATGCCTAATTCGTTAGCAATTACAGCCAATCCCACCTTGGATCCAAAACTATCTTGGTAAACTGCATCAAGGAGAAGGTTTTGTTTTTCCAGTTTTTGTATTGTACCCATTTCTTGCGCAAAAATAGTTAGGCTCTTGATTGCGTTTTTGATCTCTTTTTCATTATTTTCGTCATTTCTTCGTATTGTCAGAAAATCAGATATTGGTATATTCATTATACTTCCCCGCACTCTAAGTCCTGGGTATGATTGTTTTATTGCCTCGTCAATTACTGCTTCATCAATTTTTTTGGAATCAGATTGCATGGCCTTTTCCATTGCTTGATACAAAATATTAATGACAGAGCGCACGTTTCGGAATTCTGTAAATTCATCATATAGAACCTGGATTTTTTCACTTAGTTCTTGTTGTTCTTCAGAGCCAAATTTACCGTTCTTGTCTGCGTGTTTTATGTATTCTGTAACAATCTCAGCAAGCTCATCTTTAGAGTTTGATCCTGCTAGATCTATTTTGTAATTTGCCTTTTCCAGCCTATCAAATACAGACGGATTGGTATTTTGAATCTCCAAGTAACCAGACGGTGTCGATATCAACAATAACACAGAAGCAGGAAGATGTGCATTTATCACGCCTTTTATGAATTCAGTCGAGTCCTTGTTTCCATCAAGCTCGTCTATCTCAAAGACAAGAACTTTGCCCAGGAATCTATGTGTCAGTTTTGATATAGAAGATAACATTCCAATGAGTGTCTCCAAGTTTTTAACCTCATCAAATGAGTTTGAAATTATATTTTTAATCAATATAGATTCATGATAGTTAAACTTGTGAACTAGAAATGCAGTCAGGTTTTCTACAGATACAGATTGTTTTCCAGATATGATATCCTCAGTCTTTTCTTTTATGGTCATGCCAGTGAGTTTATTTACAAAAGTATAGTCAAGTGCCTTTTTGGCAGAATTGTCTCCTTGTTCTGCATTTTCTTTTAGATAATTTAGAAACTTTGTTCGTAGTTGTACAAAGAACTCGTTATCAAATCCCTTTAGCATTGCGTCGTATATTCCAGTTACAGTCTTTGGCGAAATTGTAGACAAGTCAACATAAGAGCACTCTACATTGTGTCGTCCCTTGAGACTTTTTACATGCAAAGCCAGATGAGTTTTTCCAGAACCAACATCTTGTACAACAGTGATTACTCTAAAATCGCCATTTTCGGCAGTCTTGCCTTCTACTTTTCTATTTAGCTCCTTTATGCATTCAAGTATAGCAGCTTTTGCCTCTTTGTGTCGTTTGCCTCCAAGTATCTTTGCATCTTTTTCTGTCGGGGTTGGGCTACTAGGATATGGATTTGAATCTAAATTATACGGATATGTCATATGTTCCTCACATAACCATGAACTAGTCCGCGCATTACAATTCCCTCCTGGCCTCCTGAGGATATTTCGTATCTATCTTGATGGTTCTCAATCAAATTTGTTGCCATCTGATAGAATTTTTCCTTGGACAAGTTTTGGTTTTCACAAACTTTCTCTCGGATTTTATCAAATGGAACCCATCCTATTGAGGTAGAAGATTGGTTCAGTGAACTGTTAAAGACTCCTTCAAAATTATCATTTTTAGAAACACCCTCTTTGGATGCAGATCGTTCCAATTCTTCCTGTAAAACATCGGCATGTGCTTGTACTTTAGCAAGAGATTGGTTTACGCCTGCAAGCATGCCAAGCATTAGTTTGAATTTTGGATCATTTTGAGTGATATGCTGAACATAGTGTTCTTTGCTCCAGACAAAATATGCCACGCCTTTTTTTTCAATAAAGATCTCCTCGTTTGCTTTCAACTCTTCAAGTATACCTTCACAGTCTTTGCCGAATGTCTTTTTCAGGTCAAGCTTCTTAATTCCGCTTACTCCAGAAGAGCCAATTTTTTCGAGTATCTCCCCTTTCATGGATACGGCTCTACAAAATTTTATTTAATATCCGAGGTGATACTGGGTAACAAATTGGTGAAAAATTGTTATCTCTGACACCATGAGAGGCACCAGATGCAAGAGATTACCTCAGAAACAGAGACCAGTCACAATATAAGGCCATAACAAGAAAGGTCTCATTGCAGAATGATGATTGGGTATACTGATCTAATGATGAATTATACCTGGGGTATCTGACTGCTTGAAAATATAAGATTCCAAGACTCAAAGATTAAATCCCAAAGTGACCATGAGAGAGTCGTGGAACCACAGAACGATCCATGGAAAGATAAACTGACTTCGGACCAATATTTTGTGTGTAGAATGAAAGGTACGGAACCGCCATTCACCGGAATATATCACGATTCAAAGGAGGAAGGCGTTTACAAGTGCCTGTGTTGTGGAACCAAATTATTTAGCTCAGATACAAAATTTGATTCTGGAACCGGTTGGCCAAGTTTTTGGGAACCAATTGAAGACAATGTATCTACTGAGAAGGATACAAGCCACGGCATGCTCAGAGTTGAGGCATTATGCAAGAATTGCGGCGCTCATCTTGGACATGTTTTTGATGACGGTCCAAACCCCACAGGTTTGCGATACTGCATAAATTCTGTTTCTCTCAAGCTTGAAAAATAAATCAGATAGTAAGGTAATAGCAAAGTTACCCTGTCATTAATAGTACCGTATGATACCGTAATGTATGTTAAATTGTGAGTTTTGTCCAAAACAGTTCTTTGAGACTGCAAATGGTTTGGTAGCAAAGACATTCCATGAAAGTCTACATGATCCAGAATTAGTCAATAACTAAATCTGGTTCTTTTTTTGTATCAAATAAAATCAAAACCTAACTTTTTTAACGGTTGCCTTCATTGTAATTTAAAGTGGCCAAGTCAAAGCGTACAGAGTCAAAACCAAAACCAAAAGATTCCACACATGATGTTGTCAAGAAAATGTCTTCAATCTCAGATGCTACCAAGACTCTAGCTTCTGAAGTAAAAACAATGTCAAAGATATTTGTAGAAAATCAAAAGATACTGATTTCCATGAAAGACATGATATCATCAGTAAATTCATCACTAGATCAAATTCAGAAAAACTCTCGGCAGATAAACATAATTGAAGAGGACACCCAACGCCTATTTTCTGGAATGAGTCAAGTCAAGGCACATTCTAATTTAATAGACAAGATAAATAATCAAATAAACAGACTCCAAGACCACGTAGAGAAAATTCGCGACAAGCAAGAATCTATGCCAGATACCAATAAAATAATGCAGAGTGTTGCCGATAATTTGGATTCCACCAGGAATAATACAAAAATGATAATGCACGTATCCGAAAAAACAGAGAAGATACGCGAAGAGATCAAAAATGTGGCAAATAGTGCGGCACTTTCCAATCTCAGTAATGATATAGAAGAATTAAGAAAAAGCACAAGCGAGATATCTACAAAAGCAGAATCGCTTTCCAATCTACACCAGGAGATCGAGGAGGTCAGACAGAATACTAAAGAAATATCCTCAAAGACTGAAAAGATGTCAGGATTGGAGGAGAGCATATCCAGTCTCAAAGGCGAGATAGGCTCGATTACCACAAAGACAGACGCCATATCAGGCCTGAATTCTCAGATAAGAAATGTGGGTCTAGAGATTGATTCTCTTATTCAGAAAACAGATTCACTGTCTGCACTTGGCAATGATATTCGAAGCATCAATTCAGAGTTTACCAACTTTAAGGAAGGTATGGTTGGAAAGAACAAGGATTTAGACGAAAAAATATCCGATTTTGCAGAGCTGTTAAACAAAAACTCGGCATCAATTTCAGAGTTTAATAAAAAGACGTACGAGATTTCACAGCAGTTACAGGATATCCGCGGTATAACTCACAAGACATCACAGAATACATCGCATGAGGTCATGGGATTGCTCCGCTTGTCAGAGTTCCAGTCAAACATCAGGATGCGCTCTGAATCAAAATATGGTACACTAGAAGACATTGAAAAGATGACGGGTCAGACCAAAGACATGGTAAATCTATTTGACAGAATTTCAATCGAGGTGGAAACAAAGATGCCATTGCCTACCGAAGTAAAACAATGGAGCATATCAAAGATCCTAGACTGTGCAGACAGATGGGAGATAAGATTCACAGATGTATTCAGACTTTTGATTACAGAGCTTGGCTCTGATATCGTAAAAGAAGGAATCAGAATGGAACATGTTCGTGATCTTTTCGGAATACGAGCAGTAGATGAAATAAGACGCGAACTAAATATTACCTAGCTTTCATCGTTTTTGTCAAGAGATTCTTTCTTCTTCTTCAAGAGAGCAAAGATTCCAATGATTACTGCAACCCAGATGCTACCAAACAACATGTTTGAGATGCTGACATACATGTATGGCGTGGCATCAAGCAAATTGAATACCAATGTTGAAGATTGGTAATGGACGTTGAGCATTCCAGTGTGAAATGCTGCAGTATCAGGAGTAGTGGTAGAAATCCTATCTACGGTAGATGACATTGTATCAAGGTCTTTTTGCATCATTCCAAAATCTGTATCAGATGTAGGAAATATCCAAACTGGGTTTCCAGACTTGGGTAAAAGCTGCTGAACCATTTTGATATCATTACCTATCAATTGCGGATCAGACGTGGCTTGGATCCTAAGCAATATTCCTCTTGATTGATCAAGTGGATAAATTGTACTGCCATATTCCTCAAATGCCATGACTATACCTACTGCGATTAATGCAATTATTCCTGCCAATGCAATTTTATAGTAATTATTTGCCATTTTTTCTGCCTTTGATTCGACTCTACCTCTTGATTTGCCTTTTTTAAATGTTGAATGAGATATGCTCAGATATGCAATGTAAAGAAACCCAGCTACCTGAATTCCGATTATTGGTACAAACACAGGATTATTAGAAAAAATTGCAACAAAGATGCCAACTATTCCATATACACCAAAAAATATCTCAAGAAGAGTAGTTTTTGTAAATGGCAGAGCATATGCCTTGTCCCTCCAATCGTCATCATTTTTTATTATTCCAAATTTTGGCGTTCGCAAAAACTCGTTTTTCTTTCCAAGAATTGCATCAAAGACTGCTACCGTATTATTAACAGACATGCCAGCAGAGTAGATTATCAGATACAGGTAGGAAAGTGTCTTTGATCTCCATTTTTTTTCATACATTTGCTGAATCACCATGATATACGCCACAGGTCCCATCGCCAAGTATGCAATTATTGTCAACATTGGCAGTCCACTTATGACATAGAGATTTATTTTTGAAGCTAAAAGTATTGGTAAGATAAGAAATTGTGCCAAGACCAAAGGATGTACAACATGTCTTGTAAGTTGTACAAAGGCTTGGACTTTGGTATCAACAGGTATTTTCTTTAGTGCAACGCCACCAAGTAATTTTATGGCGCATTGAATAGAGCCTTTTGCCCAACGAAATTGTTGTCTTTTTGCAGCGTTCATTTGTACGGGAAGTTCGGCATCTACAACAATGTCAGGGATAAACACACACTTCCAACCTTTCATCTGGGCTCTATAGCTCAAGTCCAGGTCTTCAACTAGTGTAGCAGTATGCCATCCACCAGAGTCATCGATACACTGCTTCCTCCAGATACCAGCAGTACCATTAAAACTCATAAAGAGATGAGAGTTGCTCTTTGCTTTTTGCTCTATTAAAAAGTGAAAGTCAAGACTTAGTGCTTGTGCCTTTGTAAGAGGAGAATATTTTTCATTGACATGTCCCCACCTGCATTGCACCAATCCAATGTTTGGTGTGCAAAAATAAGTCAGGGCTCTTTTGAGAAACCACGTAGGAGGAATAAAGTCAGCATCAAAGATTGCAATAAAATCCCCCTTTGCAGATTTCATTGCATTTCGTAATGCACCAGCCTTGTATCCCTTCCTGTCTGCTCTTCGTATGTGATTAATGTCAAAGCCCTTGCTTTTGTATTCAGAGACTAGTTTTGCAAGTAGATCATATGTTTCATCATTGGAATCATCAAGTACTTGGATGCACAGCTTGTCTTTTGGATAATCCAGTGCACATACTGCATGCACCAATCTTGCGGCAACATATCTTTCATTATATATTGGAAGCTGGAGTGTAACAGTAGGAATTTCTTTTAGTTCTATAGAATTGTTCTTTTTCTGGTGCCTTGCAATTACAACAAGATAGTAAAAGTTGCATGTGTAGAGTGTAATTATCATTGCAATGCTGATGAAAATATTCCACAGAAATTGTGTTAAAGGATTCGGGATTGCATGTAAGGGCATTTAGAGTTTTTCAACTCTAAAGTCTTTATAGCCGTACCGCTAAAAATTTTCTCTAACCTTTCTTTGATATCTTGATTGCTTGGACTGGACATACGTTTTCACAAGCCAGACAAAATATGCAATCAGGTTCTCGTGCCATCAGTGGTTTTTTATCAGAAGCTGGATTGCCTGCAAATTCAGCCCATTCGTAAACTTTTACAGGACATGCATCTATGCATGCACCGTCACCAACACAGATATCATAATCAACTGAAACGTATTCTCCCCAGATTCCAAGGATTTCATTGCCTTTTCTGTGACCAAATACTTTTATTTTATGACTAGATGGAGCAGTAAAAGTCTCGACAACTTTGAGTTTTGATTTAAAGTCAACATCGATTGGACCTGGCTTTGCTCCAGATGGTGTCTCTAGCTCTTCTACTGGTGCTGCTTGTTGTCCAGGCGGAGGAGCTGCTGGTTTTGGTTTTGGTTTTGCGTTAGGAACTATCTGAGCTAGTGGTGTCATCTCTTCTAATTCCTGGAGTGCTTGCTCTGGTGTCATTTGTTTTGCTTTTACTTCATGCTCTACCATTTTATCAGCAAGTACACTATTTCGCAAAATTGTGTCAATTACCATCTTTGCATTTGCATCTGCTTTCTTTCTGTAATCTTTAACCCATAAACCGTCACCATATTTTTCAATTGGATATATTTGGTAGATCATGTCTACGACTTCGCCAGTTACAATCTCGACTTGAACTTCAAGATCTATAGACTTGTATCCACTGTCATCTGGATCTGGCATGTTCTCTTCTTTCCAGCGATATGTGGCGTAAATCCTGTCAGCAAATTTATCCATCTCAAAAACTTTCTTAAATCCGCTAACAATAGAATCGATTTCATAAGTGTCTTCTAGTTTTACAGGAAGACGATAAAGACCGAGCTTGTAACTGTGTAAAGGATATACTCCTCTTTTTGATGTAGCTGACTGGACTGTATACACTTTATCCTTTAGCAGGAGTGACATCTGAGATGTATTATGGAAAAAGAGTTTAAAAATGCTTCCTAATAATCAGGGCAAGTCTCTTCGCGGATCTTTCTGTATCTCTGCTCCATCTCGGTTGCATGCTCAAGAACCTTATCAAACCCATACTTGTCCTTTGGAAAATACCACCTAATGCCCACCTTATGCCCAATTCCATCCATGTCGTATATCATACCCTTATCAGAATAGACGCCATATTTTTCATCAATTGTTTTTTCTTGTGCGGTAAGACCACGCTTTGTCTTGTCTTCTAGTATGATGAAAGTGGGATCATCAAGTATGGCATAGAATATACCTTTTTTTAGAATTGGCAGTTCTGTATTATTTTCGTTATTTTTCGATTGGGTTTCCAATCATATTACCCCATTCAGTCCAGGAACCGTCATAGTTTCTAACTTGAGGATACCCAAGCAGATATTTTAGAACAAACCAAGTATGCGAAGATCTCTCTCCAATTCTACAGTAGCATATGACATCTTTGTCAGGTGTCACACCTTTTGTTTCATAAATTTTCTTGAGATCTTCTACTGATTTGAAAGTACCATCGATATCATTTACTGCACTTGCCCAAGGAATGTTGTTTGCATTTGGAATGTGTCCTCCCCTCTGAGCATGCTCCATAGGATATTCTGCTGGAGCAGTTATCTCTCCTGAGAATTCTTTTGGTGAACGTACATCAACTAGAACGGTATCTTTCTTGTCAAGTGCTCTTCTTACATCAAACAGATATGCACGCAATCCTTCGTTTGGCGGCTGTGCAACATAGTTTGTTCTTGGTATTTGTGGTTCATCCTTGGTGTAGGATCTGTTTTCAATCTCCCACTTTTTTCTTCCACCGTTCATTATCTTTACGTTTTCATGTCCATAATACTTGAATATCCAAAATACAAATGCAGCAAACCAATTGTTAAAGTCACCATACAAAATGACTTCAGATTGTGCTGTGATTCCACTTCTTGATAAAAGGTCTTCAAACTGGGACTTGCTGATTATATCTCGAGTTATTGGATCATTAATGTCTCGCTTCCACCAGATGAGGCTTGCCCCCTGTAGGTGGCCTTGTCTGTAGGCATTTTCAGGATCATAATCCACTTCAACAACTTTTAATGATTTGCCAAGATTATTTGCGACAGTTTCTGTATCTACTAGAACGTGTTGTGCATAATTCATTTTGTCTCTACCATCCTACACTGGTAGGGCTCTTAATATTTTATACTTATCAGATGCTTTTTAAGTGAAATTAGAATTTGATAATTTGGATTGGAGCTTCACAATGTTGCGTTAGTAAGTAAAGTCGGTTCAAAGGAATCAGAGGATGCAGTAAAAAAAGTTGCCAAAAAATTACTTGCAAAAAAAGCCAAGGTATACACTGTTTCACCTGTTGATGTCGACGGTGCAAAAAAAGTCAATGATTTGGAAGATCTCAAGAATACAAAATTGGATCTGACAATAACTCTAGGTGGAGATGGAACAACACTACGAACTTTTAGGTATCTAGAAAACGAAGTGCCAAATCTTGCAATAAACGTAGGAGGAAACAGGGGCATATTATCAGAGATTACACTGCCTGAGATTGATACTGCCATTGACCAAATCATTTCAGACAAGATCTTTTTTGACAAGAGAATTAGAGTAGTTGCCTCTTGTGGAGGACAAGACTTTCCACCAGCATTAAATGAAATATACATCAACAGGGAAAATTTAACAAAGACATCTCTGTTTGAGATCAAATTCCAAAGTGATACCGTAACACAAAAAATGGATGGAGTAATTGTTGCAACGCCAAGCGGTTCCACAGGTCACTCTTATTCTCTAGGAGGTCCAATTCTTCATGAAAGTCTTGATGTTCTCATCATAACTCCAGTTGCACCTGTAAACAAGTTGCCATCAATTGTAGTTCCTGATGAAAAAATTGAGATCATAAGCAATCATGATTCAAATATCATAATGGATGCCCAGGTAATCAAGACTGCCAGATTTGATGAAGTGATAACCATACGAAAATACAAAAAACATGCAGTATTTGTAAGACTGAAAAAACAAGGTTTGAGACAGATGAGCAAGCTTGGTTTCTAGAGTCTTAGATGCAACATCATTTTATGCAGGAGTGCCATTTTCTTCACAAGAAAAAAGTTTTACAACTCCGTTGGTCTTTGAGGAAATAAAACACATCAAAAAAAATCACGGTGCCGTACAGACCCTCATTGATCTAGGCAGGCTAAGTATAATCGAGCCGGAAAAAAAATTCACCGATATGATTTTGGAAAAAGCAAATCAGACAGGTGACCTTCCCAGCTTATCAAAAGAAGACGTATCAGTACTTGCATTGTGCATCCAGATAGATGGTGAATTGATAACAGATGATTATACAGTATCAAATGTTGCCAAACATTTGGATCTTCGAGTCATTCCAATAATGACCAAAGGAATATCCAAGATATTAGATAGTGAGTATTTTTGTCCAGCCTGCAACAAGGTCTTAAAAAAAATGTCAAGCTGCCCCATATGTGGAAGCAAACTAAAGAGAAGATCAGCCGAGAGAAAGTCTTCTTCCAATCCAGTCGGCAAAAGAGCCGTAATGTAGTTTGACATTTTCATATCCAGCAATATTCATTTGAACAAAAATGTTTGATGTCTTGGGTGACAGCCCTTAGGGGTTTTGTTCATCTAGATTAGTTCTTACTTAGGAATGAAAAAGTTCGGATCCGGCCCGGTCCATCCCTCTTCAACATTAGATTGAATCTCGTAAGACTCGTTGGGGAAACTAAGTTAGTTCTTCATCACACATCATGCAATGTCTTTTGATCAGTCTTTTTGGCATTTTTATTTTCAGCATCAAGTATCTTTCTTATCTTTTGAGCACGTGCCTCTCCCATCCCAGCTATTTTGGACAGTTCCACAGATGTTGCATTCAATGAATTACTAGTAGAGCCAAATTTTTCCAGCATTCGTGATGCAAGTTTTTCTCCAACACCTGGCAGGCTGCACAAGATAGACAACTGTTGTTGCTGCAGGTCACCAGACTTTCGAATTTTTTTAAGAAATGGGCCTTTTGCCGTACCTTGCCTGGCACACATGGAGATCAATAATTTGGCAGTATGAGACGCATTGGGAGTCGGGATTACAGGTATTTTAAAATCAAGCACAACAGAAGATACCGCTCCATAAAATACAAGGGGGTTTTCCGTAATTTTGTCTATCTCGTCTACATTTCCCTCTATTATGATACAAGGATGCTCAAAGTGTTCCTTGAGTCTATTGCATTGATCAAATAATCTCCCATCAAAGACTGATGAAATAAAATCACTGACGCTCTTTCTTTCAACTATGGTTTCTGGTGCAACAATATAATCGCCTACTGGCAAGTTCATCATTTCCACTTTGACTCCAATTTGTTTTAGCAGATCAGGGATTCCGCTTTTTTTCTCCCTCTCGTCAACTACCATTCGGAGATCTTCAATTTTCATTAAACTAGATTAGATTTCTGTAAATATTTTATTTAGGAGTATCTGTCTTTTGTCCTGGTTGACCAGTTGGGCCTCGCAGCATTTCGCGAATCTTGGCTTCTGCTTCTTTGAGGTTTTCTTTTATCCTAATTTCTTGCTTTGATAAAACAGTCAGTCTTGTATTTGCAAGCTCTTTTTTTTCTTGCAATTCTAAAACCAATACAGGCTTTGTAGATTTTACAAGAATTGATCCTGCTGACTTGTATACAGTATCGTCATCATTTGCCTTTAGTAGAACTTCAAGTGCTCGCTCGGTTTCAAGATGTTCTGATTCAAGATGTTGTTTTTGCATCATGATAGACTGGAGGTTTTGTTGCAATTGCTGCAATCTTCCTACTTGCTCTTGTAACCATGGAGGAATTTGTTGTTCGCCTGCAGACATGAATGTCTGACCTGCTGTTTTGTTTATATCTTTACCGATTCGATTGAATCATTACTTGCCTGGACAAGTCTTAGTGTAGAATTTAGATTGGCACGCAGGTGTTGAATTTCTTGCGCATCAATTGTTATGATAATTTTTTTGTCTAGTGAGAAATTTGTCTTGGTAGGATTTTCGTCATAGAATTTATTGTCGGCCTCTAGTGAATCAAAAACAGCTTTTGTTTGTTTGCCTGCAGAAATTTCTATTTTGGCCTTATAGTTTGACATCGTATGCCAAGCCTGCTACTTTGAAGTTGCATTTTTTGCAAGCCCAAATTCCGACTGCTTCTCTTCCAAATCTCTCAGAACCGCACTGGGGACATTTTCTTTGTGCCTTTAATTGTCTGTGCACGGAGGTGTATTTTTTTCTTGGTTTGAGGCCATATTTTTGTCCTAACCCTTTGAGTGAAGCGCTCTTTCCTTTTGCCATTCTTACATCAACTGCTCAAATTGCTTCCTTATTTTTCTTCCTACAGTAAGGGCTGTTTCAGAGCACTGGACAAGTTGTTCAGGGGTAAATCCATCGCTTCCACCCTTTTGTACAGCACAAATGTTACCGTCAGAATTTGTTGTAATTGTAATTCTTGCATCCATGCATGATTCCTCATCTTTTGTTGGATCAACAATGATGTACTCACCAATTCTTGCCATTGTTACAGATACTGGCAATGTCTTTATCGGAGGCTTGGAAGTTACTCCTTCTACAAGAGTAGGTACTTCATCTTTTACTTCCCATTTTGGAACAGTGCAAGAAAGAATTCCAGCTACAGATGCATAAGAGCATGCATCAAAAAGATTTCCACCAGAATCAATCACACTGCTATCAATGAACATTCCAATGACAGATTTATTTTCAATTAGAACAAGTTGGTGCAAGTCAATCATTTCAGTCTCACGTATTCCCCTGTCCACAACTCGAGCAAGTTCAATTACTTCCTCATTTGGTGGTCCAGGTTCTGCATTTGGATCTGCCAATGGCAATATCTCTGCAGTACAGATGAGAATTCCCTTGTCTCCAAGATCTGGAAATGGTTTGTCAAGTTGAATTTTTACACCAGTTATGATTTCAGTATTTCCAAGTTTTACTCTGGCAGAACCGTTTGCTTTTGGAATAACTCCAGTTTCAATGATGAGTTGTCTTTGTTCATCAAGTGTGCGACCATCAATTCTTTTTCCTGTCTTTAGCAAGTCCAGGATTTTATCTCGTTTTAGTTGATCTAGAATTTGAGAATTCAATTTATTGCTCACCGTTTTGGAAGTATTTTTCCATTAATGCCTTTCTTTGAATTTCATAGACTCGTTTGCAACCCACTAGGGCGGTTTGCATACATGTCTTGAATTCTTCTGGTTTTAGCATTCCATCAAGCTGTAAAAGTGTAACTTTACCAAGATTTGGCATCAATGCAACTGGCATGTCTGCCTGTCCTTCCTGGTCTTCCTCATTGTTTACATCTAAAACTATTCTATCTGCTACTTTGCCTGCTGCACAAGCCGATACCAAGTCACGCATTGGTATTCCTGCATCTGCAAGGGCGACAGAGGCTGCATCAAGTGCTGCACATCTAGAGCCACCATCGGCTTGTAAAACTTCAATGAATACGTCGATCACAGTACGTGGATAGTCTTTTAGTATAACCGAAGGCTGCAATGCCTCTTTGATAACTTTGGAAATTTCAATCTCTCTTCTTGATGGAGCAGGATTCTTTCTTTCAGTGACAGAGAAAGGTGACATGTGATATCTGCAACGTAAAATTCCAGAGTCTGGATTTGCCATGTGTTTTGGATGAACGTCTCTTGGTCCAAAGACACCTGCTAAAATTTTGTTCTTTCCAAATTCAATATATGCAGATCCATCTGCATTTTTTAGTACTCCAACTTTAATGGAGATGTTTCTAAGTTCATCTAGTCTCCTTCCATCACATCTAATTCCATCTTCAGTCATTAATTGTGTCATTGTTTTCACCATCTACAACCCCGAGCATAGATTTGACTCTTTCAGTCAAGTTTGGCGTATGCGCCAGGGCATCGATCATTTTCACTGCTTCTACTGCCTTTAATAATCCCTCGGAATCTTCACATGAAATTACTATCCATCCGTTTTGACCTATTGTAATAATTGCTTTAGTAGCCATCTCTATTGTTTGGATCATAGAACCGCGTTTGCCTATCAATCTAGGTACTTTGCTCGGAGAGATCTCAATTAGTTCACCTGAATCAATTTTTCCAAGATCTCTGTCTTGTACAGTTAGAAGAGGATCTCTTGATCTATCAAAATTAGCAATTCTTACTGCAACCAAATCACCAATATCTAATCTTTGTCTGAGCTCATCCTTAGTGGGAGAATAGTCTCTTCCAAAAACATCTTGGGCAGGTAAAAATCCAACAAAACACGAGTTAATGTCAAATTCCCAAGAAAGTGGAGAGGTTCCAATTACTTTGCCAATGACCAAGTCATTTGCTTTTGGCATGTATCCCCCAGTGAGCGGAATTACTTTAACTGAATTTTCAAAAATTTCTGAAATACCGACACATGTTGAAATCATTTTATCTCCATCTTGATACACATTTTGTTCAGGTCGTAGAGGCCCAGTTGCAATAACATCACCGGGAATAACATATCGACGTTTTATGTCCATCATTTTGAAACCTCAACAGAAGCTGTACCCTTTGTTACAGAGCCCAATCTATCCATTACATTTGCCCTTGCCGCCGCCGGTATATCTAGTATTACTTTGAGTGCACCATTTGATTGCCATTCTTCTTTTTGTAAAGTGCCAAATGACTTTAAGACAGAATAAGATTGGGCCGCAAATTGTGCTGGAACGATTATTTCAAGAAGCATGTTTTCAGACTTTAATGGAATTATTGATCGTAGTTGTTCAATTATTTCTTTTATCTGCTCATCAGTATTTCTGAAAGGATCAACTGATACTCTGGCATCAGTCATTGCTTGTTCTATCCTAAGTGGAGGATGTGGAAGGTGTGATCTTGGATCAACATATGATTTAGAGATAAAGTCCACAATCTGTTTATGTTTCTCAGATACCATCTTTCTTCGCTGATCGGTAGTAAGGTTTAGCTCTCCTTTCTGGAGCATGATAGTAGCAACGGCATTTGCATCAGTGGTTTTGAATGCCTTCATCAATTTCTCAGTAGATGCCCTAGTCCCTTTATTGGAATCAGAGTAGATTTCTTCTGAAACCAAGACACCCGAGATGTCTTTGCGCTTACCTAACTTGAACTCCAAAGCAGGGTCTGGTTTTACCAATATCTCAAATTTTTCGCCTTCTACTGAAAATCTCACAACTGTTACTTTAGTCTCCATAATTGAGGTACTCATGCTCAGTATTTATCTATAAAGAAAAACTCGCTAGATTTTTATTTGGAATTTCATCCCTTTTTCGTAAGCTTTGACTTCTTTAGAGATTGTACAAGAAAGTGGTAACACTATAGTTGTAAAACTAAAGGGTATACCTTTACAATATGCAAATGCACTCAGACGAATTTGCCTAGCAGGAATTCCCACATTTGCAGTAGATGACGTCATAATTATCGAAAATTCATCAGTTTTGCCTGACGAGGGAGTAGCCCACAGACTTGCAATGATGCCATTAAGAACAGATCTTGAGAGATTCATAGAACCATCAGCATGCGACTGTCACAGCGAACTTGGTTGCAGCCGATGCAGAGTATTACTCATGCTAGATTCAGGTAATTCAGATACAACACGCACTATCACCTCAGCAGAAATTAGTTCAGAAGACGAAGTTGTCAAGCCAGTTAGTTCCACTATTCCAATTGTTGCGTTAGCCCCAAGTCAGAAATTAAAAGTGGAGGCTTATGCAAGACTAGGCAGAGGTAGCGATCATGCCAAATGGAATTCAGCTACAGTTGCAGCCCTTACATCTACAAACAATCCTGACGAACATGTTTTGACCATAGAAACCACAGGCAGCCTGTCTCCAAAAGAAGTTCTACGTGCAGCTATAGAAGAACTCGAAAAAAGACTAGGCGAATTCCAAAAGAATGTAGCCGCACTAGGTTGAAGCATCATATATTATATTTGGGTAAAAGTGGGCATTATTACACATGACCAATCAAATTGTCATTCAAATGGTAAAGACTTTGCATGAGGCTTCAAAGAAGAACAATGCACCAATATGGCAAAGATTAGCAGATCTGGCTTTAAAACCAACCAGAGCAAAAAGAACAATGAATTTGGGTCAGATTGATAAATTTGTATCAGACAATGATATCGTTGTAGTTCCAGGCAAAGTGCTAGGAACCGGAAGTCTCTCACATAAAATAACATTATGTTCATTTTCAATCTCAACTACTGGCGCAAAAAAAGTAATAGAGTCAGGTGGAAAAATATCAAACATATCTCAAATAATCAAGAACAATCCAACAGGAAAAGGAGTAAAAATAATTGGCTAAACAAGTTTCCGAAGTAAAGGCAGCAGAAAAGAAACCAGCTTCACAGGATATCATAGTAGATGGAACAAACATGATAGCAGGCAGACTTTGTTCTCATGTTGCAAAATTACTCATAAATGGAAACAGAGTGTCAATTGTAAATACTGAAAACATCATGCTTTCAGGAGACAGAAAATTAATCATTGAAGAATATAGAAAATTCTTGGAGATTGCAAGTATCAATAATCCTAAATTTGGTCCATTCCACCCACGTAGACCAGACACCATCATAAGCAGAATGGTGCGAGGAATGTTACCAAAGAACAAACCATCAGGTCAAACAGCTTTGAAAAGATTAAGAGCATACCTTGGAGTACCAAACGAATTAAGATCAAAAAAGACAATACAGTTTGATGATGCTAAAATTAGAAGACCATCTCCATACTATACAACTTTAGGAGAATTGGGTAAAATGGTTGGGTGGCACGAGTAATGGTGAAATTAGAAAGCTATTACGCATCTAGAAAGACTGCACGTGCACACGCATTCATTACAAAAGGAGTAGGTCGTGTAAGAATCAACAATGTTCCAGTAGAAATGGTGCAACAAGAAGTAGCACGAGAAATCATGTTAGGTCCATTAGAAGTTGCAGGAGAGCTTAGAAACAAGGTAGATCTTTCTGTCAAGGTAAAAGGAGGAGGTTTTGTCGGACAGTCTTATGCTAGTGCAATTGCAATGTCACGCGCAATGACAGGTTGGACAAAATCAAGAAAGGAACCAAAAGACCACCCTCTCACAAGAACAGTCAGAGAAGATCTTAGAAAACGATTGACTGATTACGATAAGCACCTTTTGAGCGGCGACGATAGAAGAAAGGAACCAAAGAAATTTGGTGGCCCCGGTGCTAGAAGAAGAAAACAGAAATCCTACAGATAGCATTGAAAGCTGTAATTTTGGCAGGAGGCCGCGGAACACGCGGGAGGCCATTTACAGACTATATTCCAAAAGCAATGATTCCTGTCCAGGGAAGGCCACTTGTCCATTATATCGTCAAGTATCTTACCAAGTTTGACATCATAGATGAAGTAATCATAATTGGCAATTTCTCAGGCATTGGAAAGCAGATAGAAAAATATTTTGAGAATCATACCGCATTTAAAAAACCAATAAAGTTCATCCAGGATTCACAGAGTGGAACGGGGGGAGATCTTGTTCACATAGGATCCTCTCTTGGCAAAAGCAAAGAATTTCTCTTGTGGTTTGTTGACAACTTGTGTCCAGTGGATATAGAAAAAATGTATCAATTTCACAAAGATTCCAAGACACAAGCTACAATTGCTGTGAGAAGATACAGGGATGAAGAAACAGGATTTGCCATAGTAAAAAATGGAATAATAAAAGAGTTCAAGGAAAAACCAACAATTGAACTCCAGATGGCAGAATGTCTTGGGATATACATCATAGATTCCAAGGTGGTAAATACAATAAAGACCAAAAAACAAAGAAAAAAAGATCTGAATCTTTCTTATGATATATTACAACCATTATCTAAGAAAGGAGGCATTGCCGCATATGACATAGGGAAAACCAAGTGGCTAGATATTGATTCACCAACACGTACTGAGAGAAATAAAGAATTGGTTGATTCTATAATAAAAAAACTCGGCTAGATCTTGTGAGATTTTTCATAGCGTACAATCGCGTCTTCATGCAGTAAAGTCACTGCGATATCGTCCAGGCCCTCAAGCAAAATCTTTTTCCAATGTGGTTCTATGGTAAACGAAATTGTGACACCATCTACTATGATTGATTGATCTTCTAAATCGATTTCAATTTCAGATTTTGTTGAAAACAATTTCTGTAAAGTTTCATCAGATACCCGTATTGGCAAGATGCCATTTTTGAAACAGTTATTGTAAAAAATATCAGCAAATGATGTTGAGATTATCGCCTTAAAGCCATAGTCATCAAGGGCCCACACCGCATGCTCCCTGCTAGAACCACAACCAAAGTTGTCTCTTGCAAGCAAGATTCTCGAATTTTCATATGCAGTATCATTTAAGACAAAATCCTTTCTTGGAGCACCGTTTTCATATCTCCAGTCATAAAACAAGTATTGACCAAATCCAGTCTTCTGGATTAGTTTTAAGAACTGTTTTGGAACGATTTGATCAGTGTCAACATTTACCTTGTCAAGTGGTGTAGCTATACTTTTTATTTTTGTGAATGGCTCCATCTTAATTCAAATCCAATTCCCGTACATCCACAAAATGCCCATGTATTGCAGCAGCTGCTGCCATCACAGGACTTACAAGATGTGTTCTTCCCCCAGTGCCTTGCCTTCCCTCAAAGTTTCGATTCGAAGTGCTTGCACATCTTTCCCCCGCTGATAAAATATCAGGGTTCATGCCAAGGCACATGCTACAGCCAGATTCTCTCCATTCAAATCCAGCATCTTTGAATATTTTATCAAGACCTAGTTGTTCTGCGTTTTTCTTGACAAGTTGTGATCCTGGAACAACCATCGCCCGCACTTTAGCTGATACCTTTTTTCCTTTTACAACTTTTGCAGCCTCCATCAAGTCTTCTAATCTTGAATTCGTGCAAGAGCCAATGAACACCCTATCAATTGCAATATCTGTAATTGCCATGCCAGGTGTGAGGGCCATATACTGGAGTGCTTTTTGTGCACCCTTTTGCTCCTCTGGATTTCCTTTCCCGTATTCATCTGGGAAGGGAACATTTCCTGTAACATCAGTTGTCATTGCAGGATTAGTTCCCCAGCTTACTTGTGGTGCAATGTTTTCTGCACCAAGTGTAAAAGATTTATCAAATTTTGCGCCACTGTCTGTTTTTAGATTTTCACGCCAATCATCTACACACTCATCATAATTTTCCGGCGAGTATTTCCTGCCCTTGAGATATTGGAATGTTTTTTCATCAGGGGCAATCAATCCAGCACGTGCTCCTGCCTCTATTGACATGTTGCATATTGTCATTCTCTGTTCCATTGTCAAGTCAGATATTGCTTCACCTCGATATTCAATTACAGTACCTGTCCCTCCAGCAGTTCCAATTTTTCTGATAATGGACAAAATGATGTCCTTTGCAGTCACTGCATGTGGGTTTTTTCGTTTTCCTTGAATTTTAATTTCAAAAGTTTTTGGTTTTTCCATCATGATACACTGGGTAGCCAAGACATGCTCTACGTCACTTGTGCCTATCCCAAAGGCAAGTGCACCAAAGGCACCATGTGTCGAAGTATGGCTATCGCCGCAAACAATGGTTGTCCCAGGGAGTGTAATTCCTAATTCTGAACCTATTACATGTACGATGCCCTGGTTTGGACTGTTGATGTCAAATAGAGTGATTCCAAATTCCTTACAGTTTTTTTCAAGTGTCTTGATTTGCATGGAAGATGTTTGGTCCAAGATAGGCAATGACCTGTCACTAGTAGGTACGTTATGGTCCATTGTTGCAAACGTAAGATCAGTGCGTCTCACTTGTCTTCCATTAAGGCGTAAACCCTCAAAGGCTTGAGGAGAAGTAACTTCATGAACAAGATGTCTGTCAACATAGAGTAGGGATCTTCCATCTTCTTGCACAACAATATGCGAGTCCCAAATTTTCTCAAATAGTGTCTTTGACATTTAGATTATCACAGTCAGAATCGAGATATAATAGTATAAGATGTGCAAATTATGGCTTGTAGTTGAAGAGCCCACCGGCCTCTATTATTTTGCCAATTAGTTCCGGGAAAGGCTTTATTTTGTATATTTTATTCTTGGTCAAGTTTTGGATTTCATTTTTGGATATGTCAACTTCAAGTGAGTCACTGTCTGAGATGTCCTTGTATGCATCTTCGTCTATCTCAATTGGCAATAGAAATGCCCCATCTACTGCATTTCTGTAAAATATCCTTGCAAAAGACAAGGCCAAGACTGCTTTAATTCCAGAATAAGATAGTGCAATTGGTGCATGTTCCCTAGAGGAGCCGCAGCCAAAGTTTTTTCCAGCAACTATGAAATCTCCAGGTTTTACTCGCTTGTGAAAGTCCTTGTCCAGTCCTTCCATTGCGTGTGTTGCAAGTTCTGCATAATCATGAATTTTAAGATAAGGTCCAGGCAATATTACATCAGTGTCAATGTTATCGCGTTCGTATTTTATTACAGAGCCTTTCATGATATATCCCTCGGATCAGTAATCTTTCCAGTTATAGCAGATGCTGCTGCAACAAGCGGTGATGCAAGATATGTCTGAGATTCCACATGTCCCATTCTTCCCGGGAAATTTCTATTAGTTGTGCTTATACAGATCTCATCTTTTGCCAATACTCCCATGTGGGCACCACAGCAAGCACCACATGTAGGTGGTCCTACAACTACTCCAGCATCCATGAAAATTTTCAACAGTCCTTCATCCATTGCTTTTCTAAATATTGACATTGCTGCAGGCAATACTTCGGTTCTTATCTTTACTGTTTTTCCTTTGAGAATTTTTGCTACAGCCCGTAAATCTTCTAGTTTGGCACCAGTGCATGAACCAATGTATGCCTTGTCAAGTTCAATCGAAGATAAATCACGTGCAACAACTGTATTTTCAGGCGAAAACGGTTTTGCCACAATAGGTTCCATTTCAGACGCTTCATACTCGTAAATTTTTTCATATTGTGCATCTGCATCACCATGAACTTCATCATATTTTGTAACACCTCTTTCTGCAAGATAGTCTCGTAGTTTTTGATCAGGCTCCACTATGCCACTTTTGGCACCTGCCTCTGTTGTCATGTTTGTTAGGGTCAACCTACTTTCAACAGACATTTCAGATATTCCAGTACCGCCAAACTGCATGGTCTTGTATGCGGCTCCATCAGTTCCAATGTCACCAATTATTTTTAATATCACATCTTTTGCCATTACGTGATCCGGAAGTTTTCCATTTATCTTAAAGTATAATGTCTCAGGTACCTTGAACCATATTTTTCCATTTAGCAAAACATATGCAACATCAGTATGTCCAAGACCTGCTGCAAATGCTCCCATGGCACCTGTAGTATTGGTATGAGAATCCCCTCCGACATACACCTCTCCAGGAAGCACCATGGCCTCCTCATGAGATAAAGTATGGCATATACCATACTGCCCCATGCCATATTTGAAATGTTTTTTGATTCCAAACTGCTTTGTGAAATTTGTTAGCAATACAATATTTTGTGCAGATATCTTGTCTGCAGCAGGTACAAAGTGATCTTCTGCAACCCACACTCTATCTGGATCCCATATTTTGTCAATCTTCATTCCAGTCTTTCGTAGTTTTTCAAATACTGCCATCACTCCAGGCCCTGATACATCGTGTACCATGACTTTGTCCACATTAACAAAAACCACATCCCCTGGCGAAACTGATGTCTTTCCAGAAGCACGGGCTAGTATTTTTTCAGTAATATTCAACATTAAAAATCAACTTTGAAGAAATTAAAATGTTTGGAGAACCATTATTAGTAATTATCATTTAAAACAGACATGTCACTCACAGTTTTGCCTGTAAAATCCACATTAAAAAAAGAACAGTTTGATTTGTTTGAAAGCTTGGTGACAGATCTAGAAAATTCCAACATTGTACCATTAAATGGCGATGTGCTAGTTATTTCAAGCAAATATGTTGCAAATTCACAAGGAAGGGTACTAGAATACAATAAAGTGGTGCCCTCTACTGATGCTGAAAAAATCGGTAAAAGGTTTCGCATGAAGCCCAACATTGCAGAAATAATTTTGAGGGAATCAGATGTAATATTTGGCGGGATTCCAGGATTTGTAATTACATCCTCAGATAATATAATGGCGCCAAATGCAGGAATAGACAAATCAAATACAAAAAATGGAACCCTAGTTTTGTATCCAAACGAGCCATATCTAGTAGCAGAGCATCTTCGAAGAAAATTCCTGTTAAAACATAATGTTCACATTGGAATTATAATTGCAGATAGCAGACTAATGCCCGGAAGAGTTGGAACTGTGGGAGTCTCAATATCATGCTCTGGCATAGAGCCTACATCAGATCTTCGAGGTGAGAGAGACTTGTACGGTAATTCTCTCAAAGTGACATTCCAAGCAGTTGCAGATGATCTTGCATCGATTGCAAATCTAAAGATGGGTGAGGGCTCGGATGCAACTCCATGCGTTTTGGTTAGAAATTCAAACGCAAGGCTCACAGATAGGAAAATACAAGAAAACGAGATGGCCATCTCCTATGAACAATGTGTCTATGTTCGTGGACTAGGAATGCGAATTTAAAGCAACTATAGTTTTAATATCACGAAAATAGACGCCAAGATATGGTAGAGTTTCTTACAAAGTATCCCAAGACCATGTCTTTCCTAGATGGCAAAAAAGACAAGATCAAAGTGGATACAAAAGGAGTAGAGCAGCTTACCATAGTTGTAAAGAAAAGTGTGGAAGAAATGTTGAAGATCTTTTCCAATGAAGGTTTTACTCACGTAAAATTTGAACACAAGCAAGAAGCACAAATCGGCAGCGGCCTTTCGCTCAAGCTAAAAAAGCCATGGGAGATGCATGTACGGCTATTAGAAATGAAAAAAGGCCTTGTTGCAATACAAGCAGAGGTCGAGGTTTCACGTGATTATCTGCAGCATCTCTTTTGTCAGAGAACTCCAGTATTTTATGAGATAGAGACTCTATTGAAAAAACATCAGATCGAATATAAAATTTGGAATGAACGAATAAGAAAGTACGTCAATACAGTTCTTGACAATTATAAAGTCAAGCTTGCAACACCAAGTTTTCCAGTGTTGGCATGGAAGCCTATGGTATATGTGATATCAACAATAGGTGTTCTGTACCTGTTCAAGTATCTAATGACAGTTTAGAACTCAAATTTTTTCCAAAGCACAAATTAGCGCGATATTGACCATCAATCTTTTGTATCAAAGGTAGGAATACAGATTATTTTCTATTCTAAATCTTCACCGGTCAGGCGTTTGTATACTTCTCTTTTGCATAGGATTTGGGAATTAATTTCTCTTATCATCAAATTATAGTAATCAAACGGAATGGTGGGATTGTTATGGTGATTTGTTATTATTTGAGTCTCGGTATCTACAAGTTCCTTTATCATGATAGTAAAAGTTTCATGTAGGAATGTCTTGAATTCCGTCGAGTTCTTTAATTCTTCAATTGTGGTCAATAACGATTATTCAATATTATTGCTATTTATGATATGCTACAAAATTTCTGTTTTACATAATTAGAGATACATTTGTGGATTAATTTCACGTGTCAAAGATCATGACATGATGGATTTGTTTGAAATGAACAGACTCTACTTGATAACATATTTGTAATCTATATAGAATTCCATGGGCATTACAGCAATAGTTGTAGATAACGACAAGGATGTGAAAGATGTGTTTGTGGAATTATTACATTATAGTAACATATCTGTGATAGCCACAGGATCAAATGGCAAAGAGGCTGCCGAACTATATCAAAAACATAGACCTGATTTTGTTTTCATGGATGTCATGATGCCTGAATACAATGGATTCTACGGATTGGAAAAAATTAGAGAATATGATATAAAAGCTAAAGTGATTTTGGTCACAGGCTCAATTAACGTTGAAAATGAAATAGACAATTGTGATGCTACCGCAATTCTTCCAAAACCAATTAGTATGAACAAAATCATTGAGATTGTAAATCAATTTTATGTTCATCAGGAGTCTATTGTTTAAAGTTTTAAAATCCAGCAAGACCCAAAACCTGAGCCCCAACAATTAGCAAACCACGATTAGAAAATTTATCTAGTGAACCTTTAATTAGAAATTTTCATCATCATATCTAAATGAGCACATCCAAACTTCCACTTTCATTAAGATTTTACGGCATCTCCCCATGGGAACTTGAGGTTCTCTTCAGTCTGGTACATAATTTATTTGATGTACAAGAAGATCCTAATGCAGACCAAGATGAGGACTTTACAACCATGATGGATATCACATTTCCACTAGAGTTCAATGAGATTTTCTTCAAACAATTTGGCACTCTGCGATGGGACAAAATGAAGGGCATCATAAAAGAGATGAAGCGCAGAAGAGGTGGAGGAAAAAGTTTTCGTGTTTACATCAGGTTCACTGGAAAACCAGACATTGTATTTACAATAGACCTTGATGACAAACGCTCATTTGATACTGCGGTTGACAAGATTGATTTTGTATTAGAGTTGTTACCATATCATCTTGACCCAAAGAGAATTCCAAAAGATATCACAAGGGTCTCATACCAATTCGATGAAATAATCAGCAGATGGAATATCAGTGCTGATGCAGAAGATCAAACATACAGTTTTGTAGAAAACGAATGGAAGATTACTTGATCTCTTTTTCTAGCGGTTCAAGCAGCGAATCTAGTTCACGGTATTTTTTTTCAATAAAATCTAGTGATTCTTCCAATTTTTTTGATTTACCATACTTGTATCTGATAAGTTCTCTATGTCTCCAAAAGTTCTTTCCCTCTCCAACAGACAAGGTACTAAAGTAATCAGGACCTTTGAGGGTATCAGGAAGTTTGATGTTATATGGAAAAAGAAACTCGGCCATGAACCATTCATCACCATCAGGATAGTCAGAACCTGTATCGATATCAAAGAACAGATGCAACAGATTTGTCTGCATCAGTCCGTCATCTCGTATGGTAGGATGTTTTACATTTGATTTTTTAAAATCTAGTTTTACAAGGTTTGGTTCGAAATACCCGTCGATTATAGATTTTCGAAATATCTTATTTACTTCTTCCAGATTCAAACTAGAACTACTCTTTTTTAGAACATGCTAATAACTTATATCATTATTGGAAAACGATAATCTCTCAGATTAGGTTTAAGATGACTAGACTTCGAGCGCATCGAGCATTTTAGATATATCAGTTATTGACTTGCCGCCAGATGAGATTTCTTGGTATGCAGGAGGATTTTCAAGGTAGTTTGGAATCCTTGCTGCCATTCTCTCATCGTATGATGCAGATAAATCATTTTTATAAAATACTCCAGTTGGAATCTTTGAATCCCACTCGTTAGACTTGATCAGGGCCTGGGTCAGTTTTTCATTTTCTTCATCTGGTGAATCAATATGCACTAGAGGATCATATCCAGTGTCTTCAAGTTTGTAAATTCTCGGTCTTGGCTTGTTTGTCATCTCATCGATATTATCCATTCCTGAAAACCAATCTCTTGTATTGATATCATTATACGTTGGACATGGTTGCAATACATCAAGAAATGAAAGGCCACGATGTTTTACTGCTGCAATTATCAAATCTTTGAGTTGTCTTACATCATATGCATAACCCCTTGCAACAAATGTAAATCCACTTGCAATTGCTAACGCAATTGGATTTACAGACTGGTTAACATTGGGCTCTGGAAGAGATTTAGTTTTCAATCCAAGCTTCAGTGTTGGAGATGCCTGTCCTTTAGTGAGACCATACACTCCATTGTTGAAAATAAGATATGTCATGTCCACATTTCTCCTACCGGCTGCGACAAAATGTCCTGCTCCAATTCCCAATCCATCACCGTCTCCACCTACTGCAACTATAGTCATCTCAGGATTTGCAAGCTTGGCGCCCTGTGCAAACGGCAATACCCTACCATGCAAAGTGTGAACTCCATACACGTTAAGATAATGAGATGTTTTGCCGGAGCATCCCACTCCAGAAAATACTGCAGCCTTGTGTCGCGGAATTTCCATCTCTGCAAGAGCCATTTGAATTGCACTTACTATACCAAAATCCCCGCAGCCCGGACACCAGTCATTGTGTACCTCGGTTTTGTAATCAGCTAAGTTAGACACCATATGTTAGCACCTGTTTCTTCTCGGCTTTATTGTCGATAATCTTCTTGATAGAATCAAAGAGTTCATTACAAGTCATTGGTCTTCCTGTGTATTTTAATATGTAATAGTCAACTTTTCTGTCCAAGTATTCATTTAGCAGCGAACCCATTTGGCCGGATTGGTTTGCCTCGATATCAATTATTTTCTTGACTCCTGAAAGCAAAGATTGGACATGCTGAGCAGGAAATGGATGCAACATCTTGATTTGAATAAAGCCAACCTTGTAGCCTGCTTTATTGAGCATCTCAATTGCGTCTAAGATTGGACCTTTTGTTGATCCCCAGCTAAGAATACAAAAATCTGATACGCCATAATTTGTCACCTGGTCTTCTTTTGGAATTTGCTCCAGTGCAAGTTCCATTTTGCCTGCACGCTTGTCCATTTTATAGATACGATTTTCAGGATCTTCGGATATGTGACCTGATTGATCACTTTCATCTCCAGTATTCCAGAATATTCCATTTTCTAGTCCAAGTCTTGACCTTGGAGATATGCCATCAGGGGATGGTGTGAATCTCTGATATCCAGGCTCGTCAATTTTTTCAAGAAGTTTTCCACGTGATATTGTTATTCTAGTTGGATCAAATCTTTTTACAGTTGATACGGTGCTTGCAATGAATTTGTCCATCATGTGTATTACAGGAAGTTGGTAGATATCAGCAAAGTTGAAACATTTTGCAGTGTCATAGAATCCCTCCTCAGTATCACCTGATGCATATACAATTCTTGGAAAGTCACCATGTCCTGCATGTATTGCAAATTGTAGATCATCTTGTCCATGTCTAGTAGGAAGGCCCGTAGAAGGACCACTTCTTTGGTATAGAGTCACTACGATTGGAACTTCGTTTATTCCAGCCCAGCCAAGAGCTTCTGCCATAAGAGAAAAACCAGGACCTGAGGTACTTGTGGAAGATCTAGTTCCAGTCAAGGCTGCACCAATAATCATACCAATTGCAGATATCTCATCTTCTGTCTGCACAACTAGCGTAGACCCAGGTCTGTTGTTTTCTACCTCAAAAATTTCATTTGATTCTAAAAAGACGCTTTCATCAGATGCAGGTGTAATTGGATAGTACGATTGAAACCTACAACCACATGCTATCTTTCCAAGACTGGTAGACTGGAAACCTTGTGCAAGTATCACATGTTCATCTTTTGGAATTGCATGCAACTGATACCTGAATTTAGAATATTTTACAGTAGAAAAATTGTAAGCATAGTTTGCTGCAGTTTTATTCATCTCTGCGATTTCTGCTTTTCTTGAAAATATTGTTCCAACAGATTTTAGTAATGTATCTGGAGGCAGTCCCAGCAACCCAATAGATATTGATACTGCAAGCACATTTTGCATACGAAACATGCCACGTAATTTTGGATTCTTGGTCTCTTCTGCCAAGTTTGCCAAGATTTCTTTGAACGACACAGGATAGAGAACTACTCCTCTCTCCCTGGCTTCATCAAGCAATCCCTGTATAGTCAACGGCTTGTTTTTTGATACAAGATGTTTTTTGAGACGCTCCTTGAATTGCACATCAATGGTGGGAACCTCTTCTAATTTTACTGCAGACAGGTCAGTCTCATATACAATTGCGCCATCATTGAACACATCTTCTGCATGTCGAAATATTGTCTCAGCATCAAAGCCTACAAGCATTGTAATTCCGCTTACATTAGATCGGACTATTTTATCAGAAACTCTAACTCCAAAGTAACTATGTTCACCTTTGATATTGGAATAGTATTCTCTTTTTCCAAATACTTTGAGCCCACAGCCGGCACATGCACCGGCAAAAATATTTGCAGCAGTCTCAACACCTCCACCTTGAGGGCCACCAATAACCCAAGTTAGATCAATAGAGGACATGTTGAATCTAGATGCTCGTCAAATATTAATAGTGCTATACAGGTCGATACAAAAAATTTATCCGCCAGTGGCAGCATCAAACAGAGCGCACTCACATTTATCACGCTCACCACAAAATGGACAAACACAAACACATTTTTCTATAGGATTTCTACATTGCACACAAATAGCAAACTCTTCTTTGTGTTTCAATTGCATATGATTACTTTGATTAATTATAAATGAGTTGTTGTAACTTGCCAGATTCTGCGTAAAATTTCATTTCCTGCTCAAATAATCAGAATATGCTTAAAATTGTCACGTGCTTAATCAAAATAGTTGAAAGTCTTACTTACACGAAAACTTCATGATTTTGCCTTGAAGGAACTCAAAAGAAAATATGATGTCGAGGTCCATACCGGAAAAATCCCAATGCCAAAAAAATTGTTGATATCAAAAATAAAGGACAAGGATGGTTTGATCTGTTATCCCTATGATTCCATAGATGCAGAAGTTATCAATGCAGGAACAAGGCTCAAGGCAATTTCCACATACAGTGTGGGTCATGATCACATTGACGTCAAGGCTGCTTCAAAAAGGGGCATAGTAGTTGGGTATACACCAGAGGTGTTGACTCGTGCAACCGCAGATCTTACCATGGCTTTGATGTTATCTCTTTTCAGAAGGATTCCAGAGGGGGATAGACTAGTCCACAGTAACAAGTGGAGGACAATCTTTGGCCCTTACGAGTTTCTTGGAACTGATCTATACCAAAAGACCTTAGGCATATTTGGAATGGGAAGAATAGGCAAGGCAGTAGCAAAAAGGGCAGCAGGTTTTGAGATGAAAGTCATATACCACAACAGAACCAGACTACCAAAAAATGAGGAAGAAAAACTTGGAGTACGATATGTAACACTAGATAATCTTTTTAGAACTAGCGATGTGTTAAGCATCCACTCACCATACACACCGCAGACAAGTGAAATTGTAAACTTGAAATTATTTAATAAAATGAAAAAGACTTCATTTTTGATAAATACGTCTCGTGGTAAAATAATAAATGAAAAAGATCTTGTCATTGCATTAAAAAGAAAGATAATTGCAGGTGCTGCACTTGATGTATTTCAAAAAGAGCCAATTAGCTCAAAGCATCAAATCACCCAACTAGACAATGTCATCTTGATGCCTCACAGTGGAAGCGCAACTATAGAAACAAGAAAGAAAATGGCAGAAATTGCAGTCAAGAATCTAGTGCTTGCACTTGCCGGCAAAAAACCAATTTATCAAGTCAAGGTATAATTTGCAAATCAGAGTTGGATCAAGTCATTAGGATCTACTCTGATACAACTGGTGCCAACTGGTTTTAGTCCAGCAAAATTAATTGTTCCCTGTGGAACTTTGCCTTCCTGTTGTAATGATTCCAACTTTTTTGTAAACGCCATCTTGTGTCCATCACATGTCACTCCAACCATGTATTCACCATCGTTTGATTTTACAGAGATAACAAATTCTGGAGGCATTTGACAGTCTTGTCCTTCTTTTCTCACAGAGCAGCGTTCTGGAAACATAGTGTCTATCTGTTTTTTTAGAATATTAATCTTGATTATAATAAATCAAAGTTCCAGATAGAATCAGTTTTTCGTGTTTTATACTGTAAAAACCCCTTTTCTTGAAGGGCTTTAACAACATAGGCTGAATACGCAGGGGCTCCAGTTGCTCCAGGAGAGTTGTAATTTAGAATATGATACGAAGTCTTTCCTTCAAGTTCTAGCACATCAGGCAGGAATTGTCCTTGTGGAGTTATTATCGGAGTTCTAATTCCAGCAGTTCCTCGTTCCGAGAAAAAGTCTGGTTTTATTTTTGGCATGAATTTCTGTACACGCTCTATCATTACTACTTTGGACAGGGAGCTCAGCCATTCCTTTGCAATCAAGTTCATAAATTCTGCATTAAGGAGCAGTTTTCTGGTACTGCCTGTAACCACATCGGCAAGTTTTGAGATGAAGGTTTCAATATCACCCACATAGCCAGAATAAGTTTCAGGACTTGCCACAGGAACTGCATTTGGCCCTACTTCGCTTTTACCATCAGATCTAATAATCCAGTGTGGATCAAGAAATGGAAAATCAGGATATTTTGGGACAGAGTAAACATTTGTCTTGACCAAATTCGTATATTGCTCACGTGCAATCCAATATTCCCCCCTAAAGTGGAGACTGGAATATTCAGTTGCAAGACCAAATTTTTTTGCAACATCAAGTGAATAACCACCTGCACAGTTTATGACAAGTTTTGTATTTAGTTTTTCTTTATTTGAGAATCCAAGCACCGGACAGTCATCAAGGTTTTCAACTGATTCTAGTTTGTGATCTAGTAAAAATTTAGTTCCGTTTTTTTGCGATTCTTCTTTTAGACTTTTAGTATATTTTCCATAATCAACCACAGCATCGGTTTTACAGTGAATTGCAGAGTGACATTGAATGTTTGGCTCTTTTTTTGCAATCTCGTCACCATCTAAGAGTGTCATGTCTTTTTCAGACATGCCATTTTTTGGACCCCATGCCATGTATTTTTCAAGAATCTTGTGTTGAATGTCATCAAGTGCAACTTCAATCGTACCTACTACATTCCACGGTAGGCCTCTTTTCTCTGCAAATGTTTTCCACATGTCATGAGAGAGAAATGCGGCTTTTGCAAGTTTTGCCTTTTTGTCAGGATTTAGGTAAAAAGGGGAATGAACTACTCCAGTATTGCGACTGCTGGTGTGCATTCCAACATCAGATTCTTTCTCGACTACAGCAATTTTTATGTCATACAGACTTGACAGCCAATAGGATATAGTAGTCCCAAGTAATCCCCCACCGATTATTGTAACATCAAATTTTTCCAATACAGCCATTCAGAAGATGTTTCATTTAATGGATTTGCAAGAAAGTATAGTCTTGGGAATAAAAAATTGATAAATTTACGATCAATGTTGGCTTGACTGAGAAAGTATTTGTCTCAATAATTTTAGAGACATAATGACAGGTTTGTATCTAAAACTGACGCAGATGTTAGCGCGGCTTAAATTGTTATAGAAGAATTATCTATATATGCAATACCGCAATAAAAGTGAAATTACTAGTATTATGCTAGAAACTGCAAAAACAGGATCAAAAAAGACAAACATAATGTACAGGGCAAATCTCTCTTACACTCAACTCACGGGATATCTCTATTATTTACAACAAAATGGTCTGATAAAACATGAAGAAGGTACACGAATTTACAAATCAACTGAGAAGGGATTGAAATTCTTGGATCTCTCAAAGAAATTGAGTAAAATGACATCAGCATAAGATTCTATGATTAGTTCACAAGTTCAATAAACTTGGGACAACACCCACAGATAATGTCGTAAATAAATTTAAAATCTTATTTTTACTGACTGGGTAACTTTACCATAAATTGTCAATCATATCATCCAGTTCTACTTCCGGTAAAACTTCCACTGGCACAGCTTCCATCACTGCACTCGTTGAAATTTCCACGAATCAGATCTGTAGTAAAGTATCCAGTTGTATGGAAACCTCCCGAGTCGGAGCTATCAAACTGAAATGACGAAGAGCTGACTGTGCCTCCTTGGAAACCAAATGTTCCTGGTGCCAATGTGCAATAGTCGTTTGCCGGGTAATCTGGAGAACTTGCCTGGATGATGGAAAGGGACCCAGACAAGTCATTGCCATTCTGTGTCAGTGTTGCCTCCCATGTTCCTGAAAAAAAGCATCCGTCAGATGTTGTGTCCTTCATTGTAAATGTGCCACTCCAAGTACCGCTCAGGTCTCTTGCAGGAGTAATTGTGGTAGTCATGCCATTGTTTGCAATTGGTTGAGGTACTGCAGTTACATCGGTTATTTTTTCTGGTGTTACAGTTACATCCTCAGTTATTGGACTTTTTCCAGGAGCTGAAACTTGTACACTATAATCATCTGCTGGAACCGAAACCGGTTGGCCTTGGTCCGTCTGAATCCTTTCACCAAATCCCGGGTTTGCTTTGCTTAGAAGATCTAGTGAGACGTGATCAGTAGTCTCAGCTGGAGGATCGTACTTTAACAGACCAGACGTCTTGTCGGTAGGGCAATTATAAAAAATGGTAGATCCAACTTCTACATACTGGACTTGTTGCGACGTACATCCTGATACAGTGTTGATATCCACTTTAGCTGTTATTTCACCAACAACTCGACTGAGCAGATACCCGGGCAGGGTGGCTCCACCAGAGCCCATAAGAAAGAGGCCGTCAATTATCTTGCCCTGTTTGTTTTCTTCCGTTATCTTATCAATGGCTTGGTCAGAGGATATAGTTCCTGTTTCATATCCATGATTTTGTAGATACTTACTTACTGGTAACCAGCCATTTTTGTCTGCATATTTTAGATTCAATGCCAGTAAATCATAGACAGAATTAACATTTTCAGCTACATGGCCAATTTTATGCAAAAAAGACACTGGCAATAAATTTCCAGCTTGTCTGACATTGGTAGTTAGTGTAACTGTTACAACTTTATCTATTTGTGCAGAAGCATCAGGAATAAGATAATCTTTCAAGGATGCAGGTAGAGTAGAACTGGTTTCACTTGGAGTTAACATGATAACTTGTACAGGATAATGTTTGCTAGGGTCTATGACTAGTAATGCACCTAACGATTGTGCCGAGTCTACAGATAATACTACATTTGCTCCAGCAAGTGGTTGACCGGTAGTATCATTAACAAATTTGAATTGTACATTCTGGTCGGCTAGCTGAAAACTAGCGGTACCATCTTGACCGGTAATTGCTGCCTGTGCTTGAACAGGAATTTGCACAGATATGATTCCGTTTTGAACCAAATATTGTATGGCTTTGATAAAGTCACCATCTCCTATGGTTCCTTCTGACCACCACTTTGCATCATTTTTAACCCATGATGGCATTCCCTGTGATGGGCTTGAGCTGACCTGTGTCGTGGGTATTACAATAATTCCCTGCTGCATCAGATACTGGATGCTTTTGATAAAGTCGTCATCAGTTACAGAACCTTCGGACCACCATTTTGCAGTATTTTTTATCCAGCTCGGTATTGTAACATTATTTTGTAATACGATTGGAACACTCTGTTGTATGGCAGATATGTCAAGAGAATTGTACATGTGCTGCCCTTCTTCCATATATTTGAGAAACTCGTCTGATGAGCTTTCTACTATTACAAGCCAGACATCATTGCCTGATGGTATCATTCCCCAGACCGAGACCCATTGCATGGTTGATCCATTAGGAAATGTCTTGGTCCATGTCATGCCAACTTGGTATAATGGTGTGCCGCGATAACTGGTCACATTGGTATTGAATTGTGGCGAGGTACAAGTAAATCCACGACTCTGCAAAGTTGCACTGGAACAGCCAGATTTCATGGTACTAGTTATCTGACCTGTGATTTGCTGGCTTGTCAGACTTGCATATGGATTGGTATTTTTTATGACGCCTGTATGGAGTTGGAAATTATCATCAGGTGAGATCATGATAGTTTTTGCAACATATTTTTGATCAAGATGTTCTACAATGTTCCACGCTTTTGGATATTCTATTGAAAATCCATATTGATCATTTTTGTATGATTGGTATTGTATAGTTGGCGTCAATTGAGCATAACTTGAATTAAAATTTGTAAACATTGAAAATAACAACAAACCTAGAAAAACTATGCAAGGTATCTTAGCCACCATGTGAAACTGACTTTTGTTGTATTCATAAATGATAAAGATTTCTTATTGCCAATTCATCAGAATAATTCCACTGCATGACAGAGTCCGGTAAGACATGGTTTTTTGCATCCAGTCAAAATTTTTTCAAATTCTAAAAAATTAGGTTCAAAATAATGAAAATTAAGGCGCCGGGAGAGAGATTTGAACTCTCGTACCCTTGCGAGTACGCGCTCTATGGTTATTAATTTCCAGGCGCGCGCCCTACCAGGCTAGGCGACCCCGGCATCAGTTTCGCCAATTCAATTTCGTTGTAAAACCGACTATATATTACTGTAAGAATTTATTATTTCACAAATTTTTTTCTGTAGATACAAGATACTATTGTAGAACCTACGAATGGTGCAGACCAATACAACCACAGATCATCAAGATATCCAGAGACAAATGCTGGCGCCAAAGACCTGGCAGGATTCATAGACGCTCCAGAGACAAATGCCAAAAAGAAAATATCGAGTCCCACCATACTGCCTATTGCAATACTACCAAAACCTTTCAATCCCTTTGTGTGAACAACTATCAAGATAACTGCCATAAGAAATGCTGTTGCCAAAATCTCAACGCCTACAATGAGAGCAATGGAAAAATGATAATCTGGTGCATTTGCACCGAGATGTACTTGTGTACCAATGACATATTTTACAAATATGCTTCCAAGTATAGCACCGATTATCTCTGCTGCCAAGTATAGAAAAAAAAGATTCTTTGGCATGTGTTTTGTAACAAGAAATCCAACTGTTACTGATGGATTGAAATGCGCCATGGATATTTTTCCAAAAGCATAGACCATACTAGCTACTGCAACAGCTGGGGCCAAAGCGATAAACCACAATCCAAATGTTCCAACATACTTTGCATCCAAAACCACCGAACCAGTTGCAAATACAACTACTACAAATGTACCAATCAATTCAGCAAAAAACCTCTTTTGGTTAGAGGATAGTTTGTTTATCATTCCAGAGTTTTGCAAAGATCTCTCACCTTTAGTTCAATGTCGTCTCGGATCTCTCTTACCTTATCAATTGATTTTCCCTTTGGATCTTCGATATTCCAGTCTAAAGAATTTTTCATAAAAACTGCAGGACATTCAGTCTTGTCCATGCAGCCCATGTTAACGCTCAGAATTGAATCTGTTATAATTTCATTAGTTAGTACCTTAGGTTTTTGTTTGCCAAGGTCAATGCCAACTTCTCTCATTGCCTCTACTGCAATAGGATTTATCTCAGGTGTGGGTTTTGTTCCAGCACTTGCTGGCTCGTACCCCCTGGGAGCATATTTTCTAAAGAAAGCTTCTGCCATCTGGCTTCGCCCAGCATTTTCAACACATACAAACAAAATCTTTTTTGAGCCAATCATGAAATACTTATATAAATTGATATTGATATAAATCTATATTGATATGAACGGAATGACCCTGCTCAAGTGCATCTGTGAAGATACACGCTTTAGCATACTAGAATTGTTACAAAAAAATAAGGAAATGTCTGTAAATGAGTTGGTTTTGAAGCTAAAAAAAGATCAGCCATTGATATCACACCACCTCAAGGCATTAAAACAATGCAAGATTATAAATTCCAAAGAAAGTGGCAAGTCAACATTATACTTCATAGCTGGTAAAGAGATTTCTGTACTGATAAAAGAAATAGTAAAGACAGGTGAAAAAATCGCAGTCAAGTGTGAAGATTCCACATGTGCTTGCTAAAAATCATCAATGATTAGATAATTTGTGTCAGATTAGATTCTATTTTAAAATATTTATGGTGACAGATTTTTTCAATACATCTCCAGAATCTGTAGATGCGCTTGAAGTTATCTTATATCGTCCCTGGTATGTTTTGCTTCCATCAGTCTTTGTCTGGTCCCAAACAAAGTCTTTTTCTCCTTTTGGCTCTAACTTGGAAATTACCTGTGCGGATATTGGAGAGTAAATTATGGTACCATCAAGTTGTGCAATCTTCAAACCATATGACGAGTCTGAAAATAAAAGCGGCACAGTTCCCGAGTTTATTATCCGTATACGGATTGGTTCCCCAGAATGATAGTTTATTTTTTCTGGAATTATAGCAAGAGATGGTCCATTGATATAGACAAGAGTGGGAATTTGATTTTCAACCTGTGAGAGATAAATCCCTAGAAATCCAGCAGCGACTAGTCCTACTATGAAAAATATCGCCGCACCTTTTGGGATCAACTTGGAAAATTTGATTTTGTTCCTTTTTATTTGTTAACTACTGGCTTTGATCTCCAACTTTTTGGGTATGTGTTTGGAGCCATTATGATTCTCTTAATCTTAAAGGCAAAGCCCTTGGTATTTTCAGCAATCTCTTCCTCGTTCAGGGTGGCCTCTGCAAGAGCCACTACCTCGCCTTTTTGCGTGTATATCGCAACAAAATCTCCACGCTTTAGCCCAGGTGTGATTTCAAGAACTCCGGGTATTGCAAGCTGAGCCCCATGACACAGTGCATCAACTGCCGAATCCCGTATTACAACAGCCTTTATCTCGCTGAGAGTAAGTTCGATTGGCATCATTATTCTCCGTAATTTTGTGTCGTCGCCATTTTCTTTCCATAAAGCATATGCATCAACTAGGTCATGCATTTTTACCAAGTTAGAGTCCTCGTTAAAGTGTCCCACCCTAGTTCTTCGAAGCTCAATCATTGTTGCACCTTCACTGAGAATCTCTCCCATGTCATAGAAAATTTTTCTCACATAGGTTCCCGCTTCACATAATATTCTAAGAAGAAGCAGTCTTTCTTTTTGTTCAATGACTTCAATTTCGTATACATGTCTGATTCTAGTTTGCCTGGATACAGCAGATCTCTGCGGTGGTTTTTGGAATATCTTACCTGTAAGTTGTTTTAGCACATCAGCCAATTTTTCTTTTGGTGGAAGCGTATGCAGTCTTCCAAGTGCATGGTATTCTTTTGGTCCAAGCAATAGTACAATGAGTGCTTTTGTTGCCTCTCCCAGTCCTATTGGTAATAGTCCAGAAACTTGAGGATCAAGTGTTCCACTATGTCCTGCTTTTGGCACATGCAATATTTTTTTCACCCAGGATACGGTTTCATGGCTTGTTGGACCATTTGGCTTATCCAGTAAAATGAAACCATATTCTAAAAGTTGCTCAATTGATCTCTTGTCATAATATGTACCATAGACATCATTTGTGATGTCTTGGTCTACTACTCTAAGATTTTGTAATTGTTTGAGAGTCATAGTATTTTTTCACCGCATTTTTTGCCTGTTCAAGAACCTGTCCAGGCCCAAGATTATCTGTATTGATTATAACATTAAACACTGACAGATCGTCTCCAAAATTAAAACCATAAAGCTTGTGGTATAGCGTTTTATTTTCATCAAATCTCTTTTTGACTATCTCAAGTGCATCTGGTACAGAAATATCATCTCTCATGGTCATCCTTTTAGCGCTGTTTTCATGCGAGCCTGCAAGCCATATTTTGATTCCGTCTTTGACCAGCCAAGGCAAAGTATAGCTTGTTATGATTACATTATCAGTCAAGAATATCTTTCCTAGTTTTTGGTCAACTTGCTTGTCAAATTCAGGATTCACTTTTCTAATATTAAGAAAATTCATTCCCTCTTTTGTATCCCAAAAATCATCCCTATCAGTCTCAAAGCCTTGTTCTTTTGCCATCTCTTTGAGCACATCGCCCCCGCTCAGATATTTCAGACCAAACTCTTCTCCGAGTCCTTTTGCTATGGTAGTCTTTCCAATGGCTGGTGGACCAGAAATTATTACTGAGCGAAGCAATTTAGCTTGTATCCATTGTAGTTTTTGTAACTCGCATTATGATACCACTAAAGGCAGCAGAGGAAAGGAAGTACCATGCCCAAAAGTACAACTCGTTTACATGATGGCATACACTTGGATGACCCGCAAGTTGAGATTCTGCCACTTTGGCTGCAGTACATGTTAATTCGAAAAATCCTCCAGGGATAAAGTTCAGAGAGATTGGAGATATTGCAACCGTATATGAAAACAACGGAGGAAGTACAAAATAGAATACCAGAATCAATGGAAGAAATGTTATCATCATTGGCCTCATATTCATCTGCATTACCTCCATGTTCATCTTGTTCATGTATGCAGATTTTTTGTTGAGCTCATCTGTCTTTGCTTGATCTTTTGATTTGAAGGCAGCCATTCTTTCCTTTTGCCAGGCCCTTGTTTCCTTGAGGAGTCTTTTCAGTTTTTCTTGGTCAACCATCTTTCTTTTTATCAGTGCATTAAGCAGGTTGAGGCCCACAGATATGCTCATTATACCAAAAGCAGAGGCAATCATTCCTTTCACGAGCGGATTTGCACTTCCTAGAGGTCCCTTGCTTAGGCCAGGAATCTGGAGTGCCAGAGAATTTATGAAATCAAAAAATATGCTATGTTCCATTGTTATACCCCATTGCATTTATGATGCCGCGTGCCGCTTCATCAACCTTACCTTCTGTATTAAGAACCATCTTGATTGGAGAACCACAAAGTATTGAACAAGTAGAAAGCATTGCACTGGTTACATCGAGTTCCTTTTTTATCGCATCAATTGATACAATGTCTCTAGTTCTGCTAGTATCAGTCATTCTACGATTATAGATCTCTTCAGGTCGTGCTGTAATCATGATAAAACTATCAGGCTCTAGAATTTCTAAAACATTATGCGGTAGTCCAGGGTAAAAGCCCTCCTTTGTAGAAATGAATGCATGAGTATCCACAATTACCACATCATCAGAAATGGAAGATATGGTTTTTGCAGCCATGGATTGCAATTCTTTTTGCTGTTTGACAGAAAGTTTTCTTAGGTCATCTCTATTTTGCACTCCTTTCTTTTTTGCTTCATCAAACATGACTGTTCCAAAAATTGATACACTGACCTTGATGCTTTTCTCTTTTAGTAACTCTACTACGCGTGAGACCACAGTAGTTTTTCCAACACCTGGAATTCCTACAATTATGATGCGCTTACTTTCTGCCAAGCAATGCACCCAGGGTAGGCATTACTTCTTCGACTCGTTCTCGAACAAGTAAATTGTAATAGTTAATCAAGATATCAACTGTCAACAACATTCCTGTCCCTGATCCAAATGTTCCCAGTACATCAGATGTACCAGCTAACAATCCCAGTATGATAGAACCAATTATCGTAACAGATGGAATGTATTTTTGGAGTAGGTTTTCAACAGGTTGGTTTGAACGTCTGAAACCAGGTATCTGCACTTCAGCATCAAGCAAGTTTTTAGCTGCGCTCTTTGCAGAAAGTCCTCCAAGCTCAATCCACAATCTACCAAACAGAACTACGATTCCCACCATGAACAAGATATACAAAACTGCCCTGGTTGGATCTAGTGCAACTATGTCAAGGCCACGCGGTGCCGTAACATAATACAGTATACCTCCGGTAGGAGTGGAAGGCGAGGTTGGATCAAACATTCCCAAGAAATTCAGGAATGGGTTTGCATTTCGCGGATTAAAGTTAGCCCACATGATTTGACCAACAAAGACTGCGTTTGCAGTAAGAGCAGAAGCCAAAATTACTGGAATGTTGGATACGTACATCAACTTGATTGGGTATACTGCAGAGAATCCCCTGTATTTTGTGGATACGATTGGTATCTCCACCTTGATTCCCTGAGTGTAGACTAGAATCAGCAAGACTCCAGCCGTTATGAACAGGCCAAATATGCCAGGTAGCTGGTTAGACCGGAAAAAGAGATTAGTAAAATCATGATGTAGCGCACCGTGTATAATATTTGCAAATACACCTACTGGACCTCCGTCTCCGGCTGGCACTGGACTGAATAAACTCCAAATTACTTGCTGGGCAACACCTGCTGCGATAAACAAACTAATTCCACTTCCAAGTCCCCATCCCTTTTGGACCAATTCATCCAATAACATGATTATAACTGATGCACCAATTAGTTGGCCTATCAGAATGAAGATAGCTTCATGGTTTGGCATCCTTGGCCCATAAACTGCCATTCCATACAAAGAAGATTCTGCAATGATTACGATGTACGTGACAATCTTGGTTGCTGTTTGGTATAGCTCTCTGTCCTCTGGTTTCTTAAAATCAAGATGAAAAATCTCAGAACCTTTTAGAAGCTGCATCAAAAGTCCAGCAGTAACAATTGGTCCGATTCCAAGTTCGATTAAGGTACCTTGTTGTGATGCAAAAATTACTCTGGCAAATGCAAGAAAATCAAAAGATGGTGTTGATGCTCCATAGAGAGGAGTCTGTCCCATTATCATGTAAATGAATAATGCAATTCCACACCACATCAAACGGACTTGGAGCGGTATCTTCTTTTTTGGCTTGGGTACTTGAGGAATGTAGACTTCGGCTTTTGAAATTATAGTTTTTAGAAAACCGGCAGAGGATGTACCTTCTTCTGCTGTCACGCTACTGCTTGCACCTCTCCACCAGATTGTTTTACTTTTTCTTCGGCGGAAGCAGAGAATTTTTCCACCTTAACAACATAAGCATTTTCAGTCTGTCCTCCTCCTAACAGTTTGTCATAGCCTAGTGCAGCAAGGTCTATCAGCTTCTTTCCACCGTCCTGTTTTCCGTATTTAGCATAGATATCATCCAAGTCTCTTACGCTGGTCCATTTACGGACAAGATTTGGATGTGGCGGATGAGTGGAATCATGACCAAAGTGTTTTGGATCAGTCAATAGCATTCTGATGAAATGATGTTTATGCAAACCAGATTGACCAAGTCCTCCTTTGTGGCCACTTGCTCTGTGTTGGCCTATTTGTCCCCAACCACAGTGTCTGCTTCCTCGATATTTTCTTGTTTTTCTTGCTCTTGTTGGCATTTTACATCATTAACCTCACTTGTGCTAAGAGTTCTTTGTGACTACCAAGAATTCCTCCCTCTCCATACATCTTTTTGGTATTTCGTTTGAATCCATGTATTGGTGGAGATAGAGCAAACCATGGTTTTAGTGGTTTTAATTTAGATAGTGTAGCTGAGCCATCTGCAATTGATTTTGCAAGATCATCAGTGCTTTTGAATCCTAGTAGAGTCACATCTTCTGTAGTAATTTTTTTGTAACCGCCTTTGCGTGCCTTTTTCTCTAATAGTTCCTTTGTAGTAGATACATCAATTTCTTGCCATGACACATAATGTTTGATTTTATCAAGCATTCCTTTTGTGTTATCTTTTTCTGGAATTATTGTAGCTCTGTATCTTTTGTCTAAATGTAAAAGATCCATTGTAGTGTCAGCCCAATATGGAACGTTGACGGTTCCCTTCATTCTAACTATTAAGAAAGCTTTACCCATTTTTTCATTCAACCCTGACTAAATGTTTGTCTCAAACAGTCCAAGACAGCTCGTGATGTAGATGTCATGGTATTTGTTGAACCAGTACTTTTTGTCCATGCGTCCTTTAGACCTGCTAATTTGAGAAGATTTCTGATATTTCCACCTGCTACAAGACCAAGACCTCTTGGTCCTGGAATAACTTCAATTGTTACACTTCCACCTCTTCCTCTGATTTTGAATGGAACAGAGTGTGGTTGTTCACATCTGCATTCCCAACTGCCGCAGCCAAGTTTTACTGGACTTACATTAAGATAAGCTTGATTTGTTGCCTTTTCAATTGCAATTCTCATTTGTTTTGATTTTCCTTGTCCTATTCCTAACCAACCGTTTTCATCTCCGGCTGCGACAAGTGCTTTGAATCTAGTATATTCACCGTTGGTTGTTTGTTTTTGAACAATTCCAACATCAATTACTTCAGTTTTCATTCCCGGCAATAATTTTTTGATAATTCCAGCCTCTTGAATTCTATAACCATTTTCATAAATTTCTTTCATGGATGTAATCTTATCAGTTGCCACTAGTGTTCCCAACTTTGTTCGTGGAACCCATACTTGTTCTGGTTCTCTTCTTGGTGGTCTTGATCTTTGTTCTGTTCTACTCATTTGGATTTAACCTCACTGTCTATTGCAGATTTTACTTTGTCTATTTCATTTGCAATTTTAAGATGCTTGCCACTTATCCTCTCTTCAGATGGAAAAGTTTCTGCGTCTGCGGGGACTTCGATACCTGCATCTATTATTCCTTTCAATGCAGCTGCAATTCTTTGAGTATATTTTCTTGTGCCAGTATAAAGTACAGCAGCCGTTGTTCCACTTGCAAGTGCTTTCTTTCCTGCAAGATAACCAGTAAGATATGCTGCAGGTATGCTTTTTCTTGATCCCTTCCAGCCTTTATTTAGAAGCGATCTTGAATGAGCCGATGAAAGAACCTTGTCACCTTCCATTTCAGGTTTATGGATTTGTACTAGAGTATTCTCATTAGATATCTGAACTGTGATAAAGTTACGTCTACCCATAAGAAGATGTCTTCTCTTCTTGTAGTTGGTCTTCTCGTCTCGAGATCTGCGTAATATTTGTGAATATGCCATATGTACTAAGCCTATTTACAAAAAATTTTGGTGAAGCTCTTATAAACGTTAGACTCGGAGCAGTGAAGCCATTAGTGCCTTTTGTGCATGAAGTCTATTTTCAGCCTCGTCCCAAATCATGGATTGTGGACCATCTAAAACTTCACTTGTAACTTCTTGGCCCCTTTTTGCAGGAAGACAATGCAAGAAAATCGCATCGTGGTTTGCTTTTTTCATCAAGTTGGAATTTACTTGGAAATGCGGTAGAAAGTCTTTTGTGCGATCTGTTGCCTGGTGATGAATAGATACAAAGGTATCAGTTACTACAACATCGGCATTTTTTACTGCCAATACTGGATCGCTTGACAATTGAATATCTATGAATTTTTTTGATTCTTTGACTACAGTAGAATTTGGTTCATATCCTTTGGGAGTTGCAATTGTAATATCAATAGATGTCTTTGCGCATCCATAAATCATAGAGTTACACACGTTATTTCCATCTCCAATCCACGCAATTTTCAGTCCTTCAAGTTTTTTCTTTTTCTCTTTAATTGTCATAAGATCTGCCAATATTTGACATGGATGAAAAGAATCAGAAAGTCCATTTATCACAGGAACTGTTGAATTTTTTGCCAAAATTTCTATTTCTTCATGTGAATACACCCTAGCCATTATAATGTCAACATATCGTGAGAGTGTCTTGGCAGTATCTTCTATTGTTTCTCCTCGTTTTAGTTGTAGATCATCTGCAGACAAATTGAGAGCATGCCCACCTAGCTGGAACATGCCAGCTTCAAAGCTTACGCGTGTACGGGTAGAAGGCTTTTGGAAGATCATGGCAAGTGTTTTATTTTTTAAAAGCGGTTTAGAAATTCCTTTTTTTAGATCTTTTTTTAGTTTTATTGCTTCATCTAGTATTCCCACTAGTTCCTTTTTGCTTAGCTCATTTAGTGTGAGTAGATCTTTTGTTTTCACTTTCATTTCTTCATCCATCCAAACAATGAACGTTTCTTTATAGGCTTTCCATCTTGTACTTCTTCGACTTCCTCTGTTTTTAGTTCAACTTTAGGTTCTGGTTTTGAATCATCTTTAGTTTTTGGTCGTCCTTCTGAGATCCATTTTCGAATATCTGATGCAAGTTTTCTTGCT